>Ga0209225_1003508_pt1 | contig 12976 bp, 16 predicted proteins | sample WasSprMetagenome_FD_184732 | JGI IMG/M metagenome (GOLD analysis project Ga0209225, IMG submission 184732) | Sulfidic aquatic microbial communities from Washburn Spring, Yellowstone National Park, USA - WS (SPAdes) (version 3) | ecosystem: Environmental > Aquatic > Thermal springs > Hot (42-90C)...
TCGAGCACGTCAAACGCGCCCAGCGCGAGGCCTTCGTGCGGGCCAAACTCCGTAACCTCAAAACCGGACAAGTTATCACCGAATCGCTCCGCGACTCCGATAACCTCGAGGCCGCCTTCCTTGAGGTGCGCCCCATGCAGTACCTCTACCAAAGCGGCGACACCTTCGTGTTCATGGACAAGGAGACCTTCGAGGAGCGGATGATCCCCGCGGCGGTGATCGAGCCCATCCGCGGCTTCCTCCTTGAGGGGATGGAGGTCACCGGCCTCTACTACCAAGGGGAGCTCGTGAAGGTGGAGCCCCCGAACTTCGTGGATCTCCGGGTGGTGGAGACCCCGCCGGGCGTGCGGGGCGATACCGCCACGGGCGGGGAAAAGCCGGCCACCTTGGAAACAGGACTGGTGGTAAAGGTCCCCCTTTTCGTGGAGGTCGGTGACGTGATCCGCGTGGATACACGCACCGGGGCTTACGTGGAGCGGGTGAGCTGATGGCGGAAGCGCGGGTGGAGATGCGTCTTCCCTTCGGCCGCCTCACCCTGCGGCCGGAGGTCCTCGCGGGCATCGTGGGAAAAACCGTGGACCAGATCGAGGGCGTGAGGCTCTGGCGCCCCAGGGGGCTCATGGGCGTTTTTGGCGGCGAGTCCGGGGTGGAATTGGATCTCCCCGAACCCGGGGTCATCAACGTGAACGTGAAAATCGCCGTCATGTACGGCTACCCCGTCCACGAAATGGCCCAAGGCGTCCAGCAGGCCGTGCGGGAAGCCCTGGAAGAGCTCGCGGGCGTGCGGGCCCGGGAGGTTAACGTTTACGTGCAGGAGGTTTTCCTGCCTGAGCTGGAGCTCGAGGGAGGTGAAGATGCCGCGGGATGAGCAGGAGTTCGAGGAGGCGGGTCGGATCAACATTGCCCGGGATGTGATCTCCACCATCGCCGCTTTGGCCGCCTCGGAGACGCCCGGCGTCTTCGCGCCCGATGGCCTGCCCTTCCCCCGCGGGCCGGCCGCCCGCCGCCACGTGGACACCGAGCTCCTCGGCGGAAGGGTGCGCTTGAGCCTGCGCATCGCCGTGGAGTACGGCCGGGTGGTTCCCCAGGTGGTCCAGGAGCTCCAGGAAAAGGTAAAGACCGAGGTGGAGAGGATGACCGCCCTCCCCGTGGAGGCGGTGGATGTGGAAGTAGTGCGCATCGCTTTCCCTAAGGAGGCTCGATGAGCTTTCTTCTTTGGGTGGAGGCCCTCCTTCTTTTTCTCGCTGCGGTTTTGACGGGGCTCGGTGCCTCCGGAGTGGCTTCGACCGTGGTTTTGGGGAGCATCCCGGAGCTTTGGATCCGCGTGATTTTCGGGATTTTTTCCGCCGGATTCCTCGCGGGCTCCTCCCTCTGTCTTGCCCTTTGGGCCGGCCGAATCGAGCGCCACCGGCCCCTGCGCTTGCCCGGCCCGCGGGGTTTGGTCCTCATTACCCCCCAGACCGTGACCCAGCTCGCCCAAGCCCTTCTGGCCCGAGAGCTCGAGGAAACCTTTTTCCGCATTCGCCTCCGTTCCCGGCGGGATGGGCTTTTCATCCGCGTCTTCTTGCGCCTTCCCGAGGAGGCACGCATTCCCGAGCTTGCCGAACATCTCCAGGAGCTCCTCACCGTCGAGGTTTCCCAGCGCACCGGGCTTAAGGTCCACGAGGTGGAAGTGGTCGTGCACGGAATAAGCCGTCGGATCTGATGCGGCGGAAAGGACGGGAAGCGGCTCTCCGGGCCCTCTACCGCCGGGAATTCCTGGAGCTCCCCCCAAAAGAGCTCCTTTCGGAAGAGGCACTGCCCAAAGAAGCCCGGGAGTTCGCGGAGTTTTTGGTGGATGGCGTTTTGAACCACAAGGAGGAGATCGACCGCCTCATTCACGAGCGGGCTTGGGGCTTCGGCCTGGATCGCCTTCCCCTTGTGGACCGCAATATCCTGCGCCTTGGCCTTTTCGAGCTCCTTTACACCGACACCCCGGCGGAGGTGGTGATCAACGAGGCCGTGGAGCTCGCTAAACTCTACGGAACGGAGCGGGCGAAGGCCATGGTAAACGCCATTTTGGATCGGGTGTATAAGGAGAAGCAAAGTGGAGCGCTGGGCTGATTTGCACCTCCATACCCGGTGGTCCGACGGAACCCAAACGCTTACGGAGCTCATTTCCCGCGTGAAAGACCTTGGGCTTTGCGCCATCGCCATCACGGACCATGACACGATCGGCCCGGAGCTTTGGGCTCCTGTGGCGGAGATCGGGGGGCTTGAGGTCATCACCGGCGTGGAGGTGAAGGCGGAGATCCTGGGAGAAAGAGGGGAAATCCTCGGGTATTTCGTGGATCCCAAGCATCCGGCGATGGAGGAGCTGTTTCGCTGGATGGCCAAAGCCCGGGATCTCCGCATGCAAGCGATGGTGGAGAAATGCCGGGACATCCTGGGTCTGCCCATCACCTACGAGGAGGTGCGGGCCAAGGCCCAAGGTTCTGTGGGGAGGCCGCACCTCGCCTCAGTGCTCGTGGAGCGGGGGGTGGTGGCCACATTGGAGGAGGCGTTCACCGTGTATTTGGGGGATGAGGGGCTTTGCTACGTGCCCCTGGCCCGGCCCACGAGCGCCCAGGTGATCGAGGCCATCCGGGCTTCCGGCGGGGTGGCTGCATTAGCCCACCCCGGTTTCCACTCCTTCTCGGATTGGCGCAAAGTCCTCTCTTCCCTCCGCGAGCAAGGCCTCCGCGCCGTGGAGGTTTTCTATCCGTACGAGACGAATGCGCGGCCGTTGAACCCGCACCTTGGGGAAATCCCCGCTTTGGTTGCGGAGTTAAAACTTATCGCCACCGGCGGTTCCGATGATCACGGTCCCGGTTCGGTCAAAGAAAGCCTGGGGTTAATCAAGGTCCCCTATTCCGTGGTTGAGGAATTGCGCGCCGCAAGAACTTGAGAAAGCGCGGACAGGGCCACTTCCACCTGCTCCGGAGCGGGCTCCCGTGTCGTGAGCTTTTGGAACAAAAGCCCAGGCCAAAGGAGAGGCTTGAGGAGCGGCGTTTTCGCTCCAAGCTGCAAGAGTTCGTACGTGATCGCCGCGACGGCCGGAATGAGGCCGATGCGCAAAAAAAGCCGGCTCCAAAAGCTTCCCGCCGGAACCAAGGAGAAAAGGAGGATGGCGACGACCACGAAAAGGAAAACGAAATTCGTGCCGCAGCGCGCATGAAGGGGGCTTTTCCTCAGGGCCTCCGCTAAATCCGGAGCGCCCGCCTCATAAGCATGGACAGCTTTGTGCTCCGCACCGTGGTATTGGAAGAGGCGGCGGATGTCGGGGAAAAGGGAAATCCCCGCAAGATAGAGAAGAAAAAAGGCCACACGGATCCCGCCCTCGACAAGGTTGAGGAGCATCCGGTTTTGCAAGCCCAACCGGCTGGCGAGGAAAAAGGGCAGGGCGATGAACCCGCCCAAAACCAAGACGAGGGCCAACCCCAAAGCGAGGGCGAAATCCCAGGCCGAGGTTTTTTCCTCGGGATAGGCGAGTTCCGCCGAGCGGGAAAGGGCCCGAAGGCCTAGGGAAAGGAGCTGATAAAGTTTGATGGGGCCGCGCACAAGGGGGATGCGCTCAAGCCGGGGAAACGAGGGCACGGGGAGAGCCTCTACGGCGATGGAACCATCGGGGCGGCGCACGGCCAAAGCCGCCCTCTTTCCATCGGAAATGAGGACGCCCTCGATTACCGCTTGGCCGCCTAAGGGCATTTACTTTTTGCCGTACCGCCGCTGATAGCGCTCGATGCGTCCTTCAGTGTCCGCTACGGTTGCCCGTTTTCCGCCAAAAAGCGGGTGGCACTCGATGCAAACGTCCACGCGGAGTTCCTTCTTCGTGGAGAGGGTTTCAAACTCCGCCCCGCAGTTGCAGCGCACAATTGCCCGATACACTTCCGGATGGATTCCCTTTTTCATCGCGGCTCACCGCTTGGAGTACTGCTCCTTCTTGCGGGCTTTCCGGTGCCCGTATTTCTTGCGCTCCACCTCGCGGGCGTCGCGGGTGAGGAGCCCCGCGTCCTTCAAGGGCTTCTTGAATTCGGGAACGAGGGCCACGAGGGCACGGGCAATGCCCAACCGGAGGGCCTCCAATTGGCCGGTGGGGCCGCCGCCCTCAATCTTGGCCCGCACATCATAGCGGCCAAGGGTTCCCGTAAGGTAAAAGGGCGTAAGTAGATGCCGATTGAGGTAATCCTGGGTGAACGCGAACGCCCGGAAATACTCCTCCACGGGCCGGCCGTTCACCCAAATTTTCCCCGTACCCGAACGCAAAAAGACGCGAGCAATGGCTTCCTTCCTCTTCCCTACCGCATGGGCAAGCCAACCTGTAGCGGTGCTCACTTGCTCCATCGTTGTCTCCAAAGTTTGGGTCACCTCCTGGGAAGACAAAATCCATCCTAGCCGATGCTTCGGCTTTCGTCAACGCCCGGGCTTTCGAGGGCCGCCCGAAGTTCCCCAAGCGTTTTTGCCCCGAAATACCGGAGGAGCTCCTCCGTAACATGTAGGACTTTGGTGGTTCCCCGGTCTTCCGCTTGGACAAACCCCCGGGCGATCAGGTCCTTGATGTGGGCGTAGGCCCGCTGCCCGCGGAGCTTCACCACCTCCGCCTGGGCCACAGGGGCTTTGGCCACGATGACCGCCAAAGTCCTGAGCGTTTGTTCCGAAAGGTCCTGGTTTGGGGCAAAGGACCGCACCCTTTCCGCGATCTCCCGTTTGACCCGCAACACATAGCCCCTGCTTTCCTGGGCCAGTTCGATCCCGCGGTGCGGCTCCTCCAATTCCTCGGCAAGCTGCCCCAAAACCCGAAGGATCACATGCTCCTCCAGGCCGAGCTTTTGGGAAAGTTCGGCGAGGGAAAGCGGCCGGTCCGCCAAAAACAGGGCGGCCTCAATCAGCGCTTTGGGCGGGATCATGGGGGACTTCGATGTAGATTTCGCCCAGGAATTCCTGCTGGAAGAGCTGGATTTTTCCGGTTCCGGCAAGGTGGAGAAGCTCCATGAACCTCGCCACGCGCTCTTTGGGATCGCCCCGCTCGAGGATCTGGGAGAAGGCGATGACCCGTTGGCCGTTCACCAAGGAGAGGAGTTTGCGGAGGAGGTTCAGGGCTCGCAGGCTAAAAGGTTCTTCCTCCACGCGGAGGGGCTTTTCCTGGGAGGTGCTGCGGGAGGGCCGGGGGGATTTGGCCATGGCCGCGAGGAAAGCCCGGCGTAAATCCGACAAGGTGAGGCGGGCCCTGGGCCTGCGCCGCAGGGGAAGCCGAAGCTCCGGCGCCACATACACTTCTGGGCCTGCCCCATCTTCCTCTTCCTCCGCGGCCAAAACCACATTCACGGCTTCCGCAAGGGAAGGCTTTCTCTCCATTTGCTCCGATTTCATCCGCAGAAGGACGGAGCTTGCGAAAATCATGCGGCCAGGAATGCGCATCTCCACAGGCTTTTCTTGCAGGAATTCCCGGAACCTTCCGATGAGGGCCGTGAGATCCAGCGCCCAAGGATCCAGTCCCCGGGTGGCTTCCCGGAAAAGCTCCTCCCAATCCGCCCGCGTGAACCGCTCCGGCTCCAAAACCTCAAGCATGGCCCACAAGCTCCATCCCCAAAACTTCGGAGGCCCCGTTGCGCAGGACAACCCCATAGATCCGGTCCGCATGTCGCACGAGTTCCTCGTTGTGAGAGACCACGATGACCTGGGCATTCTTCGCGTATTCCCGAAGGAGGCCGGCCAGGCGTTCGGAATTCGCCCGGTCCAAGGCAGCGTCCACTTCGTCCAAAAGGTAAAACGGCGCAGGCCGTCCCGCTGCCAAGGCCAAAACGAAAGCGATGGCCACGAGGGCCTTCTCCCCTCCAGAAAGGGCATCCAAAACCCGCAACTCTTTTCCGGGAAGCCTCACCTGGACGAGGAGGTCGGAGGCGATGTTTCCCGGCTCGGAAAGGGCGAGCTTTGCCTCCCCGCCGCCAAAAAGCCGAACGAAAAGGCGGTTCAGTTCCTGGGAAACTTGGGCAAGGGTGTCCAAGAACTTTTCCCGCTTCTTCCGCTCAATTTCCGCGATGAACCGCTCGATCTCCTCTTTTTCCCGCTCGAGGGTCGCCACCTTCTCCTTGAGCTCGTTTACCTCCGCCAGCGCTGCTTCGTACTCCTCGATGGCCCGGAGGTTCACCGCTCCCAAGGCCGCCAGCTCGCGCTCGATTTGGCGGAGCCTTGCTTGGAGGACCTCCGGGGAGCCCTGGACGAGCTCCGCGGGCCTGGGCACGTCCCCCAGGGCGGAAAGCTCGCCTTGGATTTCCGCGGCTTCCCGCTCGTAGCGGAAGAGGGAAGCCCTCTTCTTTTCCAGCTCGCGGTAGATTTCGCGGCGCTTTTCGCGCAGGGCCAAAAGCTCGGCTTCGTCTTTAGCGCGGCTTGCCTGGGCTTCCGCCCTTTCCCGGGCCTTCCGGGAAAGTTCCTCCTCCGCCTGGGAAAGCTCTGAGGAGAGGCGCTCGATCTCCCGGGCCAGGGCTTTTCGTTCCTCCTCGCGGCGGCGGAGCTCCTCCTGGCGGCCAGAAAGGCCTGGATCCCGCACCTTTTTAGGGGCACCACCGAGGATCGCCCCACCCCGCTCCAAGAGGTCGCCCTCCACCGTCACCACCCGCACGCCCTCCACAGCTCGCACCGCCTCCAACGTTTCCGCCACCAGGGTATCGCCGAGCACGTAGAGGAGAGCTGGTCGCACCTCCGGAGGGCAATCCACGAAATCCGCCAAGAACCCGAGGACCCCGGGAAGATTCCTGGCGCTTTTGGCTTGCGGGGAAATGGGGGAGAGGATGAGTTTATCGAGGGGCAAGAAGCGCGCGCGGCCCAAACCGTTTTCCTTTAAGTACCGCACGCACCCCAGCGCCAAATCGCGGGATGTTACGACCAGATCGTGGGTGTGGTTTCCCAACGCCGTGGCCAGGGCCTGCTCGAACCCCTCTTGCGGGCGCACCAGCTCGCCCAAGGTCCCCAAAATTCCGTCCCAGCCGAGGTCGAGGATGGCTTGGACCGCCTCCGGCGGCCGGCCTGGGGCCGCGGAACGGGAAAGATCCCGCACGGCCTGCTGCAGGGTGAGGATTTCCCGGTCCAAAAGCTTGAGGGCCGCTTCTTTTCCGGAAAGCTCCGCCCTGAGCCGCTCCACTTTTCGGATCAGGTCCGTAAGGTCGTCCTCGGGAAGGCTGCTGGAAGGGGAGGAAGCGCGTTCGCGCTCCTCGATCTCCCGGTCCAGCCGGTCCACCTCCGCGGTGAGGGCCTCCACTTCCTCCCGCAAGCGCTCGGCCTGGGCCAGCGCCCGCTCCAGGGCCGCCCGCTTAAGTTCATAGCGCTGAAAAATCAGCGTAGCTTGGATTTTCTCGCGTTCTGAGGAAAGGCTTTGGAAGGTGAGGGCGGCTTCCCGCTGGCGAAAGAGTTCGGCAAGCCGGGCCCGGCGTTCCGCGAGGAGAATCCTTCCGGTATTGAGCCGCTCTTTTACGCGGCCGAGCTCCTCCACGGCCTTTGCTTTTCGCTCCTCGTAGGCTTGGATTCCCGCGACCTCTTCGAGGATTTCCCTTCTGCGGCGGGCCGAGCCCTCGAGGACGTCCGTGACCGTGCCCTGCTCCACGATGTGGTAGCCGTTGGGATCGATATGGGCCAGGGCCAAAAGGGCTTCCACTTCCCGGGCCGAGGCCAGCCGTCCCTGGAGGCGGTAAGTGGAAGAGTTCTTGGTGATGCGGCGGGAAAGGACAATCTGCGGCTCGGAACAAAGCTCGGAGAACGCGCCGGAACGGTTGTCCAGAACCAGGGTGACCTCCGCTTCCTCCACGGGCTCGCCTCCGGGAGGGGTGTGGAGAAGGTGCTCCAGGCGTTCGGCGCGAAGCCCTTTGGATCTTCGGCCCAACACGAACATGATGGCCTCAAGGAGGTTGGACTTTCCCGCGCCGTTTTCGCCCACAATGGCCGTGAACCCCGGGAAGAACTCGAGATGGAGGCGGCGGAAGGATTTGAAGCCCGCAATCTCAAGCCGGCGGATGGCGGTGATCATGGGTGGGAAAGAAGCTCGTTCTTCGCTGCTTTCTCCAGGAACTCCCGGAGTTTGTGGAGGTGGTAATCGTGGGGCTCGACCTGCCCCTCTTCCCAGCGGGTGAGGGTAGGAACGGAGACCCCGAGCGTTTGCGCCAGGGTTCTTTTGCTAAGCCCGTGCTTTAGGCGCCAAATCTTAAGTTCCTTTCCCAAATCCATGCGAGCCTCCTGAGTGTAACGTTTGTTACATTCGGGGGCAAAGAAAAAGGGCGCGGGGAGGCCGCGCCCCTTCCCTTATCCTCCGATTCCCAAGAGCATGAGAACGATCGCCCCGATTCCCGCCAAAAGCCCAAGCACCGCCAGGGCCTGCACGGTGTCCAGCCGGGCCGCGAGGTCCTTCACGTTCGTTCCCAGGGTTTCCTCCACCGCCTGAATCCGCGTATCGTGATCGCTGACCCGCGCCTCCAGGGTGAGCACGGATTCCTTGAGTGCGGAGATGTCCGCGGTCAAGCCGCCAACGGTCTTTTCCAACGCCGCGATCTTCTCCCGGTTGTTCTCGATTTTGATTTGGACCGCTTGGATGGCCTGCTCGAGGCTGAGAACGCGGCGGGAAAGGTTGCCGATGTCGTAGGACTCGAGGGTGGCTACCCTCTTTTCCACTTCCCCGAGTTTCGCGGAGATTGTGGTGATCGTTTCGTTCACACTTTTGATGGCTGCGTCCAGGGAGTCCACCCGGCTGGCCAAACCCGCGATGCTTTCCGCAAGGCCTTTGTCCGCTTCCTTAAGGCCGGCTACCGCGTCGTCCAAAGCCCTGCGGAGGTCGCCCACCCGGCCAAGACAATCGTTCAGGGTCCTCTCCAGCCCGGGAACGCGGGAGCACAAGTCCTGGAGCTGGAGGAGTTTGGCCTCGAGGTCCTTGAGTTGGACGGCCAGGGCCCGGTATTTGGCCAAGAGGTCCTGGTCGTTGGCGCTCAGCGTATTCACCGCGCCCTTCATCTCCTTAATGAAGCCCTCCCACACTTTGATCACTCCGTCCCAGGCATCCCTTAGGGCGGCGATCTCCTCTTCGGGGGAGAGCTTCACGGCTGCCGGTTCGGCCAAAGCGCCCAAAGCGAGCGCGGCCCCCAACATCACGTATATCCCAAATCTCTTCATCACCGCGACCTCCTTTCCGCGTCCTGGCTGGGAAGGTAGCGGGAATCACACTGGGGAGCATGCCCCCTTGGCTTCCCTGGGTGGCCGTTTTGTCGCCCCGGTTTTGGACACGTGTCTTGAAGTGGGGAAGGCCTTCCGCCGCAAGGTTGAAGCGCATTCTTCGAAGGTGTAGAGTACCGCCGATTTCGGTAGAGCCGCACAAACTCAAGCGAAAGGAGGGTTTATGGGAGTGATTCCGGCCACGAGCGGCCTCGTGGCGGTAGCTGCACTATTCTGGTCCGCTTACGGGACGTACCACGTGATGCGCCGCGAACCCGGCGATGAGCGGATGCGCCGCATCCAGGGGTTCATGCGGGAGGGCGCTTGGGCCTTCATAATTCGGAGGCCAAGGTCACGGCCGTGACCCTCCTCGTAATTGGCGCGATCCTTTGGGCCCTCTTTTATTGGGAGTTAGCGGTGGCCTTTTGGCTGGGGTCCGGCCTCTCCATGGCTGCGGGGTTCATTGGGATGAATGCCGCAACCTTGGCCAATTCCCGTGCTACTCACGCCGTTCGCCGCTCCCTCCGCGAGGCCTTGACCGTGGCCTTCACCGGTGGCTCGGTCATGGGCATCGCCGTGGCTGGCCTGGCTACAGCTGGTTTGGTCTTCGTGATCTGGCTTTTCCGCCGGGAATTCGATCCTAACGTGGTTAGAATCACAACGAAAACGGTTTTCGGCATTCCCGGAGCGGATGTGAACTTTATCAAGGCTGCCCTCATCGTTTCCGCGTATTCCGCGGGCGCTTCCTTGGTGGCCCTCTTTGATCGCGTGGGCGGCGGGATCTACACGAAAGCCGCGGACATGGCCGCTGATCTCGTGGGCAAAATAGAACTGAAGATCCCCGAGGATGATCCCCGCAATCCCGCGGCGATTGCCGACAACGTGGACGACGTAGGGGGCCTGGGCGCCGACCTCCTCGAATCCTTCGTGAGCTCCATCATCGCTGTCATCGTCATTTCACTGTACATGTACGTGGGGCGCCATAACCCGGATATTTGGAATCTCCTCACAAAATACGGCCTCACCGACCTTTCCACTTTTGAGCAGAATTATTGGTGGTTTGTGCTTTTGCCTATCCTCTACGTGGCTGGCGGGATTGTGGCGAGCCTCATTGCCGTCTTTTACATCCGCTACTCCCGCCGCACAAAGGACATGCAGCGCATCCTCATGAACGGTTTTACCCTCGCCGCCCTCCTCACCGCGGGCTTTGCTGCTCTCACTACGGGGCTTTCCCCATTTAACCTCGTGCCTTTTATCTCCCTCCTTTTGGGGATTGTGAGCGGTGTTCTGATCAGTTTCATTTCCGAGTATTACACCTCCGCGCGGTATCGGCCGACGCGGGAGCTGGCGCGCATGTACCAGTCCGGCCCGGCCGTCGGGGTGACCGAGGGTATGGCCGTAGGCTGGTTCTCGAGCCTCCTCGTCTGTTTGGTGCTCGCCGTAGCCATCATCATTGCTTACCAGCTCGGCGGGCTTTTGGCCGTAGCCTACGCGGGCATGGGCATGCTCACCTTTGTGGGCATCATGGTCTCCATGGACTCCTATGGCCCGATCGGTGATAACGCCGTCGGGATCGCTACCATGGCCAAGCTCGATCCCCATGTGCGCGAGCAGTGCGATATTTTGGACTCCATTGGGAACACCACCGCCGCCATCGGGAAGGGATTTGCCATTGGTTCTGCAGCGTTTGCCGCTATCGGCCTCATTGCCGCTTACCTTTGGTCCGCGGCAGGAAGGGCCGAAGAAGTGCACCTTCCCAACGTGCCTTTGGTGAGCCCGGAGGTGGGTGGTCTCGTCATGGCTGGGCTTATTACCGGGGCAATGCTCACCTACGTTTTCTCGGCCATGCTCATGCGGGCCGTTTCCCGCACGGCGGACGTGATGGTCCAGGAAATCCGCCGGCAGTTCCGGCAAAACCCTAAACTCATGAGCGGGGAAGCGACCCCGGATTACCGGCGGTGCATCACCATCACCGCCCACAACGGCGTGCGCCGGATGATCGTTCCCTCCCTCCTTGCCGTGGTTCTCCCGCTCTTCATTGGGCTCGTTTTTGGCCGCTATACCTTGGCGGGGTTCCTCGTGGGCGCGCTTCTTTCCGCGATCATGCTCGCCATCTTCTGCGGGAACGCCGGAGGAGCTATGGATAACGCCAAAAAATACGTGGAGGAAGGGCATTTTGGTGGGAAAGGATCGGAGGCCCACGAGGCCGGGGTGGTGGCCGATACCGTGGGCGACCCCCTTAAGGACACGATTGGACCCTCTCTAGACATTCTCAAAGCTTATGAGCGTGATCTCGCTGCTTTTTGCCTCGCTATTCCCGGTGCAGCCGTGGTTTTTGCGCTGAGGTAAAGTGGAACTTTTGGGAGAGCGGCTCAGGCTTAGGGAGTTTCGTCCGGCGGATTTGGCCAGAACCAGAAAATGGGTGGCTGATCCGGAAATCGCCCGCTGGATTCTTCCGGCCTGGCCGCTCCTCCCCTCCTCCTGGGAAGAATGGCTTCATCGGGTTTACACCTCTCCGGATTCCCTGCACTTCGCCATCGTCCTCCATGATGGTCGGCATATCGGAAACGTAAGCCTCCACTCCATCCGGTGGGAGGAGAAAGTAGCCGAGCTTGGCATCGTCCTTGGCGAGAAGGATTGCTGGGGAAAGGGCTATGGTCCGGAAGCCCTGCGCCTCCTTTTGGGCTATGCTTTTAAGGATTTGGGCTTAAGGAGGATTGTTTTGCACGTGCATCGCCGCAATTACCGAGCTATTCGGGCTTATAAAAAGGTCGGATTTACGGAGTCCTCGGAGCCCTGGCTTTATCGGCTCCTTTGCCCATGGAACGGTGGGGAGATCCTGACCATGGTGGTGGAGGCGGCAAGTTGGGTGGGGATCGGGGCGCATTGATTTTGGCTCGCGGGCTTACCCGGTATTTTGGGCAAAGGCCAGCGGTGGTGGAATTGGATTTGGAGGTGGGGGCTGGGGAGGTCCTTGGGCTTTTGGGACCCAATGGCGCGGGTAAGACCACGACGGTGCGGATGCTTGCTGGCCTTTTGGCGCCCAGTTCGGGAGAGGCCTGGGTAGACGGGCACAGCGTGGTCCGCGAGCCCGAGAAAGTAAGGCCGCGGATCGGCCTCGTTTCCGAAAATCCAGGTTTCTATAAACGGCTTTCGGTGCGACGGAATCTTCAATTTTTTGCGGAGCTCTACGGTGTGCGCGACCCCAAGCGGGTGGAGGGAACCCTTTCCCTGGTGGGGCTTTCTGACCGGGCCGCGGAGCCGGTGGCCACCCTCTCCAAAGGGCTTCGGCAGAGGCTCGCCTTGGCCCGGGCCTTGGTCCACGACCCGCCCGTGCTCCTTCTCGATGAACCCACAAGCGGCCTCGATCCGGAGGCGGCCAAAGAGGTGCGGGACCTTCTTTCAGATCTTTCCCAGGAGAAAAGGGCCATCCTCCTTTGCACCCATAACCTCGCCGAGGCTGAGCGCCTCTGCCACCGCGTAGCCCTTCTCAAAACCCGCCTCATTGCCTTGGGAAAGCCTATGGAACTTAAGGAGCGCCTTTTCGGCCGGCGGGTAGTGGTCACCTTGAGCCGCGCCATTCCCGAGCTTCCCGAACGCCTTGGGCTTCCTTTCGTTCGCGGCCTTTCCCTAGACAAAAACAAGCTCTATGTAGATTTGGAGAACCCGGAGAGAGATAACCCTAGCCTCATAAAAAAGCTTGTGGAGCTCGGGGCGGAGATCGTCTACGTTACCGAGGAGGAGCGGACTTTGGAGGAGGTTTACCTGG
>Ga0209225_1003510_pt1 | contig 12974 bp, 13 predicted proteins | sample WasSprMetagenome_FD_184732 | JGI IMG/M metagenome (GOLD analysis project Ga0209225, IMG submission 184732) | Sulfidic aquatic microbial communities from Washburn Spring, Yellowstone National Park, USA - WS (SPAdes) (version 3) | ecosystem: Environmental > Aquatic > Thermal springs > Hot (42-90C)...
TGCCGCCCCTCGCCGAGGGAATGGCGTCGAAAGTTAAGCCCCTAATCCGCAGCCCGGAAAACGAGAACCTCCTATACTGCCTATATGAGGATGTTCCTTTCAGGGAAATAGATTGCCCTTTTTCTAATAGAACAGGGGTGAGGAGGAGAAAGGAACTTTTGGAAACTGTATCCGGGTTCAACCCCTATTTTAAACATCAGCTTCTGAACAGGTTTCTTGAGCTCATACCACTACTCGAAGGCATCGGGCCTAAGCCAACCCTTGGCAGATGTAATGTTTGTGGTTTTCCATCCTCCAGCGAGATCTGCGCCTTTTGCAAGCGTATAAGTCTCGTGAAAAAAGCAAACAAAACTTAAAAATCTAAGTAACGGAGATTTCTCCGTGAGCTCGCTGGAGCCTTTGCACCTCTACCTAGTTAAGAACCTTAGAGGAATAGTCTACTTCTCAGGGGATGTCTCCCCGGAGTCGGAGTTCAGCTGGCTAAAAAAGAAGTTCAAATACAGGGAGCTTGGTGTTTCCGAAACCCTTAAACTCAAACTAAAGTGGAAGAAGCTTTTAACCCTGCCAAAAATAGAAGAAAACCCTGTTTTAGACTCCCTTTTCCAAGCCTCCCGATTCATATGCCCTCTAATAATCTTGAAGGAGCGTAGTCTGAAGGACTTTGGAAACGCCGCAGTTGCCAGCCTTAAAACTTCTGAAAAACTTGGCGACAAGGATTTGAAGTTCAACCTTAGACTGGTAAATTATTCCATAACAGATTTTTACCTAAAATCCATAGAACTTGCATCCAAGCACGATATGGAGGGGCGCCGAAAACTTGCTGAAAAGGATTTGAAACGTTTCTGGAGGGTTAAAGCAGACACCTGTGGGAAAACTTTGGTCGCATACGTTGACCCTCTACTGGTAAAGAGCGAAATCAACAATCCTTTATACACGAGTCTGGTGCCATGTCTTGTTCTCGATTTCAGCTAGTCCACCTTTTAAGCATATTAAAGAATGATCGCTGATTCATACCGAGATTCATACGACTTAAGCCTCATATCCACTGAAGAAACCATGTCTACTGAGGGTTGCTCCTAGGAAGAGCAACATATACTGCATTGTTGAAGTTTGAATGCCAGGCTGTCCAAAGGGCGGCAGGACGCCGTTAACGACGAAATGAGACAGATTTTGGAGAAGCTCAAGTTAAGCGTTGAAGAGCTTTGCTGTAAGTTTATATCAGGTACTAGGATTGCCCAAGATTTCCCTCGCAGCTTCAATGTAGATTTCGAAGTCGCGTCTGCTGAACAAAACGAGCACAACTTTTTCAAGCTGGTTTTCCTTCTCCAGAAACTCTTTAACGGTTGTTAGAGCAACTCTGCATGCTTTCTCTATCGGGTATCCGTAGGCTCCCGTGCTGATCGATGGAAAGGCTACGGTTTTTAGCCCTTTTGAAACCGCTAACTTCAAAGAGTTACGGTAGGCTTCAGCCAGCAGTTCTGGTTCGCCTCTGTTTCCACCTCGCCAGATTGGTCCAACAGTGTGGATTACGTATCTGGCTTTAAGGTTGCCTCCTGTGGTGATGACGGCTTTTCCCGTTGGAAGGCCATCTGGATACTCTGTTGCCCTTATTTTTTTGCATTCTTCAAGGATTTTGGGTCCACCCTTACGGTGGACGGCTCCATCCACACCACCACCTCCCATTAGGGAGGGGTTTGCAGCATTGACTATGGCATCCGTGTCCATTTCGGTGATATCGCCTTGCAGAATGCAGACTTTAGCTTTACCAACTTGAAACTCCCAAACTCCCCCGCTCATTTTTACACCAACTTAGTTTTCTGAAGACAAATCCATTTAAAGTTTAAAATTATCAAAGGCCTTCACCTATAGGGCGTGTAATATCTCATGGATTATGAAAAAGCTTGAGAGTTTCATTTTTGAGAAAATGTTAAAAACGCAGCTCCCAGGCTTAAGCATAGCATTAGTTGATGGTGAATAGATAGTTTATAGCAAGTTATTGAAGCTCAAGAAAGAAGGCGGATTACCACCATTCACCACTGGGGTTAATCCACCCGGGTACAGGAAGAAAACGATAAGAGGGTTCTGTGGGCTGTCCTCAGGAAAGACCATTATGGGATAGAAGGCGACAGAATAATCCTCAAGGGATTGGGAGCTGTTGGCTGGATAGTGCTGGGGTGCAAGGGGTTAATACACTTGAAGGGTGAGCATGGGAGGCTGGAGATACGCTGCGATCCAGACGGGAAGAAGCGGCATGCACACATATCCTTTGAGGCGGCGGGGAAAGCTGTGAGGGCGGAGTGGACTAGCATTCCAAAGCAACCCAAGGGAGGTCTTGTCGCAGGCGTAGGCATAAACAACCTCATAGCCATATACGTTGAGAATGGTTTGACGAGACTCATTAACGGCAGACCGTTAAAAGCCACCTCGCACTACTGGAGACTAAAGATGGCAAGATACCAGTCCACGCTGAACAGATACGGGTTGAAAACTTCTAGGAGGCTCAGACGAATGTACTCCGAGTGGAGGAGCAAATCAAGGCATACGTCAATTCAAGGGTTAGGCAAGCCGTTGAGTGGTTGTACAGCGTAGGGACATCTATTATTAAGGTTGGCTGCCCGAAGAACATTGCCCAGGAGAACGGGAACTTCAACAATGTCCATGTATGGACGTACGGCTACCTACTGAGGAGGATTAACGAAACGGCAGAGGAATACGGGATAACAGTGGTCTACGTCGACGAACCATACACGTCATCCAAGTGCCCAATTCACGGCGAGGGATGCGGGAAGAGGATTAAGAGAGGACTATTCAAGTGCACAAAGCTAAACAAAGTTTTCAACGCAGACCTCACAGGAGCATACAACATACTCATAACCCCGAGTCCCAATTGGGATAGAGGTAATGGGCTGGAGACCCAGCCCGGGACTGAACCCTCAGCAAGAGGGGGTAGTCCCAAACCTCCACGCCTTAACGGGAACCCCCGCCCTTTAGGGCGGGAAGGAGGTCAGGCTTTCCAAGCTGGCGGCAAGCTTCCAGTAGAACTCGTAATAGGAAACGCGGCGTAGAGCTGATTTATGAACGTTATAGGCTTAAAAGTGAGTAACCTATTTTGACACTCTCCACGACTGAAGTCGGAGATTCTCGGCTTGTTGGCCTCATGGCTTCATTCTACCGAGTTAAGGGCTGTGTCAAGGCAGCCCCTGCTATGGGCGTGTAGCCCATAGCCCGCTTGAGCATGGCTCCGTTGTGGTCTGCGTTGCAGGTGTAGCCGCATTTTGGGCATTTGAGGCTTCCGGCTCGAAGCCCCATATGCCCGCATCTATGGCACGTTCTAGAAGTGTTTCTCTCGCTTACCTTGACAACTTTTATTCCAAGCCATTTTGCCTTATATTCTATGAACTGGCTTAATCTATGGTATGGGAATCCGTTGTTTAGTTTTATGTTGAATTTTCTTCCTTTGCCGTTCTTTCTTATGCCTTTGAGGTTTCCGAGAACAATCATTGAATCGCTTTCTGAGGCTTCATCGACTATGGTCCTGCTTATCTTGTGCGGGGTGCCGTTGACTATTCGTTTCTCTTTGTGTCCAATCTTCTTTATTGTTTTATAGGCTTTCTTCAGGGCTAGTGACCTTCTGAGGTGGTGTCCTTTGACGCGTCTGAGCTGTTTGCCATGGAATTTTGGTTTTGGATTGTTGGAGTTGACGGTTGTGGCAATCCACCTTATTCCTAAATCAACAGCTAAAACGGATTTAGGGTTTCTTTCTTGAACTTCCTTTTCAACTGTTATGTAGATGAACCATTCGCCTTTCCGCCTAACGATTTTAGCCTCTCTGCAAACCACGTCATCAGCTCGTGTGTTTTAGTTGGAACGTTTATCCCGCCTTTAACTCCGTAGATGGGTATCTTTAGCCAACATGGTGTCAGCTTTGTGTTTGCTTTATAAACGTCTCTTCTGAGGATCGTTGGGTATTCTTTGTTGGCTTGAGTTTCCCCTTCTAAGAAGCCTTCAGCCTGTTGGCGTGTAGCCGAGTGGGACAGATTTGTCCCCGTGAAGGCAGCGTTGAAAGTTCTCGTATTCCCGTTTAAGAAGCCCCTCCTTGCCTTTACGAAGCTCAAGAACCTTAGCCTTTTTCTTAACCTTCATATGAGCGACTCGCTCAACATGAAATCACCCTAAGCTACATTAAGCTTATCGACAATCCATCCCAAGGTTAAAACCGTAGGCTTTCTTGTCGAGCTCTATTGTAAAAGGGCTGAAAACAGAAACCAAATGCCGAAAGCTGTCAAAACAGTGAAACAGAACATGAAAACGGCCTCAAAAACTTTTTGGGTCCAAAAGCGCCGCGACTTAAAAACCGTAAAGGCGACAAAAGTGTACCAAGCTAAGTCGCAGGACCAATGGACAATTGTAAATAGTGCGATTCCCATGTAGCCAAATACGGAGGCTTCGAAGATGAAGGTTGCTCCCACAGTTGCCCCCCAAAGAAAAAAGTACGGGTTTGCAGCCGTTGCAGCAAATCCGGAAAATAGTGAACCATATCCTGAGAGCTGAGGCTTTAGACTCACTTTTCGGCGGTTTTTAAACATCTGTAACCCCAAAATGATGAGGACTGAGCCTCCGAGAAGGCTGGCCGTTTTCTGAACCAGAACTGAACGGAAAACTCTGAAAGCCCAAAAAACAGGAGGAAGATAAGCGGGACTTCTACAAGTCCATGACCCAAAGCTATCAGAATCCCCGCTTTCCTGCTTTCATACCCTCTTGCAACGGTTACTGCGAAAACCGGTCCAGGAGCCATCACACCTGAAAGCGAAACCAGGACTACGGAGGACAAAAATATGGGGAGGCTTGTTTGAGGCTCCATTCTCTCACGGACGGTTTGGTTTAGGAAGCCTAATGCGATAGGGACTCCAAAAAGCTTTTCTGTTTCCCTACAACTTCCCGGCTGTTCTTTGCCTCTGCGTATTCTTCAAGCATTTCCCTGTTCAGTTCTATGAATGTGTGCCCCCACTTGAATATCGACAGCAGCCTGTAGGCTTCCTCCTTGAAGCCGGCGATGTAAAGGGCTGCCGCCAAAGCCTCAACAGTGCTGAGTTTTGTGGGGCAACCAAAGTTAACCGGGTTTCCGGCCAACAGATATGGAAGGCATCTTGAAGCCCCTTTGACGTTTTTCATTAGCGGTTTTTCGGCATGCTCCCAGCTGAAGTCCAAAGCGGCTAAACCATATTTTTCTATGCGTCCCCTGTCAGCTGGTGAAAAAGCGATCTTCGAAAAAGGGTTCAAAATCACGGCGCCTCTTGGAAGAAGTTTGATTTGACGCACAAGGTAAACGAGGCCGTGGCGTTTAAGCTTCAAGGCTGTGCACTTTTTAGGGTCGCACTGCCCAGCGTGGTAGACAAATATTTTAAGGTTTTTCTCCCGCACTTGCCCTCTGCACCTTTGAATGGCTCATGGGGTCGTCTAGAACTTTTGGAATCCAGTTTAAAAGGTCCGAAGCCATAATGTGGTAGCCTTTCTCAGCAAATGCGAAGTCCCCAGCAGCGCCGTTAACGAAGGCTCCGGCAACGGCTGCCTCGAAGGGGTCAGCTCCCTGCGCCAAAAAAGCCCCAACGACTCCTGAAAGCACGTCTCCAGTCCCTCCGACAGTCATTCCCGGGTTGCCAGTGAAGTTAAATTTTAACCTCTTATCGTCAGCGATAACGTCAACATGCCCCTTAAGAAGTATAACGGCGCCAAGTTCTGCGGCGCTTTTCTGAACTTCTAAGGCTTTTTCTTTAAGGTTTTCCGGCAGCTTTTTCCCAGTTAGCAAAGCGTATTCCCCAGCATGCGGTGTTAAAACCGCAGGCGTTTCTATTTTCCTTCTGAACTCTGCGTAAGCCTTTAAGCCGTCAGCGTCTAACAATAGGGGCTTACCCGCATCCTCCACAATGTCGATTAAGGCTTTAACAGCATCCTTTGTCTCCGTGTGAAGCCCTAGTCCTGGACCTATGACAACGGCGTCCATCTTTTCTATGTGGGTTTTAAGCGTTGGAATGTTACCTACGTTTAAATGTTCCCCTTCAAGTTTTATGGTGATTAGGTCGGGAGAAATAGCCGATATAGCATATGCTGTTTTGTGGGGCGCAGCCACATAAGCTAAATCGACGCCTGTCCTCAGCGCGGCAAGTGCCACCAGGGCTGGAGCTCCGGAGAAGGTTTCGCTTCCTCCGATCACAAGCAGTCTTCCATAGTCTCCTTTATGGGATTCTGGAGTGCGAGTTTTCACTACAAGTTTAACGTCTCCCGGGCCGGCGTAGTTTTCGAACTCTGGTGGCAAACCGATGTCTTTAACTATTAATTCGCCCGTGTACTCTCTGGCCTTTTCAAGCCCCCTCTTGTTCTTGTAAAAGGTTATTGTCAAATCTGCTTTCACGGCTGAACCTAAAACTTCACCTGTGTCAGAGTCTATGCCTGTTGGCACGTCTACGGCGATTTTAAAAGCATTCAGCGCATTTATTTTGTCAACAAGCTGTTTTACGGGTGGCCTAAGCCTGCCCTTCGTTCCCGTTCCAAGGAGGGCGTCTACGATGACATCTGCGCTTACTTCTGGCATAAGCGAGCTATCGTAAACCTCGTAAATGGTTATCGATTCTCTCAAAAACCGTAGCGCTTTCCAGTTTTCCAAAGCTGCTTTATGGGAGATTTCGCTAGCTTTCCCGGCGAGTATAACGGTCACTTTGAAGCCCATAGTTGCCAAATGCCTTGCCGCCACAAAGCCGTCCCCACCGTTGCCGCCTAAACCGCAGAACACTACAACTTTCTTGTCTCGTGCAAACCTCGCAGCTATTTCTTGAGCCACACTTCGCCCAGCATTCTCCATAAGCTGGATTTGGGAAACTCCAAAATATTCAGCGTTCAACTCTAAAGCCCGCATTTCACGGCTTGAAATAACGCCTATAACGCTTTCAGCCATTTTTCAAACCTAACATTTAACTATCGTGGATTATACATAAGAAAGTTTTCAACCCCAACAGCGAACACAAACATTTTATACTATTAACAGCGTAGACAATTATTCATGAGGAGGTTTAAATGCCAAAAGCCTTTGTGTTAATCAACACAGAGATAGGTTCAGAATCAGAAGTTCTAAAAGATTTAAGGAAAATTGAAGGCGTCGAAGAAGCCTACTCCGTCTACGGAGTATACGACATAATATGCAAGGTCAGCGCCGAATCCATGGACAAACTAAAAGAAATCGTAACCTGGCGCATAAGGAGGTTAGACAAAGTTAGGTCAACCCTCACAATGATAATGATCGAAGAATCACCATCAAAGTAGCCCACCTCGCGCGCTTGACCCGGCGAATGTGGGCCTACAGCCAGCCTCCCTTATTAATCACCTAGCCTATCTAAGTCCAATAAAGCCACCAACAGAAAACAGATTTAGAAGCAACAAAGTTTCCTTAAAAAGGAAAAGCTGGAAAATAAGGAAAAAGTTTCCTTGAATTTCTCCAAGCTAGAAAACGCTTCTGAAGCCTGAAAACAGCTAATTTGCCTCAAAGTTTCCATCAGAACAGCATGTCAACACTATGTTTCCAAAATTTCCAAAAGGGCTTATGCGTGCGTCAATACTTTGCCACTAGAAACGTGCTTAGCAGGCAAACTAGTCTCCCTCCAACAAAGATAGAAGCATTAAATAGTGACCTGTTGTGGTAGCATGTGAAGAGTAGGCTAAGTGTGGGCTGATATAAATGGACGACTTGGAAATCGCCAAGAATGTTTTGCATAGAGAAAATTTAACCCTCTGCATAGTGAAGGAGATGAAAGTCGTCATTAAAAGTAGGGACAGGGGAATACGTCCTTTCATGGATGCTTTAGAAAATTTTGGAGAAAGCCTGAAAGGCGCTGCAGTAGCGGATAGAGTTGTAGGCAAAGCTTTAGCCCTACTCCTCGGATACGCTGGAATAACTGCGACATACGCCCAAACCTTAAGTCTTGCAGCAAAATCCATCCTTGAAAAATATGGCATCCGCTTTGAGTATGATAGGATTGTTGAAAGGATTTTAAACGTAGAAGGTGTGGACGCATGTCCCTTTGAAAGGGCCGTGAGCAACATATCAAATCCGTTGGAGGCTTATCTGAAAATAAAGGAGCTCCTCCGAGGTATATAAACGAGGACAAGCACGCTGGTAACGTTCAAGTTCATCTTGTTAACCGTCTTCTTAAGTGTCGTTTGCGTTTTCTTTGAACTTGTATCTTGCCACTCGCGGATTAAGGCTCAAAAGGTATGGCCAAAAGGACGGACAGCACGTTCAGCTAAAAAGCTTTAGAAACGTAACTAACATTTAACTTGAAGAAGGACGCTGCGGGAAAGCCACACGAAAAGAGGTGATTTTGCGAGGGTACATCGCGTGTCGGTCCTTGAGTGCCGAGGGCCGGATTTGAACCGGCGACAACCCGGTCTTCAGCCGGGCGCTCTCCCAGGCTGAGCTACCTCGGCATCTATTCAGTCTATTAAATTTGTAGACGTTTATTTACGTTTCTTATTCTAAGTTCTGAATACGTATTTAAGATAATCAACACATGAAATATGCTCATACTCAATAATAGGTTTACCCTGTTTCAGAGAGAGAAGTTGTTAAAATAGGTGGTAATTTGCATGATAACCGTTAAGTTTGTTGACGAAAGCGTCAGAAAAGGCAGAAGTAATTCGAAGGGAAATTCTAGGATGGTTTGAAGAGAACAGTTTCTCCATGGTTTAAGAGGGTTAAAAAGGCCAAATTAAAGAAGGCTTAGATAATATTGGTTTTGCAAGAAAGTACCCTAAAACAGCAAGAGCGACAAAACATAACATAAAGACATCATGTCACTCCAAGGCTTTAAACGCCTTCTTCCATCTAATCATCCAGGCATACCCCTCTAAGCTGTTTCAAATATCCTTGAAAAAAGGTTTTATGAATTATGAAACAAAAATATTAATTCTGGGTAAGTAGCCCTCCAAAACGGGCCGGTAGTCTAGCTGGCTAGGACGTCGCCCTCACGCGGCGAAGGTCGCCGGTTCAAATCCGGCCCGGCCCACCACAAAACTAGCTAAGCTTTCGGGGTGATTTTTGGGATTGTCCAATTCTTATATCCATGCATAGTCTCGCTAAAGCCGGTATCCGTCTATGGGTAAGGTTGGGCTTCCAGCGGCGTGAAGCCGGTAGCTTCCAATATTCGCCACGTATTTGATTGAGAAAATGGATGAGGCTGATGTGAGACGACTCCGGTACAAACGAAACGTCAGAGTTTCACTCATTATGCCGCCTTTAAAAGCTGTGAGCGTTTTGCAGCGAGATAGCTAGGCAAGTGTTGACGTGGAGGCATGTTTAAAGCGACGTGAAAACTTTCATAACCCACCTTTGACGTATAGAATGAGTACTTTGATGGAAACATCAGTTGATAGCATGATTCTGTTCAGTTGCGCCTCCCCCGAGGCTCAAATATTTAAGCCGCTGGTCAGCACTTATCATTGAAGGGTTGTTGTGCAGCGTGGAAAATTTGAAGCTGTTTGGGAGTTCTGGATTAAGGGGTATTGTTAACGTTAACTTAACTCCAGAGTTGGCGATCAAGGTTGGAATGGCTATTGGAAGTTCTCTCAGAACTGGGAAGGTGCTTGTGGCGAGAGACACTAGAACTTCTGGCTTAATGATTGAGAACGCGCTCGTTTCAGGTCTGCAGGCGTGCGGCGTGAATGTCCACTGTTTAGGTGTCCTCCCGACCCCAGCCCTGGCGTATTTGACCAGAAGACTGGGCGCCAACGCCGGAGTGATGATTACAGCCTCCCACAACCCGCCTCAGTACAATGGAATAAAGGTTTTTGACGGCGACGGAATGGCTTACGGCGAGGAGGAACAGAACCAAATAGAAAGTTTGGTAAGGCTGAGAAACTTCCAACTGGCGGAATGGCACAGTCTAGGCGAAGTCCAAGAACTGGATGAAGGCAGCCATTACATTGAAATGGTTCTGGAAAACGTGAAGCTAGACAAGGGGTGGCGGGTTGTCGTCGACTCAGGATGTGGGGCCACGGGTCAAATAGCACCCTCCATATTTAAAGGCCTAGGATGTAAAGTGACAGCCTTAAACGCCCAGCCTGACGGGTTTTTCCCTGGAAGAAGCCCTGAGCCAAACGCTGAAAACCTAAAGTTTTTGGCTGAAACAGTGAAGGCGTTGAACGCCGACATGGGTGTGGCTTTCGACGGCGATGGGGATCGGGCGGCATTCATAGACGAGAATGGCGTTTTCATGGACTTTGATAGGGTTTTAGCAGCTTACGCCGCCTACGCCTTGGAAAAAAGCCAAGCGAAAAACGGTGTTGTTGTTACGAATGTTGAGGCTTCCATGTGTGTTGAGCGGATGGTGGAGCAGGCAGGTGGAAGGGTTTTTAGAACCAAGGTTGGCGACGTTTATGTCGCTAGGGCTGTTAAGGAGCTCGGCGCCGTTTTTGGCGGAGAGCCCTGCGGTGCGTGGATACATCCCCAAATCCACTATTGTCCAGATGGAATTCTCTCGGCGGCGCTTTTGCTGAAGGCTTTGGAGGATGAGGGCAAAAGGCTTTCAGAATTTATCTCCAACGTTCCAACTTTTCCAGTTTTGAGGAAAAACATTCCATGCAGAAATGAGGTTAAACATGACGCTGTTGGAGTTTTAGATAAGCGTCTAAAAGCCAGCTTTCCAAAACATGTGGGCGTCTCCACCGTTGACGGGGTCCGTTTAGCCCTTGAAAATGGATGGGTTCTGGTTAGGGCTTCCGGCACGGAGCCCTTGATACGTTTGACCGTTGAGGGTGAATCCTTAAAAGCTGCAGAAGAAATAATGGAGAAGGCTACAGGCGTGGTAGCAGAAGTTTTGGAGGATTTTGGAAATTGAAGGCTGTTGTATTGGCTGCGGGTGAAGGAGTTAGACTTCAACCGCTAACTTTCACGCGTCCAAAACACATGATAAGCGTTGGCGGAAAACCCATCCTTGAGCATTGCTTAAATGCCATTAAGGCTTGCGGGATAAACCACGTAGTAATCGTTGTCCACTATATGGCAGACGCAATTCGCCAGTATTTCGGTTCAGGTGAAAAGTTTGGGTTGCATATAGAGTACACGGAGCAACCTGGTGTTCTTGGAACTGGGAACGCTGTTAGCGTTGCTGAGCCCTTTGTGGACGGCGATTTTGTACTAGTTTATGGCGATCTGCTTTTCACCCCAAAAGCCCTAAAGAGCGTGCTTGACCTGTACGTCGCTAAAAAGCCCAAAGCAGTCTTAGCTGTCGTCCCAGTGGAAAAGCCAGAGAACTACGGTGTTGTGGAGCTCGGGGAAGGCGGCATTGTGAAGCGTGTTGTTGAGAAACCAACTTGTGGAGAAGCCCCGTCAAACATGGCTAACGCTGGAATATACGTGTTTTCAACGGATGTTTTCGAAGAAATTAGGAAGATTAAGGCTTCTCCAAGGGGTGAATGGGAGATCACCGACGCCATCACTTTGATGGCCAAGGAAGGAGAGCCCGTCTTTGCAGTTGAAATCTCCAGCACCGAATGGCTTGACATCGGGAGACCTTGGGATCTGCTTGAAGCCAACCGTTGGGTTTTAAGCCGTGTAGAGCACAGGGTCATTGGGCACGTGGAAGCTGGCGCCCACATAGTTGGCCCCGTGACGGTGGCGGAAACAGCCCGCGTCCGTTCAGGAGCCTACATTGAAGGGCCGGTTTACATAGGCGAATACAGCGACATCGGACCTAACTGCTACATACGTCCATGCACGAGTATAGGAAGAAAAGTGCGCATCGGAAACGCTTGTGAGGTAAAAAACAGCATAATCATGGACGGAGTGCACGTTGGCCACCTATCCTATGTGGGCGACAGCATTATAGGCGAAAACTGCAACTTAGGCGCTGGGACGATAACGGCCAACTACCGCTTTGACGCTGGAACAGTTAAAATGGTTGTTAAAGGTAGACTCGTAGACAGTGGCAGAACAAAACTGGGCGTGGTTTTAGGAGACAACGTGAAGACAGGTATAAACGCTCTCTTCATGCCAGGCGTGAAAGTTGGGAATAACTGTTGGATAGGTCCAAACATTGTGGTTTACCACGATGTCCCCCCGAACACAGCTGTGTTTCTGAAGCAGGAGCTTCAGGAAAGAAAGCTGGCTAGCTAATTGTTATTGCTGTTCCACAATACTCACATTGCACCGAAGTTTGTCCCTGTAGGTTTCCTTGGTGTATGGTGTTCCACAATGGGGGCAGCGGACAACTTTATCGTCGGCACCTCCTTCGGAGTTACCCCTTTTACACATCTTTCGGAGAGAAAGCCCACGGTTTTAACCGTGGGATGAATCGCCGCTAGATTATATTCTCAATCTTCCATCAACTCGTTAGATGTGGCTTGGATGTCCAAAGGCTCGAATAAGGCTCCAAGCCGAGATAGGCGGGGAGGTTCGAGCATTAAATATAGGCTTTCTTGTCGATTTCCTGGTAAAAAGCCTGCTTGATGATTGGAGAAGCCTCATCCACCCTTTAGTAAAATTCTGTATTTTTCAAGATGCCCCATTGCAGCATAGCCGCGTCCACGGACCGTTGCAAACCTGCTGGGCAGCGAAGCCGCTGAACTGTCTATGTAGGCTTATTTTGCCCTCCAAATCGCTTATGGCTGCAAAAGCGCTGGACAAGTCGGATTCGATGGAGCGGAGCCTAGCGTAAAGGGCCTCTCGATCTTTCAACATGCGCCATTCTACCGCCACAAAGGCTAGTCTTCGCTTAATGGGCCTATAACCCTTGTGCATTTTAAATCCTAAAATACGGGTGTTGCACATTTAGGCTAGAGGAGGATAAGCTTTGTCAGCAGTTCAGAGGAGGTTTTACACCGAGGTTTCAGCTCTCGTAGACAAAAATGTAATAGTGGTAACCACAACGGGCAAAACGTATAACGGAACCCTTGTCGGTATAAACCCAGATAACCTAAGCCTCTGCCTA
>Ga0209225_1003522_pt1 | contig 12941 bp, 17 predicted proteins | sample WasSprMetagenome_FD_184732 | JGI IMG/M metagenome (GOLD analysis project Ga0209225, IMG submission 184732) | Sulfidic aquatic microbial communities from Washburn Spring, Yellowstone National Park, USA - WS (SPAdes) (version 3) | ecosystem: Environmental > Aquatic > Thermal springs > Hot (42-90C)...
GCTTAAAGAATATCTTAAACTACTCTTCAGAGAAGATTATAAAAATATGTATCTCTAATATACAGATAAATAGCTTTTTAAATTCTGTTTCAGAATAGATTTTTATGCCGTTGAGACCAGGAAGAACCGTTAGAAGATTAGAAAGACCTTATACAAGAGTTAGTCAAAAAAATCCTCGAAAAAGCTATGTTGTTGGAGTCCCAATGCCAAAAATCCATCAATTTAGAATGGGTAATCCAAATGTTGAAGCTGGTGTCACCTTATATCTTCTTGCAAAGGATTTAGCTCAAATAAGACATAATGCTTTAGAGGCAGCCAGAGTAGTTGCTCACCAATTTTTAGAAAAGAAAATTGGTTCTCAAAACTACTACATGGTAATTTTAAGATATCCTCACCATGTCATAAGAGAAAAACCAATTGCCACGGGAGCGGGAGCAGATAGATATTCTCAAGGAATGAGACTAGCCTTTGGAAGACCAGCAGGAGTAGCATTGCAAGTTAGAAAAGAAGGATTACCACTAGTTATGATTAAAACAAAGAAAGAATTCTTAAATGTGGCTAAGCAAGCTTTGAAGAAGTTCAGATACAAGATACCGACTAGATGTTCTATTGAAGTTGCTGAATAGATTCATAGCTTATTTTAATCTTTTTAACAATGAAGAATAGATAAATGGTAAAACAATTGTAGCTTCAGCAAAAACATTGACCTGCTTTGCTTCTTCTTTAATCTTTCCCCAAGAAATAGCTTCCCTTGTTTGTGCTCCACTCAAACTGCCATCTAGCTCTGTAGCCGTAGTAATATAAACAGCATAATCCAATCCTTCTTTAAATTGATTCCACCAAATGACATGATGCTTGCTTATTCCCCCACCAATTATTAAAGCGCCAGTTTTCTTAGCATTCCAAATAGTGTCGCTTAAGAATTGCTCATCCTTCCAAACATTAACGTTAAAATCCTTATGATCTTGCCAAAATTGCCATATTTGGTAGCCAACAGCACCATCAGTTATTCCTGGAACGATAACTGGAATTTGATTTTTCCAAGCCCAATAAAGTATTGAATCTTCTTTCAGTCTTTTTCCAATTTCCCAGCAAAATTCATAAGTTGCCAAATCTTTCTTTTGAGAATATATTTCTTTTAGCCAAATCCTCATTTTTTCTTCGATTACTTCTCCATATGACTCCTTTGGTATTAAAACATTACCAAGTCTATGAATTCCAGCTTTATGAAGCTCTTTATCATCCATTAAAAATGAACCTTGATAATAATCTTTAAAACTTCTTGCAATATCATGATCCAAAGTTCCACAAGTTGTTACAATTATATCGAACCATTTTTTCTTGACCATTTCCTTTATTATGCCTCTAATTCCAGTTGAAATGATGTCTGCCGGGAAAGAAAGGAATTTAATACAATCTTTTTCCTTAATCATTTTTTCAAGTATATCTACAGCTGTAGAAAGATGTGGGGCTTGAAATCCGCCAAAATCTCCCATTTTTCTTATAATTTCGTCCACGCTAGAATTTTCCTCTATTTCCAAATCTCTAACTTTTTCCATTATATACCTTTTCGAAATCTTTTTAAAATGTTTTTTCAAATAAAGTAGTATGGCAATTTGGCATAGAGGATTGGAAGGGAGAACACCAACTGGAGCTAGAATGAGACCTGCAAGAAAGAAAAAGAAGAGAGAGCTAGGTTCAGAGCCAACTCACACTAAGATTGGCAATGAAAAGAGAAAAATTATAGATGCTTTTGGCGGGAACGAAAAAGTTAGATTATACCAAGCAACTTTTGCTAATGTTTTTAATCCAGAGACAAAAAAAGCAACAAAAGTTAAGATTTTGGATGTAGTAGAAAATCCTTCTAACATAGATTTTGTTAGAAGAAAGATTATAACTAAAGGTGCTGTTATTAAGACTGAGCTTGGGTTGGCAAAAGTTACATCAAGACCAAGTCAAGATGGAGTGGTAAATGCAGTTTTGATCAAGAAGGAGCATTGATGCTTTATTTATCTCTAAATTATTTAAGCTCCGTTTTAAAATATTATTTATGATAAAGAGAGTTGTAACAAACATTCCTGGATTAGATGAAATACTAAACGGAGGAATTCCGGAGAGAAATGTAGTTTTGCTTAGTGGTGGCCCAGGAACCGGAAAAACAATATTATCTCAACAGTTCTTATGGAATGGTTTGCAAATGGGTGAAGCGGGAGTTTATGTTGCACTAGAAGAGCATCCAGTTCAAATAAGACAAAACATGGCTCAATTTGGATGGAATGTCAAGCCATTTGAAGATAAGGGTTTATTTGCTTTGGTAGATGCTTTTACAGCTGGTATAGGAAGAGCAAAAGAATATGAAAAATATGTTGTGACAGATTTGGGAGATATAGGAGAACTTATTGATGTCTTATCTCAAGCGATAAAAGAAATGAATGCTAAAAGAGTAGTTGTAGATTCAGTGACAAGCTTGTATATAGATAAGCCATCATTAGCGAGAGGAATAATTTTGAAGTTAAAGAGAGTTTTAGCTGGCTTAGGTTGTACAACATTCTTTGTAAGTCAAATTAGCGTTGGTGAAAGAGGTTTTGGTGGTCCTGGAGTAGAGCATGGAGTAGACGGAATTATAAGATTAGATTTAGATGAGGTTAACGGAGAATTAAAGAGAAGTTTGATTGTTTGGAAAATGAGGGGGACAAGCCATAGCATGAAAAGACACCCATTTGAAATAACTGATAAAGGAATTGTTGTTAAATCGAAGGAGGTATTGAAATTATGAATGATAATCAAATTCCTTTGAATCCTGTTGGGAGACAAGATATTCATAAACTAGAAACTATTTTATTGACAGCAACATTGTTAAGACCAGAAGTTCTTGACATGATTAGGACTTCTTCAGAAAGATTAACTTGGGTAGATAGTTTGGCTGTTGCTGCAGGAGCTCTAGCAAGAGAAAAGGCTGGAATGACTTTATCAGAAATAGCAGAAGAACTTGGAAGAACAGAACAAACAGTAAAGAAGCACTTGAAAGAAGAAAGTAAAGCAGGGCAATTGGTCAAAGAAACTTATGAAATGATAAAAACTTTGGTTAAAGAAGGCAAGAATGTAAATGACGTATTTCCACTAATTGCTTTGGGTGATGCTAAAGGACTGAAGGAAGAAGTTGAAAAATTGAAGAAAGAAAAAGAAGAAATCAAGCAAAGTTTAACAAAAATAAAAGAGGAATTAGAAGCTTTAGTAAAAAAGATTTCTGGCTAGAAAATTTAAATCATAGAAAGCGAAAATAGAAGTTTATGTCTTCAATAGCCAGAATAAGAATTTCCGCATTTTTTGCAGCTCTTGCTCTAAACCTATTTTCTCCTTTCATTTCAATGTATGCATTAAAACTTGGAGCAACTAATTTTCAAATTGGTTTGATTTCTAGCCTAACAACTCTAGTTTCTGTAATCGCCCAATTATTTAGTTTGCCCTTCACTTTGTCATTAAGAAAAAAACTAATTTTTTATATAATTTTTAATTCGATTGGTGCTCTCTTCTTCATTCCAATAGCTTTTGTTGAAAATGCTAATCAGCTCATTTTCTACCTTTCAATTCAGGCATTCTTCTTTTCTTTTCCAATTCAAATTTGGAATGAATTTCAAATTAAGACTTTTTCAAGATGGAATAGAGGAAAGGAAATAGGAATTTTGAATAAAATAGCTGGTATTGGTGCACTCATTGCTTATGTAGTCGCTGGCTATGTTATTAGAAAATATGGTTTTATTCCCTATCTTTTCTTTTCTGCTGCTTTTTTAGATATTATTAGTAATCTTGTTTTGATAGGTGTGAGGGAAGAGACTGGATTTCCGAAGAGTTTTAGCTCTGTTATTAGAGAAATATTACATTTCGAAGGCTTAAAAAACATTGAATTTAGAAAACTTTTATTGGCAAGTTTTGTTTTCAATTTTGCTGCAGCAATTGGTGCTCCAATGTTTTCTGTCCACTTAATAAAAAACCTAGGAGCTAATAGTATTCAATTATCAATCGTTTCTATAATAAGTTTGGTTGTTTCAATAATATTTTCAGAAGCTTGGGGAAGAGTTGCAGATTTTGTTGGGAGGCGAGAAGTTATAATTGCTGGCTTACCATTGATTGCTATGTTTCCATTTTTGTATGCAATATCCACAAACATGCTAGATATATACTTATTCAACTTTATTGGACAAATAGGCTGGGTTGCATTTAATATTGCAATGTTTTCCTATCTTGCAGATGTTAGCGGGAAATCAACTCCAATATATTTTGCAATCTTCAATGCTTTCTCCAGTATTGCAACAATAGTTGGTTCGATTGTCTCTGGATATATGGCTGATATAGTTGGAATTAAAAATGTTTTAATGATTTCTTTCTATTTAAGAATATTTAGTATATTTTTCTTCTTATCCTTGGGAGAAAAGAAGGGTTATATACCAAGAGGAACTTTACCATTTCTCTCTCCTTATGCTTTCTTCTCTTCAATTGAATCCTTCATTTCAATATACTCTTTGGTTTTTGAAGAAACAAGAAAGAGTATTATAGAAAGAATGTTGATAAGTCTTAGAAAACTTTTGAGAAACAAAACGAAATAAAATTATGAATGGCGCATATATTTTAGTAATGAAACTAAACTCAAACAAAAATATTAGAGTTGGTTCCTTAGGAAAATTAGAATTTAAGAAAGGATTTTATTGTTATGTAGGTTCTGCTATCGGAAGCACAACAATAGAGAATAGATGTAAAAGACATTTGATAAAAAACAAAAAGATGAAGTGGCATATTGATTACTTTAGAAAAGAAGCGGAAATTGTCAATATTTTTGCTATTCCTAGTAGAAGGAAAATTGAATGTAAAATAGCCAGAAAAATTTTGAAGAAAGCAGATAGTTTTATTCCAAAATTTGGAAGTAGTGATTGCAATTGTAAATCTCACTTATTTTATTTTAAAAACAAAAAATCTCTTTCTAAACTTTCTCCTATTTTTTCAAAAGGAATTCAAAATTATTAGAAAGTTTAATAATGTTAGTTTTTCTTTCCTTTATCTTCTCTATTATTCCCCTTTTCCTTAACCTTTCCAAAACTCTAAAAGCTTTGACCTTTCCAATTTCTTTTGATATCTTAGCTTGAGTGACATTCCCATCATTTTCAATAATCATTTTTATTACTTCTTTTTCTAATGGATCTAAAAGTTCAATCCAACTTTTTACTTCTTCTTTAGTTTTTTCTATTGTCGGTAAAAGAAGATAGAAAGAAATTAACCCAACCAAAATTCCAAAAGACGAAAACATTGGTATCAACAATGGAATGGGTAGAGTACATGAACATGCAGTTCCTTCTATAATGTGTGTTTGTGCATAGAGCGTTGCGAAAGTTACAGAAAATATAAAGGTTGAAACCACAATACCAAAGATAATCAATTTTCTTTTTAGTTCCATAATTGCTTTTATAACCTATAAATATAAGGTTTCAAAAACTGAAACCAAATTTTAAATAAGGTTTCAAACTAAAATTTTTCATGGAATTAAGGGAAATTTTAGAAAGCGAAAGAATCAGAGAAGCAAAAAAAGGTTTCAATTTAGCATTTCAAACTTATTTAACGAATAGACAAAAAGCTTTGGAAGGAATAGATGAAGAAGCTCTAAAGAGAGAGCTCAGGAGGATAAAAGAATATTCAATAAAAAATTTGTCTGCTTTGAAAGCTAAAGCAATAGATAATTTGAAAAAACAAGGTGTTAAAGTCTTTGAAGCTAAAGATTCAAAAGAAGCTAAAGAAATTCTTTTGAAATTAATTCCTGAAGGAGAGACTATTGTCAAATCAAAATCTAATGTCATAAATGAAATTGGAATAGAAGATTTGGAAAAAAGAAATGAGATTATAGAGACGGATTGTGGGGACTTTCTCGTACAAATTTCCGAAGAAAGTAGCGTTCATCCTGTCACTCCAGCCTTGCATCTAACTGTTGATAGAATAGTTAGAGTTATAGAAAAAAAGTTTGGTGTAAAACTCGAAGAAAAACCTGAAGAAATAGTAAAATGGGTTAGAGGATATTTGAGAGAAAAGATATTAAAAGCTAAAATTGGACTTAGTGGAGCTAATATTATTTCTGCAGATGGAGGAATTTTTATTGTCGAAAATGAAGGCAATATTTCTCTTGTTTCTAGGCTGCCAGAAAAGCACATAATAGTTGCTAGTATTGATAAAATAGTCCCTACAGTACAAGATGCTATAACTATTTGCAAAGCTTTAGCAATTTATGGAACAGGTGCATCATTACCAACATACATTAATGTCATATCTTCGCCAAGCAAGACGGCAGATATTCAAAAACAAATTGTTTATGGAGCACATGGTCCAAAAGAAGTTTATTTGATTTTATTAGACAATGGAAGAAGCAAAATAATAGAAGAAGGTTTAGAGGAAATTTTATACTGCATAAATTGTGGAGCTTGTCTTTACTTCTGTCCAGTTTATAGACAAATTTTTGACAATTATGGTTACAAATATTTTGGTGGAAGAGGTGTAAGTTTTATTTCTTTCATTTTCGGAATAGAGAAAGCTTTTGAAAGAGGATTGTTTTATTGTACGACTTGTTCAGCTTGTAAGGAACAATGTCCTTTAAGCATCGATATTCCATCTTTGATAAGAAAAGTTAGAGAAATTTCTGTAAAGAAAAACTTGACAACTAAGACAAACTTTGAGATGATCGAGAATCTGGAAAGCGTTGGTAATCCGTTTGGTGAAACTATAAAAGAAAAAGAGATTCCAGATAAATTGTATTGTTGTTAGGAGGATGAGAAAATGAATAAAATATTGTTGATAAGCGTTCTTGTATTTTTACTTTCTTCTTTATCGAACAGCTTTAATATAGCATTTGCAAGTGAAAACAATACAGTATGTGTTTTCTTTTTCTATAGTAGCGGGTGTCCTCATTGTGCACAAGCAAAACCTTTTTTGCAACAACTTGCACAAAAGTTTCCAATTGATTTGCACGAATTTGAAGTAAGTAATCCAGAGAATTCAAACTTTTGGCATCAAATGTGTAAAAAGTACAACACACAACCTGTTGGAGTTCCTATGACTTTTATTGGGGACAAGGTTTTTGTAGGATTCGCTTATGGGGATCAAGAAATTTTCAACCCCCAATACAATGCTTTCGTTGGGTATAGCAGCGTAATAGAGAAAGCTATTAAAGAATATGTAGAAAAAGGCGGAGTAGGTTGTCCTTTTGAAATTTCTCCATCTTCTACTATAAACCAACCATTCAATCCAACTTCACTTTCAAATATAATTCTGGCTGTTGTTATTATTGCGAATATAGTAACCATCTTTGTACTACTGAGAAATAAAATTAGAATCAAAATAAAGAAAGGAGTAATTTCATTTCTTTTTGCTTTTCTTTTTCTACCGTTTGTTCTAGCTCAAGAAGTTCAAGTTCCTTTAATCGGTAAAATTAGTGGAGAAACACCTATTATCATTCTTGGTATGATTCTTGGATTGATGGATGGTGTTTTCAATCCTTGTGCTCTATCTGTTCTATTCTTTCTCATAGCATATCTAATGGGTTTAGGCTCAAAAAGAAAGTGTTTGGTTATTGGCATTATTTATTCTTTGATGATTTTTGTCATCTATGCTCTTTTCATGTTTGGAATATTGAATGTGATTTACTATGTTGGCAATCTATCATTAATCGAAAAAGTAATTGGAGCAGCTCTAATAATTTTTGGAATAATAGAAATAAAAGATTTCTTTTTCTATGGAAAAGGTTTCTCATTAGAAATTCCAAAATCTGCTTCCCCTTATATAGAAAAGCTAATTAAAGCCGCTACTGTTCCTTCTGCCTTAATTCTAGGATTGTTAGTAGCTTTAGTGGAAATTCCTTGTGCAGGGGCATTCCCATTCTTCTACACAACTTTACTAGCGAGCAAAGGAATTCATGGAATTGAAAACATTCTTTACATTCTTTGGTATAACATCTTCTTTGTTTCTCCGCTAATTCTACTAACTCTGATATTCTACTTTGGTTTTGCAAAAGTTGAGGAAGCTGAAAAGAAGAGATTAGAGCTCAGAAAATACATGAGACTAACAGCAGGCATAATAATGATTTTGTTAGGATTGAGCATTCTTGTGGGGTGGTTGTGAATGAAGATTTTAGATAAAATTCTTGGCGGAAACATTCTTTACTATCCTGGCTGCCTAACAAAATTTGTAGGAAAGGATTTAAAAGAAAATTATGAAAAAATTTTGAGAACGATTGGAATAGATTTTATTGAACTAAAAGAAAAAGAAGTTTGTTGTGGCTCACCAGCTTTAAACACCGGTTATAAGAAAACAGCAGAAGATTTGGCAAGAAAGAATTACCATGTTTTCAAAGAGCATAGAGTTACAAAAATAATTTCTAATTGTCCCGCTTGCTGCAAAACATTTTCTCAAGACTATCCTCTTCTCCTAAAAGAATGGGATATTAAAGTTGAGCATGCATCACAAACAATTTACAGAGCTATACAAGAGGGTAAATTGAAACTCAAGAAAAAAATAGAAAAAATAGTGACTTTTCATGATCCTTGCTATTTAGGAAGATATATGGGTATATATGAAGAACCAAGAAAAATATTAGAATTCCTTGCCTGTAAGATTGTTGAGATGAAGTTCAATAGGAAAAATTCTTTTTGTTGTGGTGGGGGAGGAGGAGTACAATCTAACTATTCAGAGCTTGCAAATTCTATAGCAAAAGAAAGAATACAACAAGCTTTAGAAACTAAAGCAGAAATTTTGGTAACAACTTGTCCACTTTGCTATTATCATTTGAAGAGAAACTCAGAAGAAATTCAAGTATTTGAACTTTCTCAACTTTTAGTTCAATGTATATGATTTTTATATTGAAATCCAAATAAAATTTATGGACGAGTTAGTGTTAGTTCAAACTCTTTATAACTCTTTCGTTTCTTATGTACCCAACTTAATAGGATTTTTCATACTTTTGTTTTTAGGTTGGGGAATTGGAAAAATTTTTGGAAGAATAGCCGAAGAGATTATAAAAAGGTCAAAAATAGAATCTGTTTTATTCAAAAAGAAACCAGTAATATCTTTGTCTTCTTTGGCTTCAATAATAGTTTCATGGAGCATTTACTTACTTTTCATGAAAGCTGGAGTTGACGTCTTAGGAATAAAGGCAATTTCAGACATTCTCGCTTCATTACTATCTTTTATTCCTAGATTTGTTGCCTTCTTAGTCGTCTTCTTCGCCGGCTACTTTATTTCGGAATATCTAAGAGTTTCTATAGAAAAAAGCGAAATAGAGTATAGAAGACTTATAGCAAAAATTGTCTTCTGGTTGGGTATTTATGTTTCTGCAATAATAGCTTTGCCTCTTGTTGGGATAGACGTTTTTATTTTGCAATTACTTTTGATTATTGTAATCATTTTCATGCTTTTACCAATTTCTATTGGTTTTTCTCTTGCTATAAAAGATGAATTAAAGAAAGATGTTAAGAAATGGTTGAAAAAACTCTCGAAGATTTAAATCTTTCCTTTAAGTTAATTAAATGAAAAGAGAGCCAGCGGTTAAACTTAGGATTAGAGATATTTTGGATGGAAAGTTCTTTCCGGGTGAAAAAGAAAATATGAAGCCTAGCTATTTAATAACACCGTTTGGCAGAAAGGTTTCTAGAGTAAATATTTTAGCTACTATAACAGACAAGTTTGTTAGCGATGATGAAAGCTACGTTTCTTTTACTCTAGATGATGGAACAGCCTCAATAAAAGCAAAAGCTTTTAGAGATGTTGTCAATTTAGTGAAAAACTTAGAAATAGGTGATATGGCGATTGTTATAGGTAAAATAAGAGAGTGGAATGGCGATTTGTATATTGGTATTGAAGTTGCAAGAAAAGTTGAAGACCCAAACTATGAAACTTATAGAAAATTAGAGCTGATTAAAGAAATCTTGCCTTATAAGAGAATGATTATTGAGTTGAGGAACATGAGAGAAAAGATGAGTGATGAAGAGTTTTTGAGAGAAGCAAAAAGGAGGTTTGGGTTAGAAGAAGATGTTATAAGAATTCTGCTTGAGAGAGAGAAAGAGGAAGAGAAAGATTACAAAGCAGAAGTTCTTAAAGTTCTGAAAGAATTAGATAAAGAAGAAGGCGTTGATGTAATATCTTTGTTCGAAATAATGAAAATACCAGCTCAGACTTTAGATGCTATATTAACAGAATTAATATCTGAAGGAAAAATAGAAGAAATAGAAGCAGGAAAAATAAGGGTAAAGGTGGAGTAAATGAATTACGAAGAATTGCTTGAGGAGGCATTCAAAAAAATTGTGAAGAAGGAAACAAAAGATAGGTTTCAAATTCCGCAGATTGAAGGTGAAATGCAGGGAACAAGGTTTATAGTAAGAAATTTCAAGAAAATTGCTGATTATTTGAAAAGAGATCCAAAGCATTTGGCCAAATATCTAATGCTCTCTCTAGCTACTTCAGGAAGCATAGAGGGCGAAACTTTAGTTCTAAATACAAAAGTTAGAAGAGATGTTGTCCAACAAAAGTTAGAAGAATACATAAGGAAATATGTTTTTTGTAAAGTATGTGGAGAACCAGATACTAAATTGATAAAAGAAGATAGAATTTATTTCATTCAATGTGATGCCTGTGGTGCTAGATATGCCGTCAAATAAGTTTTGGAGCAAGGTTGTTAAAACGAAGTTTGATGTTTTAGTTGCAATTTGTGACGAAAATATTGTTGGAAAAGAGATAGAAATTGAGAAAGGATTCAAAGTTGTGGCTAGTGAAAGATTTTACAAAGAGAAGCTGATAAATGAAGAAGAGGCTATAGAGCTAATGAAAGAAGCTACCATAGGAAATTTGCTTGGGGAAAATATAGTTAAACTGGCTATTGAAAAAAATATTATTTCTCCAGAAGGTGTAATTTTAATTGGTGAAATACCTCATGCGCAATTTGTTAAAATCTAGGAAAGCCCAATTTTACATAGTTTCTGTAGTTGGAATAGTAACCATTCTTTATGCGATGGGCAAAAGTTTAACGTCTTCTATGATAATAGATACATCTGAAATTGCTATGAGAAACGATTATTTCGTTTTTAATAATATAGTTGAGAAAACTCTAAAGACTTTGAATACCTCTAAAAGTTGTGAAGATTTGAGATTTAATTTGGAAGAATTTAAGAACATTGTAACAAGAGCTTTTGCTCCTAATTTTAGAGTAGAATATTCTTATTCAATAGTTTCTTGTAGCGATTCTACGAGATCAGCAACTGTGAGTTTCAATATAACTCTTTATTCTATTGATTCTCAGATAGGTACAAACTTTACAAAAAGTGTAAATTGGTAGGCTGTGCCCTCCATAACCCACCTTCTGTTTTAGGTAGCATTCGTCTAAGCGCCATTTAAGCTTGCATCTCATTGGCCGCGCGGACCCGTTTCACCCTTTAGCAAGCAACTCATATTTCAATCATCGTTAGCGCTTGCTAAAGGTCTCGTTTCTGATGCCCACGCAGGGCTTCTCAGCCCCCTTAGCCTCAATGGGTGGAATTTCCTCACCTCTGCTTTTTGGCAGAGGCGAAGCTACCTGGAGGGCTCAGCCTACCAAAATATTTTAGAAAAAAGTATTTAAAGCTATTTTTGTTAGTATATTGATGGAAGAAAAAGGAAAGACAATAACAATAAAAGTACCTTCCTTTAATGTTGAGAAAAATTTCTGGAAAATACTTTCAATACTTCTTTTAATAACTTTAGCCGGGAGTATGTATGTGAATCTAACAGGAAAAGCTGTGTTAACATTGACACAACCTTCTGCTGATGAAATTGGTAAGAAAGTTGTTGATTTTATAAACAACAATTTAGTTCAGCCAGGAACTTCTGCTTCTCTAGTTTCTGTAAAAGATATGGGTAGTTATTATGAAATTATAACAAGTTATCAAGGGCAACAAATTCCTGTTTATGCTACTAAAGATGGAAAAATACTGTTTTTACAAGCTATAGAAATGACAGAAACTCAAAAAACTCAGACTCAAACCACAACTCAACAGCAAACTCAGGAAATACCTAAGAGAGATATTCCAGATGTAAAAGTTTTCATAATGTCTTATTGTCCATTTGGAATTCAAGCAGTGAAGGCTCTGTTGCCTGTTATGAAATTATTGGATGGAAAAGCTAACATAACAATACACTATGTTGATTACATTATGCACGGAGAAAAAGAGGTTTATGAGAATTTGAGACAATACTGTATACAGAAAGAACAAAGAGACAAATTCTATGACTACATGTTGTGCTTTGTCCAAAGCGGGGATTATCAAAAATGTCTGAATGAAGCAAAAGTAGATGTCAACAAACTAAATGTTTGCATGAATGAAACAGATCAAAAGTATAATGTCACAAAGTATTATCAAGATAGAAGCACCTGGTTGAGTGGAGCCTACCCACCTTTCTTGGTTGAGAAAGACTTGAATGATAAGTATGGTGTGCGTGGATCACCAACAATAATAATAAACGATAAAGAGGTTAGAGTGAATAGATCACCAGAAGCTTTTAAACAAGCAATATGTCAAGCATTTACGAATCCTCCAGCCGAATGTAATCAAACTTTATCAACAGAAACGGCATCTCCAGGTATAGGTCCTTTGACAGGTGGATCAACTTCTAGCGGCTCTTGTGGATAGAAAAGAATTTTTTGATTATTTCCAAACACTCTTTACCATAATCAGTTAATTCATAATAAACTCTTTTAGGTTTTTTTGAAACCTCAATCCTTTTTATAACACCTTCTTTTATCAATACCAGTAGAGAATAATTAACAGAAGGTGAACAAGCATTACAAGCTCTTTTTAAATCGTTAAAACTATGTCTTATGCCATCTTCTAGAGATAAAATTATCTTTAGGCTTGTTTCATTACCAAATATTCTTGCCATCTTGC
>Ga0209225_1003524_pt1 | contig 12936 bp, 16 predicted proteins | sample WasSprMetagenome_FD_184732 | JGI IMG/M metagenome (GOLD analysis project Ga0209225, IMG submission 184732) | Sulfidic aquatic microbial communities from Washburn Spring, Yellowstone National Park, USA - WS (SPAdes) (version 3) | ecosystem: Environmental > Aquatic > Thermal springs > Hot (42-90C)...
TGAGCCCAAACTCCTCCTACTAGACGAACCCACAGCCAATCTCGACCCGAAGAACGTTTCTGTAGTTGAGGGCATTCTCTCGCGCCTGAATAGAGAAAAAAGAACCACTATCATTATGACCACGCACAACATGTTTCAGGCTGAAAGGCTGGCGCAGCGAGTCGCCCTGCTCAACGAAGGGGAGATAAAGGCAATAGGGTCTTTTAGGGACGTCTTTGGAAACCAAAGCTTATCAAGTCAATAGATTTAGTAAATACCTGACTGGTTTTATCTAACCTCCGCAAGAAGACCCCGCCCGAAAGGGCGGGATGAACTGCGGTTAATCTTAAATTCAATGAACCTATAACTTGACTGTATGAGGCTGACCGTTTGGGCGGGCATTGTTGGGCTGACTTGAAGGAAGAAAGAGCTTCTGGATAGGGAATATAATAACCTCCAAAGATTTCTCAGGGGCGATAAGGCTGCCCCGCTGTACTCAGCAAATAAACAGCAAGCCCTAAGATACTACAGAAAGGTCAAGCAAAAGGAGTATCCGCTCAGTTTGAGGAACGACTTGATCAACCTTAAAAAGGCTTTCTGGTTTCTGAAAATTTCCGTGTATGGCGTGAGAGGCGGAATCAGAGTCCCAGTTAAGCCCCACAGAGAGTTTCCGGATGGGAAGCTCTGCGAGAGCAAGGTTGTTAGAAAGAAGGAATGACAGATACGTTGCAATGCTAACCTTCGAGTTCAGCCCACCGCCCATGCGTAGATGCTCCTCAATCCTCGCCGTTGATCTGGGCGAGCGCTTTGTAGCCACAGCGGTGCTCTGGCGTAAAGGCGTGGTGAAAGCCCAGTTCCTCGGCAGGGAGATAAGGGGCATACGCAGGCATTACGCATGGCTCCGCAGGAGGCTCCAGGAGAAGGGTCTAACCCAAGCCGTAAAGAGAATTGGAAGCAAGGAGAGAAGGATGGTTAACGCCATCCTACACAGAGTCAGCAAGAGGATAGTCAGCCTCGCCCTTGCAGCCAATTCCTACATAGTCTTGGGAGACCTCACAGGAATAAGGCAAAGGGCTAAAGGTAAGGGAAAGAGGCTGAACCGCATAGTAAGTAGCATGCCATACCACCGCCTTACAAAGATGATTGAGTACAAAGCCACGTTTGTCGGCATTCCAGTAATAACAACAAGCGAAGCCTGCACGAGCAAGACATGCCACATCTGCAGATGCGAAGGAAGAAGGAAGACTCAAGGGTTGTTCATATGCCCATACTGCGGAGAGTGCAACGCCGACTTGAACGGAGCCATTAATATAGCCAAGAAGTTTGAGAGGTCTCTGGGCTATATGCCCTTAGACGGGGCTGCCTGTGAACCAGCCCTAAACCATGCTGAAGAGAGCATGGAAGCCCCATCCGTGAGGGTGGGGTAGTTCACTGCGGAAGTTAATCGATGGAGGTATGTAGAAATGGATACCGAAGATGTGATTGCTGATCTCTCTGCAATAAAGTCGGGCTTTATCGCAGATCTGGTTAGTGGAGGAAAGGTTACAGGAAGGGTGATAATTTCTGAGGGCACCCTGGGTGCAATAAGGAGGGATTCGGAGAGGGGCGACATTCTTGGGCTGGAGGAACTGATAAAGTTGAAGTCTGCTGCCGATCAGGTGGGCTTGAAGATTGAGATAGAGCGGGAGGAAAGGCGAGGCGAGGACCTTGAGGAAGGGATTCTTCGCATGGCATTTAACGGTAATTACACGTTGGTGACTTCCAACGAGAACCTTGCAAAGATCGCCGAAACCATGGGTCTTCGTGTCATAGTGGGGAGAACCAAGCTCCAGAGACCACCGCTCTTCAGCAAGTACTTCTCCAAGGACGTGATGTCAGTCCACCTGAAGGAGGGGTTGGTTCCCAGAGGGAAGGTTGGCAGACCTGGGAGGTGGAAGCTGCAAGACTTGGGAGGAGAGCCGTTGGACAGGAGCGAGCTGGACAAGATAGTCCAAGACATACTCGAGAGGGCCGAGTCCGGGGAGGGTTTCGTGGAGATAAAGAGGGAGGGCTCAAACATAGTGATGCTGAAGGACAGCAGAATAATAATAACCTTCCCGCCCTTCTCAGACAAGCTGGAGGTAACCATAACCAGAAAGGTCGCCGAGCCTGAGATAGAAGACTACAAGCTCTCACAGAGGCTCATCAACAGGTTTAAGGAAAGGGCGGAGGGGATCCTTATAGCCGGGGCGCCAGGGATGGGAAAGACGACATTTGCCCAAGCCTTGGCAAAGTTCTACTTGAGAGAGAACAAGATCATAAAGACTATCGAGTCGCCAAGAGACCTCCACCTGCCTTCCACAGCCACCCAGTACTCAAAGACCAAGTCCTCGTCTGAGGAGCTGCACGATGTCCTCCTCCTCAGCAGACCTGACTACACGTTCTTCGATGAGATGAGGGACACCGAGGACTTCAAGATATTCACAGACCTCAGGCTTGCAGGGGTCGGGATGGTCGGCGTAATCCATGCTACAACCCCGATAGACGCCATACAGAGGTTTATTGGCAGGGTCGAGCTCGGAGTTATCCCTTCTGTGATAGACACCGTCGTCTTCATAAACAACGGGGAAGTGGAGAAGGTTTACGAGCTAGAGACTCGCGTCAAGATCCCCCACGGACTCACAGAGTCCGATCTGACTAGGCCCGTGGTTCAGGTCAAAAATTTCGATACTGGCGAGGTCGAGTTCGAGATATATGTCTTCGGAGAGAGGACATTTGTCGTCCCGCTCAAAGGTAAGGAGAGATCCAGAGACTACGTGACGAACTCCATGATAAACAGGATACTGGGAAAGTACGTCCCACTGGAGGACGTCAAAATAGAGTCGTCGGATGGAGAGGTGATCATTGGGGTCCCGTCCCAGCTTATGAACACTGTGGTCAAAAGGGCCAGAAAGAAACTGCTCAAGCTCGAGGAGAAACTGGGAAAGAGGATCACAATAAGACCTGTATTCTGACGGTGTCCTAATTGAGAGAAAGGGTTGTGAAGGAATCACTGAGCAAAATATTCTCCCAACAAGAGCTCGACAAAGCCATCAGTACAGTTGACATAATCGGAGATTTAGCCGTCATAAAAATACCAAGAGAATGGGAGGAGAAGCGGTTCGAGATAGGAGCGGCTCTCCTGTCCAGCCTCAAGGGAATCAAAGGAGTTTTCAGGCAGACGACACCTGCTGACGATGAGTACAAGGTACGGGGTTTAGAATGGCTTGCCGGCAAGAGGGAGACATTGACACTCCACCGTGAGCACGGGTGCTGCTTTAAAGTTGACATCTCAAGCGTCTACTTCTCGCCAAGGCTTTCATTCGAGAGGCTGAGGATCGCTCACCTAACCAAAAAAGGCGAGGTCCTCGTTAATATGTTCGCAGGAGTAGGAACTTTCTCCATAATATCGGTTGTGAAGGGGCACGCTGAGAAGGTCTATTCCATAGACAAGAACCCGGCGGCATTCAAGTTCATGATGGAGAACGTAGTCCTAAACAAGGTTTCGGGGAAGGTCTTCCCCATTCTGGGTGACTCGAAGGATGTTGCCCCTGACCTGGAGGGGGTGGCTGACAGGGTCCTCATGCCCCTTCCTGCACTTGCCCTGAATTACCTGCCCTACGCAGTCTCGTGTCTGAGGGATAGAGGGTGGATTCACGTGTACCTTCACCAGAAGGGGCGGAGGCGTGATGTCGTGAGATCAGGCGTTGAGGTTCTAAAGAAAGCGCTGAAAGATAGGGTGATATCGGCAGGCGGGAGGGTTGTGAGGAGTGTGGGCAGGGAGACATATCAGATCGTCGTGGATGTGGAGCTGGACCCTCGCCATAGTCCTTCCTTTGAAATAAGTAGGGGGTTGCAGCATGAATGAGGATTTAGACCTTATTCGCCTTGAGGGTTGGTTCAGAGAGGCTGGCAGGGTGGTAGTTGCCTACTCTGGCGGCGTTGACAGCACCCTAGTGGCGTTCACTGCCCACAGAGTCTTGGGAGAGCGCTCGCTCGCAGTCACCTTTAGGCACAGGCTCGTTGAAAGAGAAGAGGTCGAAGGAGCAGCTGAGCTCGCGAGAAGGATCGGACTTAACCACTTGGTCATGGACATCACTCTACCTGAGAGTGTAATGGAGAACCCCCGTGACAGATGTTACATCTGCAAGAAGCAACTCATGGCAGTGCTCAAATCGTTTGCGAGAGATTCTGGATATGAGATGGTGGTGGACGGATCAAACTATGATGATTTTCAGGAGGGTAGACCTGGGATCAGAGCTTTGAAGGAGGAGGGAATAAGGAGCCCGCTAGCCGAGCTTGGGATCGGAAAGCAGCGCGTCCGAGAAATTTTGAGGTTTATGGGGCTGGACTATAGAAAGCCGAGCAGACCATGCTTGGCAACAAGGTTCCCGTACGGATACAGGATAAGCCCCGAAGATCTGGATATGGTCGCATCAGCCGAAAATTTGCTGAGAGAGGAGGGCCTCACAGCGTTCAGAGTCCGCCATCTTGGCAGCATAGCCAAGATTGAGGTTGGATCAGACGAGTTCGCCGAGCTCCTCCAAGAGGGGATGAGGAACAGAGTGGTTCATGGATTAAAGGCGCTGGGGTACAAGCTCGTGGTCCTTGACCTTGAAGGCTACAGGAGCGGGAAGATGGATGAGATCTAATTTTTTATGCCCGTGGAAGTCTGCTGGTCACACGGCAGCTGCCCCTCTTTAAACCTTCATCTTTCATTTTTCCTTTTCCTCCTCTTTTTCTCCTTCTCCCTCTCCCTCTTTTTCTTCTTCCATCAATTATCTTTCATTTTCTTTCATCCTTCATCCTCTTCGAAGCGGAGAAAATTAAAGCGCCCATCATAAGACCAACCAACATGAGTGGGAGAGCGCTCCTATGAATTTCAGCATTGTATGTAGCCCCGCCTGTCATCACAGAGATGTTGCTAAAAGTTGACAGGCTAGGCGGGATATAAAATGAAACCTGGCCATCGCTATCGGTGAAACCTCTGTACACTGTGCCCTCATATTCAAGCATCACCGGAGAGTTGATAGATGGGCGACCGTTGGTGCAAGAAACCTTCACCAAGACCTTGGTTGGAAATAGAATGTAGGCCCTCTCAATTACCACTGAGACGTTCCCGATCAGGTCAATTGTAAACTTATGTCTGACGGAGGAATTATGTATGAAAGTTCTCTCCTGTCCGAGCACAGATATTGTGTACAGCCCATGAGGGGCTGAGTCCAGCCTCACAAAACCATTATCATCCGTCCTCAACAGATACTCGGTTGAATTTTCAAATTTAATCAGCAATGTCTGGTTCTTGACTGGGGCGCCATCTTTAGACGTCAACAATATGTCCAGATCAGAGGCTGGCAAAGTTATGCTGATGCGCGACGGGGAGGAGATGTTTATACTAAAGGAGTACTCTGAACCCCTCGTGACAATCTTCAGCAAAGACTCGCCAGACGGCACTATGAACCTCGAAATTTGGCCCAAACTGATATTGCTCAGGTAGAGCGTGAAATTATCTACGTATTTGCCTCCAGAGTCTAAAACAACGAGATCGCAGTGGTAGAAGTGCCACAGGTTAACGGGGCTACCCTCAGGGATGGAGAGATTGAAGCACTGCCCCTCAATTGTAACTTTTAACCAGTCGCAAGCGCCAGGGATGTTGAAGTACCCTCCATTCACTGTGAAAGTTTGGTCGCCGAACAAGACGGTAGCATTGTTAACTGGGGCGTCGTCCAGAAAGATCAGCGCCTCTGACTGTGATAGTGAGATCGCGATGAGGTAAAATAGGAGGAATTTGGGCAAGTTCGCCCACTATACCTCACACAAAAAAATCCTGCGGACTATGTTGACTATTGCTGGATCGTTAGATCCCCTTCCTTCGACCAAATCATTTTTAGTCTCTTTCGATCTTTATGGAGTCCTTTTTGGAATACGTATCCTACCACCAGCGGGAGTGCAATAGTCGCCTCCGCGTAGACCGTTGCTCTGGTTGCGCGCTTTGAGATCTTGCCCCAAGATTTTGCCTCGTCAAGCGTGGACCCAGTTAGTCCGCCCCAGTGTGGAGAGTCGGTGGTTATCTGGAAAGAGTAGGCGTGCCCTTTGGTGTAATCTAACATGACAGCAGCATCGTTGATGTAGTTCTTGGGAACGCCCCCTCCCACGTATATCGAGCCGGTCTTCTTCGACTTCAGGACGATCTGCGCGATCTCGAAGTTATCCTTCATCACATCGAGGGTGAAAGTCTTAAGTCCTTGCTCTTTTGCCCACCTGAAGTAACCGGCGAGCCCAATCCCTATTGAACTATCAGCAATGGCTGGGCAGAATATTGGGACTCCGTAGCGGTACGCGTTGTAGAGTATGGAGTTGTTGTCATTAAGTGTCGACCCGAGAAGGCTCAAGAACTCCCTCGTTGAGTACCTTCTTGGCTCAAGCATTGAACAGAACTCTGATATTTTGTCGTCGCAGTGGACGAACCCTATCTCATCAACGTAAGCATCGTAAATTCTGTCGATATATAGATCGTGCAATTTCTCGTCATCAGCCTCGGGAGAGCCCTTGTAATGTTTGTAACCATGTGCTGCATAGTAGTCCTGATATAGTATTGCCCCCGTGGAAACCACGACATCCACGATGCCCTTGGAGATCATGTCACTTATCACCTTGCGCAGCCCTCCGGCTATGAGTGCGCCGGACAGCCCCAGAAATATTGTCGGGCGATCTTTGTCGAGGAGCATGTTCTCGTACACCATTGCACATTCTGCCAGACTTCGAGACTGTATCCCTCCATCCTTCCATGCCTCGACGAGTTCTTTAATTGTAGTGACTTTTTCAAGGTCTACCTGCACGACTGGGTTACGCAATACCGATTTTCGTTCTTTTACAATTTCTGGCGTAAGCGAGATTTCCTTGGACTTCTCTCTGAAGTACTTAAAGTCTAGCTTTTCCAATCTGCGCACCATCCTAAAGGTCTTTCCGGGTTAGATTTAAACCTATTTATAAAAAAGGGTGCCCAGAAAACCCAGAGCTTTAGCTCTTGGATGAATCGGCTAGGATTAAATAGTCATGTGCTGAAGGAATGCTTGGGATGTTCCCTTGCAGAAGGATCTTCAGGTATGCGTGGTTGGAAAAGTTTTTCAACCTGACAGGCTGAAGGTTTTAGCTTTAAACAGAGTTCTCAGCGAGTACTTTGGGCTTGTGAAGTGGTATCTCCGCTTCAGCTCAACGTCAAAAATTGTTCTGCACGAAAACTGCTACGAGAAAGCCAAAGAACGCTTCAACCTAAACACCGCTTTAATCCAAACTGCGAGGGACAATGCTGTTGAGATATTGAAAAGCTTCGAGGAAACTAGGAAAGAGAACAGCACTTTAAGGCTTAAAAGGGTATCCATACGCTTTGACAGTAGGTGCTACAGCTTCTCCTAAGACGACAAACGTTTTAACACCATACTGACTTACATTAAACTTGAATAGAAGGGAAAGAATCAGCCTACCGATAGTCTTCGGAGAGAAGCAGAGGATTGAGGAAGCTTTTAGAGGCGAATGGCATTTCACAACCGTTGAGATGGTTAAACGCGACGGAGAGTGGTATGCTCATTTCGTTCTAAAGAAGGCTGTTGAAGTTCCCGATGAACCCGAGACCGTTATAGCGATAGACAGAGGCGAGCACAACCTAGCCGTTGCAGTTGCATTATCGAAGAATGACCCTTGCAAACCCATGAAGGGGCAGTTCTGGAGAGGCGAGGAGATCAAGAAGATAAGAGGGCTGTACAACCACATCAGGAGAAGGCTTCAGGAGAAGAAGCTCCTCAAGAAGGTCAAGGAGCTTAAAGGTAAAGAGAGGGACAAGGTAAATCAGGAACTGCACATAATAGCCAACCAGATAGTAGAATACGCTAAACAGTTTCCAAAGCCGATAATAGTAATGGAGGATTTGAACGGGATAAGGAGCAATTTCAAGAAGTCTAAGAGGCTCAACAGAAGGTTCCACTCGCTACCCTTCAGAAAGCTTCAAACAATCATCGAATACAAGGCTCTTCTCGAAGGAATAGAAGTCAAATATTTAACGAAGAAAGAGACAAGGAACACCTCTAAAACATGCCATAGGTGTGGGCATGTTGCCCAAGTTAAAGGGAGAGTGTTTAAATGTCCAAAGTGTGGAATGGAATACGATAGGGATTTAAACGCATGTATAAATATAGCCCATAGGGTAATGAGCTCTATGGGATGGGGGAGCTGTGAGCCTCCCAAACCAGCAAATGAGGAGATAGGCGTAAAGCCTACTCTAAACGCTGGAAGCTCCCGACTTTAGTCGTGGAGTAGCTCACCATCTCAAACTTCTGTACTTGTAGATTATGGAACACGTACCCTCAAGGCTGACCATGCAGGGCCCGATTGGGTGGTTGGGGGTGCACTCCTTGCCGAACAACGGACAATCCTCTGGCTTAATCACCCCCTTCAGAACTTCACCGCACCCGCACCCCTCCGGCATGTAGTCAGCTGGGGGCACCTCAAGCCCGAACTTCTTGGATGCGTCGAACTCCTCAAAGTGCCCCCTGAGCTTAAGCCCTGATGCTTCTATCCTGCCTATTCCCCTCCACCAAGAGTCTGCTACCTCAAATACGTCGCCTATGGCTTTCAGGGCTATGACGTTCCCCTCTTCCCTCACAGCCCTCGTGTACTCGTTTTCAACCCCCCACCCTCCCTCCTTGACCTGCCTCACAATGCTCAATATGCCCAACAAAACGTCCAGCGGCTCGAACCCCGCCACCACCATCGGCTTCCTGTATCTCTCTGCCAGCCCCCTGTAGGGCTTAACGCCAATAATCGTAGAGACGTGCCCTGGGCAGATGAACCCGTCCAAGCTCAGCCCAGATTTTAGGAGAAACTCCATCGCCGGCGGTATCAATTTGTGCGTGCTGAATATGCTGAAGTTCTCAGGCGGTCCCTTCAGTATCTCCACTGCTGCCATCGGCGCTGTAGTCTCAAACCCTATAGAGAAGTGAACGACCTCCTTCTTCCTCTCCTGCCTCGCTATCCTGACCGCCTCCTCTATGCCGTACACAAGCCTCACATCTCCGCCTCTTGCCTTCGCCTCAGATAGGGAGGTCCTAGTTCCGGGGACCCTTATCACATCACCAAAAGTCGTGACTGCTACCCCATCCTTCGTAGATAGTTCTGCGATCATGTCGATCTCGCTCCCGGGAGTCACGCAGACCGGGCATCCAGGGCCAGCGACAACCTCAACGTTGCTCGGCAAAAGGTCCCTTATCCCATAGTGCGTGATCGTCCACTCATGGGTCCCGCAGACATGCATAATCCTGACAGTTATCCCCTTGGACTCCTCCTCGATCTTCTGGGTCACCTTCTCCACAAGTTTCCTGTCCCTAAACTTTGAGAACAACAGCCAATTACCCCTCAGCCAGAACCTCTTTCCACGCCTTCAATATCTCTTCGGCCTCGTCCTCTCTTATCTTGGCTATGGCGTATCCGGTGTGTACGAGTACATAATCCCCAACATTAACCCCTGCATCTGCGACCAGCGCGAGCGAGGCCTCCCTCTTCACCCCGCCTATCTCTATCTCAGCCCTATCTCCCTCAATCCTCACCACCTTAGCGGGTATAGCCAGGCACAAAACAGACACCTTAAAAAGCAAAAACCATTATCTCTAAGTAAAACTTTGTGGTGGTCGCCATGTCGAAAACAATTACCATCCTCGCCCTTTCAGACATACATGGCAAGGAATCCTCTCTGAGATCGATCCTAGAGTCCTCTCTCAACTCTTACAGAATAGACGCCATCTCTATCTCCGGAGATATAACCCACTTCGGGTCGTCAGAAGATCTCAAAAAAATCCTCGGGATAGTAAGCGAGGCTGGAAGACCATTCTTCTACGTACTGGGAAACTGCGACCCTCCCGAGTATAAAACTGGCATCAATTCCTTGGGCGTATGCCTCGAGGCAAATTGCCACAAAATTGGGGAGGTCGCCTTCGTCGGCTCGGGGGGATCAACGCCTACGCCTTTCGAGACCCCCTTCGAGGTGGAGGAGGATACACTCGTCCGGAACATAAGTGGCGCCTACTCAAAGTGCGGGGGCTCGGCAACCTTCTTGGTCACCCATAACCCTCCCCTCGGGGCTGTGGTGGACCTGACAAGGGGTGGGGCGCATGTTGGCAGCAAGGCACTTCGCGACCTTATCCTGAAACTTTCCCCCAAGGCGTTGCAATGCGGTCACATACACGAGGCGCGCGGCAAGGAGACCATCGATAAAACACTCGTCTTCAACCCAGGTCCCGCAATGAGGGGGAACTACGCGATAGTGACGCTGAGCGGTGAGAATGTTGATGTCCAGCTCTGGACAGTGTAGCTCTTTCTACAAGGGCGCAATCCGCTACATCGAGGCAATGTGCAAGGCAGCCTTCGACGATGTAGGCTCCCACGGGTGGGAACACGTAGAGAGGGTTCGTGCACTGTGTAAGAAGATAGGAGAAAAGGAGGGGGCTGACCTGCTTGTGCTGGACCTAGCTGCCCTCTTCCACGACGTAATCCGCGTAAGCGAGGATCATGCCATGCAAAGCGCAGAGTTTGCACGCTCCGTTCTCTCGACTATGGGATTTGGCGATAACATCTGCAGCGCGGTCCACGAAGCCATCGCAAGCCACAGCTACACCAGTGGAAGGGTTCCCAAGTCGCTAGAGGCAAAGGTGCTGTCAGACGCCGACAAACTCGACGCGATGGGCGCCACTGGCATATACCGTACCATCCAGTACAACACAGAGCGGGCTCTGCCCCCTGCCAGAATCTTGGAGCACGTCAGGAAGAAGCTCCTGAACCTGCCGTCCCTCCTCCACACCAATTCTGCAAAGGAGATTGCAAAAAGGAGGATCGCAATAATGGAGCACTATGTTCAATGCTTTGAGGAGGAGCTCTTGGAAACAAGCATCTCAAGGTAAGACTCCGTTGTGAGCCTATTTTTATCTATACCGAGCATCTCCGAGACCCTCAACAATCTATCCTTCAACCTTTCCGCCTCCTCCGGCGAGTCCTCCTTCATTAAAACCTCCATCTCCACAAACCTCCCCAGCCCTTCGACATCGTCGAGCGAGACCAGCACCCCCTCCACTAGGAACTCCCTCCTCCTCTTCCTTATCACAAAGGCCTTCTCAAAGCCAAGCCTCTCGAGCAGGCTCACAGCCCCCTCAGGATCCTCCAAGCTCACCTCTATCTCCTCCCTCATCTTCGCCCCAGCCCCAACCCTCCTACCCTTGAAAGTCAAGGTGTAGTTCTCCCCCTCCCTCCGGAGCCTCAGGGCCTCGTCCCTCTCCGCGAAGTCCCTACAAGGGTGCCTGAAATAGACGTCCTCTTGGAAGACCTCCCTGAGGCGCTTACCCCCTGCCTTCTCTATCCTCTCACTCAGGTCCTCCTCAACCTCAGCCTTAACCTCAACCTCTCTTCCCAAATAACCCCACCCAGAAATCATTCCCTCTGGCTACAAAATGAACCTTCCTCTTTCTCCGAAGGAAAAGGTTTTAAAGAGGCGCATGTTGTTACTCTTCCGACTGGTTGGTGCATCATAAATGGCAATCAAAAATGGAGATTTCGTGCTCTTAGACTACGTCCTGAAGATCAAGGACACAGAGGAGGTTTTTGACACAACCTTGGAGGAGGAGGCAAAGTCTGCCAACGTTTACAACCCTGAAAATGTGTACGAGCCGCGCCTCATTGTAGTGGGTCAGGGCTGGATAATCAAGGGGCTGGAAGAGAACCTTATCGGACTCGAGGAAGGTCAAGAAAAGACATTCGAGATACCCCCCGAGAAGGCATTCGGCGAGAGAGACCCTTCAAAGGTCAGAATAATCCCTGCGAGAGAGCTGACTCGTCAGGGCATAACGCCGAAGCCAGGCGGTCGGATAGAGATGGGGGGCGCGATCGCGACGGTCAGAAGTGTGGGCAGTGGGAGGGTCACGCTCGATTACAACCATCCGCTCTCCGGCAGAATGATACTGGCAAAGGTGGCTGTCAGAAAGATCTTGACCGATCCTCTTGAGAAGATCAGGGAACTCGTCCACAGAAGGATCCGCGGGATTCCAAAAGAGAAGTTCATAATCTCCAAGATCGGGAGCATAGTAACTATTGAGATGCCTGAGGAGTCTTTCACTTTGGAGGACATACAGTTCGGTAAGAAGGGGATTGCGAGGGATCTCGGAAAACACTTTGAAGACATAACATCAGTCCAGTTCATCGAGACGCACAAGATAAGGCCAGCTGAGAAGGCAAAGCCGGAGAAAGCCGCTACAGAGAAGGCACCTCAAGCCGAAGCTGAAACCGGACAGAAAACAGGAGCAGGCGCTGAACCGAAGGCTGAGGCAGAACAAAAAGTAAAGACCCAATAACTCCTGGCATTCTATAATCCGCCAGCTTAGCCATCATTCCACAGTGATGACATGGACTTTCCTAAGGTTCTTTCCGCACAAAGCGAGCTCTGAAACGTCCTCCATTATTTTTGTTATCTTGACTTTCGTACCTTTTTTGATCCCTTCTGGCATACAATAACCTTTAAGTGTGCACCCCTTCTCCCTGCAATCCTCATAGACGAAGGATATTATCGCCCCCTCTACCGCAAACTGGGCCTTCACAAGCACCTCCATAGGCGCCTCGGCCACTTTAGCCACCACGACCTTCCCTTCGTACAGTTCGCAGTAGTGCCACTTGTCTCTCACCTCTATAACCTCGTACACACGCCCCGGCACGAGCCTTCCCATGCAAGCGCTGAAGAGTCTGCATCGCTTACATACTTCGGGCGGGGTCGAGGCTACAAATCTGAACCCCTTGGATGCCTGCCCCTCCCCGACCATGGTGACTATCTCTTTCAACCTTTCCCCCTCGACTCTTTAGATAAGCCAAGATTGCACTCGATTCTCTTATTACCATCTCACCGTCCATACT
>Ga0209225_1003527_pt1 | contig 12932 bp, 12 predicted proteins | sample WasSprMetagenome_FD_184732 | JGI IMG/M metagenome (GOLD analysis project Ga0209225, IMG submission 184732) | Sulfidic aquatic microbial communities from Washburn Spring, Yellowstone National Park, USA - WS (SPAdes) (version 3) | ecosystem: Environmental > Aquatic > Thermal springs > Hot (42-90C)...
CTACCAGGAAGCACAGTACCAAGACGTTAAACGCATGTACCTCGAGCGTGAAGCCTACATAAGCGTAAGCGTGGGCGAAGACTTAACAAAGATCCGCGAGGTTGAACAGCGAGAGCAGCAACTGCAAGCCGTAGTCAACGGTTTAACCGCCGAAAACCTGGAATTGAAGCAGCGCCTGCAGAGGCTGGAGCAGAAGCTGAGTGAGATTGAAAAGGCTTTGCAAGATGTTGCGAAGTGAATTTGACAAGCTTTTTTAAAAGTCCTTGCGGATAAAGTGGCAACTTATTAAAAAACACCTACGGAGCCCTAGATATCAGACTTCAAAATATTAAATATTTTAGTCTTCAAGAGGTGAAGAGGTGATTTAGATTTTGAATGTTCCGGAGACTCTCCGTGTACTGTTGTTCTAGAAGTTTAAGTTCTTTAATTATATAGTTCCTTAGTTCAGCGTCTCCACGGAGACATTTAAAAAACTTAATCCGTTCTTCTGCAGCAAGTGAGTTTATTGGAAAAGTTATAAACACATAACGGTAAAGCTCATTTTCTAACGTTTTATTTACTGCAGCATCAAATTTTACCTCAGCCTTTGCAAGTTGATTTTTCATATTTTTTCCGGTGTAACGTTCAAGTTCAACGAACAAGTTATCCACCCCAGTTTTTGGCGAGGCTGGTGTTTCCAGCAGGAAAAGCCATGTTTCCACAATCCCACGCGTGAAAGGCTTCTCTAGAAAACTTGACAGGCCAGCCGACACTACACTGTCCAAGTTGTTTGAGGCGAAAAAACGCCACTTGCCGAAAACCAAAGGCAAAACATGCTTAAACTTATCCGCGAACAAGGCTGTAAAACCTAAAGGTTTATCCACGGTCATTCTTACAACGGTTAAATAAGAAAGCAGACCGCGCAGCGTAACCGTGTATATTTTGCGTTCTTTTCCCTTTTTCTGAGCTGGCTCCAACCGAACTAACGTGATGAGCTTCGCGTTTTCCAAGCTTTGAATGTGGCGCAACACTGTGCGGTAGTCTTTACCAACAGCTTTAGGCATATCATATTGCGCATATTCACCGTGGACTAATAATGTCTCCAAAATTTTGATGCTTGTTTGAATTGTCGACCTGTAACGCATTCCAGCCACCTATGCTATGACATTTTCAGACTGAGATATGTCATGAAAATACTTATAAAGTTTTTGCAAGTATTTTATAAGTGAGGTGAGCGTGAAAATGCCTATCATGCGCAAAGTCACAACAGTAGGCGAAGCACGCGGCATAAGCCTTCCAAAAAGCTGGCTTGACTGGATCGAACGTGAAACCGGACAGCCGCTCCGCGAGGTTCTGCTTGAAATCGACAGGACCATAACAATTATACCTTTGGTCCCAAAAAAGGAGGAAAAACCCAATGAGCGGCGCTGACACGCTTCCGGGATGCTTTTCGCTTTATCCCAAAGCCCTGCCGCCCAACAACTGCTCAACCTGCCAGTTCAGCGAAGACTGTTCCAAGTATGTCCGCAAAGACGCATTAAAGCCGATTTTAGCCAAAATTTTGGAAGCTAAACAAATCCTGCGAGGTGAGCAGTCTTGAATGAGGAAGACATTGCACTTGTCAGACAAATAGTCAAAGAGACACTTTACGAAATTTTGGAAACTGAGTTTTACGATTCATTTTTTAACATGCTGGATGCTTGCGAGGCTGGAATAACTAGCTTCAGGCAGCAGCTGGGAGCCAAGAAAGGCGTAGCAAAGGAAGAGAAGCCAAAACCAACATGGGATCCTTCGCGGATCAAGTGGGCGCAGGCGCAAGGCATAAGCGGACCTTACGAGCGGTATCCGGCTGAAGGCGAGAAGCCTGAAGCCAGCGAGGATTACAAGCGCATGCTGGCGGATTTGAAAGCGCACAACGGCAGACTATCGCGCAAAGAAGCTGACGGTTCAACATGGTTTTACTGGGTGTTCCAGGATGCCGCGACTGTTGGGCGCAAAAAACGTGGTGGCAAATCAGAATCCGCGGCGCAAACGCAGCCGCAGGAGCCGCAGCTTGACAAGATAAAGGCTGCCTTCCCGGAAGATCTGCAGCCTTTGTTGACCTTTGAAGCGCAGGGTGAAATGTGTGTTATAAAAGCCAGGCAATTCTTAGGCAGCGAAAACTTTGCAAAAATCGCCAGCGTGGTCCGCGGGCTCGGCGGAACCTACATTAGCGCGGGAAAAGAGTCGCATTTTGAAGTGCCAATCCACAGGTAAAACGTTTTCCGGGGGGCTTAAGCGTGGAGTTGCCGAAGGTTCCACCGTTCAACACGGACGCGATTCCCTTGGAGTTGAAGCAGAGGCGCCAGTGGATATGCTGGCGCTACGATGAACGAGACGGCAGAATAGTTAAGGTTCCCGTGGCTCCGTGGAAGGGACACAACGGGCCAGTAAGCGTCACGGACCCTGACAACATGGAAAACTTTAACGTGGCTGTGGATTGGGCTAGGCGGCTGGGACTAGGCATAGGCTTCGTGTTTTTCAAAGGAGCAGGCATAGTAGGGGTTGATTTAGACAAGTTGGGTCAGCTTGGCGTGGAAGCGCAAGACTACATTAAAAAAGCAGGCAGCTACTGTGAATATAGTCCCAGTGGGCAGGGCGTGCACATTTACGGTTATGGCGAATTGAAAAGGGCGATTAAAAAGGCCGGGATAGAAGTTTACAATGACGCGCGTTTTTTCACGGTGACTGGCAACCATGTTGAAGGCACGCCTATCACGCTGGGCAATATTCAGCCCCTGCTCGATGAGCTTGTTGCTAGGTACGGAGAGAAAGAAACAGCAACCGTGGAGGTTAAGCCTCAGCCGGCTGCAGGTTGGGAAGCTTACGTTAACAGGTTGGGCTACACGCTGGAAGAGGTCCGCGACAAGGATAAAGTGTTAGATGAATATTTACGGGGAGGTTTAGCCGGCAAGCCAAGCGAAAGTGAAGCTGACATGGGAACCTTGGAGCGTCTGCTTTTCTGGGGTTTCGAGCCAAATGAAGCTGTGGCTATTTTGCAGCATTACCGTTGGCGAGAGAAACTACAGCGCAGAGACTACGTTGAGGGTATGCTGCAGAAGCTTTTACCCGTGAGTGAAACAGCCAAACCTAAAGCGACCGTTGCAATTGCACCGCCGCCTACTCCGGCAAGCGAGATTAGCGAGACGTTTACCTTCACGGGTGACAGGCCTTTTGAGGGCCGCGTACAAGTTGGCGCTTTAACAACGCCTTTAAGCCGTTTCATGCGGTTACGCTTTAAGTGCAAGGATCCGGGCGAATGCAAGGTTGCAGATTGTCCCCTCCATAAGGGCTTAATCCTCAGCGTGGATGATGCTAAACGCTTCGACCCCTCAGCCTTCGCAACTTACTTTGACACGAACAATCCAATAGACGCCCTCAGCGTGTATGCTGAGAAACGTGCTTTCAGCCGCTGTGCGGAATGGCGGAAGAAGGTGATTTACCGGGGGCGAGACGAGAGGGCTGTTACAGGCGCCCTTGTGTACGATTTGACAGGCCGTGAGGGCCGCGCGTGGTTTATCCACGGTGAGCATTGTGATTTGAGGCGTGCGCCAAACTGGATCATCGCGGAAGGCTGGCTTTGCCGCGGCTACAAAGGCCGCATAGGCGTGCTTATTCAGGCTTTTGTCAGCGAAAGCGAGGTTATGGCGCCTCCGGCTGAAGAGGTTGAGAAGGCTAGGACCGTGCTTAAGGCGCTTGCGACGGACAAAGGGCTGGAAGGATCCAACGTGTGGCGGATAGCCGAGCTGCTGAGGCGTAAGGTGAACGCGAAGGGCGAAGAGGTGCGCAAGGGCTTCGCGGCTGACTTGCTGAACATCGCCAGCCCAGTGTGGGTGGAGACGCCTGAAAGCGGCGATAAAGAGTTAGGCGCTACCACAAGCGAGCTTGGTCCCTCTACAAACTATAAAAGTCAAAGGGCGCGTTTTATGGTGGGCTGGCTTGGGGCTGGCAAGTACTTGCGTGGACGTAAAACTGAGGCGGGCTTAACCGCGGGCTTGGAGAAGGTTGAAGGGCTAGGCTGGGTTGCTAAAAAAGGCGCTTTGCCTTCAGCCGACTTATCATTCATCATCGTAGACAACGCTGACCCCCACGCCTTAGATGAACAGATTGAATCACGTAGGGATGGCATTGTGAGCATGGCAGGCATAAAAAGCATGGAGATATGGGCCAGGACACGGCTTAAACTGCTGAATAATCCAATTCAACCTTTCGATGAACTCGTGTATAAGTGTGTTAGCCTGAAAATGTTCGACAGCAAGCTTATCGCCCGCATAGCTTTCGCCGTTTACACATACGGCACAAGCCTAGAGGAAAGGTATGATCCTGCATTGTCAACCTTGACGGCTGAGGAGGAAGCTGTGCTTGAAGCTGCACGCACGGTTTTACGTTGGAACCTAAGCCAAGAGACAACTTACATGGTGCCGCTTTGCCTGTGGCCCAAAATCATGCAGTACAGCAAACAGCTTGAATCGAAATACGGATGCGAGGATATACCCCTGTTACTCCGCAACATCCCGTATAAAATGGCGGTTTTAGCCTACTGTTTTGCGCTGCTTGAAGGCGAAACTGAACCATCCGAAAGACACTACACGCTGGCGTTTAAATGGCTCGATTTCTGTGCCAGAGACATTGAACTGGACAAGTACGCTGAAGTGCAGAGGTCCCTGCGTAACTTGAACGATGAAGAGTACGGTAAAATCTGCAAGGTGGTGGAGGAAGACATCGCTAAAGACGTGAAGGAGCATGGCGGTGAACGTGAAGACAGCTATCTCTACAGGTTTATGGATTACCTTGTTAAGCATGGAAGTGCACGGCTTGATGAGTTGGCCGCTTATTTGGAGGTTGACGAGCGGACGGTTAGGCGGAAGAGTCAACTGCTTAAGGGGCTAGGGCTTCTCCGCAGCAGCAAAGATGGCTATGCATACACTCCGAAGGGAGTGAAGTTTGTTAAGAAATGGCTTGTCCGCGATGTCCGCGATGTCCCCACTTCTAAGGGTCACACACGTGTTGGGGGCGCCCCTAAAGCGTCTTTGACCCCTGAAAGTGGGGACATGACGGACATGACGGACACGAACAAGAGGTCAGTTTACTTTTACCGCCACGTCAAGCCGGCCGAGCCATGCGAAGTTTGCGGACAATCCGCGGTTGAATGGGAGATAAAGACGCCATCAGGCGAGGTTCTGAGGCGCTGCAACGGATGCTTCGCCAAAATGCAGAAGATGGCTAAAGTGGAATGGCGTTTTGTGGAGCAGGAAGATGCGGATGGAGACTGAAAATGAGTAAGCTGAATGCGGAAGAGCTGCGCATGCTTAAAACGCTGTTAGCCAACAACCATGCCTACCTGCAACACTTCTATAAAGGGTTAGATTATGCGCGCCGCGCGCACGCTAGGATGTTCACTAGAAAACTTTAAATAAGAAACTATAGCCTTCTCATTCATTCCTTGAATCCCTCCTACGTGCGCGCGCTTACGTGGGAATGTTTTATTTTCGTAAATTGTTATTTAACTTTTTTGTAAAGTTAGGCTGGACTGGTGAAGCTTAAAAGAGCGTTAGACATCTGACGATAAATTCGGGCAAAATCTGTGCGTTTGTGTGCTAAAAATGGCACACATTTTGACAAGTGTTTGAAACCAATTAGTTACTACGTATTACGTAACTCGCGAGCTTCCAGAAAGGGGCATGAAAATAATAAGAAAGCGTTTTGACGCCGTGCACGTTGCAATATGCTACGCGTGCATTCAAAATAGGAAGACCTGAAACAAGAAACAACGCGCTCGCACTGAAGTTAGGGGCTTTCTCGCCGAATCTATGTAATTCACATTTCAATGAGTGCCCCCATTCCCTTTTTTAAAGCCTTTTTGTAGGCTAAATTGGCTGTTACGACATCCTGTATCGCCAGTCCAGTCGAGGTGAAGACCGTTATTTCATCTGGACTTGTTCTTCCCGGCTTTAGACCAGCTACAACTTCTCCTATCTCTGCCCATACATTCTCTCTAGTTATTAGACCCTTACTTAACGGAACGTTGATTTCGCCGCTGTGGGATGCTTGCTCCCAGTCGTCCACGACTATCTTCGCCCTCTTCAGGATGGTGGGGTCAAGCTCCTCTTTTCCAGGCGCATCCGCCCCGATACAGTTGAAGTGCACACCCTCATCCACCCATTCATTCATAACTAGAGGTTTCCTTGAAGGGGTCGTTGTAACTATTATGTCAGCTTCTTTAACGGCGTCCTCCACTTTCTCAACTGAGAAAATGTTTTTAATTCTACTTCCATAAGTACTGCTCATCTCAGATACGTAGGATTTCCGAGCTGACTGATTTATATCATAAACTCTAACTTCCTCTAGACTACCATATAAAGAAACTAGTGCCATCAACTGGGTTCTAGCTTGAGCGCCGGCTCCTACGAGACCGACGATTTTTGAACCTCTCCGTGCAAGGTATTTCGCTGCGATTCCACCGGCTGCACCAGTCCTCATGGCCGTTATCCATGTGCCACTCATGATCGCTAACGGCGCTCCGCTTTTAGGATCTAACAGAATGATTGTCGCCAAAACAGTCGGCAAACCGTATCTTGAAGGGTTATTCGGATTGGAGCCCACAACCTTTACGGCTGAAACATCAATCTCCTCAACGTATGACGGCATCACCCTCAAATCACCGTCATACTTACCATAGGTTAGGTACGTTTTCGGAGGCATCTTAACGCGACCTAGAGCCTTCTCCCTGAAGGCGTATTCAACGACATCCATAACCTCATCCATCGAAAGAAGATCTTTTATATCCCTTTCACTTAACAACAGAGTCATAAACCATCCATTCCAATAGTGAAACCTCTGTGGTGTGTATTTAGCTTTTTGGTCGTGTCCATCTGTTTGTTACATGTGAATCCCAACCCGCAGTCTGCACAATAACAAACATGCTACGTAAACCTTCGGTCAGCCATTTCAACCACCAATAACGATTGAAAAAGGGTTTTATACTGTCAAACTATTAGATTTACGATTCATCCGTCTTTCAATCACAAGGGGGAGCCAAATGGACATTGTTATAAATAAAGAGCAGCTTATTCAGAACGGCGAAACAGAGCTTGACAGGAAGGCGAGAGAATTAGCCCTAAAAAGCCTAGAAGCCTCCACAAAAGCCGTAGACCCAAGGCGGATAATCAAATCGAAGGTTTTGCTTGAAGGCTCTATTCTTCGCGTTGACAACTACACTTTTAACATTAAAAAATTCAAGAATGTATATGTAATAGGGGGCGGGAAGGCGAGCGGTCTAATGGCAGAAGCCATAGAGGCAATTTCCGACAAAAAAATAACGGATGGACACGTCAACGTACCAAAGGGTGGAAAATACCGGACGAGCATAATTAAAATTCATGAGGCAAGCCATCCAATACCGGATGAGTACGGGGTTGAAGGGGCTAGACGCATGCTTGAAATGGCGGAAAAAGCTGGAGAAGACGACCTAATAATATGCCTAATTTCCGGCGGCGGCTCCAGCCTAATGCCGCTGCCAAGAGACGGGATTACAATAGCTGACAAGAGGAAAATCACCCAAGATCTTCTCAGGTGCGGCGCGACAATAAACGAGATAAACACTGTTCGAAAGCATATTTCAGCCTTTAAAGGCGGATGGCTTGCGAAAAAGGTTTATCCAGCAACTATTCTAAATCTAATTCTCTCAGATGTTGTTGGCGACCCGCTGGAATTTATTGCCTCTGGACCAACAGTCCCTGACTCAACAACCTTCAGTGACGCCATAAAAGTTCTGAAAAAATATGGGTTATGGGATAAAGCCCCCGAATCTATAAAGAAGGTTTTGCTCGATGGAGAGAAGGGACTTATCCCTGAAACGCCCAAAGCCAACGATGAAGCCTTCCAAAAAGTTTTCAACATTGTGATTGGGAACAATAGGACTGCAAGCATGGCGGCGTGTGAAACCCTAAAATCAGAGGGATTAAACACTCTCATATTAACTTCGCTTCTTGAAGGAGAAGCGAGGCATGTGGGAACGGTGTTAGCGTCGATTGCACGGGAAATAATTGCTTCTGGAAATCCTATTCAAAGACCAGCTGGCATAGTGGTTGGCGGCGAAACAACGGTAACCGTTACGGGAAAGGGCTTGGGAGGGAGAAACCAAGAAATAGCCTTAGCGGCGGCACAGATAATCAGCGGTCTTAACGGCGTTGTTGTAGCATCCCTAAGCACGGACGGCGTAGATGGACCTACAGACGCTGCCGGAGCATTAGCTGATGGAAAAACCATAGCTAGAGCAGAGGCTTTCGGACTTAAGGCTGAAGAGTTTCTGGTTGAAAACAACTCCTACCACTTCTTTTCAAAGCTTGGCGACCTAATTTTCACCGGTCCAACAGGCACAAACGTTAACGACGTCTCTGTCATCGTAGTCTTATAGAGATATAGGAACGCTTTAGAGCTTGGCCATTTTGGCTTGATTTCCCAGCATTTCTTCTAAACGTGGAGGGGGAACCGTGAAAATTTGCTTGATATCCCCACCCTACAATTCAATGTGAAGTCTGTTGTTGGAGTTTCATCCCTCCCCTAGGCTTGAGCTATATCGCTTCAGCATTAAGGCAAGACCACGAAGTGAAAATTAACCATTTTTTCAACATTTATCACACGATTTATGGTTTCACTAATAAACTCGTGTCGAAGCTAGTTATATTCAAACAACACCAAAACAGCTAAAATCAACATTTCCACAGTAAGCTTGTAACCAAAAGTTTTCAATTATGCAGGAAGCCGCTGTAATATGGAAAACGAAAAACTGTCCTCAAAAGATCTAGCCTTAACAATCTGCTTTTCAAGTTTATACGCAATATTCTGTTTTTTCCCCATATTCCAGATAGTTGGTTTGCCTAACAAGTCTATAACAATAGCAGCAATGCTGGCTCCAGTCATAGGAATGCTTCTTGGACCATATCTGGGAGCTTTATCAACGATTCTAGGTGGAATCATCGCATTTTTTGTTGGACCTCTTTCTCTGCCAGGCTTTGTATCTGGTGCTGTTGCTACATTTTTTGCTGGTTCTCTCAGCCTTGGAAGGCGAAGTTTATGCGCTTTTGTTTATTTTTCAGTGCTTTTCCTTTTCAGTGTTTATCCTTTCGTCGGTCCTGTTTGGCTTTTTCCTCCATTAATGTGGTTCCAAATACTCGGTTTCCTCATTCTTGTTTCACCACTACAGTCCATGGCTTTAAAGGAAATGTATTCAGAAAGTAATTGGAGGTCTCTCTCGGGTTTCTTCGTAACTTCATTAACTTCAACTTTGGCTGGTCAGATTGCCGGTTCTTTTGTGTACGAGCTTGTTTCATGGCCGATTTTCCTAGCTGATTTAGATGCTTGGAGGATGAACTGGCAGTTAATAACACTTCTTTATCCCATAGAGCGTGTGGCCATTGCGTTGGGCTCAACTCTTATTGGAGTAGCCACCTGTAGGATCTTAAAGTTTGCTAACTTGGTTCAAGCTATTAACAGCGCTGGGCAAAAGAAAGAGCGTTCATGAGCGTGTTACCTGACGCATTTCGTTTACTGATGGACTTACCTTCACATAGACTGATTTCCATATTGGGGATTAGGGGAAGATGCCCCTTGCAGTTAGAATTTCTATTTCCTTAGAGACAGCAATAACAAATGCTGCGTTTCTCATGTCTAGATTGTGGTTTTTGGCAGTTTCCACAACGTTTGTATAAGCGGTAACCATTTTCTTTCGAAGCTTTTCTTCAACCATGCTTAATTCCCAGTTCTCACCTGCTTTGTTTTGAAGCCATTCAAAGTAACTCACTGTAACACCACCAGCATTTGCAAGTATATCGGGCAAAACATAGACATTCTTATCGATTAAGATTTTATGAGCAAGATTGGTGGTGGGTCCGTTTGCAAGTTCGAGAATCACTTTGGCCTTTATGTCTTTGGCAAGTGCGCCTACGATTTGTGTCTCTTTCGCAGCAGGAACTAATATGTCACAAGGGCTTGTCAACAGTTGTTCTACGGTTAGAGGTTGAAGGCCGTCGTATCCAACCACGGATTTTTCAGGGCTTACATTTTGTTTATAAGCAAGGACATCCTTTGGATTCAGTCCCTCTTGACAGTAAATTCCTCCTTTTGAGTCGCTGATTCCTACAATTCTGCATCCGTAATCTTCGTATAGGATGCTTGCGATGTTATATCCGACATTCCCGATCCCTTGAACAACGACAGCCGCGTCTTTCAAGGAACTGAGTCCTTCGATGTGACCCTGCTTAACAGCTTCTTCTAGAACATATGCGCCACCCCGTGCTGTCGCTTCCCTCCTGCCTTTAGATCCTCCTAAGCTGAGGGGTTTTCCTGTTACGACTGCGGGAGCATACGGTGAATGTGGGTTGAGCATTTTGTAAGTGTCATAAATGATGCCCATCTCTCTTTCACTAGTACCTATATCTGGTGCAGGGACGCAGGAATCTGGACCTAATACGGGTAAAATTTCGTATGTATATCTTCTGGTCAATCTTTCAAGCTCTGCTTGTGACATTTTCTTTGGATCGCAACAAACACCTCCCTTTGATCCCCCATAAGGTAGATCGGCAACTCGGCATTTCAGCGTCATGTCAAAGGCTAAAGCCGTTATCAGATCCAATTTCACTTCTGGAGAATATCTTATGCCTCCTTTAGTGGGCTCATATGATCTGCTATGCTGAACCATGTATCCAGTGAACATCTGTATTGACCCGTCATCCATTTTCACCGGAAATGTCACAGTTAATTGTCTGAAGGGCTGTTCTAAGCGCCTGACGATCCCCTTTTCAATAGGTCTTACTTCTGCATTTATAAACTGCACCGCCTTTTCAAATTCTAACTTTGTCCTTTTCAGAAAGTCAAACTCTTCTTTAATTTCATATGCCTCGCGTGCGCTAGAACTCATCAAGCAGTGCCTCCTTCAGAAACTTTTTCAGCAAACTTTATTTCATATACGTCTTTTGAGCCACATTTGGGACATTCCAATTGTCGAAACCTACATGTTTGACAATTTTCTGATTCCATACCGATATGAAGGCATAAATCCTCAGATCCCTCTTTCTCTCCTACAATCAACCCGACCAGTTCAATCCATGTACTTCCACACCGAGCACATGCAAACCTTTTCTCATTCAAATCTCCTGTTATTTTCCTGCTTTCAATCTCTTTCATAATTTCTATCGTTTCCAAAGCAGATCAACAGTTTAACTCATATTGATGATATTTAAGCCTATCGCAGGAAAATAGGAGATTTCCACCATAAGGTTGCCGGAAAAGATCCTATCTACCTGTGGTTCCCGTCGAACTTGAGGAACCACTAAAGGGCGTTGTAGCCATAAAAGCCTACAGAAACACAAATTTCTCAACATAATGCTGGAGAAACGGTTTTGCAAGCAACTGGACGGACTGGGCAAAGCTTAAATAGAAGAGTGTTACTCGCAGTAAGTCATTAAATATTAGTATGGAGGGAAGCGCGTTTCCAACAGTCTCCCTGAAGCAGTTATACGTGCTCCGTTTGCAGAGAATCTGGTGATAACGGATTCCACGCTGAGGGAGGGGCAGCAGGCACTTAGGCCTTTCACGGTGAATGAGGCGCTGGCAATTTACGAGGTATTAAATAAGATTAATGGATCCAGCGACGTGATTAGAAGCACGGAACTTTTTCTATACACGAATAGGGATCGTGAAATAGTTAAGGCTGTTAAGGATAGCGGTTTTAAATATCCGAAGCCTGTTGCTTGGATAAGGGCTGCAAAGGCTGATGTAGACCTAGTGGTTGAAGCGGGGTTGGAGGAGGCTGTAATGTTATGTTCAATTTCAGACATCCACATCAGATATAAGCTTGGCTTACCCCGAAAAGATGTGGAGGAGAAGTATTTGGATGCCCTTGAGTACGCGTTGAAAAATGGCTTAAATGTCAGGTGTAGCCTAGAGGATGTGACACGATCTGATGTGAATTTCGCTTTAAACTTTGCGTTGAAGGCTGTAAAGCTTGGCGAGAAATATGGATTGAAGGTTGGCTTCAAGTTGGCTGATACGCTAGGTCTGGGCTTGCCGTTTTCAGAAGCTGAACCCCCCAGAGGCATTCCAAGACTTGTCCGTGCCTTTATTGAGGCTGGATTACCTGGGGATTCTTTAGAGTTTCATGGACACAACGACTTCGGCTTGGCTGCAGCTAACCATCTGGCAGCATGGGCCTTTGGGACGTCAATGTCAAACTGCACCCTCCTCGGCATCGGTGAAAGGGCTGGAAACTGCCCACTAGAAGTCATGTCAATCACTTACACCGAGCTTGTTGGGGGCGACAACGGAATGAATCTAAAGGCGTTGCCTGAGGCATGCCGAGTTTTCGAGTCGATGGGCCACAATGTACCACGTAACCAGCCCATCGTCGGCGAGGAAACTTTCGCTACAAAGGCAGGCATACATATTGATGGCTTGCTTAAAAATCCGGCAATATATCTCCCATTTGACCCCTTAAAAGTTGTAGGCCTTCCCATCAAAATCGAGATCACCCCCCACTCGGGCAGAGCTGGAGTAGTGTACTGGATTTCTACGCATCTCCAGGTTGATTGCCTTGACCTTAAACGTGACCCCCGTGTTGATGACATCTGTAAAGAGGTTTCAGCGATGTTTGAAGCTGGAAGAACAAAACCCCTGTCCGACGCTGAGATGGCTAGGCTTGTAACTAAACATATGCCGGAGTATCAGAGACTTTGAAACATGGCAACAGCCCGAGGGCCATTAACCACAAAAGGAACGCGCGCGCGCGCGCAAGCATGGAGTTTGACACGGCAACCATAACAGGCATAGTGATTCTAGGCGTGTTTTTCGTTTTGGTAATGTTTTGGATATTTTCCCGGAAAGATGAAGGGGAATTTCCAAAGCAGAAGAGGTGGAAG
>Ga0209225_1003531_pt1 | contig 12929 bp, 9 predicted proteins | sample WasSprMetagenome_FD_184732 | JGI IMG/M metagenome (GOLD analysis project Ga0209225, IMG submission 184732) | Sulfidic aquatic microbial communities from Washburn Spring, Yellowstone National Park, USA - WS (SPAdes) (version 3) | ecosystem: Environmental > Aquatic > Thermal springs > Hot (42-90C)...
AACTATGTGGGTTTAACAGAGCCACCGCAGGAGATGTTCGGGAAACTTATGTCTATCTCCGATGAACTTATGTGGCGATATTTAAGTCTTCTCCTAAATTATTCTCAAGAAAAAATCGCAAAATTGAAAAGCAAGGTGGAAAAGGGCGAGCTGAATCCAATGGATTTGAAGATGGAGCTCGCTTACAGAATAGTTGCCACATATCATAACGAAGAACAGGCGGAAAAGGCGAAGGAGGAGTTTGAGAAGGTCTTTCGCAAAAGGGAGATCCCAAGCCAAATTGAGGATGTTTGGATAGAAAAAGAAAACATAAAGGATGGCAAAATATGGATAGTAAAGCTCCTTCTGCTATCCGGTTATGTGAGCGGAACGAGGGAAGCGAAGAGATTGATCAGCCAAGGAGCAATAAAAGTAAATAAGCAACAAATTAGCAACAGCGATTTGGATATCCCCGTTGAGGATGGGATGATAATTCAAATTGGGAAGAGGAAGTTCTTCAGAGTGAGAATCGGTGAGTGAGATGGAAGAGAAGAAATTGGATTATTCCAAGGCGGGAGTGGATATAGATAGGGAAGAGAAGGGGATGGAAGGTCTTCTTGGGTGGGTGAGGAAAAGTTTGGGCGAGGGAGTTTTACCGATAGGTTATTTCGCAAATGTAATAAGGATTGGCGATTTAGGGATAGCGATAACGATAGATGGGGTAGGAACGAAGCTTCTTGTAGCCCAGATGTTGGGAAAATACGACACGGTTGGGATAGACTGTGTCGCTATGAATGTGAATGATGTCCTCTGTGTTGGGGCGAGGGCTGTGTGTATGGTTGATTACATAGCCCTTGAGGAGCCAAGGGAGGACCTTCTTGAGGAGATAGGAAAGGGGTTATATGAGGGGGCAAGGATAGCGGGAATACAAATAGTGGGAGGGGAGACGGCGCAGTTGAAGGAGATGTTAAGAGGGATGCGAAAGGGCTATGCTTTTGATTTAGCGGGTGCCTGTATTGGAATTGTCAATCCTGATAAGGTTATTCTTGGGCAGGATATTGAGGATGGGGATGTTGTGATTGGGCTGGAGAGCAGCGGAATCCACAGCAATGGATTGACCTTGGCGAGGAAAGTTCTTCTTAAAGACCATCTCTCCATTTTCAGATATATTCCCGATTTGGGAAGAACGATAGGTGAGGAGCTCTTAGAGCCCACGAGGATATACGCGAGGGAGGTATATGAGATAATGGATAAGGTGAGGGTTAAGGCGCTGTTGAATATCACGGGAGGAGGGTGGTTGAATCTTTTGAGGGTTAAGAAGCCAATAGAGATAGAGGTTGAGGATTTGCCACCAATACCTCCCATATTCCAGATTATCCAAAAAGAGGGGGGAATATCCGATGAGGAGATGTTTAGGGTCTTCAATATGGGGGTGGGTTTTGCTATTATAGCGCCGGAAAAGGATGTGGGGAAGGTAAAGGAGGTATGCGAGGAATTTGGTTTGAAATCCTATGAGTTAGGGAAAGTGAGGATAGCGAAGGATGGAGTGGGCAAGGTGCGGATTCCGAAGTTGGGATTGGTAGGAAGCGGAACGAGATTTGAAAAAGAGTGATTTTTCTCCCCGACATATTTGTTCCGATAATAAATCTTATGTTAACTTTTCTTGAAGCGGAAAAGAGGATTCCAAAATGAAGCGGATTAAACCGCCTATACCCATCTCCGCCGGCGTGATGCTTTCCTATCAATGCAATGCGGAATGTCTCCATTGTATGTATGCTTGCACTCCGAGATGGAAAGGTTGGATTTCGGAGAAGGATTTGGAAGATTTATTATCAAAGCTGGCGGGTAAGATTATGCCCAGCCCTTTCGGAGCGGAGAGAGTTAGTTTGAATTACGGGCTTCACTTCACTGGTGGTGAGCCATTTATCAATTTCCCCCTGCTTCTCAAAGCGGTGGAAATAGCTGATGAATTGAAGATTCCCTCCACTTTCGTTGAGACCAATTGCTATTGGTGTAAGGATGATAAAATAACGAGGGAGAAGCTGGAATTGTTGAAATTTAAGGGATTGAAAGGGATTATGATTTCCGTGAACCCCTTTTATCTGGAATTCGTCCCATTTGAGAGAACCGAGAGAGCGATAAGAATAGCTCAGGAGGTTTTTCCAGGGAATGTGATGGTCTATCAGTTAGAATATTACTATCTCTTTAAGAGGATGGGCATAAAGGGAAAGATGAGGCTTGGGGATTACCGGAGACTGGCAAGGGATGAGTTAGCGGGACGGGTTGAGCTTCTATTGATGGGGAGAGCGGTTTATATGCTGAGCGAGTTCTATCCAAAATATCCTGCGAGGTTTTTCTTCCGCCAACCTTGCCAGCCGCCTTTTATCAGGAACTGGCACAATCACTTTGATAATTATGGAAATTTCCTCCCCGGCTATTGCGGAGGGATATCCCTTGGGGATTGGAGAAATCTTGATGAACTTTTAAGAGATGGGATAGATTTGAGTTCCCATCCGATATTGAATTTCTTGGTTTCCCAAGATTTCGAGGGATTATTCAATTTCGCCCGGGAATATGGCTATGAAGAAATAAAGGAAGGATATATTTCAAAGTGCCATCTTTGCCTTGACATCCGCAAATTCCTTCTGGATAAAGGCGAATTTGAGGAGCTGCGCCCGAGGGAATTTTATAGTTATTTATGAATTCACCAGATGCTCTTCCAGAGGATGTCCTCTACATCCTTGTATTGCTGGCGTAGGTTCTCGTAGAGGGCTGCGTTTTGAATCGCTATCGCCGCTTGGGCGGCTACGGAGTTCACGAAGTCTATCTCGTCCTTTGTGAACTTTCTCGGTTCGCTCGTGTATATCCTCACTACCCCTATCTTTCTATCCCCTACTCTCAATGGGACGGAAAGAACGGAGACGATTCCCTCCCGCTTAGCCTCCTCGGGATACTGGAACCTTGGGTCTTTAGTCGCATCCTCTATATAAACAACCTTACCTTCCAAAACTTCCTTATCAACTTTGCTATGTTCCACATCAACTGGTCCTTTATCAAGATATTCCTTGCTCAATCCGTAAACTGCTTTTATCTCAAGTTTTTGTCCGCTGGGGTCCAATAGTCTTATTGAACAACCCTTTGCTCCCAGAGCCTTTGCTGTCTCCTCCACCATAGTGGATAGAAGCTGAGACATATTGAGCATTCCGCACATCCTCTTTTCCATATCCGAGAGAGTGGCGAAATACTTCAATTTCCTCTCAAAAGAGGAGATAAGGCTGGAGGTCAAAATAGCGAGCAGAAGCCAGCTGAGAAGGGCTACTATGCTTACCCAGAAAGTTGTTTCTCCACCTCCCAAAGTTGCCCACATCAAGATAAGCCAAGAGGCTATGGCGAAGCCAATGGAATATACCAATCCCAAGAAAGAAGCAACGAGGATGGGAATAGTATATAGATAGGCAAAACCATAGGAGTAAGGAAGGCTTCCTTGTGATTTGGTGAAATACAGCAATAGGGAAATCACAGCGAAGATTACAAGCGCCAGCAAAAACATACCTGCTTTCTTCATCTTATCTTCACATCCTCTCCTTTCCTTTTTTGGTGGGCCCGGCCGGATTCGAACCAGCAACCAACCGGTTATGAGCCGGCTGCTCTTCCCTTGAGCTACGGGCCCCTTTAATCAAAATCTATAACCTCTTTCAATTTTTTAATTCTATGAGGGTGGCGCATCTTTTTCAAGGCTTTCGCCTCTATTTGGCGCACCCTCTCTCGTGTTACTGCCAAAATCCTCCCCACTTCCTCCAATGTCCTTTGATATCCGCTATCAAATCCATATCTTAATCTTATAACCAATTGTTCCCTTGGCGTCAAGCAGGAACTTATCAGTTCCTCCAATTTTTCCCTCTGCATAGCGCGCGCTACCTCTTCCTCGGGCGAGGGAGCGTCGCTATCCGCTACGAAATCCATTACCCTTGTATCCTCGTCTTCGCCAGTGAGATTATCAAGCGATATCGGGTCAGGGCTAATTTCCATTATACGGCGCACTTCATCAATCGTCAAGCCCGTCTCCATACTCAGTTCCTCTTCTGTGGGCTTTCTTCCGAAGCGCTGCATAAGCTGTCTTGCCGCCCTTGTCAGCTTGTGAAGGTTTTCCACCATATGAACAGGGACGCGAACAAGCCGCGCTTGGTCGGCTATAGAACGGGAGATTGCCTGCCTTATCCACCAGGTGGCATATGTGGAGAATTTAAAGCCCTTGCGCCAGTCAAATTTCTCAACAGCTTTTATTAGACCGAGATGTCCTTCCGCGATTAGGTCTGCAAAGGGCAATCCCCTACCCATCTTCTTCTTTGCGATGCTTATCACTAAGCGGAAATTCGCCTCTATCATCCTCCGCTTTGCATCCATATCCCCTTCCTCTATCCTCTTTGCCAACTCAACCTCTTCCTCTGGGGTCAAAAGGGGGATATTGGCGATTTCCTTCAGCCAGGCTTTCATAGCGTCTTCTATTACGAATTGCCTATCCGTTTTATCCTCCAACTCCGCTTCCTCAAAAAAAGATGTCGTTTCCTCCTCTTCCTCGTCTATGAAATCCATCTCCTCATAAAAATCGGGGGAATGGAAACCTTCGTCTCTCTTCTTTCTGGCCAAACTATTCACTCCCTTTCGAACCTTTTGGTTTACAAAAGGTTCTGAAGAGTTTTAAAAAGAGAGCGCAGAGAAGCGATTGATTTTTTGCGGGCAAGTTTTCCCTCATTTATTAATTTTAACGCCTCCCGATTGATTTGTCCAACTCTTTTGAGATAAATTTCAAGCATCTTGAGGGCGCAATCGTAAACCACTTGCTCCGTGGGAGGAGGTAATTCCTCAAGCTCGATTTCGCTTACTTTTATCTTCTCCTCTTCTTCAAGGATGTCCAACAACGCTCCTCGAGAGAACTCTCCTCCTGCGAAGGATTTAATCTTACTATATATGCTCTTCAGCAAGCTATTTGAAAAAAGCTCCTCTTCAATTATTTCGGTTACTGGCGTTATAAATGAGGGTTCTAAGAGAAGGGCACGGACTAATTCCTTTTCCACCTTTTCCATCTTTGCCAATGCATCCTCTGGCTGCGTCAAGGAGGTAGCAGTAGTCCCCACCTTTCCCCTATCCCCTGCCCTTCTCTTCCTGACTTCCAATGTTATCCAATTCAAATACTCCCTAACCATCTCGGGGTCCCCTTTCGCGAGTTCCTCAGCGAGCTTCTTGCTCATCTCGCTCCTCTTCCCCGGATCGCTTATATTAGATATTATCTCTATGGCTTCTTTCCTCCCTTCGTCGCCTTTCTCAAGAGCCTTTTTTAACCGAAAATCGCCGATATCAATTGCTTTCTCCTCAAGCTCCTCAAAAGCTTCCTTCCCCTTTTCCCTTACGAATGTATCGGGGTCGTATCCCTCTGGAATGAGGATAACCTTTGCCCTTAAGCCGGCTTCCTCAATCAAAGGACTTGCTCTTAAGGCGGCGCTCATCCCGGGAGAATCGGAGTCAAAAGCGAGGTATATCTCTTCGCAATACCTTTTCAAAAGACGCAGATGCTCGTCCGTCAAAGCCGTTCCCAGTGTTGCGACCGTGTTTTTTATACCCGCCGAATGGAGAGCTATGAGGTCCATATAACCTTCAACGATAATGGCTTTCTTTTCCTCCATAATATCTTTCTTAGCCAAATGGAAGCCATAGAGAATTCTTCCCTTCCTGAAAAGCGCCGTTTCCCAACTATTTATATATTTTGGAGTAGAATCGTCAAGCACCCTGCCACCGAAAGCTATCACTTTCCCATCGGGCGAAAAGATGGGGAAGGTGATTCTTCCGCTTAATATGAGATGAAGTCTGCCCTCTCTTTTGGAAAATATGCCACAACCTTCCAAATCCTCGCTTGGATAGTCCTTGAGAAGCCTGAGGAGCTCTTTTAAGTCAGGCGGAGCGTAGCCGAGCATAAATTGTTTCATAGTTTCCCTATCCACTCCCCTACCCTCCAAGTAGCGCAAGGCTTTTTCTCCCTCTGGCTTGTTCAAAAGGATATCGTGAAAATATTTAGCGCAGGTCTCACATATTTCAAGGATGTTATCCCATCTTCCCCTACCCTCCCACTTGAAAGGAATGCCGATTCTCTCCGCCACGAGCTTTGCCGCTTCCACAAAATCTACATTCTCCATTTTCATTACAAAGGAAAAAACATCCCCGCCCGCACCACAGCCGAAACAGTGCCAAAGCCCCTTCTCCTCGCTTATCATCAAGGAAGGATTTCTATCGGGGTGGAAGGGGCAAAGGGCTTTATAGGAGCGCCCCGCCCGCTTGACGGGGATGTAGTAGCTAATTACATCTACTATGTTTGCGCTATCTCTTATCTCCGCTATTAAATCTTGGAGGGAGCGTGGCACCCTTTACATAGATATGGTGATGGAAACTACCTTCTTATTTCTCAAGCCAAATACTACATGATAGGATTCGTCGTAGCGGCAAAAGAGGAAACCTCCGCTCTCCGATTGCTCTTCAGGAAATCCATAGGCATTCAAAATATCTGTGTAAGAGCTTCCCAAGGTTATACCCTTTGAAGTGCGGGCTTTTGCCCAGCTCGTCCCACTCACCGTCACTTCCACTACCCTACCCATTGATTGTAGCAGGGTAACACGCAGGGTTACGCCGCCCTTCAGGTGATAAATCCAAACTACCTTATCCGCTGAAACAGTTTCAGTTTGGGTTGAGGGCATTGCCCCCTGCATCGTAGGTCCTCCCGCGCCAGAGATGCCTGGGAGGGGGAAGACTCCTCCTTGCGGACCAACGGGTCCACCCATAGGAGTAGCGGTTCCAGCGGGGCGCATTCCCGGCATTGGACCCATTCCGGGACCCATCATTCCGGGCATACCCGAGCCCATCATACCGGGCATTCCTCCTGCTGGACCGGGTGCCCCTCCTGCTGAGCCAGGCATCATCCCCGGACCCATCATTCCGGGCATACCCGGTGTCATTCCCGGACCCATCATACCAGGCATCCCGGGTGTCGCACCTGGTCTCATCATTCCGGGCATACCGCCTGCCCCTGGCATAGCTCCAGGACCCATCATCCCTGCACCCATCATACCCGCTCCACCCATTCCGGGCATCATACCAGGAAAACCGCCGGTAGTGGTCGTAACTCCGACACGGAGCCCGACTAAAATCTCGTCAGGCTGTCCGTAAAGCTTAATTACTTGGTCCCAAGATTTCCCAAGGGTTATTCCCGCAAGTGTTGTCTCCGGTTGCGCTTGGGTGGGCGCTGCTTCTTGAGCGAACGCTCCAAAGCCAACCAGACATAACACGAAAATCAAGCTAACCTTTTTCAACAACTTGTTCACCTCCTATTTTTTAGACGCATAAAGAGGCTATTTTGTTTCCTTAATAGGTATTCTAATAGGTAATAATCGTTTGTCAATTGTTTTTTTTAAACAAAAAAACTTCATATTGAAGATACATTTTTAATTTTATATAATAATCCAGATGAGGAAAAACCTTTATTTACTTGATGGTCAAGGTTTAATCTATAGGGCTTATCATGCCCTACCATATCTATCTACCTCAAAAGGTCTCCCTACAAATGCGATATTCGGTTTCACTTCAATGCTCATTCGGCTTGTTCAGGATTATTCAATTGATTATGCCGTCGCCGCGTTTGATTTACCCGCTCCAACGGTTCGTCACAAACAATATTCCGCTTATAAAGCTACACGCCCTCCTATGCCAAGCGACCTCTCCCTTCAAATCCCTTACATCAAGGAGATAACATCAGCGTTCGGGATAGCTATAAAGGAGATGGAGGGCTATGAAGCGGATGATATAATAGCTACCCTCGCCCTGCAGGGTAAGGAGAGAGGATGGAATGTCTTTATACTCTCGGGTGACCTTGATTGTCTGCAAATCGTGGGAGAAAATGTCAAGCTTCTTATCCCCAGGGTGGGAATAACTGATATCAGGGAGATAGATGAGGAGGCTGTGAAGGAAAGATATGGGGTGCCGCCTTCTAAAATCCCCGATTTAAAAGCCTTGGCAGGCGATGTATCGGATAACATCCCTGGCGTTCCCGGCTTCGGACCGAAGAAGGCTTCCCAGCTATTGGAGAAATACTCCTCTATAGAGGAGATTTATGAACATATTGACGAGCTGCCTCCTCAACTGAGAGAGACCCTTTTGGCATATGAAGAAATAGTGAGGCGGAATAAGAGCCTTGCCCTATTGAAAAGAGACCTTCCCGTGAGCCTTGATGATGTTCCTCCTTTCCAACCAGATTGGGGGCGCATAAGGGAAATCTTGCAGGAGCTGGAGATGAAGAAGCTCATAGAAAGGTTGCCAAACCAGGGGAGCTCTCTATTCGTGAGGGAAGAGGCTCCTCCAAGGAAGGTCAGGGAGTTTCAATCCGCTGATGATTTAGGGAAGGTTTTATCAAAAACTCCTCAAGAGGTAGCTCTTCATATCGGGGAGGGAAAGCTTCATATAGCCACAAAGGGAGGAGATGTCTTCTCCCTATCTCTTTCCAGGGGAAAAGATTTATTCGGCTCAATGGAAAACGAGATTGAACCCCTTAAGCCCTTTCTCTCGGACGAAAAAATTCCCAAAATAGGTCATGATTTAAAGAGCATAATGCTTCTTTTGGCTAAGGAGGAAAATGTCTACCTTAAAGGTATAGCCTTTGACACTATGCTTGCCTCTTATCTTCTAAATCCTATAAGGGGTGGGCATCGGCTTGAGGATGTTTATAGAGAGCTGTTGGGAGAGGAATTATCAAATAACCCTTCTATGCAGGCTATTCAGCTGTTTGAATTGAGGGATAAGATGGAGGAGAGATTGAGGGCGGAGGGACTGGAAAGGGTTTTCTATGAAATAGAGATTCCGCTCGTGAGCGTTCTCTTCGATATGGAAATAGTGGGCGTGAAGATAGATATACCTTTGATGAGGAAACTTTCTGGAGAGATAACGGAGCGAATGAGGGAGGTTGAGAAGGAGATATACAGGTTAGCAGGCGTGGAGTTCAATATCGCATCTCCGAAACAATTGAGGGAGATTCTCGCTGACCGCTTGAAGATTCCCCTTGGCAAAAAGAAGAAGACAGGCTTATCAACGGATGCCGAGGTATTAGAATCGCTTGCTCCCCAGTATGAGATAGCGCGGAAGATATTGGAGTGGCGAGAATTGGCGAAATTCAAGGGAACCTATATAGATGTTTTGCCGAGGCTTGCGGATAAGGACGGAAGAGTTCATACCTCTTTCAATCAGTGTGTAACGGCAACGGGCAGGCTTTCCTCCTCCGAGCCGAACTTGCAAAATATACCGGTAAGGGGAGAATGGGCGAAGAAGTTGAGAGGAGCATTCATCAGCGATGAGGGATATGTTCTCATCTCCGCTGATTACTCGCAGATAGAGTTGAGGGTTCTTGCCCACATAAGCGAGGACCCCGCATTGATTGAGGCATTTCAGAAAGGAGAGGATATTCACGCTTTAACAGCCTCATCCCTTTTTGGAGTTCCCTTGGAGGAAGTTACGGAGGAGTTGAGAAGGAAAGGAAAGACGGTGAATTTTGGAATTGTTTATGGAATTTCTGAATTTGGGCTTGCGAAGGAGCTGGGCATTTCGGAAAGGGAAGCCAAAGAATATATAGAGCAATATTTCCAGAAGTTCCCTAAGGTAAAGGAGTATGTGAATAGGACTATAGAGGAGGCGCAGGAGAAAGGCTATGTGAGGACGATTTTCGGTAGGAAGCGTCCCCTACCCGAGCTCTTAAGCTCTAATAAGATGGTGAGAGAGTTCGGGAAGAGGGCGGCAATAAATGCTCCCGTGCAGGGAACAGCTGCGGACTTGATAAAGTTAGCAATGGTGAGGATTCATAAACGAATAAAGGAGATGGGATTGCCTGCGAAATTGCTCTTGCAGGTTCACGATGAATTGCTTATAGAGGCAAGAAAAGATGTTAAAGAAGAGGCGAAACAAATCCTCAAAGAAGAGATGGAAAATGTTTATCCTCTCGCCGTTCCTCTGGTAGTTAAAATCGGTGAAGGAAATAGCTGGGAGGAAATAGGGCACTGATTTTTAAGGAGCAATCATATATGCTCCTTCCGGAACGCTCGCCTCTTTCACTTGCCTTATGCTTACTTTAGCTCCCACTGGCACGGCATCTCCTCTCTCTATCACTTCTTCGCCTTCCTTAACGCCTTCCAATATCTCTATCAAATCCCCAATGCTTGCACCCGTTTTCACCTTCTTCTTAACGGCTTTACCATTCTCCACCACCGAAACATACCTATCATTGCCTTCCAGATAAACGCAGGATTGAGGGAGGAAGATTCCGCTTTTCTTCCCAACGATTACCCTCGCCCGGGCAAACATACCCGGCTTTAGCATAAAGGGAGTTTGGGGAAGGGTTATCCTTACGAGAAAAGACCTGCTTGTGGGGTCGCCTGCGGGAGAAATCACGCTTATTCTCTGTTTGAAAGTTCTATCCGGCATAGCATCAAAGACGAGGTCAACTTCTTGCCCAACTCGTAGATGGGAGACATCAAGCTCTGAAGCGATACAGTCCACATAGGAAGAACTCGTATCCACCAATACGAAAAGCGGGATGCCCGGAGCGACTATCTCCCCGATATCAACCAATTTGCTGAGCACATATCCGCTTATAGGCGATGTGATATTCGTATCCTTTAAGGCGTTGAGGGCGAGATTATAGGCAGCTTTTGCTTGGTCAACAGCCGCTTTTGCGGTTTCCATATCCTGCTGGCGGATTCTCACCTGTTGCTCTGATGCCTTGGCGAGCTCATACATCGCCTCGGCTTGTCTCACATTCTGCTCCGCAATCCTAATCTGTTCTTCCCTTGGACCAATCTTAACAAGTTCCAGTTGTTGTTTCGCTGATTCAACCTGCGCCTTTGCAACATCATATTGCATTTGGGCGAGGTCTAAGGCTTGCTTCGCCACTGCCCCTTGAGAATAAAGCGTCTTGGTTCGTTGATAATTGGATTCCGCATTCCTGAGATTGGCTTCCGCTTGGGCGAGAAGCGCCTCCGCTTGCTTTATCTCCTGGGGACGAGCCCCAGTCTTCAGCATTAGGAGGTTTTCCTTCGCTGCGTTTAGAGTCGCCTCTGCTTGCTGTAGGGAATACTGGAACTGCTGTTTTTGAAGCTCATAAGCGGTTTTCGCTTGCTCATAGCGGGTCTGAGCGCTTTGCAAAACCGCTTTCGCCTGATTAACTTGATTTATGATGTCGGATGTGTCTATCTGCGCCAGCAATTGCCCTTTCGTGACGAAATCCCCCTCTTTCACCAAAATTTTCATCACCTTACCAGATACTTTGCTTGATACCTTTGTCTGGATGATTGCGGATACGGAGCCGGGCAGGTTAATGGTGTTATTTGCCTCAAGAACCTTTGCCTTATAAACATCCACGGGATATTCCGTAACCCCCATAAACATTCCCTTAGCCCTTTGGGCACGCATTATTGAAATGCGATGAATGGTTGCCCAAATTACCGCTAAAATGACCAACACCAAAACTATTACGATTACTCTTTTTAAAGTCTTCATACTCATCTCGCCTCCGTTATCTCTCCTATGGCTTTATCAAGGTTTATTTTTGCTATATGGAAATCAAAAAGCGCATTCACATAATTAACTTCCGCTTGGGTCAAAGCCGCTTGCGTATCCAATAGCTCCACCTGCGTGGATACGCCCGCTTGATACCTAACCTCGGCAAGCCTATAAGCTTCCCTCGCTTGCTCCAAAGTCTTCGATGCCACATCCAACTTGGCTTTGGCGTTTTCCAAATTCGTATAGGCATTCTTCACTTCCAACTTAATCCCATCCTCTAACTGGGAAAGGTTGGCTTTGAGGGTTTCTATAGTGGACTCCACATTTTTCTGTTTCGCCTTATTTAGACCGCTATCAAAAGGTGTAGCGGAGAGGGATAGAACTATATTCCAGGTAAATTCCCTTGGGGAAAACGATGTCGTTGGATGTTGCCAGTTGTAGGAGAAGCCAAGGGTCAAATCGGGATAATTTTCCCTCTTCGTCAAGCGAAGGGTTTCCTCTGCTATCTCTATACCCAATTTCAAAACAGCGATTTCCTTTCTATTTTCCAGTGCCCTCTTAACACAATCATCAAGAGATAACGAGGGCTCTTCGGGAGCTTTAACCTCCTCCTGAAGTTCTATGGGAGTAGTTGGGTCGATTCCCATAGTGTTGAGGAGGGCGGATTTAGCAATTTCATAGGCATTTTGAACGCTGAGGAGTTGCTGTCTTATATTCGCCAAGTTCACTTCCGCCCTCAGGACATCAAATTGGGGAACGGTTCCCGCCTCATAAGCTGCCTTAGCCACCCTCAAATGCTCCTCCGCTGCCTTTAAAGTCGTTTCAAATATGGCAATGCTCTTCTTCGCCTGAAGGGCTTGGAGGAAAGCTTTCTTAGTTGAGGTAATGACATCCTCCTTTGTCCTTTGGTAATCTATCTCCGCTTGGTCTATTGAGAGGGAGGCGGCTTTTTCTCTAAGTGATAGTTTTTTGCTCACATCAATAGGATGGAAAATGCCGAGGGAGGCTTTGTAGGAATATAATTCTCCGATCGTGATTTGCATGGGCGGTCTACCGGGAATAAATGAAGGCATCGTTATCGTCGTCTTTTTGTCTATGCGGAGAGCGGAGGCGCTGAGGGAGGAGAAGATCTTCTCTCCCGCTTTTGCCATCTCCCAATTGCTTCTCGCGCTCAACAATTTTTCCTCTGCGACTTTTATCTGTTTATTGTTCTGCAAAGCTATTTTAACTGCCTCATCCAAGGTCAAGGGATTGGGAAGAACAGCGAGATAGGATAAGATGAGGAAAAATCTCTTCAACCTCTTCATTTTTCCATCAACTCCCTTAACATTTGGGTCAAGCGATGCAGTTCATCCAAAGCGGATGGA
>Ga0209225_1003537_pt1 | contig 12916 bp, 9 predicted proteins | sample WasSprMetagenome_FD_184732 | JGI IMG/M metagenome (GOLD analysis project Ga0209225, IMG submission 184732) | Sulfidic aquatic microbial communities from Washburn Spring, Yellowstone National Park, USA - WS (SPAdes) (version 3) | ecosystem: Environmental > Aquatic > Thermal springs > Hot (42-90C)...
GCGGCTGAGATGTCTCTTAAATTTGCGCGATGGTTCACTCAAAGAGCAGAAGTAATAGCGTTTCAAGGAGGCTATCACGGTATAACGATGGGAGCATTGACGTTAACAACGAATCAAGCATATAAAAAGGGAATACCACCTTTGGTTTCAGGCGTGCATTTCGCACCATACCCCTATTGTTATAGATGCAGTTTTGGACAAAAAGGTTATCCGGATTGCGACTTGGAGTGCGCTAGATACGTCGAGGAATTGATAACAAAGTCAGGTACAGGTCTAATAGATAAACCAGCAGCAGTAATAATGGAACCGATCCAAGGTGAAGGAGGATACATAGTTCCACCAGGCGAGTTTGTAAAATGGGTTTTAAAGGTCTGCCGAGAAAACAGTGTGATTTTTATAGACGACGAAGTACAATCAGGATTCTGTAGGACTGGAAAGTGGTTTGCAATTGAACATTGGAATCTTACACCAGACCTATTAAATCTTGGGAAAGCACTTGAAGGAGATTTCCCAGTAGCTGCTGTCGTAGGATTAAAGAGGGTTATGGATAAGCTACCTCCAGCATCGCAGCCTGTCACCTTTGCTGGGAATGCTTTAAGGTGTGCAGTTGCACTGAAGAACATAGAGCTTATGAAAAGGTATCAGCTTGAAAAAAAGGCTGCGGCGCTAGGCGAATACTTTATGAAAAAGCTTAAGGAGCTTGAGAAAGATTCTAAGATAATAGGTGAAGTTAGAGGACTGGGTCTTATGATAGGTGTAGAGCTCGTTAAAGACAAGAAAAGCAAGGAACCCATGGACATAGAGAAGATGGTGTGGCTTGTACAAAAAATGAAGGAAAAAGGTGTGCTGATGATAATGTGCGGACGGTATGGACAAGTAATAAGGTTTATGCCCCCACTCATAGTAACGAAAGAGATGTTGGACAGAACCTTTGAGCTATTCAAGGAAACATTAAAGGAACTTGAAACTAAGATTTAACGGGAGCGAATAATCGTCCTAAATGAATAGAGCAGAGGAATGTTGAGCATAGCACGAGTCATAGATGCCGTTGGAGGGCCTAGGTGAGTTCGGCGCCAACCAAAGGTAAACCCCAGCGACCGCCTACTCTAATATTGGAGTGAACTCTATCGTGGAGTCCAGGATGATGTTTTTCTCGACTTCAGTGTATCTGTTGGACTGGCCTTCCCTATTCACTTTACTTTATGCTGCCCTTCAGTTTCTTTAGTATAAGAAGCCCCACGACTGCTCCGACAGCGCAATAGACCGCACCAGTTTCAAGTATTCTTACGTCACCAAAAGGCGGTGCTGTGGAGAAATACAGGAATACAACAGCTATTATCAGAGCTATTACTGTGATGATGGGGAACTTTCTTGGACCACCTGCATAGAATGGCCTTGTGGTATCTGGCTGTTTTCGCCTTAGCAAGAGCAGATCTACGGCAAAAAAGATGTACGTTATCATAAACACGAAACTGGTGAGCAAAGCTAGGAAGAATGGTGCGTCGGTCCCTAGGTAAGCTGCTGCTGAACCTATTACTATGAGTATTAGCGCATAGAGGGTGAGTATCCCTCCCCAAGGAGTTCTAAATCTTGGATGCAACCATGCGAATAACTTTGGTAACTCTTTTTCTCTACCCATATCGTAAAACATTCTACTAATACCAGCTATGACCGCATTTAGCGTCGTCCCTACAGCAATAAATGAGACGACCGCAAACCAGGCTACACCAGTTACACCTAGAAGGTGCTCAGCCGCACCTATATGAGGCGGGGGGAATCCCGTTAGAAGTGTGTCTTTTGGAACTGAAGCTGCCCACGCGAGTCCAGCAAACTGCTGTATGGCAAAAATCGTTATAAAGGCTGAGATTATCGCTAGTGGTATTGTCCGCTGAGGATTTTTCACTTCTTCTGCGAGAGAAAGATTGATCTCAGCGCCCACGAATAGCCATACACCCATTAAACTCAAGGCGAAGACACTTATGATTCCTCCTGGGGTACCATAGAGTGTTGAGCTCGGCGGGCTAACAAATGTTTCAGATAGGTATTCGTAATTTGGATGCCCTATCGTTAAGCCTACTACACCCAACCCTATGTATGATGCAACCATAAATATTACAGCAGCCAATTGCGCCTTCCCAGCTATGTCTATTCCCAACAGGTTGGTTATTGTGAAGATCGTTAAGATTATGAAGGCCCAAATGTACCACGGGAGTACTGGCCAGACATACTCCATTATAAGCCCTCCTAGTGTAGATTCTGCGGCTAGACCAAACATATCTTTGAAACCAAACCAATATCCTATTAATGTGCTACCCACCCTACCCATAGCCGTTCTCGTATAAGTTACCACTCCGCCAGCAGTAGGGTACATGGTTGCTAATTCGCTATAGACTACGCACATGATAGTGGCGAAGCATAGAGCTATCAGCTGCACCCAAGTGAATCCAGCTCCTAAATCCCCAAAACCGTATCCTAAAACCATGAGCGTTGTTGAGCAGACAATCAAATCGAGCATCATCGACCAAAGTTCCCAGAAACCCAAAACCCTTTTGAGGCCTACTTCCCGCCCTTGCATACAAGCCTTAACCTATCAATTGATGTTTAAAACTTTCTTTAAATTATTAAGGGGCTGTGGTAGGATACGCTCTGCGTTCTAAGTGTTTTGGGAAGAAACCTTCTTTGCTTTTTAATATCTAAAACCTAGAGGATGCTCAAATAGTTTAGAGACAAGTTCTTAGATAAAAGCGGTGTCAAAAATATTTGGGAGGGTGTGGATTTCACACCCAAGTTTTAGCCAGGAGGTATTTCTGTGAAGGCTAGGCTGATATCTATACCCTCTTTCCTCTGATGATAGGTTTTGGAAACATAGTAGACTACTATGGGGAAGATTATTGTGAGTAGTATCAGCGAAAGCGCTGGTAGACCCACTGGTCCAAACACACCTGGTGTTGTATATGCTGCGTAGACCAAGTAGATGAAGAAGATCAGTGATATTGCCCCGGCTATGGAGATTAATGGCACTCCTCCTACCTTATAGGCTGAAGCTGGAGACTTCTGGTAGAGCTCCTTTCTTCTAAATGGGAAGACTATACCGGCCACACTAGGCACTATAAGCGCTAGAGCTACAGCCATAACGTAGTTTACGGTTAGTTTGAACACCTCAGTGTATATGTAGAGGTAGAGGAAGATCACTACAACTATAAACGCTACTATAGAAGCTTTGATCGGGCTGTTGAATCTCCTGTTTATATCGGCCAATCTGGTTGGCACGATTCTATCGAAGGCCCAAGCGAATATGTTTCGAACTACAACCATAAGCAGCACTGTCATGAAGGCGAAGCTCCAGCAGACCTGCGCTATTAAGATTATGAGGTTGAGTATTGGGTGAGGTGATATAACGCCGGCAAAAAGGTAGGCTCCTGGAATGGTGGGTAATGTATATTTTTCAGGTGCTGCGAAGAATAGGTAGGATATAGCTTGTGTGAACTTTTCAGGCGAGATTCTGAGGAATAGTGCGCCAATTATCGAATACATGATCCAGCCGAAGAATAGTGCGCCTAGAATGGAGATCCACATGCTCTTTTTCACCTCCTTCACTTCCCCAGCTACGTATGCTGAATACTGGAAGCCCATGTACCAGACGAATGCGAATGGTAGAGCGGATAGTGTCAACTCAAGTGTGCTTGGAATATACGACCACCCAGCTGCTTCAGCGCGAGCGACAGTGTCTTCCATGCTTTCGCCGAATGCTGCCATATATGCTTCCGGGAATGGCTTGCTCGGTGCAAGGTAAATGATTATGTTAGCTATTATCCCAGCTAAACCTATGAAGAAGAGCACGAGTAACCATCTGCCGGTGTATCTAGCTCCGAAGAGTATTACAATAAACACTATGAGGATGCTTATGAGGGCGCCTACGAACCTTATGTTCAAATCCGTCGCGAGCAAAGCGGCTAAATCTATTAGAGCGTGGTTACCTGCGGCTAAGCCGTAACTTGCTAACACTGGAGCAAGCATCTGATCTATGAATACTGATGCGTTCAACGCCATAAAGAACATCGTCCATATAGTAAACATAAAGTTCATAGTGAAGCCTGCTACTGGATGTAGGATCCTGCTGGTGTAGACGTAATCTCCTCCAGATCTAGGCATAGATATTGTGAAAAGAACGTACAGTAACCCGAAGAAGACACAAGGGATGAGGGCGATAGTTATAGATCCTATGAAGTCAGCGCCCGGGTATATCCCTGCGGTCCAAGTCACGGCGAAGTTGGCTGGTATACCTATCGCCACACCGCTTATACATATAGCTAAAGCGACGAGCGGGGAGAGTTCACGAACCATGCCAGAAGATGTTCTGACGAAGAGGGTAGAGGATTCTTTACCCAAGTTGGGTCAAAAATATTCATAGAGACCTTAATTTAACCTTATCTTTACAACCTTAGTCATTTCTCAGCTAAAGTTGAAGGTAGAAGTAAAAGATTAAAAAGACTTTTTGGAATGTCAGGGTATGCTTACAGATGAAAGGTTAGTGAATGAAGCTGCGAAGATAATCGGGGCTGTAGAACAAGCTCAGCTTCCAGTTAGACTCATGGGTGCGGTTGCGATCAGATTTAATTACAGAAAAGCGGCGGATATGTATGCTAGGCTGGAGCGCCCACTCTCGGATATAGATCTGATGGCGTATTGGAAGGTCAATAGGCAGCTCGAATCGCTATTAAATGGCTTAGGTTACTTTCAAGATAGACGAGTCGTCGCTTTCCACGAGGCGCAGAGAAACTTCTATACCCACAAGGATCTCGGTATCAAAGTTGACGTGTTCTTCGATAGGTTGAAGATGTGTCACGAAGTAGACTTCAGAGGTAGGCTTGAACTTCACCCCAAGACGATAACACCAACAGACTTATTCCTCGAAAAAATTCAGATAGTAAAGATATCTGAGAAAGACATTAAGGATCTTATCGTCCTTCTTCATGAAGCTGATTTAACTGAAGACGAGCGTGGCGTAAACGTGGAGTATGTCGCAAATAGAATGTCTTGGGACTGGGGCTTCTACTACACCACAACCATGAACTTGAACAAGGTAAGAGAATTCTTGGGCAGATACTCGGATAAGTTAGGGGAAGATGAGGTGAAGACCGTAAGCGAGCGAATAGATCGTCTGTTAAGTGCCATAGAGGCGAAGCCTAAATCGACCAAGTGGAAGCTTAGGGCTAAGATCGGACCTAGTGTAAAGTGGTATAATGAAGTAGAAGATCTCATTCGCTAACCAGAGGTTAGAAGGTAGCCCTTTACAGCATCGTCCTTTAGGTTTATTAGCGCTCCTTTAAGCACGCCTTCACTATATTCGCTACCAGGGTTGATGGAAACGGTCTTACCTAATCTTATGGCACCCCTTGACTCATGTATGTGCCCGTGTAGACTAAGAAGCGGCCCTTTTTTCTCTATCAGTGAGCGAACCGATGTGCTGCCTACGTGAACCATTATAGGAGTTCCACCTAAACCCAGAACAGGTTTCAAGTCTTTGTCAAGTTTAGGCGCCTCATCTAAAGGAGTATTATAGGGTGGGCAGTGAAGGCTGAGTATGCATCTCTTAAAGTCCTTCACATTAGACGAAATCTGTTCAAGCTTGGCTTGTAGCTCCTCTTCTGGCAGGTCTCTTGGGCAGCACCACGGGGTCTGGTTGCTGAAGCCGGAAGAAAGTAGCTGATAGCCCATCGGCAGATCTACGACTTTACCTTCAGGGTTCTCAACAACACTCGCTTTCGAAAATACCAAGTCTACGTCGAAGATGTCATCGTTTCCAGGTAGGATGAAACACTCTACATCTTTGCCTTTGAAGCGCTCTTCAGCTAACGTTACCCACTCTTCAGCTCTTTGTAAAATCAGTTTCCTGAATATCTGCTCTTTATAGGATTCGTCAGATGCGAGCTTATGCAGCTCTTCTTCGCTGGTCCTGTAGGGGTAACCTCCGCTATCACACACTATCCTCTCAAATTCCGAAACTTCTGATTCACTCTTCAAGATCCTCTCCTGCCCTTGAAATCTAGATACGTATATGCCACCACTCTTCTCCACAATAGGAACCATCATTTTGCCTGTGATGTCTCCTCCGATTATTATAACCGGAGCTTTGTAGAACTGCGGGGTTGAGAGGAACTTTCTGAAGCATTTGTCTGAACCATGCAAATCCGTCGTAAAGAAGATTCTTAGCTCGCCCATCTCTTTCCAGCACCTATCATCTCTACCATAATTAAGATCTAAGGGTAACTTTTTAATCTTTCTTCTACTGATTTTAACTCGGCTTGAAAGAGTGGCAGAAGTGGGGCATCAAAGACCCAGATCTTATAATGCAGGATTTGAGAAAAGTTATGGCAAGCAGCGAGGGATACCCAAATCTCACCATAGGCTTCAACGTCAGAGAACAAGAAGCGGAGGTCAGAGAGCGTCTTCGAAAGTATAGGAAGGGGTTGGCAGAGGCTGAAATCGACGCAGCGATACTCTCGAACTACCACAGCATCTTTTACCTCACGGGCTACTACCCTGGATGGTACGATAGACCTGGAAGCGAGCAGTACGCTCTTATAACCACAGAAGAACGGGACCCTATCATAACGATGGTTTCATACAACTATCTTGGTGCCCTATCTATGCTCCCATACTTCAACATAGAAAGCATAAGACCTCATAATGGTAAACCTGCGGAAGTCATAATTAAAGAAGCTGTAGCAGAATTAGGGTTAGAGAATAAAACGATAGGTGTAGAGGAAGACGACCTAAACATAGCGGCTTACAACAAATTCAGAGAACTTCTACCTAAAGCCAGGTTTGTCTACGCTTCGAGACTTCTTTGGCGTCTAAGGGCGATCAAGACCCCTCTTGAGATCCGGTTGATGAGAAGATCTTGTGAAATAGCCGATATAGGTATGGACGCTGGTATGAGAGCACTCGTCCCAGGTGTGACAGAAGCCGAAGTTGCTGGAGAGGTGTACAGAGCTATGCTGAAGGCTGGTGCTTGGGATCACTGGAGTCACCCCCTCCTCATAAAAGCGGGGCAGCAGATAACCTACGCTGAAGAGAAGGTAACTGAGTATAGGATCAGGCGCGGCGAACCTATATGCTTAGATCTAGGTGCAAACTACAGGGGCTACATATCAGATATAACAAGAACCGCGGTCATCGGAGAACCCCCACGCTGGTTGACCCGAATCTTTAAGATAACCTACGATATGAATAAGAAGGTCATCGAAGCCATAAGGCCTGGAGTAACTGGCGACGAGCTCTATAGGATAGCGGAACGTGTCTTTGTCAAGTCTGGCTGGAGTAGAATAGACCCTTCCCAGAAGCTCTTCATAGAACCTAAAGTTCAGGAGAATACCTGCTATGTCGGTCACTCTATAGGGTTGATGTGCCACGAAACCACCGAAGCAGCATTCATACAGCAAGGCAACAGAAGGCCTCTTGAAGCTGGAATGACGATCGCTGTTGAGCCTCTAATTATGCAGATCGGTTTAGGTGCGGCACGCATAGAGAATGTTGTGCTTGTGACCGAAGACGGCTGCGAGGTTCTCACCAAATATCCTTGGGATCTTAACGTTATAAGTCGATAACACCTCTGACTTTTAATCCTTAAATCTACCCAGCTATCCAGAAGAGATGTGGTGTGTTAGCTTGAGCTTAGACTGGGATAAGGTGATAGAGTGGGATAAGAGGTATTATCTCAGGATAAAGCAGTCTCTGGAAGAGTGGACGCCTATTCCGGTAGAGCGTGTAGAAGGATGCTACATCATCACACCAGACGGCACAAAGATCCTTGATTTTCTCTCTGGGCTCATATCTGTCAACGCTGGGCAGAGGCAACCTAGAGTCGTTGAAGCAATAAAGCGAGCGCTCGACAAATACGGCTACGTATGGGAGCTTATGCAGAACCCCTACAAGTCGTTAGCAGCGAAGTTAATAGTTGAAGACATACTTGGGAAAGATGGGTGGGCTGGTAAAGTAAGGTTCGTCTGCTCCGGAAGTGAAGCGAATGAGGAAGCCCTTATACTAGCCAAGCTATACACGGGAAGACCATTCATCATAAGCAGAGAGTTCTCCTACCACGGTTGGACGCTTGGAGCAGGCTCCTGCTCAACCTTTAGGTGGTGGAGAAACACTCTGACTAATGCTCGCGGCGAATATAGAGAGGTTCAAGGTTTCCCTGCTCAAGGCTTCTTTGTAGCGCGTGCACCGTTCTGTTATAGATGCCCCTATGGCTACGAGTCTCCGAGTGAGTGTCGATCAGGAGGCTATGTAGCTTGCTTAAAAGATATGGAATATATGATTCAGAACCTAGGTCCTCAGAATGTAGCGGCAGTTATAACAGAAATCATAAGCGGGGGTGGACTTGTAATGTCGCCGCCTGAGTGGATTAAGGGTCTCCGCGATTTGACTAGGAAGTACGGTGTTTTATGGGTTGACGACGAAGTTATGACTGGATTCGGTAGGACTGGTAGGTGGTTCTGCTATCAACACTATGGAGTTACGCCCGATATTATGACTATGGCGAAGGGCATAGTAAGTTGCCAGCTACCAGCCGCTGGTGTTGTTGTAAGCAAAGAGATAGCCGACTTTCTCGAAGGCTATAGGTGGTGGCACTCACCGACGTTCTCATCGCACCCCGTCGTTATGGCTGCTGTTTGCGAAAACATTAAGCTGATGATGGAAGAGGATCTGCCCGCTAGAGCCGCTAAGATGGGTGAGTACCTGGGCAGAAGACTCGGTGAGTTAGAGCCTAAGCATGAATGCGTGGGTCAGGTTACGGGGATAGGTCTATTCTGGGGGATAGAGCTTGTTAGGGATAAAAGGAAGAAAGAACCCTTCTTCCCAGAAGATCGCTTCACAAAAGGTACTGGGGATGTAAGCAAGTGGGCCGTGAATATAGTTCAAGCTAAAGCTCTCGAAAAAGGGGTGCTTGTAGGAGGCTTCACACCTAACTGCCTCAGAATAGGACCAGCCTTAATAGTAACACAAGAAGAAATCGACGTGGCTGTGGATGCTATAGACTACGCTCTAACAACGCTTGATGCTGAATGTAGAACCTAGCTTTGTCTGCTCCTGTCCACCGCACCCGATTTAAGTGGAGACCAGTGTTCGTGTACGATGTACCAGTTATCTCCTCGCTTTAAAAAGACGAAGGTGACTCTTGAAGTGGATCTAAAAGGTCTGCCATTATAGATTACGTCGTAATGTACGTAAAATGTAGCTACCGCGGTTTCGCCGAATATTCTAACCTTGATGTTTTCACATCGCGTCTTAAATTCACCTTTCCAAGACTCTATTAGATGGAAGTTGTGAATGAGGGTATCCCTATAGTCACGCAGAGTATATGGAGGGAAGTCGTCGAAGGCAGTAAATTCTTTCTCAAGCCTAAGCGTTATCAAAGGTTGAAGGTTTTTACGTTCTACCCACTCAAATAGATCCAGAATCTTCTTCTTGATCTTCTCCTCATCTGGTACAGGATTCCTCGTCTCCTCCTTACGCTCAGAAGCGGCTGTGGTTTTTTCCGCTCTAGGTCTACCAACAAGCTTCTCCGTTTCTTTAACACATAGGTTTTCATTAACAACGATCTTAGCCAACGCAAGCCTTTCTTCAGGATCTTTAATCCTCAATAGTATCCTCGCTTGTCTTTCTGTCAGCGACTGAAGTATACGTATAACTTCCGGGTCTTTCATCTGCTCCTCTGTAAAGAGCTCTAGCATAGCGATGTGCTGAGCCACGTATGCCTTACTTCTACCAATGAGCCTTGCAATATCCTCGTAGCTTCGCCTAAACTCCCTATTCAACCTATAGAAGATTCTTGCCTTCTCATATGCTGTAAAGTCCTTCCGCTCAAGGTTCTCTATAAGAGCCATAATAAGCATCTCCTCCTCCGAAGCAGTAGCCAACCTAGCCCTAATCTTATCCCAGCCAAGAAGCTTCGCAGCAGCCACCCTCCTATGCCCATAAATCAGCTGAAACCTATCACTAAACAGAGGGTGAACTCTAACAAGCACGTCCACAAGCTGCCCATACATCTTCATAGACTCAGCGAGCTTGTCAACCTCAACATTCCGATCCATCCTAGCAGCATACGGGTTTGCCTCAATCTTATCTAATGGAACTAACACAAACCTGTTTACGTCAGATGCTTCGCTCATTATCAGTTCACCTAGGTGAACAAATCTCAAATAAATGTTTCGACAAATATGTTAAACCAATTACCCGAATTCCCAAGGATTCTAAAAATACTTAAAAACTTAGCGACAAATACGGTTAGAAATAATTAGTGTGAAACCTCGGCTCGAAGTAGCGTATTTTAAATGCTAAAATATTTGGTTGAGTTAGCTTGAGGTATGGGCGGCTTTAGAGGAGGGTATATTGGTAGGATCCTCCGTATAGATCTAACAAGAAAAAAGAGTGTAACTCAACCTCTACCACCTGAGTTAGCCTACAACTACATAGGAGGCTATGGGATAGGCGGGAGAATACTTTATGACGAAGTTCCACCGTGGGTCAGCGCCTTCGATGCAGAGAACCTCCTCATCTTCAGCACAGGTCCCGTCAATGGCACGCCAACACCTGTTGCTGGTAGGCACACCGTTGTTGCTAAGTCGCCTTTGACCGGTTTCTTTGGTGACGCTAATGCAGGCGGCTTCTGGGGTGCTGAGCTTAAGGCAGCGGGCTACGATCTACTGGTTATATCAGGTAGGGCGGAGAAGCCCACCTACATATTCGTGAAAGACGGTGAAGTTAGTTTTGGCGACGCTACACCTTACTGGGGCTTGGATGCTAGAGAATCTGAGAGGAGGCTGAAGAAGGATCTCGGCGACGCTAAAATTCAAGTCTCTAATATAGGGCAGGGTGGTGAAAACCTCGTCAGATTCGCTGGTATATTAACTGATGAGGCGAATAGGATCGCAGCTAGGTGCGGCTTGGGTGCTGTTATGGGCTCTAAGCGTTTGAAGGCTGTCGCTGTAAGAGGCTTAGGCAGGGTTTCGGTAGCTGATGAGGAAGAATTTAGAAAGCTCTCGCAAGAAGTTATAAAATTTGTTAGACAAGACAAGAATCTTCAAATGTTTTCCAGAGGAGGAACACCCCTCTACTTTGGACCACTATGGCAGCTAGGAGACACACCGGGCTTTAACTGGACGGCAAGACAACTCAACCCAGAAGGGTTGTCGTGGCCAGGAGGCTATGAAACGATTCTCTCAGGAACACGGAGCTGCTACCTATGCCCGATAGGTTGTAGAAGAATATCAACCGTGAAAGAGGGTACATATGCATTCGAGCCTAACGTCGAGGGACCGGAGTATGAGACAGTGAGCATGCTGGGCTCAAACTGCGGAGTAACAGATGCGAAAGCGGTTGCTAAAGCCAATGATCTCTGCAATCTCTTTGGACTAGACACCATTTCAACCGGTGCTACGATAGCGTTCGCTATGGAGTGCTTCGAACGCGGTCTGATTACGAAGGAGGATACTGGAGGCTTAGAGCTTACATTTGGCAACGCTGAAGCTATGCTTACTATGATTGAGAGGATAGCGTTCAGAAAGGGCTTCGGCGATATACTTGCTGAAGGCTCAAGGAGGGCTGCTAGGATCATAGGCGGAGGAGCAAAGGACTACGCTATCCACGTAAAAGGTGTTGAAATAGCAGCGCACGACCCAAGAGTATTCCAAGGAGGTGGACCACACTACGCCTGCGCCATAACCGGCGGCAGACACACCGAAGGACTCACCGTCGACTGGGAGCTTCTTGGCAGACCTAGAGATGGCTTAGGTCTACCTAAGCCTGATAAATCACCTAAGGGCAAGGGGTTTGCGGCGAAGATCATAGAAGATTGGACAGCCTTCATAGCTTCAGCGGGTTGGTGCTGGTTCGCAGACTTAAACGCAGCCTATCAGAAGGAGGAGAACTTTGTCAAAGCCTTCAACGCAGTAACAGGTCTAAACTTTACGATTAAAGACGCACCATTAGCAGGGGAAAGAATAATAAACATAAGAAAAGCATTTAACGTGAAGCACGGCGCAACCAGAGCTGACGACAAGCTGCCTAAGAGGCTCCTCGAGGAGAAGGGTAGGGCTGGGACCGTCGTAGACCTATCAAAGACACTCGAAGAATACTATGAAGCTAGAGGCTGGGATAAGAATACCAGCAAACCAACGAAGGAAAAGCTCATACAACTCGGCTTACAAGATGTTGCAAAAGATCTATGGGGTCAACCAAACTCCTCCTTTATATAGAAAATACTGTAAATGTTGACTACACAACCATTGTGTTATAGCTAGGGCTCTGAAAGTTTACTCTCTCAAACAAACCGCTCAAGACCTTTGTGCCTGTTTTGCCTCGAGCTCCTTAACTTTAGCCTCTAAAACGGCGACCTGCTTAACCAGATCAAGCCTCTTCTCCAACGAATCCACTTTTGTAGATAAAGTGTCTTCGACTCTTTTGATGTCTGAGCGTATTGCTGCTATTTCGCTCCCCATCTTCTCCTCGATTCTTTTTATGTCTGCGCGTAGGGCTGTGATTTCGCCGCTCATCTTCTCCTCAACCCTCTTGATATCGGTGCGTAAAGATGTGATTTCGCTACTAATCTTCTCTTCGACTCTTTTGATGTCTGAGCGTATTGCTGCTATTTCGCTCCCCATCTTCTCCTCGATTCTTTTTATGTCTGCGCGTAGGGCTGTGATTTCACCACTCATCTTCTCCTCAACCCTCTTAACTTCTGCTGCAACCTCCTCCTTTACGATAGCTCTGAGTTCAGGAAGCAGTATTCTGGCAACCCAGCTTGGGACCTTTTCAGCAACCTTAGCCATACTACACTATAGACCTCCTCATCCTATTTATCTCTTTGCGGAAGAGGAGTTATTGTTGTGTGCGTGAGTAGTTTGGGTCA
>Ga0209225_1003550_pt1 | contig 12882 bp, 11 predicted proteins | sample WasSprMetagenome_FD_184732 | JGI IMG/M metagenome (GOLD analysis project Ga0209225, IMG submission 184732) | Sulfidic aquatic microbial communities from Washburn Spring, Yellowstone National Park, USA - WS (SPAdes) (version 3) | ecosystem: Environmental > Aquatic > Thermal springs > Hot (42-90C)...
CATAAATATAATAATAGCATTTTTGTTGGTAGTATCATTTTCTACTCATGATACAATTGTTGTTTTTGATAGATTAAGAGAAAATTTAAAAAGAGCAGGAAAAATTTCTGAAGAAGTTTTTGAAAATTCAATAAGGCAAACAATTGTAAGATCCACAAATATTTCTTTAACAATAATATTATCAATTTTGCCAATTTTATTCTTAATTGAGAACATAAAACCATTTGCCTTAGTTTTGATAATAGGAACAATTATTGGAACATATTCATCTTTATTCTTAGCAACACCTTTAGTTTATGATTTAACAAGGAAATGAAAATTTTGCCTGCTATAAACACAGAAAATTTTGATGAAGCAAAAAATAGAATTAACTTATTAAAAGATCTAACAAAAGAATTTCATATTGACATCTCTTCCTTAGATTTTTCAAATTATCAAACATGGCAAAACCCAAAAGATATCGATAGATTAGAAGAAGATTTAAAACTTCATTTACATTTGATGATAAGATTGAAACCTCAAGAAATTTTGAAATGGGATAATAAAAGAGTTAAGTCTTTTATCTTACATTTAGAGGGAACAAATTTGCCAGATGCCTTGATAAAATTTTCTAAAAAAACTAAAAAGAATTTATTTATTGCATGGAGTCCGAAAATTGAAAAAGAATTTATTGAAAGATATATAAAATTTTTGGATGGAATTTTGGTTTTAGGAGTAGAACCAGGAAAATCTGGACAAGAAATTTTAGAAGATACTTTTGAAAGAATTAAAATAGCAAAAAAAATTTTGAGCAATAAACAAAAATTAATAGTCGATGGAGGGATCAATGAAGAAAATTTTGAAGAGATAAAAAAATTTGAGCCTGATATTATTGTTTTGGGTTCTGCAATATTTGATAAAGAAAATCCAAGAGAAGAATATTTAAAATTTTCAAAATTAGTTATAATTTAATAATATGACATTTGGAATTTTGTTTTTAATATTTTTAATCTTTCTTTGGTTTTCTTGGTTAGAGCAAAAAGAAGGAAATACTGCATGGGCGATAGTATTTTTAATTGCAGGCCTATCAATTTTCATTATGGCGTTAGTTAGTAGATAATTAACAATTATTTTTTATCTATTATCCACATTGCTACAACAGCACTTTGGACATCATCTTTAGAAGCTTTTCTTACATCTCTTGGACCTGGATCATTTATTAAAAATTTATTATTGCTAAATCCTACAAGAGTTATATAATGACCTTGCTTAGTAAACATAGAAGGGCCGCTCATCGCAGCTATTACGATTTTACCTTGTTCTACCGCATCAATTGCTGCATTTATTTTCTTCCCGATAGGCGTTCCTTTCACTCCCCATTGCCCTAAAAAATTATTATCTCCATATAAAGCATGAGCCGTCCCTTGATTACAAGTTCTGTAACCCTTATTTACAACAGCATCTGCTAATTGTGTTATTAAACTATGGTATTGATTAGGTTGATAGTTATTATAATATGCTATAGCCATTGCCAATGAAGCAATCCCGCAACCAGAAGAACCTATTGTCTGATTAGGGCTTCCACATTTCGGATTTCTATAAGGGTGATTTGCCCATAAAGGATCACCTTGTTTGATTAAAGGTTTGCCATACTGGATTCCTGATTGAGAAGGATTCTTACCTGTCCCCTCTATTTGAGGCAATCCTGAAACTTCTGTTCCTATGTCTACATTTTCTAATGGTATTTCTAAGCTTGTCACTCTAAAAAATATTAGTTTAGCATTGAATATATTAGGATTAACCCAGTAAAGAATAGCACCAAACATGAATATAACAAATAATCCTTTTAATGCACCAAACATTTTACTTTTACCAGATCCTTTTATATCAGCTATAGGACTTAACATATATTGAATAGCACCAAATAGAAAATACAAAAATGCTACTAAGACTGCCAATGCTACTAAAAGATTATATATTCCCTGGATGCAAGATTGTAATGCTTCTGGATAATAACCCAAATAATCTTCTCTACAATATTCTTTAATAAAACTTGTTAATCCTTGGGCATAAGCAATTTTTAACATTTGAATTTTTCTTCTAAATAATCTTTTAATTCTTCAATTTTTACTCTTTCTTGTTTTATCGAATCTCTATCTCTAACTGTTACATCATTTTTCTCTAATGTTTCAAAATCAATTGTTATGCAATATGGGGTCCCTATCTCATCTTGTCTTCTATATCTTCTTCCTATTGAGCCAGCCTCATCATAAAAAGTTATAAAATCATCTTTTAATAAATCATAAACCTCTTTTGCTTTCTTTACCAAATTTTCTCTATTTGATAATAATGGAAACACTGCTAATTGGATTGGTGCTATATATGGTTTTAATCTTAAAACAATTCTTTTTTCTCCTTCTAATTCATCTTCATCATAACTTTCACAAAGCAATGCTAAAAATATTCTTTCAACACCACTTGATGGTTCAATAACATAAGGGAGAATTTTCTTTCCTGTTTCTTCATCAAAATAACTTAAATCTTTTTTAGAATATTCAGAATGCCTTTTTAAATCATAATCTGTTCTATTTGCTATTCCTTCTATTTCTCCTAATCCAAATGGAAACTTATATTTTATATCTATAGTTCTTTTTGAATAATGTGCCAATTCTTCTTTAGGGACATCTTCGGGTATTAAATTTTCTCTTTTAATTCCAATCTTTTCATACCATTTTAATCTTTTATCAACCCAAAAATTAAACCATTTCTCATCTTCTTCTGGCTTTACAAAAAATTCTATTTCCATCTGTTCAAACTCCCTTACCCTGAATATAAAATTTTTAGGAGTTATTTCATTTCTATATGCTTTTCCAATTTGTGCTATACCAAATGGTAATTTTGTTCTTGTTGTTTTCAATATATTCTCAAAATTTACAAAAATCCCTTGCGCTGTTTCTGGTCTTAAATATGCTTCTGATGATAATTCTTCAACAGGTCCTACATATGTTTTAAACATAAGATTAAAATTTCTTGCCTCCATTAATCTTCCGCCGCAAATAGGACAAGAAGCTATTCCATCTTTTATTTCTATCTCTCCATATTCACCTTTTAACAAACTGTCTTCTTTAAATCTATTATGACATTTTTCACACTCAACTAATCTATCATAAAAGTTTTCAATGTGACCAGATGCTTCATACAATTTTCTTGGACCTATATTAGTACTTTCTATTAGAAAAATATTTCCCATATTCAAAATATCTTTGAGCCATAATCTTTTAATATTATTTTTCATCAAAACACCTAAATGCCCAAAATCATAAAATCCTTTTAGCCCACCATAAATATCATAGCTCTGGAAAACAAACCCTCTTTTTTTCGCTAAATTTATTATTTTTTCAAAATCATACATTTTAATAAAATCTTCTTAAATCTCCTATTGTTATTGGATTTGTTGATATTTGAAATGTTTTTCCTGAAAATTTTCCTGTTGCTGTTAATGATACTTGTGGAATTATTACAAATCTATCTAAATCTCCATACAAAGGAGGAGTAACTTCTATTTGCTGTATTAAACTATATTGCCCATATATATCACCATATCCAGCACTTATTTCATCAATTCTATAAACCCAATCACCAGTATCTTGATTATAAGATAAATTCATAGGATTAAATTCTCCTGCAAACGAACCTGTTAATAAAACTCCTATAGGAATTTTTGTTTTAATTATAACATTTTCAAAATCTTCTCCATATGTTGATATTAATAAATAAAAAGATAATGTTGTCTTTTGTCCTCTTTGCAATGGGAATGGTCCTGAATTTACAAAATTTGTATCTTTAAATAAAACCATAGGTGCTAATGTAATCTTACCAGGGATTATTTTTTTATTTTCTGTTTCTACTGAAAACTTTTTAGTTAATATCTGAACTTCTGGTGGAATTGATTCTGTTTCTAATACTGCCTTTACATTTGCTTCTAAATTTTTTGATCCAGGAGGATAATTTTTTACAAGATTTATAGAAAAATTTACAGAATCAGATGTTTGAGGTTTTATATCATACAAAGAAAGCTTATTTCTTGCATCCCATATTATAGATTTTTCAAAAGGAGAGAAATACCCATCAGTTGAAATAGAATTAAAATCAAATGGTCCTTCAAGATATACTTTTAGAACAACATTATTTAAATCTATTGTGCTTTTGTTTTCCCAAGAAATTTTATAGTTTATAGTTTTATCTAAATCAACAACATTTTCTTCTGGATTTGTTTCTATTTTTAATGTTATAGGCGTTTTTATTGTTTTTACTGCTATTGGAACATTATCAAGATCAAATTCTCTATTTTCATAAGTTATTTTTGGAATTAAATTTATTACAGGATTGATTGGTTCTTCTTTAAACTTAGAAGTTATATCGATCTCAAAATAAGAATTTGGTGAAATGGAATTAGCTTGCCAATTTAATAATCCTTGAGGAGGCGGTGATAAAGAAATTACTTCTAAACTTTCTGGCGTATCTAATGTTAAATTTAAATCAATATTTTTATCAGAATTATTAATTACTTTAATTGAAATCAAAAATGGTTCTCCTACAAAAGTTTGGGATGGTTTATATATTTGATATGACAATGCTTCATTTTTTATACTTACACTTAAATCTTTATCAATTTGAAAAGATTGATTTCTTTTTTCTGTTAAATATGTTAATGAAGTATAAATTTTTGCTATTTGATTTGCCTTTCCCAAAAATAAAAGGTCAACTTTTATTTCTTGAGAAGATTTAGGATTTATATCTCCTATTGTAAAAGTTTTTGAATCAGATGTTTCGTCTTTAAAGTATGCTCCATTTTTTAATGATATTTCTAATTTAGCATCTTTCAAATAATAAAAAGAATTGTTTGTAATTTTTATTGAATAAGAATAATCAGTTAAAGAATTAACTTCTATTGGCCCAACAATATCAATACTAACCCCTTTTATAAATATTGATCTATAATACAAAACAAAAGCAAAAACACCAATGCTTACTAAAAACAATGATAATAAGATTAAAAATATTTTTTTAAGATTAAAAACTCTTTCTTCGGTAACTCCTTTCTCTTCCCATAATTCGTATTTTTCTGGCTCCTTCTTTCTTTCCCAAATCTTTTTTACTCTACCAACTCTTTCTGATGGCTTTTCTTTATATAGCTCTTTTTCTAACTCTTCTTCAAATTTTTCTTCTTCCATAAAATAATTTTAATATATTTTAAAAAATTAATGGTTTTTCCATTTCTTTAGGAATTTCTAAGCCCATTAAATATAAAATTGTTGGTGCTACATTTGCTAATGTTCCTCTAATATTTTTTTCTTCCTCATACAATCTTTTTTTATCTTTTTCTTCAATATAAAAATCTCTTCCAATAATATAACATGGGACAGGATTATCATTGTGAGTTGTATCTATTTTCCCTGTTTCAAAATCTATCATTTTCTCCATATTACCATGATCAGCTGTTATTATCATAACCCAATCACTATCTTTTATTTCATCATATACCTGTTTTAAATATTTATCCAAACCTTCAGCAACTTGAACTGCTAAATTTATATTTCCTGTATGTCCTATAATATCAGGTGCTACATAATTTACTAAAATAAAACTATAAATATCTTCTTTAATTGCTTGGATTAAAATATTTGTTATGTTTTCACTTTGCATTAATGGATTTTCTGAAAAAGGAATAGGGGATGGCGGTAAAATTTTCCAAAATTCTCCTGGATGCAAATCTTTATAAAAACCATTAAAACAATATGTGACTGGATATTCTTTTGCTTTTTCTGTTATCTTTAATTGTTTTAAACCATTTTCAGAAATAATTTTTGTTAAATTAGTTTTAATTTTTTGTGGTGGGAAGGCACAAGGAATATTTGCTCCCTCTATATATTCAACCATGCTTGCGATAAAAAGATTTTTCTTTTCCGGTCTTTTAAATTTATCAAAATCTTTATTAACAAAAGCTTCAAAAATTTGCCTCATCCCATCTTTTCTAAAATTAAAGAAAAATACAGAATCGTTATCTTTTATAATTCCATCTTTATCAATAACCAATGGCTCTAGATTTTCATCTATAAAATTTGGGTCTTCTTTATATTTGTTCTCAATATAATCTATATAATTTTCAACATTTTCTCCTGATCCTTTTGTGATAAGATAAAATGCAACAGCTGTTTTTACTTCCCAGTTTTCATTTTTATCCATTCCATAACTTCTTCCGCAAATCGTTGCTATTTTCCCAACTCCTTTTTCTTTTATAACCTCTTCTAATTTTTTCAATAAACTTACTCCAGATTGAGGTGGACTATCTCTTCCATCTAAAAATAAATGCAAATAAACTCTATTAAAATTTTTTCTTCTAAAAAATTCCAAAAGATTTACTAAATGATCAAATGAGGCATGAATTATTCCCTGTGTTAAAAGCCCGATTAAATGAATGTTACTATTATTTTCTACGGCATGATTTAAAAGATTTTTTAAAGTTTCATTTTCAAAAAAATCACCATTTTTAATAGACAATGTTATTCTTGAATAATTTTGATAATAAACACTACCACAACCTAATATTAAATGACCAATTTCACTATTTCCTTCTTCTCCCCATGGCAATCCGACTGCTATTCCTGAAGCTTGAAGGAGAAAAAATGGAAAATGTTTTCTTGCAAAATCTAAAAATTCTTTTTTTGCTATATAAATAGGATTAATATAGCTTTTTTCACCTTCTCCCCAACCATCTAAAATTACTAAAATAACTTTATAATTCATATTAAATTTTAAAAACATAAACTTTTGAAATTTTATCTTTTACTTTTTTAGGTTGATTTACTCTTTTTATAACAGGGATATCTTTAACTTTTATTCTTTCTAATTTTTCATTAATAATAAATAATTCTTCATCATCATTAACAAGATCGGCAAAAATTAATTCTCCAAATTTTTCATTTTTATCAAAAACCTTAATCCCTTTTCCTCCCCTTTTTTGAATATTAAATTCTTTAATAGAAATTTTTTTAAAGAAACCATTTGAAAATATACAAAGAATATAATTTTTATTTAATATTGATGCATTGAATAATTCATCATTAATTATTTTTATTGCCTTAACACCTGAAGCATTTTTCCCTTGTAAAGGAAATTCATCTTTTATACAAAGCCCAAATCCATTTTTTGTTATCATAAATATATTACCTTCATTCATTGGAAAGCTTTTTACAACTTCATCTTCTTTTTTAAGTTTTATAGCCTGGCTACCTGTTCTTTTTACTGATAAAGCATCTTCTAATTTAATTTTTTTAGAAATTCCATTTTTTGTAAATATCAATAAATATTTTTCATTTTTTGGGATAAACTCATCAATTATAAAATCATCTTTTTCTAATTTAATATCTGCTTCTAAATATTTTGGATTATTGTAAAACTCTTTAACTGGTATTTGATAAAATTTTCCCTTTTTAGTGTATGCTATTATTTTATCAGTTGTTTTTGCTAAATATATTTTCCCAATCTCTTTTTCTCCTTTAATTATTTTTTCAAAAGGAGTATCAATCTTATAAGTTGTAACAAATTTTTTATCATTTATAAAAACAAGAATATCTTCGACAGGTATTTCCTCTTCTTTTTCTTCTAATTCTTTTCCAATTATTTCTGTTCTTCTTTCATCTCCATATTTTTCTATTAACTCATCGCAATCTTTTATAATTATCTCATCAACTTTTTTAGGATTTTTCAAAATTTTCTCCAATTCTTCTTTTAATTTTAGCTTTTCTTTTAATTCATCAAGGATTTTACTCCTTTCTAAATTTGTTAATGTTCTTAATGGCATCTCTAAAATAGCATCAGCTTGTCTCTCATTAATTTTCAATTTCTTCATTAAAGCTATTTTTGCACTTTCTTTATCTTTTGATTTTCTAATAATTCTTATAACGGCATCAATATTTTCTAATGCTTTTTTAAATCCTTCTAAAATTTCAATCCTATCCTTTGCTTTTTCTAAATCAAATCTTGTTCTTCTTATAATAACATTTTTTCTATATTCTATCCATTGAGTTAAAAGATCTTTGATATTAAAAAGTCTTGGCTGTATCCCGTCCTCCAATGCTATAAAATTAAAGTAATATTTTTTCTGCAAATCTGTCAACTTATAAATTTTTTCTATTATTTTTTCTGGAGATCCTTCTTTTAATTCAATAACGATTCTTATTCCTTCTTTATTTGACTCATCTCTTACTTCTTTTATAGGGATTATTTTTTGGATTGCTAAGTTTGCAATTTGAGAAACAAGCTCTGATTTATTAACCTGCCATGGTATTTCTGTAATAATTATTCTTTCTTTCCCTCTTTTACTTTTTTCTATCTTTGTTTTTCCTCTAATAACAATTGATCCTTTACCAGTTTTATAAGCTTCTAGCAAAGAACTTTTGCCATATACTAAACCACCTGTTGGAAAATCTGGCCCTTTAATTATTGATAAAATTTCTTTTATTGTTATATTAGGATTTTTAATTATTTCTTTAACTGCTGTTAATGTTTCTTTTAAATTATGAGGAGGAATATTTGTCGCCATACCAACAGCTATTCCAAGCGCTCCATTTAAAACTAATTGAGGTATTCTTGAGGGTAATGTTACTGGTTCTTTTCTTGTATTATCATAATTTGGCATAAAATCAACGGTATCTTTATCAATATCAGCAAGCATTTCTTCCGCAAAAGGAGAAAGCTTAGCTTCAGTATATCTCATTTGCGCTTGTGGATCTCCATCAATAGATCCAAAATTTCCTTGGCCTAAAATTAATGGATATCTTAAAGAAAAATCTTGTGCCATCCTTACCAAAGCATCATAAACAGCCTGATCACCATGAGGATGATATCTTGCTAATGTATTACCAACTATATTTGCAGATTTAGTAAATTTTTCTTTAGACCATAATCCCAATTCTTTCATTGTATATAAAATCCTTCTCTGAACAGGCTTTAAACCATCTCTTACATCAGGAAGCGCTCGTGAAATTATAACACTCAAAGCATAATCTAAATAAGAAGTTTTTAACTCGTTTGTTATTTCAACCAAATTTATTCTTTCTTTCATTATTTAAATAGATCTAAAATGCTATTAAATATTGTAGCAAGCCCTGTTTTAAATGCTGATGCTGTTGCCCTAACTACTACTTCTGCTGGAGAAGGTTTTGGTGCTAAAAATGGAATTATATGCCCACCTGCGAACCACCATAAAAATATAATGATAACAAAAACACCAATCGCATATCTATAAGCTTTAAATTTTAATTTTTCTCTTTCCATTAAACTAATATATAATTTCCTTCTTCTATTTTTTTAATATTAATTTTGACCTTATTCGTTTTTTCTGCTTTTGGAAATTTTTGATCTAATGTTATTACAATCTTTGGTTTTAGTACTTCTTTAATTTTACCATAATTTTTACATTTATCAAAAATCGCAAAATCTAAGTTTCCAAACTCTTCGCTAATTTTTTTTATCAAATTCTCATCCAACTCTTCCCTAAAATAAATTCCTCTGATAAAACGATTCAAAAATAAAAATGCTAAACTATCTTTCTTATTCATATATCCAAATAAAAATAAATCATTAACCTCATATTCTCCTGGCAAATTAAAAATCTTATCAACATTGATATTTTTATTCAGATCTGTTAAAATATTAATGCCTTCATAAATTTTTCCAGCATCCAGGAAAAATTTTTCTTCCCCAATTTCTATCTTTATACCCTCTCCAAATTTTTGAATTATCATTTTATTGTTTATAATATTATAATACAAAAATGGAAATATTAAATGGATTAAAAATAAAAAGTAGTTTGTCGAATATAAATGTTGGTTATATTGTTAATGGGATTATTATAAAGAAAAAACCAAAGGAGGTATTCGTTGAAATACCACATTTTGGAGTTGCAAGAATTTATGGAAGAGAATATATAAAAGGGAAAGATTTAATATCTAAATTAAAAGAAGGAGATAATGTTGTTGTGAAAATTTTAAGTTTGGATGATGGATATGGTAATTTTGAAGCTGAAATTCAAAACATAGAGTATATATCTGTATGGGCTAAATTAAGAGAATATATGGAAAAGAAAACTATTTTGGAGTTGACAATAAAAGATGTAAATAAAGGTGGATTAATAGTAGAAGTAGAAAATATTAAGGGTTTTGTTCCTGTTTCTCAATTAGCACCAGAAAATTATCCAAGGGTTGATAGCAAGATAAAAATTTTGCAACATTTAGAAAAATTTAAAGGAAAGAAAATGAAATTAAGAATAATAGCAATCGATCCTGCGTCTCAAAAATTAATATTATCAGAAAGGGCAGCAAAGGAAGAAGAATATAAAGAAGTCTTAAGTAGGTTTAGCATCGGACAGCTTGTAGAAGTTAGAATTTTAGGATTTAGTAGTTTTGGGATATTTGTAAGATTTTATGAAAATCCTCCAATTGATGGTTTGATTCATATTAGCGAAATCCCTGAAGAATATAAAAACCTTGAAGATCATTTTAAGATAGGAGATAAAATAACTGCTAAAATAATAAAAATAGAAAATGACAGAGTAAGCTTAACCCTTAAAGATCTTGTTGAAGATCCTTGGGTAGCATTTTGCAGAAAATATAGTGTTGGCTCTATAGTTGAAGGAAAGGTAGTTGATAAAAGTTCTGAATTTTTTGCTGTTGTAGAATGCGAAGGTGTAAGGGGAATTACTTTGGAAGATTTGCAAAAGCTTGAATTAAATAATAAATATAATTTTGAAATAATTCAGCTAATACCAAATGAGAAAAAATTAGTATTAAAATTAAAAAATGAAGAATAGAACCTTAAACCTTCTTATTTTGTCGTTTCTTTTAATCTTATTTATTATAACAATTGGTGGAGTATTCACTTATAAAAATATAAAAACTGATTCTATTTACAATTTAAAAAACTTAATCGAATCAGGAAATATCGATCAAATTTTAGTTGGAGAAAATTTTTTGCTCTTAACCACAAAAGATAAAGAAGTTATAAAAATAGACAAAGAACCAAATTTAAGTTTTTGGGAGATCGCAAAGGATTTAAAAATAAATGAAGATAAATTAAAAAATATTAAGATAATTTCTCAAAGTAAAGATTTTCAAAATATTGTTTTGATGTTTTTGATAAATATTCTGCCAGTTATAATTATTGTTCTTATATTTTGGTATATTTTCTCAAAAGCGCAAAGAGGGGCTGGACAAATTTTTTCATTCTCAAAATCTAGTATAAAAGTTTATAATCCAAACGATCCTAATAAAATAACATTTAAGGACATTGCTGATTTAGAAGAAGCAAAACAAGAATTAATGGAGGTTGTTGAATTTTTAAAAAATCCTGATAAGTTTTTGAAATTAGGGGCAAGAATTCCTAAGGGTGTGTTATTAGTTGGTCCTCCTGGATCAGGGAAAACAATGCTTGCAAGAAGTGTGGCCGCAGAAGCAGGAGTACCATTTTTTTATATTTCTGGATCAGAATTTATGGAATTATTTGTAGGAGTTGGTCCAGCAAGAGTTCGTGATGCTTTTGCTATAGCTAAAAAATTCCAACCAAGCATTCTCTTTATTGATGAATTAGATGCTATTGGAAAGGCAAGGGGGATTGGAATTACAGGAGCACATGAAGAAAGAGAGCAAACATTAAATCAAATTTTGGTTGAAATGGATGGGTTTGAAAAAGGAACAAGAGTTGTTGTCTTGGCTGCTACAAATATGAATCCATCTTTATTAGATTCTGCATTACTAAGACCAGGAAGGTTTGATAGAAAAATTGTTTTAGATTTACCAGATGTAAAAGCAAGAGAAGAAATTTTAAAAATACATTTAAGAGATAAAAAAGTTGGAAATATTAATTTAAAACAGGTAGCAGAAAGAACATCAGGTTTTTCAGGAGCAGATTTAGCAAATTTATGTAATGAAGCAGCAATATTAGCAGCAAGGAGAAACAAAAATTTTATAACACAAGAAGATTTATTAGATTCGATTGAAAAAGTTTTATTAGGTCCTGAAAGAAAAACAAAAGTATATTCTAAAAAAGAAAAAGAGGTTGCTGCATATCATGAAGCTGGCCATGCAATTGTGTCCCATTATTTACCAAACTCTTCTCCTGTCCAAAAGATTTCTATAATTCAAAGAGCAAGAGCAGGAGGTTATACAATAAAAACACCATTAGAAGAAAAAAATTTCTATTTTAAAAAAGAGTTTATGGATGAATTAGCTTCTCTTTTAGGAGGTTATGCTGCTGAAAAATTAATTTTTAATGATGTAACAACAGGGGCATATAATGATTTAGAAATTGCCACACAAATTGCAAGGGATCTTGTTGTAAAATTTGGTATGTCAGAAAAACTTGGACCATTATCATTTTCTATTAAACCAAAAGAGTTTTCTTTTGAGAAAGAATATTCTGAAAAAACTGCTGAAATTATTGACGAAGAAATAAAAAGGATAATTGATGAAGCTTTAGAAAGGGCTACAAAAGTTTTAACAATAAAAAAAGATAAATTAGAAAAAGTTGCTAAATATTTAATTAAAAAAGAAACAATAGAAAAGAAAACTTTTGAAAGATTGGTTGGTGAAAAGAAAGGGAGTTTGGAAATCTAAATAGTTGGGACTTCTGGCGGAGGAGATATTGGCCTTGTAGGTATTCTTTCTATTCCTGGAGCTGGAACAAACTCCATAGGAACATGGAATATAGATGCCATTTCTTCTGTATTTAGAATTAAAAAGTTTTCTTTAAAATCTGAACCCCATCTACCTTTCAAATATGCCCAAACATATCTTTTTCTATAAAATATTTTTTCATCATATAGAGAAACAAAAAAAGATATAG
>Ga0209225_1003553_pt1 | contig 12871 bp, 16 predicted proteins | sample WasSprMetagenome_FD_184732 | JGI IMG/M metagenome (GOLD analysis project Ga0209225, IMG submission 184732) | Sulfidic aquatic microbial communities from Washburn Spring, Yellowstone National Park, USA - WS (SPAdes) (version 3) | ecosystem: Environmental > Aquatic > Thermal springs > Hot (42-90C)...
CAGTAAATCAAGCATTAATTGGCTTCAGACCCGCTTCACAAGTCACTACAATTTCGAGTTCACCCTTATATTCCTTCACCAATCCGCAGGCTCTCACCGCTCCCTCCAGCGTTGCTTGAGGAATGAACGGAACGAAAACTTTGACAATTCTGGAATTCTCCAATTCAAGCAAGAGCGATTTGCTGGAGGTGCTTTGATGGGTCTTTCTAACTTTGCCCTGTACTTTCACAAATTTTCCCAAATATCTGTCGAGAAATTCGGGCGAAACGGGGGAGGTTCGGTAAATCCTGACATCCGAGGCACTAGAGGGAACTACTTGCGGTTTGTTTTTGTAGGTCCCGGCCTTTCCTCTAACCCTCATCTTGTCCCCCACCTCGAATTCTCCAAGACTCGATCGCACACGGGAGAAGAGGGGTACTTCAACCCAGTTTTCATCCTCTCCATAAAGCTTTACGAAAGCATGCTCACCAGAGAATCTTATTTCTCCAACGGTTCCATAAACCTCCACCATTTTTCCCGCCTCCTGTGAAACGTCATTCAGCTGCACCTGCTTTGGTCTTGCAGCTACCGAACTGAAGCACAACACGATTACTCCCAAGACAGAGCAGATGGCGGCCAACCACACCAGTGTTTTGTCCTTCATCTCGGTGGATTGGCCGGAGCCCCTTTTTAAAAGAGAAACGAGGCGAGACGATTGATAAGGACACACTCATACAACCTTGTTGATATAGTACTCCGAAAAGGCTAAGATAGAAAAAGCTTGTTGTAAGCGCTTATCCACGTAGCTGCGCTCCAGAGCTGATCTGGACTTCCAAGGGGTCGCCCCGTCTGCGGGTCATAGCATTCGTGAAAACCCGGAACCTTCAGGAACAATTTTTTGGCCTCCTTTTCAAGTCCCAGCTCGGCAGGGGTCTCGACCGCAAGGTTATGCAGAAGGGCCAAACAGTGGAATTCTGATATTCTCCTCTCGCATTTCTCTCCACACCACCCTTGAAGACCACCCGTAGCCTCCAAGAGACCTTGAATTCTTTCAGGCATTTTGTCCAGCTTTCATGAAGCTCCTCAGGTGTGCAGGGAGGGTAAAAATTCCTTAGACCGTACGGCGTGGAGGCAGCTAAGAAGTGTTCCACCATACGCTCTGCACTCTTTCCCCCGAGAAGCCCACTTTGTATCAATTTGATGTGAGCCATGATGTCAAATCTTCGACCAGCTGGGATATCTGTATAGTAGCCGAGTTTTTTGCTGAAATAGAACTTCTCAATTGCCTCCCTCACCTCTTCCGCTTCTCCAATTTTACCCATCAGTTTCAGGGCAACATAAAAATCGATTTGATTGGTAAGCAGAGGAAGATGAAAGAGGAGACTATCCCTGTAATCGCACCCTTTTATCAGCCCTGTTTTTGGGTCTCTCAGGGCTCTAATTCTTTCCTCAACCAACACGAGCTTGGGAGATAACTGATTTGATATCTCAAGTCCAACCTGCCTGACGAGAATCAACAAAAGGAGAGGGGTATCAGCTGCCCAAGGACGGTAGGGGCTGTCAATGAAAAGCCCAACCCAAGCCCGAGGGTGAAAGAGAGCAGACCATCTTTGCGTGAAGGGTATAACATAGTCTGGGACACCATTTTTTCTGACTTTTCTCAGGGTGAGCAGGAGCTGGTTTTTTACCTCGTTCAGATATCTCAAGATTCTAAGGTCAGGTAGGCTGTAGTAAAGGTCCCTCAGCCAGAGCTGGCCGCTATAATATGAGGCGCTCGCCCAAAAACCTTCCTTACACCTACATTTCTTAACCACGTCGACCGCTCTTTTGTACATGGAATCCAAGCCCACAAAAAATTTATCTTTCCAAATCATCAACTAGCCATCCTTCCGCCGGCCGCCAAGGAAACCGTCGAAACGTGGTTGGAAACGTGAAATCGGCCGGGGAAGCCCTTGAGGTCCCATTAGAGAACGAGCTCATTAAGGCGATTGAGAATGCAACCGTTCCGTGGGAACCTAGGGGCAGTCGTCACGATAACCGTGCTGGTGGACAAGTCCGGCCTTTCAAAGGGCTTCGAGAGAGAACATCAGAACGAGGCTTGGGAGAGTGATCGTGGGAGAGCGCGTGGAGGTGACCGTCGAATCGGATGTGGAGAATGGGGGCACCGTTTTGGTAAACTTGGACAACAGAATCTCCCGGTTGGGCTGGATTCGGGAGGTCCTTGTGGACAATGAGCTTGCAACCCTGGCGGACGATTATGCCGACATACTTGACCCGAACAACGACAACGAGAGGCCCGAGTACCTGATCCTGAAAGGAGGGAAGGGTGCGAGATCTTGGTCTCCATACCCCACTTCTCCGGCAGGGTCATCACCAAGAGGTCCCCTCGCGGCACCAAAGGCCTAGAGCCCCCTGCTTGTGGCTGTCCTCCTCTTCGCCTCAGGAAGAGGTAGTTTCCCGCTCGGGGAAACGATTTCCCCGAGTTTCCCAAAAAAAAAGTTTCCCTGTTTCCCCGGTTTTCCCAAGGTTTCCCATCTTTTCAATCCGATAACAGGTCTGGGGTCTGACCCGAACTCACTTCTTGATTTGGAAGAGATGCTTCAGGAGACTCTCGCAGGCCTCGCATACCCTCCTAGCCCTGTCGACGGCCTCCGGCGCCCTCTCCTTGAAATAATCATCTGTTATCCCCTCCATCCACCCATAGCCAGCCCTCCCTCTTTCCTTAGCAAGGAGCGCGAGCGTTTCGGCGATGAAAGGGACCTGAGATCTGAACTTTTGAGGCAGATCCTTGCGCCCTGCAAGCTTCTGGAATATCTTGCTAACATCATGCTCCTTTGGGAACTCTATGCCTAAGGCAAAGAACACCGACTTTGCGGCCAGCTCAACCGCCATTTGAGACTCGTAAACAGCCCTTGGCAGGTCCCCTGCCCTCAGGGCGCTTTCCGCACCCTCTAGCCATCCCCTTGCCCGCCTCATTCCCCGCTCCGCAACCTCATCGTTCCTCATAGCTCGAAGATTCCCCCGGCCCTCCCCCGCCACAAAATCCAGTAATATCTCCCATTCCTTAGGTAGACCCTCCTGGCCCCGAGCCTTTTAAGCTTCTCCCTGAATTGTTCCATGATTTGGGTCATGAACCCCTCTCTCTCGAAGAGAACGATCCCATCCACGCATGCATCAATGTAGACTCTTTGGGAGCGCTTGGCCTCCTCAGCACCAAGAGGATACTCGCTGAAAACTGGCCAGTACCCCCTTTCAACAGCCCTCTTGTACTCCTCTGTCTCCGCCAGCCTATTCTCTAAGGCCACCAGCTCGAGCGTCCTGTCCCATCCATGCTTCTTCTCCCAGCCCCTCACCACCACCAAGACGTCTATGTCGCTGTCCCTATCCCAATCCCCCCTCGCGATGGAACCGTAAAGGAGGACGCCCATGAGCCTTTCTCCAAAGTGCTGGAGGAGGATTTCGCAGTACTTCCTTATCACATCCGCAAAGAGGGGATGGTGAATCTTGTCAAGATTCTTGATGACCGGACCCTGAGGGGCACTCATCAAAAAAATCAAACGGGATTGGCTAAAGCAGGCCAAAATATAATTTCGCCGCTCTTTCGGCAACCATTGACCTTCTCCGACCTGATACACCAAAGGCCGAGCCACGGCGAAGTAGGCGAAAGGATAGGGGAAGCGAGAATCTTTTAGCGAAGCCCCAGAAAATGGCCGAGCTACCCAACATAAGATATAAAGGGCACCGGAGGGCATGGATGGAGGGGTGTTTCGTGCCTGCTTTATCAGCATCGTCGAGAGCCAGCTCAGGAAAAAAGAAAACGATGAAATGCGGGGCAAAAAGGTCGAATTCCGAAGGAAGGAAGCCAACAAACAGGGAATGGCGAAGAAGAGGATGGAAAACCAAGCCAGTTCCCTCCCAAAAACGGAAGAGAAACGGTTTGAGTTCGGGCTCGATTTCCGGCTTGGCCTTTGGTTCCCTTTTTCTTCCTTTCCCTGCGCGGGACTTGGAGCTTATCGAAATCGGGGGTCTGGTTCTTACTGTTTTCGGATGCATATGGTTTTAGTGAATTAAATACTCAAGCGGAACGCTTTGCGATGTGTTTATGTACCTCCTCAAAGAACCGCTAGGAAGATGGGGAGGTTTTCCTCAAGCACAAGGACCTGCTTGGGGTACTGTCTGTGCGGTTTCCCCTTCTTCACCTCAACCTTGAATCCTCCCGCTATGCAGTCCACCTCGTAAGAATTCCTGTAATAGTACACCTCCCCGAATCTCCTGAGCAGGTGCGACTGGACCACCCATTCGTAAAGGGCGCTCTCCAAGAATTCCTGCCCGCTCCATGCCGACAGGGTCCTCGCGATGAAGGGGTCTAGGAAGAAAAATTTCTTTTCCTTTCTGTGCAGAACCCTCCCGTTTTCCTTGAAGCTCGCCGCGTCGAGAATCATCAGCCCCCTGAGCACCTCCAGGTACTCCGCGACGGTCTTGTAGGAGTAGCCCGACGTGTCGCTGGCGATGGTGGAGTAAGAGAGGGGGGATGGGGCCTTCCTGAAAATCGAGGCCAGGATCTCCCTGACCAAGGGGACGCTCTTCCCGAGCCTCAGGATTTCCCCCTCCATTGCAGTTATGAAATCCTCGGTTGCAGTTGGAACCTCGTTTATGGAGGCTGGGAATCCCCCAGTCCTGAGGTACGTCTGGAAAGCCCTCGAGATCTCCTCCCCCCTTATCGAGGCGTTCGCCATGTCCCTTTCCAAGTCCCCCGTGACCTCGACGTCTATGCCTTGAGTTCGGAGGAACTCCCTGAAGCTCAGCGGATTGACCACGATCTCTTTCCCTTCACCCCTCCTGCCGGGGGAAGAGCTCCACCTCCCCCTTCAACCTTAGGGAAGATGATCCCGTGACTGTCAGGACGTCGTTCTCGAAAATCCCAAGGTCGATGTATCCCTTGATCAACCTCCACCACCCCTTGGTTGAGGTCACCTCGTCCAGAAAAATAAAGCTCGAGCCAACTCCCCAGGACTTCCTTAGCTCCAAAAATTTGTCCAGTACCCTTTTTAGGGCTTGAAAGTCCGGGGCAAAGTCGCAGTTGAAGTATACAATCTCCTTTGGGTCATGCCTTTCCAAAAGTTTGCTTATCAGGATTTTCAGCCCCGTTGTTTTTCCAACCTGTCTGGGCCCGATCACGAAATTCAGGGAGAAGGGTTTCAGTGAGATTTCCCCTATCCAACCTGGGATCCACCTGATTCTCATTCCCTTCCACCTCGATAGGTGGTGGTCTTCCTCCCCCTTCCACCAAGGATTATGCCTAAACAGAAGCATTAGAAATTTAATTTCCAAATGCTTTTAAAATTACAGAAATTATACTTCCAATCAATCGAGGACTACGGGTTTCTTCCCCAAGAACTCCGCCGCCGTCACGACCTTTTTCCCTCCAACCTCCCAAACCCTTTTGGTGACCTCCTTAAACCTTGGCTCTCGGGGCAGGTGGTGGTCATAGATCATCAGCCTGAGGCCGGTTTCCTCCAGAATCCTCAGGGCATTCTCTATTGCTCGTCTCAAGGTGGTTTCGGTCAGGAGGTATCCCCTCATGTAGGTCATTGGCCCATCTAGGACCAGCAGGTCAGGGTTCTCCCGGATTATCCATTCGGCATAGTCCTCGATGATGGGGCCGTTCAGGTCGGAGGAGTGGATCAGCTTTTGCCCGCCGTGCTCGATAACCGTTGAGAAAACCCAGCCGACCCTTGAAAACTCGATCCCGTGAAACATCGGTTTGGTGAACCTCAGCCTTGTCTTTCCAAAGGTGAAGGTCTTCCCTTCCGGGAATCTCACCTCAACGTTCTCAAACTTCAGCTCCGGAATCCAGCCCCAAGACCTCCATTTTTTGACCCGGCTTCTAAACCAGGAGAGGCCTTTTCGTAAGAGCTCCTTCCGTCGCCTGTTGTAATCCCCGAAGTCCTTTTCCCGGACTTCTGGGATTTCGTCAAGCGGGTTTGGGTATCGCCTCGACTTGGGAGGTTGCATTACGCTCCCCAAGTCGATATCCCCGAACTCACGACAGAGGTTGCCAAAGAAGCCCTCAGCCCTCCCCCTCTGGGAATCGTTTATATACTCGTTTGGGTTCTTCACCAGCAGGAGCTTCCCTTCATAGAGCCCCCGGTCGAAATCCGTGTAATGGTCGTAGTGATAGTGGGAAATCACAATCACCCTAGCGCCCTTCGAGGCACGCTTGATAGCTAGCCTAGCCTTGGCAAACCAATAAAGCTTCTTCGCCCAAGAGGCGGGAAAGCTCGGTTGCATGACGGCAGCACCCGGATCTATGAGGACGCTCAAGTCCGGGGTCTTCACGAGGAGGCATGAGGACTTCGCCCCCAAGGAATCAAACCAAACAGGCTGGAAGGAAATTCCCATAATCCACTGAATCGTGACAAAAAATGCAATGAACTGCTTTTAAGTTATGTGCTTTTCTCGCCTCGCATCGCGTCCCCCGCCCCTATCCTTAATCCTAGAAAGAGGTTTTAGAGAAACCCGGCAAAACTTGAGAAACTGTAAACGGGAAGGGGAAAAATTCTAGAGCTGATGTCCTACTCACGGCTTTTCCTCGCCTTCCTTCTGTTTTGTAGGACTTCCAAGAGCTCATCACCGAAACACCATGTTCCCCTAGCCTCGTCCACCACCCATATGCCCAAGGGCTTTATTGCCGCGTCGCTTATCAGAACTTGGAAAGGAAGGAACGACATAAGCGTGCGCCACGATTTCTGGACCAAGCCTGTCCCGCTCCACGACTCTTGCAGCGATTGCACGCTTCAGAAACCATCCGTATGCGGGTCCGCCAACGGTAGCTCGCTCAACGATTTCCCAGTCTGGTCCCGGTTTGAGTCCAACCTTCTCGGCCACCGGTCTGGGAAGAAGAAGTTCGGGTTCATCAGGACCCAAGAGGGCAGGATAGTGACTGTTGACACCAGCCACCGTGTCCACAAGGCGGGATCCCTTTACCGCCCTGATCCTCAGCCTAACTGAAACTACCATTGGCTTTCGAGCAAAGCAGTTATGGGCCTCCCTTTCCTGGAGCACCTTCTTCCCTCAAGGATAGTGCCGATGGGTTCCTCGCCCCGCCTACTCTTTGCCACCATCAACACAACTCGCCAGAAAGACAAATAGCTTAACTTCTCCCTCGTGCCGCCCAATCGTAATATAGCCATCGTTCTCCCTTCGGTCCTCAGGAGGAGATAGTCTGCCAGTTTCTCAAAAGTTTCCCACGAGTTTCTCGCTTTTCAGGTTTCGTTTCGATGAAGAAGGCAAACGTAAGTTGTGAATAAATGGTTGAAGATTCGAGAAAAGGAGGTGAGTCAAGGGAGAGTAGCGACTTTCTTCCTAGGTTCCAAGCTTTTGGTGATTCGTTGAACCTCGGCAGATGGAGACTCGGTTAGATGGCTTTTGATATACTGTCTTGTTTATTTGCGTTGCCTCAAGAGCAAACGTGCAATCAACAACAAAATCAGAATCAACGGCGAGGTGAATGTCACAATGATAAACTCGACCCATGCTTCAACCTTTCCCCCGAATAAAACATATAAATCAAGGGCAAGGTCAACAGAAACCAAAAACAACCAGAGTATGATGTCGCTGTTCATTTAAACTTGGGTTTGAACAATATACGCTCCGCTAGAACCAAGACCAAATGGGCGTAAGCTGCAGAAGGATGAAGCTGTAAATAAGAAAAAGGCTCAGGGCAAGCAGACAGACCAGAAAATACTTTTTTCTTAGAACCCAGTGGAGGGTGACGACGGTCAAAAGGAGAAGACCAGCGAGGGAAGTTGCTAGATCTCTCAAGGCAATTCCAAAAAACCAAAGGACGAGGCTGTAAGAAATAAGACAAACTCTCGTTATTATCTCAAACGCCTTCTGGCCCCTTCTAAATCTCAGAGCCTGCCTTTCATTCCTCCAGTTTGCCAGTACAAGGGAACCAAAATACTCTCTCATCACGAGCGAGAAGAGAGATAGATAAAGGAGGTAGGAAGGCCAACCCAGCAGAAGAAACTGTAGGTCTATCATCCAAGCAAAAACGGAACGGTTGGGACCGAGACCTTGAGCTCCCAGATGGCTGAGCCCGAGGTGTTCACCAGCAGAAGGGAGAAAGTCACCTCACCTCTAGGTTTGCAGATAACAAAAGGAATCCGTGTGATTTTAAAACGACCGATGCGCAAGATGTCTGAACCCTATTTCTTCTGACCCCTTCCCTTTTCCGCCGCGGGGGTTTCCTCCCGCCTCTCCTGCCCTGGCGGGGTCCCTCCCTGCCCCGGAGGCGTGAAGCCCCTCCGCTCTAGGCCGGGCGGCGCCTCCGGCCTCTTTGGTGCCTCGGGCCTCCTCGGTACCCACCTCTTCGCAAGGACGCTCAGCCTCTGTGGGTTGCCCGGGTTTATCACCCTTATGTTGTCAGAGCCCCTGAAGGGTATCCTCCCCCAGGGCCCGAAGACGGTCAGGGTGATGTTTTCACCCACTTGGACGAGGTTCTCCACCTTCGCCCTGCTGAACTTGACCATCAGGTCCGGTATCCCGTCGTTGTCGTGGTCCCCAATCCCCGTAGGCCAGGGCTCTGCCTGGAGGATGGACTGGAAGAGGTTCTCACCCTCCAGTGCCACGGAACTCACGGGGATGTTCTCGGGCGGGTAACCTAGCGGGAGCTCTATGTAGCAGGTTATCCACCTTCCCCTGCTCCTTATGTTCAGGGTGTCAGGGTCTATGTCGATCGTGGCGGGGATGACCACGCAGAACTTCTGGTCTGGCTTCTCCGGCGGCTCCTCCAGGTTTCCGGCGATGTCCTCTGAGGTGGTGTAGACCTGGTAGAAGCCGTAACCGGCGGGTGCGTCGAACCCCCAAGACCAGGGAGCCGAATTATCTACCCCGAATAGAACCCAATCACTCCAGGTCTCGTTGTCCCAGGAGTGCCTGTAGTATAGCCTCACCCTCGCCAGCCCGCTCGGAACGGCACCGCTCGGCAGGACTGGGTCCTCGGCGGAGGCCGTTATCTCGAAGGGAATGGACAGCTGCCAGTAGCTGAGCGGGTCAACCGATGAAACGGGCGGAATGGTGTCGACTCCCGCACGGGCGTCCGCACTCTCAGGCAGGGCCTCGATGTTCCCTGCAATGTCCGTTGCCACGGTGTAGAACTCGTAGTAACCGTCGTTCTCACCACTTGTCCCAACCCTAAAAATCCAAGACCAGCCGTCAGAGCCATTATTATCAATACCATAAAGCATCCACGGACCCCAGCTTTTGTTGTCTGGAGAGTAGCGATAATAGAGCCTCACCTCTCTCACACCGCTTGGCATGGCACCACTCGCCGAAATGGGGTCCGTTGCTCTAGCAGTGAGTTCACACGGAACTTGTTTTGCATTCTTCCAGTAGGATAAGGTTGGAATAACACTTGAATATGGGGGAACTGTATCCACAGCACAAATAGCTTCGGCAATCATCTCTTTTATTTCCACATTTCCTGCTCGGTCTACTGCCAGAGAGCAAAATTGATAGAACCCATCATTCTCTGGCTTAAATAACCAATTCCAGCCATCAGATCCATCATTGTCTACCGCATAAAATGTCCATGGCCCCCAGGTAATGTTATCGAGCGAGAATCTATAATACAGTCCGACCCAACCTACCCCACTAGTCAGTCGCGATTGAGCAGAACTCATAATATCCTTGGGTTTCAGTAGTAAATTCCCAAGACCATGGTGGACTGGATTTAGACCCATAGCATATCCAATTACTCCAAGTAGAGTTATCGACTGAGTACCTGTAATAGAGTTCCACTTTCGATATTCCGCTGAGGTCTTCGCTTACAGCCACTGAAACCGTCCAAGGACTTTTGAGTTGCCAGTAAGGCTCGATGGGGTTAACAGACGACACCGGGGGTGTGGTATCTGGAGGAGGTGCTGGAGGTGCCCCGACCGGTCTGTACTCGCCAATGATCTCCTTACACTCTCCGCCATGAATTGTTACTATCTGCGGAGGCGGTTCTTGGTAACCAGTTACTTTTTCAAAGGTGATTATGTACGTTCCCTCGGTCAAATAGAAACCAATCTTCGTCCCGGGATCAACACCATAGGAGTTTCCATCAATCCAAATGTACACCCTTTGGCTGATACCTTTAATTCCAACGACGAGTTGACCGTACTTAACGATGGGTTTGCGCTCGACTTTAAAGTAATACTTCACGTTATTTCCTTCATCCCAGCACTCATAGAAATCAGTTGTGGCTGGATTGCAGAGTTCCAGCGGATAAGTGGAAAAACTGCCAGTTGATTTCAAATAGTCCCAGCCCCAGGGGTCATGCTCGCCCCCTTTGAAATACCAGCTTACTTTTGCGTACCCTGTGGTTTCTATTGTAATGGATGCATCCGTGATGTCCCTGTAGCTCTCATCATCTACTTCATACTCCTGCGTTTGGACATCATATGACGTTGTATTAACCTCAGCATGAATCCAAAAAGTCCAGTCACCAGAACCCACAGCGTTGTAGTCGTTTTTAACATAAACTTTGTACAAGGTAATAGTAATTCTTGTCGGAACCCATTGAGGTGAGTTGTCAGGGGAATCATTTTCGGAGGGTGCTTCAAAGTCTCCGTATGCTCCATAAAAGCAGAAAGCCAGCAGGACCGATAAGAGGACGATTTTTTTCATCTGAACGTTCTTCTGTTGGTTAATAAACCAACAGAAGGTGTCGAATAAGTGATATAAACTTAACAAGGATACAGGAACGTTAGGTGAGACTGCCCGAACCTTGAAATAAGGAAACTGCCTCCTGAAATAGTTCAGAACTTACCGTTCTCTTGATCGTGGCAACGGGAAATTCCTCTGGTCTTTGGCTAGGTATACCACCAGATATACATTCTCGGTACCAGGGTTGCCCATATGAGTACAACGAGAACCGGAATAAGAAGGGCAAGAGTAACCAAGCCAAATGGATCCCCTTTTCTCCAACTTGAAATCCCTCTCCAAAATCCAAAAACCGCAAGAGGATACGCCCAGAAAAATCCTGACAGGACAATTGAAAAACCACCAAAGAAGGTAAAGCCCAGCCCCGTCGACCCACCGTGGCTGGGTAACTGGTAGCGACGGCTGCGTAAGAGGCCCCAAACAATGAGGGTACCCAAGCCCAAAAAGAGCATGAGACCCAATAAATCCCGAACCACAATTCCTGCAAGTCGCGTATCGGTGAAGGACTTGAAGATGAAACATCCCCGCAAAAGCCAACCAGAAAAAGCCAGTCCAGCATAAAACAGAAAAGCGATGACGGGCAACCTGAACAAGCACCTCGGATCCACCCCTCTCTCAAGGAGCTTTTTGCCCAAGTACCAGAACAGGAACAGGAGAATGGGAGCAACCAGACACGAGATCCTGGTGACGTTATCCAACAGGTTCTCAATCATTTTCTTCCGCATCAGTCCCCTTGCTGCGAGGACCATGTACCTCTTTCCAGAGGCGAATGACGTTCCAAGCGCAATAAAGGAAGGTTGCTGGAGCGGCGATTAAAAGAACGAGCGGTACGGTGCCAAAGTAAAGGATCGACCCCAGCAGGTCACCCTCTACCTCGATCCATATTCGCACGCATGTCTCGTTCGGCGGGCTCGCCCGATCCCTGACCTTAAGTGAGAGACTGTATGTCCGAAATCCAAACCTCGCCTTTGGGGTAACCCTTATGATTCCGTTCTCGAAGACCTTCTCGCACTCCGGTGCACGTTCCTCCTTTCCAACATCGAATCCGCTGATAACCGGACCGATGTCCAATTCCCAATCTCCTATGCCCGAGCCATCCGAGACGGCGATGAGGATTTCCGGCGTTCTTTCGGAAGTTCTGGCGATAAAGATTCGATCAGGTCTTTTATCTACGAATATCACGGGCAAGTTTTCTTGAACCTCTCCCCTTGCGATGACTCTTCCGCCCTTTTCCAGCCAGCAGTTCTCTACTTTAGGCGGAACAGTATCAACCTTGAGCGGGAGCACATTCTCAATCGGGCTGTTCCCCGCCAGGTCCCAAGCGTTCTCAATCAGCAGGCTGGCGGGCTCCTCGACACCAGGCTGGGTTCTCACAGAGGCCTCAAACCTGACCCCATCCTTGCTTGAGAGCTGGAGTGGTATTCTGTTATCTTTGAGGACTAGGCAGGCGGAGAGGTTGCCCATCCTTTCGCTCGCCAGGATTTCCAGCCTTGCTTCCCCGCATCCGAGAATCTTCGGCTCAACCTCCAAGGTTGGGGGAAGGTTGTCGACCATTAACTCAAGGTTCTCCTCCAGAACCTCGTCCTTCGTGTTCTTTGCCGAAACACGGATTTTGAACCCTTTTTCCGTAGCCTCGCCCAAAACCGGGGTTTGAAGGGTGAACTCAAACTCTTTCTTCCCGTTCTCGGGGAGGAGGGCTGAATCCACCAGAGCCTGATACACTATACAGTTTTCCTCGGCCGCGTACCCCCAGTCCTGCGGGGGAAGGGCGTCCAAGATTAGAAATCCTTTCGGGGTTGAAACTCTGACCTCCCAAATGGGGGAACCAGAGGGGTTGCTGAGCATGAGGGAGAAGGTCACCTCAGTATTGGGTCTGCATGTTCTGGGCTCCAGGGTGCAAAAGGGCTGAGCCTGGGCAGAAAGGGTCGGAATAAGGGTGAAAAGCGGAAAAAACACAAGAATCGTTATTCTTTTACCGTCCAAAATGCCTCTTCCCTACTTCGATTTCTTCGGCCCCTTTCTAGGCGGGGTTCCTCCCTGCCCCGGAGGCGTGAAGCCCCTCCGCTCCAACCCTGGCAGTGCCTCAGGCTTCCTCGGTACCCACCTCTCCGCAAGGACGCTCAGCCTCTGTGGGTTGCCAGGGTTTATCACCCTTATGTTGTCAGAGCCCCTGAACGGCACC
>Ga0209225_1003557_pt1 | contig 12867 bp, 7 predicted proteins | sample WasSprMetagenome_FD_184732 | JGI IMG/M metagenome (GOLD analysis project Ga0209225, IMG submission 184732) | Sulfidic aquatic microbial communities from Washburn Spring, Yellowstone National Park, USA - WS (SPAdes) (version 3) | ecosystem: Environmental > Aquatic > Thermal springs > Hot (42-90C)...
GAGGTACCAGCGCCCGCCGCCTTTGCTCGAGCACCTCAGATACGAACTCCGTCGCGTACCTGTGCAAGAGTTCTTGAACAGCGAAACCACGAGGATGCACGTGTCCACAACCCCCTCATAGGCCGAGCTTCCTCCTCGCGTACTCTTCATCGTAGTAGTCCCACCCTTCCTCGAACCCCTCGGGGGAGAGCTCGAGGCGATCCGCAATCTCCAGAACCTTCCTCTTCCACTCCTCGACCCTCCTCTTGAGATCCCGAGGAGCCGGCGCCAACATGACCCGCCAACGCGGGCTGCGGGAGAGCTTAAAAGCCTCGCGCGAGCGCGCTGGCGCGTGGAAGGGAGGCCGCGCTGGTGGGGGCTCGTCAGCTTCGAGCGCGGCGAGCTGAAGGTGAAGAGCGTCAGCGTGTTCCTCCTCGCTGAGATGGTGGAGGCGCTGGGTCCCGAGGAAGTCTTTCCCAAGGAATTTAGCATTGGATAATAGTATAGACTGCGCCTCGCTCAAGCATGTCACGCCCAGGCTTCTGGGGAGCGCGCCGGAAGTTGGTGTGAATCGCCGAAGCCTGTAGAAGGTTTTAACCGTTGAAGAGAGCGCGTTAAGGTCGTATGGGCGCGGCCGAAGCCAGAGAACGGGTCGAGCTAGCGCTGAAGCTCCTGGAGGAGGGGAGGCGCTCGTTGAGAGGGACCCCGTGCAGGCTAGCGAGAGGCTGTACAGGGCGGCGGAGGAGGCGGTGAAGGCGCTCGCGCTGCACTACAACCTGAGAGGCGCGCTCGAGAAGGCTGAAAGGAAGGGCGGGTGGACCTTCGAGGAGCTCGAGAGCGCGGTGAGAGCGATCGCGGAAAGGTGGGGGAGTGGTTCATAGCGGCGTGGGACGCGGCGAGCTACCTGCTCGTGTTGGGCGCCCACGAGGCGAAGCTCGACAGCGAGAGCGTGAAAGCGAGGCTGCCCAGCATCGAGAGGATGATCGTGGAGGCTAGGAGGGTCGTGTGCGGCGGGTAAAGCGCCACCGCACGCCTTCAGCCAGGAAGCAACCCTAAATAGGTACGAAACTAGCTTCGGCTCAATGGAGGAGCTCGACAGGCTGCTCGAGGTCGTTAGGAGGTTCCTCGAAGCGTATGCGGCGGGCGAGCTGAAGCCACCCCCCACCCCGCCCAAGCTGGGCGAGTGCTTCGAAAGCTACCGGCCACCGAGGATCAAAGCGCTGAGACTCAACCCTCTCGTCGAGGAAACGGTAGAGGAGCTGGCGAACAGCCCCCTAGTGCTGGACGCCCTAGCCAGAGAATTCGATGCTTTCTGCACAAGTAAAGAGGGGATCGTCGAATTCCTCTTGGGCTGCGATTTCATAGAAGAAATTTTTGAAGTCAAAAGCGCAATGGAAAGGAAAAAGATGATGCTAGAGCTCGAGCCCGAGCAGAGGCGGGGGCTGCTGGAAGTCTACGCGGAGCGCCTGCTCAACGACTCGCTCGAGGAATACGAGTGGAGCATGAGGGGCGGGGCGGAGCACGGCGAGGCGGTGGACGCAGCCCTCGAGCTCGTGAGAAAAATCCTCGAGGGGAAGAGACCGGAAACCCTCCAGCTAAGGGGCAGCGGACCCTGTAGCGCCGAGCTCGACGGGGCGGTGATCGCCGGCGCGCGGATCGCGTTCCAGGAGAACCCCGACCCGATGCTGTGCGAGAAGGTTTTCGCAATCGCGGTCCCCGTGACCGGCTCCCGCCAGGAGGCGGCCAAGCGCCTCCTCGCCGCAACCTACTCGCTCATGCTGGTCCTCGACGGGCCGGGCCCCTGCGACCTCCGCTGCTCCGACATGCCGTACCGAGAGTACGTGGTAGAGCTCCCCTGTCCTCGGAACTCTGTCACGGGGTTGTCGGTGCGCGGGATGGCGGAAGTTTCGAGCAGCGACCTCGAGAAGCTGGAGCGCGTAGCCCGCATCATCCTCGAGCTGCGCGACGGGGAATTCCGCGCGTTCGCAACCGCGATGAGGCACTATTGGCAGGCAACGATCGAGCCCAGCGGAGCAGACAAGATCACGCACCTCATAGCCGCGCTCGACAAGATCCTGAGGAAGCCGGGTACCAGGAGTGCGCTCGCAGCGCTGCCCTGCAAGGTCAGCCACCTTCTTCTCGACGAGCAGGCGGCGAGCGTCGTGAAGGAGGCGGTGGAGCTGAGGAACAGAGTGCAGCATGGCTCCCCACCCACCGAAGACGCGGCAAGCAAGGTGGGAGAGAAGATGGAGTCCGTCGCGAAACGAGCGCTGATGCGAGTGCTCGAAAAGATGAAAGAGGACATGTACAGGAACCTCGTTGAGCAGCTCGATCGTTACTGCGCGTCCAAAGTCAGTTCCACCTAGCGACTTAAAGGAAGTTAATATTTTCTAATTTTAATTTCTAATATTCCTATTTTATCAAGTTCGAATATTATATTTAGTATCTCTCTAACATCCATATTCGTTTCATTTGCGATAAAATTAACAAGGTCATACAAGCGTACAGGCTCATTTTGGCTTTTAATATAGTCTATTACTTTAAGGTATATGCTAAAATAAGGTTCACCTAGCACACGTTGTAGAATTAATTTCATTTCGCTTTCTATGCTATGAAGCTCTTTTAATACGAATACAATTTCTGAAGTATCTTTATTCTGTATATTAAATCCTAGAGTTAATTTTTCAAAATCATTTTTCTTTTTGATGAAAAGATCTACATGTTCTGGCTGAGCTTTAAGTTCTTTAAGTAATATATGCCAATCACTTATCCGCTTTTGTAAATTATTTATGTATACTTCTATTATTTTTTTCAAAGTGTTTAGCATATTACTTAACCTTTCATTTTGATTTGATAATAAATTTAGATAATTTTTCAATTGACTCTCATAGTTCGTTAATGTATCTAAAATTTTCTTTAAATCATCTAAATTATTTGACAAAATATTTTCACTAAATTCTGGGATTCTAATGTTGGATAATTGAATTTTTTCATTTAATTCTTTTTTAAATTCATTTATTGAATTTATCATTTGCTTAAAGATTTCTTCTTCTACTCCACATTCAAGTAACGCGTTATAAATTTCTTGAATCCTTGTGATCATGCTGATGTTTTCATCATACTTTTCCTTTATATTTTTGTTTAGTTTTTCAAGATCAATTCTTTTTTCATTAATCTTATGGTTCATTTCGTTAATTTGTTTCAAAAGCTCGCCTTTGCTTTCAAGCTCTCTTGATATTCGCTCTAGGAATGCAGAAACGCCCCTTAATCCTCCCAAATTCTCCCTACCACTGTAAATTTGTGTGAACACTTCCTCAGCTACCTCGTTAAGAATCTCTACTTGTAATTTATACTTTCTCGTATTCTCAGAGATTTTTTCTAAGCATTTGTCGATATTATTCAGCAACCCTTCTATTTGCTCATTATAATTTTTAAACTGACCATAATATCCCTCGACTCTTAATGAAATAAAGTTATAGTAATATTTATCCTTTTCGTTTGGAGGATATCTGAATAAATTATTCTTACGAATATGATTTTCAGATTTGAGTATTTCTTCAATAAGCTTTTCTTTAGATACATTCATATAAGCTTCTATATTCTTTGATATAGTTTCGAAAATTTTGGTATAATTTTCTATATCTTTCTGTAGATCTATGGTAATTATGTCAATAAGTTTTGAGGGGAGCAGTGGTTTCAGCTTAAAATTGGCTGTTTCTTCAATGCGTTTTTGAATATGTTTGATATAATAGTTTATATCATCAATCTTCTGATTCAATTCTCTTATAGCATGTATTAAGAATTTTTCAAATATATATTCTAAATAGTTAACCAAGTTTTCTGTTATATAGTAAAATGTATTTTCTTTCGATGATTCTAACATTTTAATGAATTTGTATATTAGATTTTCAATATCACCTAAGAATATTATTTTTAGTCCTTTCTGTTTAGCTATTAGTATGTGACATATTGATGCATTTTCATCGATTATTCGTAACTTGGTAAGCTCATCTCTAATATTTTCTAACTTTTCTTTAGTAGTTTCTAAGAGTTCATATACTTTTTCATCTGATAATCTTAATGGTATAATAAACTCTTCTTTTCCTTTTTTATCTATATCTATAAATCCTCTGCATCTCAACATTTCGACTATAAATTCCCGAAAGATTTGCTTACTTCCTGCATCGCTTCCTCCACTTTTTTCAAATACAAAGTAATCTTCTGATTCTTTGATGGATATACTACTACGTTTCTTAAGAAGCTCCAAGATTCTATTCTCAGAAGGTAGTAAAGTTAAATAAAAGACTTTTGTAGTTTGATCATAGTCAGCCAATCCAACTAGTTTCGAAATGTTTAATATTTCATCCACCAAATGCTCCACTCGTTCTCGAAGCTTAACATATTTCTCATCTCTCAATGGGTTTTCCGGCTCAATATCGGGCAGCGAAAGCGTGCGCGGCGTGCGCTCAGGTGGTGAAACACCACTTAGTCCCTCGAAAGGTCGAATCTTGTACAATTCGACCAATAGATCCACAAGGCTTTCCCTGTCGGCTTTCGTACCCCCTACTAAAAGTGCTCTGTAGTAATCCAAGAAAACTAGATGAGGTTTTCTCTTTGCTCCCGATATTATAGGAAAATCCTCAAATCCGATTTTATCACGAATAAGAATTCCTCTTTTGAGAGCCTCTTTTTTCCATTCTTCAATAACTCTTTGAAAATTATATTTGCTGAAGATAGATAAATAGAAATCGGCTAGTTTATCATGATCAATAAATTGGTTAAATCCCAGTATTTCTGCTGCTTTACGAGCAGCCAACAAAAACATATCCTGAATAGGCATCTGTATACAAAATATATTCCAAGGTCTTTCTGATATAATTGGTGAAGGGCTGAAAATTAGAATACAAGCTGTGTCACGTTCATACATTTTATGAAGATCTTCGGGATGAGTTGAACCCACGATAACTGAAACACTAAAAATAGCATTTCCTATATTTTTCAAATAATAAGTATTATTTATCTTTTCAATATACTCATTTTTTTCAAACATTTCTATAATAGAAAGTCTAACAAGATTTTCGAATTGTTTTGTATTTTCATTATATAGGTGTCTAATATGTGAAAATACACTCCTTACTGCTTCAGGATTTACTATAAAGGGTATCAGCATAGGGGAATACAGAGGGTATAGTGTGGCTTTACTCAGAGACGAGAGACCCTCACCATACGAAAAATCATAACCAGAAAGGTTATCAAGCAGGAAATTTTCTATATCTTCTGGTATTCTAACATATGTATAAGATGATAAAATAAACCCAAGTTCATCCCTATCTATTTCTTCGCGCTCATCATATCTTGTTATCGGAATTGCAATCCTGAACTCCCCACCCTTTGTGAGACATATAAGAGACATTACACAAATGTTGAGAGCATCTTTATCTAATTCAGAATTTCTTTCTGCTAATTTATTTGTTAATTTATCAAGAAAATTTTCTACAGAACTCAGCCTATACAATCTGAATATTTTTAATTTCAGACCAAAATTATCTAAAAGAAAATTAGATAATACTATTCGTGGAATTTCCTTCTCAATTTCAGCATTAGGTATTATAGAAGATGTAAAGATTATCTTCTTCAATATTTCTTCAGTAAACTTCATTCTTTTGGATGTTTCAAGTATTCTTCTTGTTAAGTCAAAGTTTAATATATTCGAAGTTTCTCTGAAATCTCTTGTAACGAATTTACTGGCATAATTTTCCAAATACTTTGAAAAGTAATCAATACTTAGCTTATATAGGCATTCCTTACCGTAATCTTCTTTGCAATCTTTATAGGCTGCCTGAACTATATCACCGAGAATTTTTACGGTGAGACCAATATTACCCGAAGTGAGCATGTACAAAAGCTCTAATATTCTAAAATCGTCAAGTAATTGTTCGATTGTTATGCCACTCATATATTCTAGTAAGGCTTTAACGCATTGAATAAATTCTATTTTATTTAATGGATAGATATCGCATTCACTCTCTCTTCTCAAAAGCCAGCCACTATATCCCTGGGCGCTCAAGATGCGACGGATAAAATTCAATGCATGGGGTGTAGTGAATAAGACTAAGTGCACTTTTCCTTTTATATATTTCCCGAAAGGTGCATCTTTTCCGCTTAAAAGCTCTCTGATCATGCTTATGAATGTGAGATGTAGTTGAACTCCCTGTATTGGAGGCTCATTCTGCAATCCTATTATACCTTCTACTTCATCGATTAACAATACTAGCGGGGTGTTGTAATTGGCATTTGTTTCGCTCACATATTTTGTAAATACTTCTTCAAAGGCTTCGAGGGAATCAACATTTTCAGAAAATCTGCATTTAACTTCCTTTATTAAATCGTCAAAGCGAATATACTTATACAAAAGACCTTCTTCTTGAATGAGTTTTGGAAATACATTCTTAGCTAGCATCGTTTTTCCAAGTCCCCATTCGCCGTTGATTACATAGACCCTACTAACTCCGTCTTTAGCAAACTCCTTTATCTGACTAAGCCACAAACGAAAAATTCTTTTCACTCTTTCTGTCCTGCGTGGACTCCATTTGATAGCGATCTCTTCTAATTGGCTAACAGGAATATTTTCGGCAGCTTCATGGAGAATCCTAGGCTTCTGTGGAAGTTCAATGATCTTTTCAGGGCTTATAGCCATACCGAGTTTTAAAGTACTCCACTAATCTTATGTTTTTCTCTACGATCAACTTTCACGAAAATGGGGTGAGGGAACAGGTTCATCTGCCCCGTAAGAACTGCGAGTCCACGCTCCATGTAAGTTAGCCTGCGCATAATGTATCCTGGCAGACCCCCAGTTACGGTGTAGACGAACCTTACGTCTCCAGGTGCAACTCTGTGTATGATGAAAGTGTTCATCATGGACGTCACTATAGGGTCGACATAGCTAGGTCTCTGGGTTACGAGCCCCAAGCATAAGCCGAACTTCCGACCTTGTGTTGCAACAGACGCAAGAATCTTTTTCGCAACACTAAACCCTATAGGGTACACTTGAGTATTTGGAGCGTAATTTTGTGCTTCCTCTATTATGTACAAAAGAAGCCTGTTTTCGCCTCTAACACGGTAAGCGGTGAACTCTTTAAAAAGCAAAGCGAGAACATTACCAACGACGAACTGTTTAACCGAAAGATCAACACCCGTCGCACCTTCTGTTGAAAAATCGAGTATCACTAACTTCGGATTTTCAGGGTTTGTGATATCTTCTATGAATTTACTGCCAATAGTTGCTTTTTCTCCATACTGCGGGATTACTTTGTGTTTCTTGACCATAAGCTCATAGAAATTTCTTAGAGCGCGTATAACAGCATCTGCTGTCGCTCCATGCACGATCTTTTTTCCTTTATCCTCCTCAATCATCTCCTCTAATCTTTTGATTTCATGAATAACATAGTTATAATCTATTTCGTGACCTTTTAGACTAAGGGGAATTTTATTCCTTAATCTGTCGATGTCACTCAATAATAGAGTAAGGTAATTCAGTTGAAGCTCAGCTCCTTCCAACTTTCCAGAATGATATAGAGCAATTATGGTCTCAGCTATTTCTGATGGAGAAAATGCGTTTAGATCAATTTTAATATCCATAAGTTTGGATTTATAGTGAAAGACCTGATGATTACCGGCTTCCGAACCTTCAAAATATAATCTTATTATTTCAGAGAAACTTTCAATAAAATCGGGGTGTTCATAATAATCTATGTAATCGCCATTAGCATCTACAACCATAACTGGAATAGTTCTGTATTTTTCAGAAAATTCTAAGTTTCTTATTTTTCCTAACATTTCTATGATTTTTCCAACGGTATTAGATTTGCCGCTTCCAGTAGTTCCTATTACTGCAAAATGCATGTTAATATTTCTTAAATCCAATAAGGCTGGCAATTTAATTTCTTCACTTTCGTATCCATACATTTTACCAATTTCTATGTAATAGTTTGGTTTTTGCTCCGTGGATAGATCATATTGGTAGAGAGATCGTAGCTCGTTGAGTGTAGCTAGATAAACTGGGTCTCCCGGAAGCGGTGGTTTATCAGCGTTGATAAGCCCATCAGGTGTAAGGATTCCTAAGATTCGCGTAGCTGCTATAGTATAGCGACGCGCTATCTCCTCCGGCGGTTGATGCCCTTCTCTAAGAGCTTCAGCCCATATTTCACCTTTCTCGTAATATTCGTTGTAGTGAGAAATTTCTGTGATCTCGGCTAGATAGGACAACCCTTGTTTGGAATTTATCGTTACAAACATCCCCTCTTTAATACCAATCTCCGCGTCTTTCAGTGGCTGGAAGTACGCTGCACTACTGCGTGCTTGCGAAAGAACATATCCAATCAACTTTTTACTTTCGCTCGTGATCTTCATGATATGAATCATATCATTTCATTAATCAATAAGACCTCTAGATAAATCGATCGCACCGAGTGGTCCTAGCGTAGTCCTTTCTTTAAGATTAGCAGCGAGAAAACCTGAAGTTGTTTCTTTCATTACCTTCTTGGCAGCAGATCTTGGTATTGTACAGGCTCTATGCGCCAGGATTACGGGTGTAGGAACGTAATGACCTGGCAGAGCAGTTGCTGCAACGTACTTAGCGTACCTCCACACGGAAGCTACCAGCTCGCTTTCAGATGGGACATGGTCAAAAGGAATCTCAACCCTCAACACTCTTTTTCTAGGATCGCTGATTCCAGGTAAAATGTAGAAAGAATAAACGTAAAGACCATTTTCCCTATATATTGGATAATCTGTATTATTAGAAAGCTCAAATGATTTTGTAACTAAAATAAAATCTTCAACATTTATATTGATTGATTGTCTCAAAAAATTCAATATACTCCATGATTTAAGAATCAATGTTACCAAAGTATAATCGTTAAGTTTAGTTAAAATATCATTTTCAATTCGAGTATTTAGATAAGATGTTAACGAATTTCCTTGAATTTTTTTAGCAATTCCTAAAACTAATATATTTTTATTCAAGATATCTAAAATAAGTTTTGTCCTAGCTTTTACATAGTCTTCTTCATAACTAGTTCTTAAATCTTGATTTTTGTGAGAAAAGGTAGGTGGATCAACTATCGGACCATCTATAAATATAGCTTTTTCTCTCATGTTTGTTTCGTCTATTGAAAGCATTTTTGTTGCCGCTTCTCCTAATTTGTCTTTTTCTAACATGAACATCTTTAGTTTTATTTCATTATTAGCATATTCTCCGCCTGATAACTCTGGTGCACGAACCGATCTGACTTCTAGGAGTTTGATGGGATTGCCGGTTGTCCCTTCGGTTATCACCGCTGCTGCAGATATAGCAGAAATTAGGTAAGGGCCTATCCTAAGAGGCGGTGTTAAACTGCTATCCACGCCAGCCAACAGCGCATCCTTCCGAATTTTTTCTAACTCCGTTAAGCTAACTTTATATCTATTCCAATTGTATTGAAATAATAATATTTCACTACCTAAATTTGATACTATGTTTCTAAGCCTATCTATTTCTATAACCATATTGCCAACTTGATCTCGTAGCGAAGCTAAGAATCTGTTCCAATAGTCTGCTCCTATGATGACTTTTTTCTTTCGAGCCGACGAATAGGTCATGGCTTCAAAGTTATAGTTTTTAAATCTCTATTAAAAATTATCTTCTTATTTTTGCTTATACTGTGCGGGGAATTCACGGTCATTTGCAACTTTCGTGAGGAGTCTGGCAAGGTACTCCTGAGCTAGGGGGTGAGAAACGCCATAGAAGTCCCACGCGCTTCTTCCTTTATCTTTAACTATTTTTTCTACGATATCTTTTGAAGGATGAAGTTCTACTTGTACACCACTTATGCTAGTGGCTAACTCCATAATTTTTCTATGTGTGCTATCGCTAGGTTTTAGACTTGAAGTATACGTTCTTACAAAAGCTATCCTTTTCGCATACTGATCTCTTGTGCGTACAAGGAATCGTGCAATGTGGATGGCCAGGATGTTTATACATTTTGAAGCTAGCTCCTTATCGTATGCAACCCCGTATTTGTTGCACCACCATTCGAAGAGACCGGGGCAGTCGTACCATTTACTCCATTTTTCGTAGAACTCCTCTGGTACGAGACCGAATGGTTCCGAGATCGTTACCACATGAATACTCTTTCTAACAACTTCCGGAAGCTTCTCCAGTGTACTGTAGAGAGCCTTGTAGGATCTGGAGAGATTGTAAGGTTTTACAGCGGAACAAGGGTATAGAAGCAGTATTGTTTTTGTAGGAGGTGGAATGTAACTTTCCGATACAAATTGTAACCATTTCACGACATAACCGTCGTTGGAGCTTAAAGCTTCATAGACCTCTAACGGACTGTAAAAACACAGCTCGCGCGGTAGCTCTCCTCTGAGGACTCTCTTTTTAGAAATAATATACAGCAATTCCCTATCCACATCTCAGGGTTTCTGCGTTAGGAATTTAATTGTATTACCTGCTAGCAGCAGGTCCGGGGATCCGGCATTCCCCGGTATATACCCGCGCGCTAAAATAATGGGGGGGTCTCTGGGGGTCGCGATGGTAGAGGTGTTGTCGAGTCGGAATATGTTGCTTTGGATTACCGAGGGTCCAAACCCTGTTATTCGAGAGAGGTTTTCTGATCATGTTATGGATTCTGCTATTAACTATATTGATTCGCTGAGTGTTGAAAGAAAATATTCAGCTTTAAGATTGTTAACCGATAGTGGAGCTTATACAGCTGCTAGAAAGAATATAGTTCTGAATCCTTACAAGGTTTTGGAAATACAGCGGTTGTTGAAATCTGATATTTGTATCCCATTGGACTATCCTTTCATGCCAGGAATGACCATTAAGGAGGTTCAGGAACGATGGAAGTTAACTATTGAAAATACACGGCTTTGGGTTGAAGCTCTCAATAAGAGCATTGAAGTGATGCCTATAGTTCATGCCATCGGGCGCCATAATCTTTTCGAAACAGTAGAAATACTATCTAATATCGCAGGTAATTCAGAATATATGGCTATTGGTACCGTAACATTTTCTGTGGATAATTTGAAAGGTTATTTAGGTGATCGTCAACTATCTGTAGGTTTTATAAATGCCCTTTTGGAGTCTTTGAAGGTTATTAAGAGAGAATACGGATACAAGGTTCATGTCGCAGGTTTCGGTTCTTCACCGCTTACGCTTCATCTAGCTATCTATCTAGGTATCGATTCCACCGATAGCAGTGGATTTAGGCGGCGAGCAGCTTATGGTAAGATCTTGCTACCAGGTAAGGGTGAGCGCTACGTCGGTAGAGGCGATGCACGCTTTGGAGTAGCTAAGTTCACACCGCAGGATCAACGCTTGCTGGAGAAGTGTAATTGTCCCGTTTGTAGAAGCGACCCAAGTCTTCTGTGGAAGAGTTGGCGTGCACGGGCAATACACAACGAATGGGTTTTAAAACGCAGCTGGCAGGAGGGACTTCAGATGGCTCGCGAGGATTTTGAAAAGTACGAGCGTTATCTCGATACAATGTTCGAAAACTCCTCCCTACGCTACATATGGAAATATATCAAGATAAAGCACCGTTATGGTGATTTGCTTGAACTATTGTAAGGGAGAATTTGTAATCGAAAATGAAGCTGATACGTCGATGTTTCTTAAACTTTTGAGTATTTTATCAAGTTTATCGAATTATGCTAAAATTGAAAAAAAGAGCGATAGTTTGAGTATATACACAATAGATAAGTTAGAATTGTCCGTTGCTATACTTAGATTGCATACAAACTCAAAAGAAGATTTATTATTAGAAAAAATATTTAAAATTTCAGTAATTCCTAAATTTATCAAATACGTCAATCCTAAAAGTATTAAAATCAGCGACAATGGTATTAGGATATTCGCTTTGCATAAGCAAACAAACAAAGAAACTATTATAGACCTTGAATGGCTTGATGTAGAGTACCCATCTGTAAATGCCTCCTCCCTAGATGAACTGATTTCAAGCAGCTTTACGATCAAAATTGATAAAGAAAGTTTAACCAAAATATTCGACATATACATGCTGAGCGACGTTGACGAACTTAGATTCATATATAAAAATGGGTCTATTTACTTACAGGGAGTAGGTTTAGGGGTTTCAATTTCACATTTTTCTGAAGACAAGCAAGTTGGTAGTTTGAACAATGTTAGTGAAATTGTTTTTAGAATTCCATCAATGTATATAAGAATGTTATATCTCACTCTCCGTCTACTCGAGAATGTGAGTGTTTATATTAAAGATAATTCACCTCTAGTTATAAGCGGAAATACTCTTTTATCAATTCCCTCGACGCTCTACTTGTTAATCGCTTCCCGTTCCGAGAAATAAAGTGGGCGTTGTATCACTCAGCTAGCTAATGGAGAAAGAGCTTTCATTCTCAGAAAATGCAAGTACCTGTAGCGCGCCTGCACTAGCGCCATAGCATTTACGCTTCCCGCCACTCTCTCGCTGTCGCCGCTATTTCTTCGGCGTGCTCGCGTAGGGTTTCGGGAGTTTTGCGGTAGTAGACTCCTGTTTCTAGGTTGTGTAGGAGGCTGCTTACTGTCATGTTTGCGCTTGTGACTACAGCTCTGGCGCCTAGGGCGAGCTTTGTGTGGAGCCTATTGTATACGCGGATTTCGCAGTGCTTCGATAGCGCGGCTAGCGCTTCCCTGTTTTTCTCTTCTCGGGGTGGTCTCGAGATGATGACGCCGCGGTGGAGGAGTGGTGTTAGGGTTTGCGCAACTTCCGGGTCGATCCACGGCGAGATGAGGTAGGGTTTCGCGGCTTGCGTCAGCGCGCACGCTGCTGCGGCTAGCGCGAGCGGCACCTTCGGCGCTGTTTTCACGATTTCGATTTCGGGCTC
>Ga0209225_1003558_pt1 | contig 12867 bp, 12 predicted proteins | sample WasSprMetagenome_FD_184732 | JGI IMG/M metagenome (GOLD analysis project Ga0209225, IMG submission 184732) | Sulfidic aquatic microbial communities from Washburn Spring, Yellowstone National Park, USA - WS (SPAdes) (version 3) | ecosystem: Environmental > Aquatic > Thermal springs > Hot (42-90C)...
AAGATCCTAAGCTTGTGGAGACATTATAAAGTTCCTTCGGATAAAATCAGAGGATTAAAAAGATCTTTGTAAGATTTTAACATCAGGCTCCTCTTCTTTCTCTAGACCCCAGCTCCTCTCTGAAGCAATATATCCCCTCCTTAGGATCTATAATGACTATCCTCAGAGAGCTTAAGAGAACATCATTAAGAAGAACAGGACCTTCTCTCGTTATGTATCCAACAACTTTAACAGGACCTCTGACGCCGTCTTCAGTCAACAAATAAAGATCCATACGATCCATCGTCTTGGCAAAAACGCCTCTACTACCATCAGCAAGGATCTTCTCAGAAAGAGTTAAAACAAGAGATTCAGAAACAAAGTTTTTGGCAAGATCTTGTGGAAGAGTTATCTCAGGCTCAGAACCTGAGAAGCCTGTCGCTGCGATACCCAACGTCTCAACACATCTGCCTCTAAAACATATTCTAACTCTCAGTCTCAGAACCATGTCTCTCACTCTCGTCAGGAGAAAGAATCACAGGGATCAAATCTTTTGAAGAGTAGTAATCCTCTGAAGATAAAAAACAAATGATATATTCAAAAGATCCTTTGCTCATTATTCACACCTGGAGGTTCATTAGTTAATGCATCTCTTCATAACATATAGCTTACTACAATAAAAATATATTTTTCTGCTATAATTTCTTCAGTAAATAAATAATTAACGAAACAGATCCTTATTTAGCTATTTTTCTAATAGTTTCATATGTAGACATTTTCGTTTCTAAGAGAAATTTATAAACAATTTAATACATCATCTCATCTATATCAAAACAGAACCTACCTATTAAACAAAAATATTAGGTTTAAAAGCTCTTAAATAATAATGGAGAACGAATGTCAGGATTTATTGATCAGAACATGGCGTTTTATAATGTGAGAATTAAAACCTCGAAAAACAGTTTCTTAGGAAAGATCAGCGAGTTAAGTAGTTCAAGAGTTTTAGTAAATGTGTATAATCTGCCGAATCATGATTATTATTTCATAGCTGGCATGACCTATGGAAAGATTGATGTCATAACTAAACAGCTGTTGAGAGATGATTATTATCTGAAGAAAAGCAAGATATTTAGAATTAATATTCAGAAGATTGGAGATCTTTATATTATATATGGTTTGAAAAGAATCTGTGAATTTTATAGACTAGCTCAAGAGAATAATGTCAACATTGTGGTACCTTATATCTTTGATAGAGGTAGTAGAGATTATTTAGTTGTAGGAAGCATGGAGAGCTTGAGAAATTATATTAAAGCGCTGGAGGAGTATTATGGCTCTGAAAATATAAAGTTCTCTGAGATAGACTCGGTAGAAAAGTTCTCATCAGTTATTGTCAGAGAGTCAATGTTAAACCTGATTTTAGATAAATTAACTCCTTCGGAGAGAAAGATTCTGAGACTAGCTCTTGATTCAGGTTATTTCGAGTATCCTAAGAATGCTGGACAATTTGAGATAGGATCTTATCTAGGCTTATCTAAGGTTACTGTAAGTATTCATCTGAGAAAAGCGCTCAAAAAGATATTAAAAGATTTTGCTCAATTTCTCGAATAGCTTTAATCTTCTATAGGCGATTAAATTATTAAACATAGTTTTATATTTAGTTTAATAGCTATATATTTTCACATCTATTGAAAACATATTTAATCGTGGTGTATCAGATGACAAAACCTAATTTAGCAAAAGGAATTCTTACAGCACTTGTGACACCTTCGCATAGCGACGAGAAAGTTCTCAAAGAATCTCTTTATAGACTTATAGAGTTGCAATTGAAAAATGGTATAAAAGGTTTCTATACTCTAGGGACTTATGGTGAGGGACTGCTCTTACCAATCAGTAAGAGAATGAAGATCCTTTCTATGATAATAGATCTTGTTCCAAGCGATTTTCTGATAATAAATAACGTGTCAGCAGTTAGTATAGAAAACAGCATAGAGTTGGCTAAACATACTATAGATCTTGGTGTGAGAAACATAGCCTCTCTTCCTCCTCTATATTATAAAGTAAGCGTTAGGGAATTAAAGAATCTTTATACGGCTCTGGGGAAGTTAGATTGTAATCTTTTTGTCTATAATAATCCTTCGAAGACGGGGTTTGATGTAGCGCCTAACATAATCAAACAACTTAGACGTGATATACCTAATCTAGTTGGTGTTAAAGATTCCACGGGCATGGTTGAGAGAGTGATTGAGCTGGTGTCGACTATGTCCGAAGATTTTTACATAGCTGTTGCCAGCGATCCTTTAATACTTGATGCATTAATTTATAAAGCTGATGCACATGTATGTGGAGTATGTAACGCGATCCCAGAATTGGCTATGGAGCTGTTAAAAAGTTTTGAGTCGAAACAACTGAATCGCTCTATATATATACAAAAGCTGATCAATAGATTTAGAGGTCTTGCTAAAGAATATCAGATAGAAGGGCTAGTACTGGTTAAAACAGCATTAAAGATAAGAGGAATTGATGTAGGCCCTCCCTTTGAACCACTAGGTATGTTGTCTGAGAGTGAGATCAGAAGAATTAAAGAGGTTATAAACAATATTTATAATGAGGCAGGAATAAAAATTAGTGAGGGTGGCTTTTAGCTGGATACATTAGATTTTATTTCAGTAGGCGAAGTTCTTATACAATTTAATAGTGTGACCACCGGCCCATTAAGATATTCACGATATTTTGAGGTTCATGTTGCAGGATCAGAATTTAATGTGCTCACAGCTTTATCAAAACTTGGTTTTAAAACAGGTCTTATAACACGTCTAGGTCGAGACGAGTTTGGAGAAATGATTCTGCGAGCTCTACGTGCAGAAGGCATTGACACTAGCCACGTCAAGTTTATGGATAATGCTCCGACGGGCATATATTTTATTCAGAGACATTATCCAATACCTGGGAAATCAACAGTATATTATTATCGACATGGTTCTGCGGCATCTCACATAGATGAGGAGGATATAGAGAGAGATTATGTTGAAAGAACAAAAAGAGTTTTTTTAACTGGAATAACTCCTGCTCTCAGTGAGAGCTGTTATAGAGCTGTGAAAAAACTAAGTATGTTAGCCAGAGAGCTTCATAAAGACATTTTTTTCGATACAAATATAAGACTTAAACTATGGGGAGACGTTGACAAGGCCAGATCAAAGCTTATTCCATTGTTAGAAGAAGTAAAAGTGTTATTCACAAATAGAGAAGATCTAAGAATATTGTATCCTGGCAGATCATTTGATGAAGTCTTATCACAGCTTTTTCAATTAGATATTGAGATGATAGTAGTGAAAAGTGGTGAGGAGGGTGCCAGCGTCTACACCTCGGAGGGATCGAGTTTTTATGAACAAGCATATAAGACGCCTGTGATCGAGGATGTAATAGGTGCTGGAGACGCTTTTGATGCAGTCTTTATTGCAAGCTTATTAAAAGGTTTATCATTAAAAGACGCGTTAAAACTGGCGAATCTGGCTGGGATGATAGTGATTACAACCAGAGGCGATATAGAGGCTCAGCCTGATTGGAATGTTCTTGAGATGTTGAAAAAATATTATGAGGAAAAAATGGATTTTTTAAGATGATCAGTCTAGTAACAAAACTGGTCTTCCTAACACTTTCCCTTTTCTTAAATCATCTAATGCTTCATTAATTTTTTCAAGACCTTTATAGACTGTGACAACAGGCTTCACTTTTCCTTGAGATATGAGTCTAAGACTCTCAGCAATATCATATCTTGTGAAGGCTAGAGAAGCTATAACCCATTTCTCAGAAAGTCCCCAGTCTATGACAGGCAGACATAACTTGCCAGGTGGATATCCTATTAATACCAGCTTTCCACCTTTCTTAAGCGAGTTAAAAGCCTGTTCATAAGAAGACACGTCAGTTGGAACTAGCTGTAGTGCTATGTCTGCTCCTCCAGTAAGCTCAAATATACGCTTAACAGGATCTGTGAGACTCACGTTAATCACATGATCAGCCCCGAGCTCTGAAGCCTTCTTCAACTTAAGCTCATTAACGTCCAAAGCAATGACAGTACATCCCTTGGCTTTGGCTATCTGTACAGCATTAAAACCTAGACCTCCTATCCCCCATACTGCGACAACGTCTCCTTCTTTAGCTCCTGCTACTCTCAATGCCTTGAAAGGTGTTGCAACGGCGTCAGTTGCTGCAGGCGCATATTCCCAAGGGACATTATCTGGAATAGGTAAAACGTGAGATGCTTTTGCAATAACATACTCAGCATACCCGCCATACACATGTCTACCTGTCTCAACAAGGTTTTCACATAGCTCTTCACTTCCCATTCTACAGTATCTACATTTTCCACAGGTGTACCACAGCCATGAGAGAACAACTCTATCTCCAGGTTTCACATCTTTAACTCCTCTTCCTACTTTAACAACTTCACCTGCTATTTCGTGGCCGAGTATCGTGGGCATAAGAGGTGGCGGAGGAAACTCTCCATCTATAGTGGCAAGATCAGTATGACAGATCCCTACAGCTTTTACTTTTATTAAAACCTCATCATATAAAGGATCAGGAAATTCTATCTCTTTGATCACCAGAGGCTTCTTCTGCTCTTCAAAAAACGCTGCCTTACCCTTTACCATAAAATTCACCAGCATATTCATATAATAATAAGGGGTGACATAAAGTTGATATAAAACATGTTTTATAAAATTTTTATATAATGATATATTGTCAATAAATTAAGGTTTTTATTATGAGAGTTATTGATACACATATGCATTTAGGAGAATGTCGCATCTTCGGGTTGAATATAAGTGAGAAAGATCTATTGAGTTATATAGAGAAATATAACGTCTCAGTTATTGTACAACCCTTCCCAGGCTCGCCAGATCCTATTAAGACTCATGACAAAATTTATGAATTAAGCATCAGACATAAAGGCAAGATATATGGGCTAGTCAGTATCAATCCGTTTCTAAACGAAGAGTTGCTTCTAAAAGAGTTTGAGAGAACATTTAAAGAGTTAAAATTTGTAGGTCTTAAATTACATACGGTCGGCCATTCTATATCGCCTATGAATCCTAGGGCCGTATTATTATTTGAGGTAGCAAAGAAATATAAAGTTCCATTAATGATACATACAGGTCCCGGACCATTCTCTGATCCAGCCCTCGTTATTCCTCGAGCCGAAGAATATCCTGACGTGAAAATCATACTTGCACATGCAGGCTTCGGCATATATGCAAACACTGCCTTATGGCTGGCAAAGAAATATGATAATATCTATCTTGAGACGTCTTGGAGCTATATCTATGATCTACAGGCGTTCCTTAATGCCGTGCCCGACAAAATAGTCTTCGGAACAGATCTTATAGAGAATATTCCTGTAGAATATGCAAAAATTGATGCGCTTCATTTAAGCGACGAGATACGTGAGAAATGGTTATACCTAAACGCGAAAAAATTATTTAATCTCTCCGAATAATATCAGTATATTAATAAAATTTTTATCATATAAATCTCATGCATAAGCATGACATCTGTAAAATATTTTACTGTTATTATGTTAAATTATCGATCAGGTAAAGACGATAAGATATATTCATATAAAAATCATAAAAAATCAATAGAACAAGTTAAATAGTAATTTTATAAATAATTGTGATAAATCAGGAAGTGAAGAGGAGTCTTATCTTGAGTAATGAAAAATCAAAAAAATTTGATCCTTCTCGACGAGAATTCTTGGTGACCATAGGTACTGCTATAGCGGCTTTAGGCGTGGGATACGCGATCGGCTATCTGACTAAGCCTGCTCAGATAATTGAGAGAACAATAACAAGCTTACCAACTATTACAGGTGCAACTACCTCTCCGCCTCCTGGCACAACCACTCCAGCAATAGCCGAGTTAAGCCCTGTTGCGCAGAGAGCTGTTCTCGGGATCAAGAAACTTATAGCTGATGGAAAGATTTCACCGGGGACAACACTAAGAATCTTACATGTTACAGGTTCAAAAGCCCAGCTCGAGAAAGCAATAGAGTTATGGCGAAAATATGTTCCTGAGATAAATATTGAGCTAGTCACACAAGGTACAGAGCCTGATGTATATACGAAAGCTATGAATGAAGCTGTTACTAAAAGTGGCTCATATGACATTATAACTATCTTCAGCACATGGCTTGGCGATGCTGTAGAATCAGGTCTCGCAAAAGATCTGACAGACTATTATAACAAGTATGACCCAGGCTACACTGGTGAATGTGCACCAATAGAACCTCTAGGATCATATGTTACACTGTATAAAGGTAGAAGATATGCTGTAGATCTAGACTCAGACGTCTTCACTTTAACTTATAGAAAGGATCTATTGAATGATCCAAAGTATAAAGATGAGTTTAAATCTATGTACGGATACGAGCTTAAAGTACCTGATACCTGGGAGGAGGTCATTGATATAGCAGAATACTTTACAAATAAAAAATTAACTTCACCAAGAGGAGGAAGAGTTTGGGGAGCATATTTTTATGCAGAACCTGCGTTTGCTGCATACATAACATGGACAAACATATTTCTTGAAGCAGGAGGAATTTTATTCGATTTAAATACCATGGATCCAAAGATTGACTCTCCAGAAGGACGCTATGCTTTTAACATACTGTTAAAACTAAAGCCTTATATGCCTCCTGAAGCTCTATCTGCTTCCTGGGCAGATCTTTATGATAAATATATTCATGGGGAAAGCGTTTTAACAGCTGCATGGCCTTCATTAACTAAAATGGCTATATCGTCTCCAGACTCTGTTGTGAAAAATGTTACAGGAACTGCTCTGATGCCAGGCGTCAAAGTTAATATTGGAGGAAAAACTACTATAGTTAAAGCGTCTCCTAATCCAGTAAACTGGGTAGGCATAGTCGATAATTACAGTAAATATCCGGAGGCAGCATACCTCTTTCTACAGTTTATGACAGCGCCAGATATAGGACTTGAGGTGGTATTAAGCGGTGTAATACTTGATCTATTTAGAAAATGCTGGTTTACTGATCCTACTTATAGAAGCAAAGCTATATCAGGCTATGGAGAAGATTTTGTCAACATATATATGACCGCTATCGAATATTCTTATCCAGATTTCATTCTAAGAGGAGGTCCAGAATACGCCTCAAAGTTAACAACAGCTGTGAACTCTGTACTTGCAGGAACTTTGGATCCCGAGAAAGCTTTAAGCAATGTATCAAGTGATTGGGATTCAATAACTAAGAAATATGGTGTAGACAGCCAGCTCAGCGCATGGAGATCATTAGCACAGCTGTTCCCTGAGAGCATTAAGAATGTGTGGAGAGCTAAAGGATATATGAAGTAGCTCATCTAATTTGTTCTATAATCAATTTATTTTTTAAATACTCTTTCTCTCGATGATGGGGAGATAAATTATGCCAGAAAAGATCCCAAGATCTGTAGCAGTATTATCGTCTGTCCCACTGAATCTTTTATTAAATGGTGTTCTTATAATACCTTTCATAATAATGATCTATTTGGCATTTATTAAATGGTCGCCGTTAATGGGCATTGAATGGTGGAGAGCCCCTTTCGCAGGAATTTCAAACTTTCAAAGAGCTTTTTCAGACTCTCGTTTTATTGATTCTCTTGGTAGAACTGTTCTTTTTACAGCTATTGTAGTGCCTCTAGAATTTTTTATTGGTTTAATACTGGCATATATATTGCAGAAACCGATTAAAGGCAGGAAGTATCTGATCTCTATATTGATTTATCCGCTAATGCTTCCTCCAGTAGTTGTTGCAACAGTATTCTATCTATTCTTCCAGCCGTATGGACCGGTCAATAACATATTTCTCCGATATATCATGGGCCCCAGTGCATTAGATATATACTGGTTTCTAAATCCTAGCCTAGCTTTTATAACAATAATTATTGCCGATGTCTGGCAGTGGACTCCTTTCATGTTTTTAATATTGTATTCAGGCTTATCAGCGGTGCCAAGAAGGTTAGTAGAAGCTGCCGAAGTGCTCGGCGCAAGTGGATGGACTATATTCTGGAGAATACGTCTGCCTTTAATTAGACAGCTGATTATGGTGGCTCTTATATTAAGATCTTTAGAAGCGTTTAAAGTTTTTGATTATATATATGTGATGACTGGAGGAGGACCCGGGACGAGTACTGAGAGCGTCTCACTATATATATACAGACTTGCGATTCTTTACTCTGATATATCTTATGCAGCCGCTGTCTCTTTAATTGTGTTAGTCATAATATTATTAGTATCACGTTTTGCCATAAGATTTCTATTAGAGAGGAGGTGAGAATAATGGTTCGAAACTATATATCTAATATATTGTTATGGCTGATTCTTGTAGTGGCTATAATATGGACTTTGATACCTGTGATATGGATGATCTCTTTATCTTTCAAACCATATGGCGAATGGAGAACTCCATCACTACTTCCACAGAAACCTACATTAGATAATTATATCATGTTGTTCTGGCCTAAGTCAGCATCAGTATTTATAGCATACACAGCACTTTTAGAACCTATAACAGATTCTTTGATAAGAAGTTTAATTGTGTCCGTCTTAGCCACTTTAATAGCTGTGATAATAGGCTTCTTCACAGCATATGGAGCAAGCCGCTATAATTCGCCAGGCCCCTTCACATTATTCTTTACCTTGTTAACTCGTATGCTTCCACCAGCAACATTTGTGACTCCTATAGTGATATATTACACAACATTAAATCTACTAGATAATATCATCGGACTTGTACTATTATATTCAGCCACGACAGTCACCTATGCCATCTGGATATTAAAAGGATTCATAGACGCGATTCCTGTGGAATGGGAGGAGGCCGCATTAATAGAAGGAGCTAAACCTCTTCAGGTGATATTCAGAGTAGTTATACCTCTAGCAAGGCCTGGACTAGTGGTTTCAGGGCTGTTTGTGTTTCTCATGTCATGGACTGAGTTGTTATTCGCCTTAGTATTAACACGTATAAATATAACTCTGCCAGTGCAGATAAGCATGTATGTCACAGCTGTAGGAGCCTTATGGGGAGTTCAAGCAGCGGCAGCACTATTAGGATCTTTAATCCCAATGATTGTCGGATATTTAATTCAGAGACATCTGATCACAGGATTCACATTCGGCCTGGTGAGAGGATGAGCAATAAGATTATACTTAGACTTGAAAATATAACAAAGAGATTCGGATCAGTTGTAGCAGTAGACAACATATCATTTGATGTATATAGAGGCGAGCTCTTCACATTATTAGGACCCAGCGGCTGTGGAAAGACTACAACCCTCAGAATCATAGCTGGTTTAGAGTCTCCTGACGCCGGAAAAGTCTATATAGATAATGTAGATGTAACAGAGAAGCCTGCTAGAGAACGTGACGTATGCCTCGTTTTTCAAGAATACGCAGTCTTTCCACATATGAGCGTATTCGATAACATAGCATTTGGTCTGAAAATCAGGAGATTATCAAAACAAGATATAAAAAAGAAAGTTATGGAGGTAGCCGATCTATTAGAACTTAGCGATCATCTTAATACAAAAGGTGGAAGATTGGGATTAAGCGAACAACAGAAAGTAGCGATCGCCAGATGTCTAGTTGTTGAGCCAAAGATTCTGTTGCTTGATGAGCCTTTGACTTTGGCAGATGCCAGAGTCAGAGAGAGAATGAGAAGAGAACTTAAGAAACTTCAGAAAGATCTAGGCATTACAATGATTTATGTCACACATGACCAGCTAGAGGCTTTAATGTTATCTGATAGAATGGCTGTTATGAGAAGCGGAAAATTGATACAGCTCGGCTCTCCTGAGGAGATATATGATAATCCAAACGAACTTTTTATTGCAACATTTGTCGGAAGTCCTACCATAAATCTTTTAGAAGGTGTCTTGGACATTGAAAAAGATCAGCTTATACTGACAACAGATGCTCGAAAATATGTGATTGGGAGACATATCAACACAGCTATATATCAACATCTAACAGGATCAGAGGTGATATTAGGATTCAGACCCGAAGACGTTAAAATAAGTCTTGATGGAACTATAGAAGGCGTCATAAAGTTCATAGAGGTGGCCGGAGATAAAAAAATAGTACATGTCAAAATAGATGATCACGAGATTAGATTATTGGCAGATCTATTGGATCCATTTGTGGAGGGTCAAAATGTCAAGATCAATATAAACATGTCTAAACTTCATATATTTGATAAAAAGACTGGTAGGAAGATTCTTAAGAGGTGAATATTTTATGAGCTATTTAGAGTTGAAAGGAGTAAGCAAAACAATTGGTGATAGGAAGATTCTGGAGGAGATAAATATTGCTATTAATAAAGGAGAGATAGCGGCTGTTATAGGTCCTCCAGGCTCTGGTAAAACAACTTTATTAAAAATCATTGCAGGCCTCATGGCGCCTACTACAGGAAGAATCTATTTAGAAGGAAAAGACATAACAGATTTGCAGCCTCATGAAAGAGGTTTTTCAATGGTCTTTGAAATACCACCTATATATCCAGATAGGACTGGTTATGAGAATATAGCTTTTCCGCTTAGACTTAAGAAGATGAGTGAAGACGAGATCAGAAAAAGAGTTTTGTCTATAGCAGACTTACTTGGAATAAAACATATTCTTGATAGAAAACCTAGCACCTATAGCGGAGGTGAATATCAGAGAGTTGCTTTGGCAAGAGCTTTAGTGACAGAGCCTAGGCTACTCCTCTTAGACGAGCCGTTTAAATCACTTGATGCAAAAATAAGAGAAGTTATGATGTCATGGATGAAAGAGCTTCATAGAAAAATAAAGGTTTCGATAATTTACTCAACTCATGATCCTCTTGAGGGGCTGTCTATAGGTGATAAAATCCTAGTTTTATTAAAAGGTGTTCAAAAACAGTTTACCACATCAATTGAGCTACTCACAAAACCTGTTGATCTAGATGTAGATGAATTTATATCTATTCCAGCTTTAAACATTTTAAGAGGAGTAATAGATAGATGTGATGAAAATAGCACTGTCATCATCGCCAATAATATGAAACTTATGATTCCTAAAAGACTGGTCGAATGTAGACAGGGCGACGAGATATATGTTGCGATACGTCCACAAGATATAAAGCTTCATCTTACAGAAAGCACTGGCACGACAAGAGGAATTGTTATAAACATAAATTATATGGGTAGAAATCAGCTTGTATCAATTGATATAGAAGGAGTTGTTATTAGAGCTGTTGTAGAGAAAGATTTTAAAATAAATATTAGCGATAAAATCTTTGTTGCTTTAGATCCTAGCAAAGTAAGATTATATGATATCAAGACAAAGAGATTGCTCATCTGAGGTGAAGATCTATGCGTCTAATTTGTTATAAAACCGATGAATCTTATCTACCAAGATACGGCTTCTTAATCTCTGACAATGAGATAATAGATCTTCAGAAGCTTCTAGAGAATTATCTTATCGAAGAATATGATATGAAACAGGAGAACGCCGCCTCTTTTACAGCCATGATGTTTTCAACAGAAAGTCGTAATATAATTCAGAGAATATCTTTTCTTAAGGAGATTATAGAGAGAGCTTTTTCTAAGACTTGTCCTAACAATAGATGTAGTGATATAAAAGAAGGTATTGTTAAAAGAATAGATAAGATAAGATTTCTCCCACCTGTGTATGATCCTCCGAAGATAATTGGTATAGGATTAAACTATGATGAATATAGGATACTATTAAAATATCCTAAGCCTGAGGTTCCTCTATTCTTCTTCAAGCCAACGAACACTTTGATTGGACATAAAGAGAAGATAATATTGCCTAGAGGAGGAAAATGGCCGGGAACTTCTTCCAAGATAGTGTTTCACGAATATGAGTTGGCAGTCATAATAGGCAGAGTCGCTAGAAATATCGATAAGAATAAAGCATTTGATTATATATATGGATTCACTATTTTCAATGATATCACAGCTCATGATATAGAGATGATACAGCCTGGTTTCGTACTTTATCAGCAACGTGCAAAAGCGTTTGACACATTCTCTCCTGTAGGTCCGTGGATAGTGACGAAAGACGAGATAATAGATAAAGGTGTGAACATATATAACCTCAGGATATTAAGAAAAAGAAATGGGATCATAGAAGGAGAGTCAAATACTAGAAACATGATATTCAAAATAGAAGAGATATTAGAATTTCTAAGCGAGATAATGACTCTTGAGCCAGGAGATATAATATCCTTAGGAAGCCCTCCAGCAGGTCCGCCACAAGGTCTTCAACCAGGTGATGTGATTGAGACAGAGATAGAGTATATAGGAACACTAACTAATTATGTGATTTAGACAGAGCTTTAGAAACCTGCATCGACAGTCTCACTTGATGTTAAGATCATGAGCTTGATTTTTTATCATTTTAGATTTTTATGAAAAATCTTTATAACGGATTAATTAAAATGAATAAGATTGAGATCATAGGCTTGCGAATGTCTTTATATGAAGAGGGTTGTGATCTTGTTAAAGAGATCTTGAAGTCGATATCTGGGTCTGGCGTTGAGATTCTTGATGGAGATATTATTGTTTTAACTGATAAGATTGTTTCTAAATGTTTTAAGAAGATTGTTAAGATCTTTGATGTTAAGCCTTCTAAAAAAGCTGTTGATCTTGCCAGAAGAACAGGTCTAGATCCTAGGTTTGTTGAGCTTGTTCTGAGGAATTCTGATGATCTTTTGGCTGTTGTTCCTTTTAAAAGACTTGTTGAGAGAGGCTTTATAGATCTTATGTCTTTATCTGCGGATCCTTATGAGACTAGAAAGATATTAAATGAGTATCCAGTGTTTTTTATCACTAGAAGAGAAGGTATGATATGGAG
>Ga0209225_1003561_pt1 | contig 12857 bp, 8 predicted proteins | sample WasSprMetagenome_FD_184732 | JGI IMG/M metagenome (GOLD analysis project Ga0209225, IMG submission 184732) | Sulfidic aquatic microbial communities from Washburn Spring, Yellowstone National Park, USA - WS (SPAdes) (version 3) | ecosystem: Environmental > Aquatic > Thermal springs > Hot (42-90C)...
TATCTTCCTGGTATACTATGTCTGCGGTGTTCAGATGGGCTATTTCATGCGTGAGACCGTGCAGACATATCGGCAGCGGGGCTTTAGCAGCCTCAAAGGTGATTGATCCCTCCTCGGGGAAGGCATCGCCATGTCCATCAACAATAGGCTCCACGAAGAATACCTTTATCTCCTTTATATTCCATTCAAGCCTGCTTGTCGAGCGTATTCCTTTAAGAATCTCCCTTCCATGAATTTTCCATGCTTGTAAGAGCGGGGAGACGTTATTTTTCAGGGAGGGTAGGATGGCCTTCCAGTGATCCTCATAAATTTTCACGCTCTTCTGCAGGAGCGGGAGGATAATATGCTCTCCCAATCGCTTAACTTTGACGTTTAAATTCCCCCTTCCGCACATGAATGCTCTCAGGTCCCAAAATAGATTTGGTAAAGATAACGCCTCCCGCCATTCTTCAAGAAGTTCTTCGCTAAAGTACTGTTTTTCTACCCTCATTTCTATTTTGTGGGCATGCAAAGCCATCTCTATCGCATAAACAGTGGCCACATCAAGGGAGAATTTAAATGAAACCTTTGGAAGCTCTGGAAATACATCGGGCATTACAGTAAGCAGGGCAGAACTTAGAAAAACTTTTCGATAAATTACCGAGACCTTACCATGCCCTCATACTCCTGCTTTGTTAGGTACTTTCCTCATTAAACTGTTAATGAACCTCTTCGCTCGTGTGCTTTGGATAAGGATAAATATTATTGAAGGATCCTTCAGGGAATAATTGCGATAACTTTTTGTCTTTCCCTTAAGAACCCGCTTAGCCAAGAGGCCTTTCCTTTGAATGGTAACTAAACCGGTGCGATCTGGGTGCTTGAAATGAATTAACCAGAGCCTCAATCTTGCACCTTAAGATGAGCTCAAAGTGCCAGCCAGATTGGCTGCAAGGTTCGGAATAACAGAGTTGATAATAAGGTTAAAATAAGGCATTTTTCACCTGCATGCATAAAGTTCAGTATTATTCATGTGAAGAAATACGGTTTTGAAAGAGATGTTTAAGAGAACATTGCATACAAAGTCATTTATGAATTCTCTCGGGCTTTCATGATGATAATTTTTATAAGCTGTTAGCATCGTAAATTTGTGGTGACAGGTCAACGGAGTGAAGGAATACTCGAGAGGATCACCCCAATTTGGTGGAGGAGATGGGTTACATTAAAAGTTAAAAGGAGGGATGAAGAAAATAGGTGAACGAGATGGAAAAGAGGAAATTGGTTGAGTACTTAGAGGAACACTGGACTGAAAACAAGGCAAAAGGGATTATAGCTCAGCTGCTTTTTAAAAGAGAGATGAAGAGCAGGTATTCAAGATATAGAAGAAAGTTCTTCGATGGATGTTGGGTACTTGCCCCTAGAGAAAAAGATTTCTTTAAGTTCAGGTTCTGCTTTTTTGTGCATTCTAGGGTGATGAAGGATGCACCGGGTGAGGATGCTGAGCCCGAAGATATTATGAAGGAAGCAGTTGAAGGATTCAAGTTCCGCAGAATTGCGAGTTTCCTCAATCGGGCTGGATTGGAAGTCATCTATGCTATTCCCGTGGGAGACTCTCCGCTCCCTCCTGAAGACATGAGATGGTTTCTCTACAGATACAGCAGTAGGAGGGAAATGTTGCAGCAGATCGATGCGGATGCCTTCTTCTCTCAATGGGAGGGAAAAGGAAAACCAGGGCAAGGGAAAACTTGGAATGATCGCTTAATACAGGACTATCTTGGACTGGAAGAAGATGAGCTTGTGTCCTTGGTGCTGAATGATGCATTTTACACGTCCTTCCTGAAGGGACGTCTCAGAAAACCAGTTAGCGATCCCTCCGATGTCGACGGTTTCCTTCTTTCATTTTCGTCTGGAATCGTTCTTCCGCTTGAGATAAAGGAAAAGTTTCCGGCCGGAACCGGAAATAATATGTTTTTTGGGATAGATGCTGGGAGGGTTCTGATGCTTCTCAGACTTTGCCTGCCTAATGATACAAATGCTCTTTATATAGTACGAGAGGTGGAGGAGGCAGAAAGAGAATTCAGAGGCTGGAAGTTCATGCCACTTTCAGAGATAATACTCACTGCTAGTTGGAACCTTCAGAGAGGAGGCAAGGGTATGGGAGGGCAGGAAACACAGACAATAAAGTTGCCCTACCACAAGTTCAAGAATCTTGAATCTTCCGATTTAAGTGATAGCAGCCTTGAAGATATAGGCAACTTGCCGCAGGAGATCAGAAAACTGGCTGAAGAATTCAAAAGGGTGCTTGAAGGGAGGTTCGGATGGAATGGCTGAAGCAAAAGGTGATGGAAAGAGGTTTACTTTCATAGATCTGTTCGCGGCTCCCGGAGGAATGTCCTTGGGCTTTGAGATGGCCGGTTTCAGATCCATAGCCGCGGTTGACATAGATGAGAAGGGAATGCTGACATATTCGCGGAATTTTCCCGAGACGGAAACAATAGTTGCGGATTTACGGAAGCTTACAACGGATAGGCTTATGAGCCGGATCGGGATTTCTAGGGGGGATGTTGATGTAATTATAGGTGGTCCTCCCTGTCAGGGATTTTCGACCATCGGACGTGTGAAGATTGCATCCCTCGTAAGGGAAGGTACATGGAACCTGAAGAATTCCCATCCGAGATTCATAGATGATCCCAGAAATGTCCTCTACAGAGAGTTCGTGAGGATTGTTAATGACCTCAGGCCAGCTTTCTTTGTGATGGAGAATGTTCCCGGAATGATGAGCTACCGTAACGGGGAGATAGTAAAGGAAATCATAGAGGATTTTGAAAAGATAGGCTACAGAACGGAGGCCCGTGTTCTCAATGCAGTGTGGTTTGGTGTTCCTCAGGTAAGAAAGAGGATATTCTTCATAGGTACCTGCCTGCCCGATGCGAAAATTTGCTGGCCGCGTCCCACACACGCAGATCCTGCAGATACCGAGATAACACTGGAGTACCTTGTGAACAACGGGAAGGAATTGAAGCCGCCGGTTACGGTCTGGGAGGCTGTAGGAGATCTCCCTGATCCTGTCCTAGGAAAGCCCGGACTTGCGGATTACCCGATTCCCTACGATAAACCTCCATTCAGCGAGTACCAGAAATTTATGAGGGAATGGGGCGGGGGTCCTCCAGACGGAAAGGTTCACAATCATGTGAGCAGAAAACATAGCGAGAGGGATGTGAAGGTTTTCGGTATGATGAAGGAAGGAATGTGGTGGAAGAATCTGCCGCCGGATGTGAAGAGAATGTACGGCTATAGGGATGATATATTTCACGATAAAATAAAGAGATTATGCAGGGATAAACCCTCTTGGACCGTTGTGGCACACCTTTACAAGGATGGGTACATGTACGTGCATCCCACGCAGCCGAGAACCATAACCGTGAGGGAAGCAGCCAGACTTCAGAGCTTTCCTGACAGATTCATATTCCGGGGTTCCCGGACAGACCAGTTCAAACAGGTCGGAAATGCCGTACCTCCCCTGCTTGCCAAAGCTGTGGCGGAGGAAGTGAGAAAAATTCTTGAGAAGAGAATTCTATAAAATTACTTTTCACAAGAATCAGGTATATAATGTGAGCATCAGCAGGTATCTTATTCTGAGAAGCTTGGTATAAATGAAGCATTTTTTAAAATATAATGCTTGTAAGAATTCCAAAAAGAGGATTTTGGGAAGAAATACTGCCCTAAAATGGTAGGAAGGTATGAAGACAAGATTTATTAACTTCCTCTTGTAATTTATTCCTGCATATGGATTATGCCTCCTTGAGATTGGAGATAGTAAAGAGGTTCTACTCAGATATACTCGGTCCCAGCAAGGGTGTAAGGGAGATCCTTGACGCCGATCCCAGAAGCAGGTATATCGCCGGGATACTGGTTCCTAAAGGATTCCGCGAGGAAAGAAATCCTGACAGCGAGGCCGAGATTCCGGAAAAAGGAACCGAGGAAGAAATTCCCTATTCCGAGGGCATCGGCATCGAAGATATAATTCTGCATCAGACAGATCAGATAAGCCCGACGTCTAAACCTTCTTCCATGGGACTGTCCTTCCTCATCAGGACAAGTGAAGACGAGTATCCGGTAATCGGACTGGCAGTAACATGGGCCCGCTATCTGAAGGTGGAAGATGGACAAACACGCTGGAAAAGGGAGCCTAGGCACTTTATGATAGATTCCCTTGAACTCAAACCCGACCGATCAACAATGCGCACGCGTATAACAATATATGTGAACGGAGAGGGATCCGTTGTCCCGACGGCAGAGGAAGCCGAGGTGGGAATTTACATCATTGCAAGGCAAAAAAGGGAGGGCGACCCATTTCATGTAAGCGTCTTTCTCGCAAATGAAATGAAGCGCACAGGGACTTCTCCTCTAACAGAACTCTGTGTATTTCAGCCTCAGATTAGAATAAAGGTGCTGAAAGGAAAACTGGAAACAGGCATAACTCGAGCCAGAAAGGATGCGGAAGAGCGTTTGCTGGACTTTGTCTTCAGAGAGAGATCTCCTCGTGCTAGGGGACACATGTGCTCTGCCCTGTGGAGGGATGTGGATATCGAAACACAGTTATTAGGAATGGAGGGGGAATTTCCGCCATTTACTTGGAGAGATGGATCCCTGCTTGGTGAAGAATCCGCCCGTATGTTCATTCCCTCCGATCTTAGAACAGATTTTGTTCCCATGATACTTCTGGAAGCTCCTGATTATGATTGGGACGCCAGATGGGGTAACCCGCCGGAATTAAGGGCTGGAATTCTGGCTGAAAGCTGGAATATCGATGATATCAACAGAAATCTGAGTCCGCTTGTTTCAGGCTACAGAAAGTGGATCGCCCGGCTGAGGGAGGAGCTGGGACGCCAAGAGAGAGACATTGCGGAATTCCTGATAAAATATCACGAAGGAATTCTCAGGAGACTTGAAGAGGCCATCAGGCTTATCAAGGAGGATATAGATGTGAGGCTTTCATTCTGCTTCGCAAATAAAGTTATGGATCTCCAGTTCAGATGGCAGCAGAGCGAGAGGCAAGACGGTAAACATGAACTTGAAGGGCTCGTATGGAGACCATTTCAGCTGGCCTTTCTGCTTCTCGCGGTGGAATCTCTCTCCAATCCTGAAAGCGAAAGCAGAACCGTGTGCGACACCCTTTTTGTGCCAACAGGAGGAGGAAAGACGGAGGCATATCTAGCAATAGCAGCATTTGCTCTTGCTTTGAGAAGGAGAAGGGCTTTAAGCGGGCTGAGGAATAATCCCTCTGGTGCCGGGCTGGGTGTAATGCTTAGATATACGCTTCGTCTTCTTTCAATCCAGCAGTTCAGGCGTGCCCTCAGAATGATAACAGCGATGGAGTACCTGAGGACTTGGGGGTTAAAGGAAGGTGGACCAGTTGGATGGAGACCGGAAAAATGCGATATTAACCAAGACTTCATATGGGGCACGGCAAGATTCTCTATAGGACTCTGGGTGGGAGAGGGAGTCACACCTAACTGGCTCTTAGAGAAAGGAGGGATTAAAGGGGCTATAGACATTCTTCGTGGGAGGGGAGGAAACGGAGAGCCGGCTCAGGTTCTCAGATGTCCGGCATGCGGTTCCATACTCTCGATACCGCACAGTGGTCTTAAACCGGGAAGCTATAGGATTCATGTCACCGCATGCATGGAGTCAGGTCGTTTGAGAGATAGAGATCTTCAGGCACTGCAGGAATACAGTTTCAGTGAGGAAGGTTTTAACGCATGCGTGATCGATGTCAGAAGAACGCTGTCAGAAAATTACATAATTATAACTTTCAGACTTGAGGGAGAAAAAGTAATAGGGCGGTCGCATGTGGATAAAATGCTTCAAAACTTCAGGAAAAAATTTGGTAGGAGGTTCGGAATTACTATAACCGGCAGCCCCTCAAGGCCGGGCTACTTTGTCATAAATCAGGAAAAAGGCGGAGGGATACCGGCACCGTGGAACTTTGCCATATACTGCTCTAACCCTGACTGCGATCTTAATAAAACAGCATGGGCCGAAGGTCTCCCAAAGGGTGATGAGAGAGAAATTCATATAGGCAACAGAACTATTAAATCACCTGATGGATATGAATTTGTCAGGGTTCCTCCGTTTGCTAGACTCGGGAATAACCCTGTTGTAGCGGCCAGAATGCCAATACCCGCTCAGACGGTGGATGAGCAGATTTACATGATGCCTCCTTCTTTTCTCGTTGCCACAGTAGATAAAATGGCAAGACTTTCATTCGAGCCGATGATATCAGCCCTTTTCGGCAATGTAAATAAATTTAATAGAATATACGGGTTCTACCGTTCTACTCCGGACGGAAGAAGTTCTACGCCCAAGGCCAGTAACTCATCGTTATATAATAGATTCGGAAGCGAAGCGTTTTCTCAATCCATTGATGTTGTACCGTTTGATCCTCCGGATCTTATAATACAGGACGAGCTCCATCTGATAGATGGACCTCTAGGAAGCATGGTCGGTATTTACGAGACTGCGGTGGAATACCTAGCTGCCCGTGACGGAATTCCTCCGAAGTATATTGCATCATCGGCCACCGTGAAGCGGGCGGAGGATCAGGTAAAGTCCATTTTTGTACGTGATGTTGTTAGATTTCCCTACTACGGATCGGATACAACGGATAGATTCTTTATCCGGTTCAGAAAGGCGACATTGAAAGACACCGGATTGGCAGGAAGGCTGTACATTGGTGTAGCGGCTCCAGGAGAGGGAGGTCAGTTTCCAATAAGAAGAATGTGGGCGGTTCTCCTGCAGACAGCCCACAGTCTTGCAGAGACGCATAAAAAGCTGGTTGATCCGTACTGGACTCTCGTTGCTTACTTCAATGCTATCAGAGAACTTGCCGGAGCAAGATCTGTTTACAGACAGGACGTTGCCGAAGAACTTAAGCTCCTTGGAAGCTCCGGCCACACTAGAAGTATAGAGGAGGAAAGAGTGATAGAGCTTTCCAGCAGGGTTGATTCCACAAGCCTTCCCTCCTATCTGGAGGAGATCGAAAAGCAATTTTCCGGGGATCCGGGAAATCCTAACTGTGTGGATGTCCTGTTCACCACTTCAATGTTCGGTACTGGAGTTGATGTGCCGAGGTTGAGCCTTATGTTTGTTGACGGGCAGCCTAAGACAACCTCCGCCTACATTCAGGCCACCGGCAGGGTTGGGAGAATGTATCCCGGCATTGTCATCACATTTTATAGAATTTCCAGACCGAGGGATCTGAGTCATTATGAAATGTTTGCCGGATATCACCTTAATCTGGAGAGGTTCGTCGAGCCGGCGACCTCGACACCCTTCGCACCTTCTGTGCTGGAGAGATGTCTGGGTCCGGTGACCGTGGCGATCCTGAGAAATCGCCTTGACTCTATTTCGTGGATAGAAAAACATGATGCAATACGAATAAAGGATTATAGAAATATCATACAGAATGATATCCTAAATATATTCAGCAGACGCTATGGGAGCCAGCCCAGTTTACAGAAGGTTCTGTCACAGGATGATCTGGTCAATTATGTTTTATCGGAGCTAGACAGATGGGATAATATAGCCAGACGGATCAGTAATAGGGGAAAACAGCTCTTGTTCGCGGAATACATTACTGCAAAAAACAGCGTTGTGCTCGGTGATCCAAGGCATCAGTACCTGCGGGATATCTATGTAGTATACAGGAATGCCCCTCAGTCCCTCAGAGATGTTGAGGAGACGATCAGCGTTGAAACAGGGAAAGAGGCAATTCATAGTTCCGAAGAAAGAGGCCGGATATACCGGAGGGGTGATCGGGCTTGGCGGAGATGGTAAGGCATAGCCAGTTTATACTGGCGTATGGTCCCGGTGCCATACTGGAGAGCAAGGAGGGTCCTAGACTTATTCCTCTGCCCGAAATAGGGCTGTTCCATGCAAGAAGTGGACTTAATCCGGATAACTTCAGAGTCACGGATCCAAGACTAAGGAAAATTCTGGAGGGGGAGGCTTTCAGGCTGCCCTCCAACGCAGAACTCGGAAAGAGCGAGATGGAACCTCTCTATCTTACTCGAGTATTTCCCAGCTGGTGGATATGCCAAAAGCATGATGTTATTTTCAGATACAGCGATGGCTGTCCTTCATGCGTGGAAAGAAATGAAAGAAATTGGGATGCCATAAGATTTGTTCTTGCATGCAGCGCCGGACATCTGGATGATGTGGACTGGGATTATGCTGTTCATATGGATCATGGAGGTAGATGTCCGTCAGGAGAATATCCTAGGTACTACCGCTGGAGAGGAGGGGCCTCTCTCAGGGACATAAAAATCACATGCCCGAAATGCGAGGCCTCTGTCACCATGCAGAGGATTTATGTCACGCATTGGATATGCCGTGGCCGATTTCCAGAAAAAGAGCCGCTGGATTCCGGTCCAATACACAATAGATGCGACAGAAAAGCATATGTCGTTCTGAGACAGGCCTCTTACCTCAGAGTTCCGTACATAATTTCCCTCTTTACCATTCCACCCATCTATACAAGACTCCACCAGAAAATGGTGGAGCTAAGAGAACTGCACGGTGCATTGGCATTAAAAAGACCGCAAAGTATGGATGAATTCAGTGAATTGCTGGATACGTTAGCCCAAAGAAAGGTAATTAGCGAAAGTGACGTTGGTGAGCTGCTGTCCTACGACTGGGAAACTGTAAAGTCGGCCATCCAAGATTTATTTGATAGAGAAAGGTCTTGGGAGGATCAGGAAGGAAGCGGATGGGATGATATTCTGAACGAAGAATTCGAGTTGCTCAGAAAGGCATCAAAGGAAGGCGCTCCTCCATATAAGATTAGATCTGATGCCTCAAAGATAATATTTCATGTTCCAAAGGAAGGAATTCAGAGAGTGGCAGGACCATCGGGTCACGATTTCACGGTAGCTCCAATAACCAAACTGAGGGTTGTTCTGGTGCAGAAAGGGTATTATCGGATGATTCCCGGAGGTGATCCAAAGCTCGTAGACGTAGGGTGCAATATTGATGGTAAGCGGTGGTATCCCGCCGTTGAATACATGGGAGAGGGTTTGTTCATTACCTCGGAGAATATAATGCTCGAAAAACTGGGAGGGGAATGCTGGGATGCTTGGCTAGATGAATATAACAACAGAAGGGAAGAATACAAAGGGTATCTCTTCAGGGATGAAAGAAGCAGAAAGGAGCTTCATCCTGCATTTGTCTGGTGGCATACGCTTTCTCATCTTCTGATAAGGGCTCTATCAATAAACTCTGGATATTCCGCCGCATCCATAAGGGAGAGGGTCTACTTGACCCTAGGAAGGGACGGTAAAGCCGAAGGGGGCATAGTGCTTTATACAACCCAGCCCGGAGAGGGAACAATGGGTGGTCTGGTTTCGCTGGCATCTAGGTTCGATGAGGTTCTGGAAAGGGTGGCGGAGCTTGCAGAAGTATGTCCGAATGATCCGCTTTGCATTGATCAGAAATTCGGTCCGGGGAAGGTGTATGGTGCTGCGTGCTATGCCTGCTCTTTTGTATCGGAAACTTCGTGCGAGCACAGAAATATGTGGCTGGATCGCGCCCTGCTGCTGGAGGTTCCTCCATGAGAAAAAGCCGGGAAAAAGTTGTTCTTCTTGCAACCGGAAGCGAAATAATCGGCAGAGGAATCAGATCCCTCTATTCCGTCATAGAGGAGATGATATCATCTGCCAAGGATGAGATCCTAATAGTTACTTACACCGCGAGCGGCGAGCTGGAGGATCTCTTCGGGCTTCTTAAGGAGGCCGCCTTGCGGGGTATCAAGATAAGGGTGCTTATTAACAGACTGGAGGATCAGGATTATTCCCTCAGAAAAATCCTGAATGAACTTTCTAGAGTCTCCAAAAGGGTGGAGATCTACAGCTTTCGTGATAAGAGCGGGAGAAATCTCCACATGAAGGTGTTCGTCGTGGATAGGTGGCGGGCTGTGCTGGGCTCGGCCAACCTGACTTGGAAAGGTCTTGTGGATAATCTGGAGCTGGGCGTCTATTTGGAGGGCGGGCTGGCCGAGAGAATATCGGATCTGGTGGGAGAGCTCATATACGCGTCGGAGCCTTACTCTCCCTCTGATCGAAGTAAAACTGCTTTAAACACCTGATAACCTTATTCCGGGAATTTTTGATACTATTAAAGCGGATTAAGGCATATTTATCTTCCAGATTCTGGTTTCTTCCCTCCAGAAGTTCCATCAGCTTCCGGGCCTTATGCTTTAACAGGTTTTCCGCTCCTCTCGCAGCGGGGCCTTTCCCCGTCAGATAGGCTCCTAGAAGAGAGGGAATTAAGGCCGGATTAACCAGCTTTACTAAGAAGGAGTCTTTAAGTTCCATTATCCTGAAAAGCGGGTTTACCTCCTGCATAACGCTCTCAATCTGGGACACAAGATCCCTGCTCTGATGTTTCGTGAATTTTTCCAGTCTCCCTATAATCCTCTCCACTATGGCCTTTGGAACAGTGAATCTAACAAGAAGCTCTTCCTCCGGATTCATGAATCTGGGGTAGAGAAAGGGTATGATATCGTATGGAGTGTGAACAAGTTCCATAAAACTCACCACTAGGTTTATGCTTCTTATCCCCCGTAAAAATCCGGCATTTCCTCCGTACTGAGTAAATCCCTCGGAAAAAATCATAAAATAGCTTGGCTGGCACCCTTTAAGATCTTCCGCCTCCTCCTCCGTGAAACTGAGATTTATCGGATGAGGAATGACGTATCCCCTCTCATCAAATTCGATAAATTTTCCGGGAAAATTAATCAGGGGATAACTCCCGTCGAAAAACTCGGACGGTGATTTCATGGGTCGCCCTTCCTTGGGATCAAAGAACGCTATAAAGACGTTGTAGCAGTAAGCCCACGGTTCACCGGTTCCTGTCTGGATTAGCATGTACCTGTTGGGAGACCATACAAATCCAGACTTTACAGCGGAAGAAGTAAAGACCAGATCATTGTGCACAGCAGCTGCGTACAGATCGTAGAATTCCTCCTCCACGTCTTTCAGGCAGTAATTTCCCCAAGAAACAGCTCTTCTGCTTCCTTCATCGAAGTTATAAAGGTGAGACATAAAAATAGAATTTCTGGAGCGTTTTTTCATTATCTCCTCCAGTTCGTATCTCAGCCTCGCTTTAGTGAGATCAAGCGATATGACAAGACTCAGCTCCGGGAGGTGAACTGGAACGGAGTAAGTGATGATCCTCATTTTTACTGCCCCAAGATGGTTAAATCCCACCCTGATGCTCCTAGTTTTCTCTATAACCCGCCCCTCCGTCTCCATAAGCCAAGGATTCACCACCAGCTTTATTTTTGGTGAAATTTCGAGGGGGCACGATAAAATTTCCTGCATGACTGTCTGCTAAAAATACAGACTTTTCCTAATAAATATTCTGATCTATATTATTGCAGTGAATCAGCCGGCGGCTGTTTGAAGCGATCTTGTTCCATTCATTTCTTCTGCGATGCATGCATGCAGACCTCCTTCAGAGGGCACTCAGGGCATTTTGGCTTTTTTGGAGTGCATATCATCGCCGCAAGATCTATAAGGGCCCAGTTAAACTCCCGGGCCATCCCTTTAGGAACAAGCTCCTGAACCGCACGCCTGAAATCCGGATCTCTCCTAGCCTCACCCTTCGGTCTGAGACCCGTTAATCTTTCCATTATCCTGCAGACATTGGCATCCACGACCGCCACATCCCTGCCATATGCAAAGCAGAGAACGGCGTCCGCTATGTACTCGCCGACGCCCGGTAGGGAAAGCAATTCCTTTCTTTCATCAGGAATGCGGCCGTTATATCTTGAAACAAGGGTGCGTGCAAGTCTTTTTATTTTTTCCGCCCTCCACCTGAGGCCGAGCCTTGCAAAGGCATTCTCTATCTTTTCCGTTTCTGCCATGGCCAAGGATGAAGGATCCGGGAATTCTCTGATGAACGACTCGTAAACTCCCAGAACCTGATCTGCCTTAGTTCTCTGGAGCATTATTTCGGCGATTAGAATTCTGTAGGGATCTGTGTCCCTCCTCCACGGATAGATCCTCCCGTGCCTTCTGAACCATTCAAGCAGTTCTGAAACTATGGCATTTCTCATTCCTTCTTCCATGAGTTCTCCCCTTTTACAACAGTAATCCTTCCATCATGCCCGATATTGAGCTCCATCCTGCCTCCAAAGGTTCTTACAAATGCATTCTCGATTCTGACGGTATCTCCCGGCCTGACCGCCTCTATCTGGCCGCGCCACAGGTTAAGTATTATGGTTCCCGTATCGTCCTGAAGAACTGCTTGGGCTACGCGGGCCGGACCGAATCGGGTTTCTACGGTTTTAGTCTCGCCGACGGATATTATAACTCCTGTTATGCTGAGATTTCTCATGCCGGGTTTGATCTGGGAAATTTTTACCTGAGGCATTACTCTTTCTGTGGTAATGAGCAATACCTAATTAATTTTTTGGCCGGCAGCTCCCACTTGGTACAGCGGTTTTATTATCTTTAAGACCGATACCGGCAATTCTGGCGTCCTGACTGATTCTCGGGAATGCTTTAATGACCTTATCACAGAAATATATCCCCGCTAAGTTTGAAAAACTTTAAATCGCTTATTCTCTCGCTCTTCTTGGAATTCTTCTTGACAAAGTAGGCAAGCCATATCACTTTCTCGAGCACGCATGCCCCGACATACTCACGATAGCTGCTGAGGAGAAGCTCCTCCTCATCCTCATTAATCCACCTGAAGTGCCTGAAATCACGTTCCAGCAGGCTTTTTATTACCTCTGGTTTCATGCTCCTTCCCATGAATATCAGGATGGAGTGATTTGCCTCCTTTATCCCGAGCTTCTCCCTAAAGAACTCTCTTAC
>Ga0209225_1003573_pt1 | contig 12806 bp, 7 predicted proteins | sample WasSprMetagenome_FD_184732 | JGI IMG/M metagenome (GOLD analysis project Ga0209225, IMG submission 184732) | Sulfidic aquatic microbial communities from Washburn Spring, Yellowstone National Park, USA - WS (SPAdes) (version 3) | ecosystem: Environmental > Aquatic > Thermal springs > Hot (42-90C)...
GGCTGCGGGTTAATGCTACATGAATCCATTGGTTTAATGGGATAACGGGTTCGGTTGTAACTATTTCGTTGAAATGTTCTTTATCAGTGTATACATATCCCCTCAGAAAACCTTGCTGGGGATTGTTGCTTGGAGTTAAGGCTATTCCGCATATGCGTGTGGCTGTTTGCCATTCTAGGCCGGCGCTGTAGCATATTACTAAAATATTGTTGTAGGTTGTATTTCTGAACGCGTTTACGTATATCCAAGCTTCAATTGTGATTTCTTTTGATGTGTATAGGCTAGGAGAGAAAGGTACGTATAGAAAGTTTTTTCCATCGAAGCTTAGGGCTTTGCCGAATTTTCCTTCGACGAGCGTTGGTGGAGGGGTGCCTCCTAAGATTCCAATGTTATCTTTATCTGTGGCGTCAGGAGTGTAGATTTCGTCGAAGTGCCATAAAGCAACGGTTTCAGAGTTTGTTTTGTCTTGTGCCTTTACAAATGTTAGGGTTGGTATGCAAAGCATACTTGTTACAAACAGTATAAGTATTAATCTCGTGAATATGTTTTTCAACTTTATCCTCTCCTTATTATGGCAGTGAAGTTGATCAACACTTAAGTGAATTAAGGTTTTAATATTTTTGCTGGTTAAAATTTTCCATGTTTTTATGGAATTAAATAAAAATAGGGGGGTTGGGTTAAATTTTTAGCTGTTGATCATTTATGTAGTTTTCTGACTGTGATAATGTCGTATACAACTAGTATTGCGACTGCGATTATGGCTATGGCTAGTCCCGTCAATATTGGTGTGTAGTCTGTGGGCGTTGGGTATTCAGGAATTTCAATTTCTGGTGGCGCTGGGCCTACTGTTATCACGGTGGCTGCTGAAGAGCTACCATAAGAGTCGTCGCCGGCAAATGAAGCCACAATGGTGTATGTGCCTTCTTCTTCAGGTGTCCAATCTAAGCCAAAGGTTCCGTAAAAGCCGTTAGTTGTCACAGTGCCCAAGTCTATGACTTTGCCGTCGCTTTTAATGGCTGTCAGCGTTACGGGCACGCCTTTAACCTCGCTTGGACAAGGCTTCTGCATGTGCAAGTACTCCATCCAAACCGTCATGCTTTCTTTGGCTACGCATGGCGTACCAGGCTGAGCAGGCGACATATCAAGCACTGAACCCTTCACTAGCACTGTGGATCCCTTAGCCACAACATCCTGAGAAACTGCAACTGATGTGGAGCTTTTGCCTTTGCCGAAACAGTATGTGTAGCCGTCATAGGCGTTAGCGAATACGAGGTACCCATCAGCTAGGGCGAAAGGAGAAAAGCCTGAGGTGCCTGTTATGTTCCATATTCCTTTGCCCGTAGTAGCGTTAATGCAGTGTAGCTTCCAACCTCTTGTTAAGGGCTGGGTTGCCGTGTGCTCAGTGTTGAAAACATAGAGTTTTCCATCTGCAATCCAGCCTCCAGCGTTGAAGGAGCTGACTGTTGTGCCATTTGCGCCGATGTAGGGTGTTTCGTACGGGTTGTTTGGCGATTCGTACTTCCAAACTATTTTGCCATTAGTCCAGTCGAAGGCATACACACCGCTATAGGCGAATCTGTAGAACAGCCCATAAGCAGAAGCTACAGAATAGGCTCCAAATCCGGTTACATCCCATGGATAGTCCATTTTATCGCTCTTCCACGCTAGGCTTCCATCAGCAAGGTTGAGTCCAATCCAGTATCCGCTCATAGTCACAAAGGCCACTTTGCCGTGATCAGCAACCGTGGCACCTGCGCTATACATAGTTTCCTCAAAGGTTTTGTTCCACAGCTGCTCACCTGTCTTAAAGCTAGCTGCTTGCACCCGCGTTCCATAATACGCACCACTTGCAGGATTAGTGATTGAGGTCGTAGTAACAGCTATGCCTGATTGTAAATCCCAAGTTGTGCCTAAGCTACTCCACGGCCAAGTTTTGTTGTCGACCACCTTCATATAGAAAGTTACAGACAACATGGCGCCGGGTTTTGCATCTACTGTCCAGTTGATTAGGCGGTATCTGTTGGGTGCTGCTGCGGCACCAAGATCCTGCACAGTTAACCAGTACCCATTTCTGTAGTAGGTGCCTGTTGTCAATGGAGAAATTGTAATGTTTATGGATACGGCCCCGTTCCATGGGTCATAGCCTATAAGCCTTCCACCAGTTATTGAGACAAGATACACTCCTCTTCCAAACATGGGTTCAGCTCCGGGAACTTCTGAAAAGCCTTCAATGAAATAGAGGACACTTGGTGCTGACTCGCCCGTGTATAAAGGCCTCTTCCAGTACAATTCTCCTGTGCGCAAGTCGTAGCACATCCAGTAAGTCCGAATGGTTGGTTTATTTAATAATGTATCTACCTCTATAACGGTTTGATAGCATCTCCCAGCATAAATTATGCTTGGAATACCGCCTGCAGAGGTCCAAGATTCGTAAGGCTTCTGTTCGCTTGTTAATGGTCCAATGAGTCCTCCGATGGCACCTTGCTTCTTCCAAACTATGTGGGCAGTTTCTGGTGCTTCACGCCATGGTAAGAAGTAATATTTATTGCTATAATAGGGGTTTGTGTTTGCTGGCCAGTCTGAGCCTCCTCCAGGACCATACCATGGAAAGTGACCCGCAATCCACCACCATTCCCTGTTTTCCGGCGAAATTGGCCTTGTCCAGTAGTCTGTGGGCAAGGGTGAAGGCGGCCAAGAAGCCACGATCTCTTTCTGCACTACGAGTTCTTGCCAGTCTGTAGACGCTGGTTCATAGTAGCATGATTGGGTGAAGCTTACGTTCTGCGGACCAATCCATGCTCCGCCGTATACTGTGTAGTTTCCTGGTGGGAAGTAGCCTCCTGGAAACTCGAATTTAAGCTTCCAAACGCCTTCCTGATCAGCAATGTACTCGAACCATGCTGTGGCGTCTGCGCGATAAGAATCCATGGTTATTACGTCTGTGTCTCCGTTGGGCTTCTGAATAGTAACCTTATATCCTTTCAAATATCGGCTAACATGAAGCGCTGGGCTAATCCACATGTTAACGAGGAATATCTGGTTTAATCCTACAGGGTTGGGCCTAAAACTTAGGCATGCAACTGTTTTAATTGTAACATCTGGAGTAACACCCGACGGCAAGGGTTGTGAACCTCCTTCTTGCCAATTCATTGCTGCAGGGGCTTTAACAGGCGTCGCCATCAACATAACTGAACCCAAAGCCAAAACCAAAGTGATGGCGATGACAACCATTTTTGGAAGTGTTTTTACGTGCTGCATTTTTCTCTTCTCCTTTTTGAACAAGAATTACCTTACTATTCAGAGTTTATTTAAGTTTTTTCCAAATTCCGCAATAATACCACAGTAACCTTAAATTATAAAGAACTAATTAATAGTGAAAAGTGGTTTGGATGGTAACGCCCTCACTCCGCACTAAACTAAAAATAATCCTAATAATAGACGTTATAATAGTCGCTATTGCAGCTGGAAGTTACTTCTATCTCCAAGCGCAAGGACTATTACGCACAGCACCAAAACCAGCCGAATTTACCGTAACCAACCTAACCATTAACCCTCTTGAAGCAGATGTAGGCGAACCCATCTTAATATCAGTCAACATAACCAACATAGGCGAATTGGAAGGCACTTATAATCTAAACCTTACAATAAACGACGTTTTACAAGAAAACAGAACAATCATCTTATTGGGCGGAGCATCCACCATAGAAGAGTTCACAGTCATACAAAACACTGAAGGAAACTACACTGTCAAAATAAACGGCCTAACAGGATCATTCAAGATTAAAGTTGCTCCCCCAGAAATAAGCACCATAAGCCTATCCGACCTAGTTATCAAACCGCTCGAAGCATGGCCTGGCGACCCAATAAGCATCAAAGCCACCGCCAAAAATAAAGGAGACGCCCCCGACAGCCTAAAAGTAAAACTAATGATAGACGACGAATTTATTGAAGCCAAAACAATCAGCTTGGATCCAGGACAAACAAGCACTGTAGAATTCACTTTTAACATAACAACTGAAGGAAAACACACTGCCAAATTGAACACTTTGACCTCCGGGTTCACAGTAGTTCCATATGGGATGCATACCCTCATCATTTCATCATATCCCGTCTTTGGAATCCCTTTCACCCTAAATGGCATATCTCATACAACGCCTTACTCAGAGCTTCTGCCCGTAGGACAACCCCACACCATCGAAGTGCCCCCAACAGACCCTACAGGAAAATATCAATTCATAGGATGGGAAGACGGCTCCACAGACCTCAAGAGAACAATAACCATAACAGATCGAAAGTCAATCCTAGCAGATTTCAGCGGAGGCATATCATGCCCATCCCTTTACATATGGAACGGAACCAAATACACTTACGTCGCAGAAATATCAAACGGCGGCTGGCTAGGATACATAGGCTACATGAACGCAGACGGCTCCATAGTATTTTTAGGAGGCAACCCATGGGACCACATTAAACTAGACAAAACCCAACTGCAACTAATAAACAACAGTTACTACGACATGAAACTAATCCAAAAATGGAACGAAATCTTTTACCTAGACACAGTTTACATGCTAGTCGTCGACCACCCATCAAACGTGGATGTTTACCCAACTGGAGTGCATTACATGAACCCCAATTTTCAAGGACAAATTTACACCGTAAGCAAAAACCCATTAGCCCCTGTCTCCGCATTCAATGAAAGAGGCGAAGACATCCTATATGAAATCTCAAAACTGGATGGAATTTTTGCACGCGGAATTAATGGAGTAGCAAGCCCATCATGGAACAACATTTCATGGAATAGACTAACAATAAACTTGGGCGATTTATCCAACGCCAAAGAAATTAAGCTTATAGTTAACGGGATAGTTGACTGGGGCCCAGCAAAAGACTACTACAATTGGATAAGCAAGTTCCAATCTGCAGCCGCCGAAGGATTGTTACCCAATGGTACACAGATCACCCCGCCACCATACCTGGAAGTTAAAGACGCAAATGGAAACTGGGTACGCATCAACAAGCAATTCCCAATACCAGCCGATTACGTGCCAAGAACGTTTGTTGTAGATTTAACAGGAATTTTCCTAACAAATGATTACACCATAAGAATAAACAGTTTCTGGAATGTAACCTTCGACTACATTGGAATAGATGTAACACCCCAAGAAAACATTACAATTCACAAGATTGACCCCGCCGCTACTCTTTACCAAGAATTCAACACCGGTTCAGCGTCAACAGGCAAATTCACAAGATACGGTGATGTAACTGAGCTAGTGTGCGATTGGGATGACAAATTTGTAATTGGAAGACAAGGCGACGCCATTCACCTAATATTCCCCGCCACTAACCTCAAGCCCCCCGCAAAAGACATTGAAAGAGACTTCTTCCTTTTCGTGGCTTGCTGGTTCAAGGATCCACCAGACAATTGGGGATACGGATTCGAATTTACAGTAGACCCGTTACCCTTCAAGGGCATGAGCGGTTTCCCATACCCGCCTACAGAAAAATACCCCCAAGATGAAGACCATCAAGAATATCTAGAAAAGTACAACACAAGAGAAATAACCTCGCCCCTTAAAGGCCAAGAAACCAATTACCAAACTCCATATTTAATCGCTTTCGGCTTTGCAATAGTACTCATCGATCTAGGAATACTTCTCAGAAAAAATCCCCCACATTTAAAAACAGCATCAAACAAAAGAAAAACTATCTACGCCAGCCCCGTCAAAATGGCGAACATAAACAACAATCAGCCTAAACTATTCAACGGTTACCGATCTAACCCTAAATTTAAATATTTCAGACAGCACCTCATGTCTATTTTATAGGTATAAAAAATGAAAGTGCTCCTCATCAACCCGCCACAAACGTTCTATCCCGGCTCAGAACCCCCAGCTGGCAATCTCCCATTAGGGCTGTTATACATAGCTGCTGTACTCGACAAAGAAGGATATAAAGTGGAAATTTTAGACGCATTCATGACGAACCCTTCATTCCACAAAATTGGAGACGTAATAGAAGTTGGTATGCCCTTTGAAAAGATAAAGGAAGAAATACAGAGGAGAAAGCCGGACATTGTAGGAGTAGCAAACCCATTTACATGTCAAGTGGAAAATGCAACTAGAGTTGCTAACATTGTTAAAGAGGTGGACTCAAGCATTTTAACAGTTGTAGGTGGTCCACACGTCACCGTTGTGCCCGCTGAATTTTTGGAAGAGGCTAACAACTTCGACATTGCAGTAATCGGCGAAGGAGAATACACGATGCTTGATATTGCCAAGTTCTTTGAAGGACGCAAAAAGATAGACGCGGTGCAGGGAGTTGCCTACCGTAAGGGCGAAAAAGTGATGTTAAATCCGCGAAGGCCGTTCATTAAAAATCTAGACGAATTACCCTATCCCGCTTACCATCTGGTGGAAATGGAGCAATATCTCAACCCAAAAAAGATAGAGTATCGCAGCTTCCAGAAGAGAGCAATATCTATGATAACCAGTAGGGGCTGTCCTTTCAACTGTAGTTTCTGCTCAGTTCACTTACACATGGGGAAAATATTCAGAGCTCACTCTGCAGATTATGTTGTAAACCATATAGAGTATGTGGTAAACAAGTACAGAGTTAAGACCATATATTTTGAGGATGACAATCTCACCCTTGACATAAAAAGGTTTGAAGCAATCTGTGACAAGATAATTGAAAAAGGCATTAGGGTAAGCTGGGAAACACCTAACGGAGTAAGACCAGACCGTCTAACTCCTACTCTTCTAGAGAAAATGAAGAGATCAGGCTGTCAAAGCGTATTCTTTGGCATCGAATCTGGCGATCAGTTCGTTTTAGATAATATAATTGATAAAAGCCTTAATTTAAAGGACGTAATTAAGGTTGCCAAAATATGCAAAAAAATCGGAATAAAAACAGGGGCATTTTATATTATCGGTTTTCCAGGTGAAAAGAAAGAGAACATGATGAAAACAGTTGAACTTGCTCTAACGCTTAAGAAGGAATTCGATGTTGGCATGCACTTATTTATTGCAACACCTTTATACGGCACTAGACTTTACGAAGAATGCGTGAAGAAGGGATATATTCAAGAAAGATTGACACCGCGCGCTTTCGCCGAAGTAAGACAACCACGTGGCATGCCCCTAATAAAGACAGAAGACTTTACGCCAATGGAGGTAAAAGAAATAGCTTGGAAAGCAGTTAAAGCCTATAAGAAGTTGTCCTTAGTCAATTACGTGAAAAACCCTAAAAAAACATTAAAGACGGCAGTAAATCAGCCCAACATAGTCATTAAATTCATTAAGAATCTGCCTTCCATATGATTTGTTATGTTAAACGCATTCCTATAGATCTAAGCCTCCAAATGAAGTGGTTCGCTGCCGTTCGCGCCATTATTCGGCTATAAAGATTTTTCCTAAACATGTGTGTGATGACATATGATGGAGAGTAGAAGTCATCGTAGAATTTTGCTCTAATCCTCGTGATTTCTTCGGTGGGTAAAAGCGGATTTTCAAATACAGGTGTAACCGTATCGTAAAGGCTCCAATCATTTGAAATTTTCCATCCCATGTTCTCTATAAGGCTTCGTAGTTCAGTGCCAGGATAAGGTGTTGCTATACAGACATACACGTCGTCTGGTTTTACTTTTTTAATGAAGTTAAAAGTTTGCTCTAAGGTTTCGCTAGTTTCTCCAGGATAACCAATTATAACAGATATTGCAACAAATAGTCCAGCCTCTTTTGCCAATTTAATCGCTTTCTCGTTCTGCTCAACAGTTGTTCCCTTTTTCATTAAGCTTAAAATTTTTTGGCTTCCAGACTCAACTCCAAATAGAACCTGCTGGCAGTTTGCTTCTTTCATTCCTTTTAAAATCTCCAGGGAAACTTGATCAACTCTGGTTTGGCAATCCCATGGAATATCTATTCTTCTCCTCTTAATTTCTTCGAAAAGCTTTATTATCCTATTTTTGTCCAAGGTTAAAGTGTCATCATAAAATGACACTGCATCTGCGCCATAGTTGTTTATCAACCATTCAAGCTCTTTTGCAACGTTTTCAGGTTTTCTTGATCTAAATTTCTTTCCAAACATTCGCGATGTCACACAAAATGAGCATTGAAATGGGCACCCACGACTTGTTATTATCGGGAATATCATTTTGCCAAAAAGGCGATATTTTTTCAACGGGAAATGGTGATAAGCTGGAAATGGTAAATCATCCAATTCTTCTATAAAAGGTCTGTCTGGAGTACGCATGATCCCTCCATTCTTTCTGAAGGTTACACCATTAATTTTTTGTGGGTCACCATGCGAGTGTATACATTGCAGAAGCTCCAGTAAGGTTTGTTCACCCTCTCCTCTGACAATGAAGTCTACGGCTTTCTCTTCAGATAGAATTTCTTTATCCATAAAATGCGCATGCGGCCCTCCAAGAATTACCGGGGATTCTGGGCATGCCACCTTTGAGATTTGTGCAGATAGCAGGGCAGAGTGAGCGGTAGGGGTCATAGAGGTTATGCCCACAACGTCTGGTTGAAATGAGGTCAACTCCTCCTTGAGTTTTTTATGATCTATGCCCAGCGCTGCGCAGTCTATCACTATAAATTCACATTCGCTTTTTTCAAGCACAGCCGCCAAATATGTTAAACCTATAGGCAAGTATGGATGATGTTGAAACGCACCCTTTATTATTGGGGGGTTTACTAGAGCTACCTTCATTTTCCCCGTCAAATCATTCCACTTCTTTACGCTTTTTAATTCATATTCTTAGTCATAAATATATAGGAACAACCTATAATCCTTATACTTATGCATGTTAAACTCAGAGGGTATGCACAAGTTTTGAGCTTCAGAGATTTTACCATATCAAAATTAATAAATAAGTGTAGCAAACAAAAACATAACGTACGTAAAGGTGAAGATGATGGCCGAATCATATGCGGTTTTATATGACAAAATTTCCTTCAAAGCTTTAATTTTTGTTGCGGCTCTTGCTTATTTTTCATTGTCTTTTTACTGGGTAATTCAAAGCATACGCTGGCAAGCCTTGATGATATCTGAATATCCTTTTTATGCAGCGGAAATTTTGAAAGACCCTGTGTGGACTGTTATTTTTTACACTGCTGAAGTAGTTGCTGGCCCAATAAGCGTTTATTCTCGGGGGGTGGCGGGATTTTTGGCTTTGTATTTGGCTTTTCTTTTTTTAAGGAAAGGCAAGAGTGTGTTATCGCAAATTAGAGGGAAGGTTGGCGCTGCACTGGCTTTTGAAGGTGGCTATTTCCTAGCTTTAATTCCCTCCGTGGTTGAAATGGTTTATCTTTTTTTTGAAAGTGAGCGAGTCTGGTATTTCGGTGAAATCAATGGACTAGTTGCATTAGTGGTTGGAGGTATCCCATGCTTTGTTATGATAGTTACAGTTCCATATGTTTTGCTTAAACTGAGATCAAAAATAGTGCATGATACTCCAAATCAAGAAATTGTTAAATGGAGCTGCATAGTAGGCGTTACGTATCTTTATGTGGTTTTTTGGTTTACCTACACCATGACATGGTTGGGAACACTAATTCCATGGCCAGCAAGGGCTCAACCTGGGATAGAAATTCTGTGGAATCCGTTAGCCCTTACAAGTTTCGTAGTCACCGTTGTAGGCCTTTTTCTGATAGCCACCTACGGGTTAATGACGACTCTTCCAGCTATTAAGAAATTGCCTGTAGAATTGAACTTAAGGCGTATAGGCACGGTCATGACCGCCCTTGGAGGCTATTTTGTTTTTATGCTTGCCCTCTATTTTCTTTCTGGAGGGTATTCAGCGCAACCCACTGCTTGGATGGAGATAATAGGTCCCCATAATGCGGATATGTGGTGCATGAGTTTTCTTGCTCTAGGATTATTGCTGTTAACAATAAAAAGCAAGATAAAGGGCTGACTCCAGCCCTCAACATCTACATTTCGCATTTATTTTCGTAAAAGCTTTCCTCTTTTTTCTAAGATCATGTTTATTGCTTTCTTTGGATTTCTGATAAACTTCACAATTTTATCCCATGAAAAAGCTAGATTCACCAAATTAGCTTGAGCGCATAACTCGTGTAAATCGTCTAATGTGAACTCTGAGGTTTCAATGAGAGGCTCGGCTGCAGCTAAAGTTTCATCGCTGAAATCCTCTCTCAAGAAGCCTCCACGCTTAGCTTGTTCATATAGTTCGGTGCCATAGAGGGGGGTGGCAAAACTGAAGTAGAACCTATCTGCCCCAAGCTTCTTCAATTTATATGCATAATCTATGGTGGCTTTTATATCATCTTTTGTTTCCCCTATAAGTCCTATAATGAAGAAACACGCCACTTTAATTCCCACCTTTCTGGCTGAAATTACCGCGTTTTCCACTTTCCTTAAATCCAAGTTTTTCTTGACAACTTGGTCTACAACACGTTGAACCCCAGATTCAGGAGCAATAAAAATTCTCTTGCAGCCAGCCGCCTTCATTTTTGCTAAAAGATCTTCGTCAAGGGTGTCTGCCCTAACACCCGTCGGAATATACCATTCAAAATCCAAATTTCTTTCCATAATTAAATCACAAATGCTTTCCATCCTCTTCCTATCTAACGTCATGTTATCATCATAGAAGTCGATTTGTTTAATATTATACGTGCGAATTAGCTGTTCAATTTCATCAGCTACATTCTGGGGGCTTCTGGCACGCCACGTTCTCCCATCTACGGTGTGAACCGAACAGAAAACGCAGTTATATGGGCAACCTCTGCTGGTAATAACCGTCGTCCAAGGTTTCCGTATTTCTCCTCTGATAGGGTTTTCTTTTACCGCAGCATAATACATTTCCATGGGTAGTAAATGTCTCGCCGGGAACGGAAGTGAATCCAAGTCTTGAATTGGAGGTCTTGAAGGAGTGAAAATCTTTTTCCCATTTTCAATAAAAGCTATCCCCCTTATTTTCTTTAAACGTTGCATATTCCCTTCATCTAATGCACCAACCAACTCAAACATAGTGTGTTCAGCTTCTCCAATTATAACAAAATCTATATCTGGACGCGAAAGGCAATCCTCAGGTCTAGCAGATGGATATTGCCCATCCACCACTGTGACAATATCCTTATCTACATTTTTTACTGTAGATGCGGCTTCAAAGGCCGTTTTAGACCAACCAGCAAATGGAATTGTGATTCCAACAACATCTGGCGACCAATTTTTAATTCTTTCTGCTATTTGCTCGTTTTTTAAGCCCACACGATATTTTGTTTCATCTATCTGCTCAATGTTATTCATGCCTTCTGTAGGTGCGTCTATAATTTTCACTTTGTGTTCTTTTTCAAGCATTGCCGCTACGTAAGCTATTCTTAATGGTTGAAATACCGTTGGTTTTCCCCAAGATTTTGGATGTATGCGAGGGGGATTAATTAAGCAAACGCGCATGTTTTCTTGCCCATCGTTAGTAAGCATGAAGATAGAAAAATACTTTTATTTTAATCTTTAAGTTTAGGTAAAGCTTTATATTCAGTTATTTTTGTGTAATTTTTGGAAACAAAAATAATGCAGGAGTCAATTGATGAACGCTGTTGCCTCTATATCCGGAGGAAAGGATTCTATTTACGCGTTATATATTGCGCTGAAGGAAGAATTAAAGATAGATTACTTGTTGTTTATAAATAACGGCAGTAAAGCTCACCGGATGAACAGGTGGTTATTGAAACTAGTGTCAGATGCTCTTGAAATACCCATGGTGACTGCTAATAAGGAAATTAACGACGTAAAAAGTGTGCTTAGTAATTTGAAAGCAAACGTTTTAGTTTCTGGGGTAATGACAACTCCTGAGCACATGGACTGGTACCGGGAAATATGCGACCCAATAGGAGTCAAGCATTATGCTCCCCTTTGGGGGATGAATCCCCTCTCCGCTCTTACCCATATGAAAGAATTAGGTTTTCAAATTCTAATTATCGAGGTAAACACTTCATTGGGTTGCCATAGAAGTTGGCTTGGGAAAAAACTGGATGGAGCTGTGTTTGAGGAGCTTAAGGAACTTGAAAATAAACAGAAAATTAATCTCATAGGCGAGTTTGGTGAATACCACACTTTTGTTCTTGACTGCCCAATATACCGAAAGAAAATAAACATTCTAGATTCGGAAAATATTTGGGAGAACGCAAAAGGTTATACCTTGATCAAAGATGCGTGCTTGCAACCTAAAACAAGCTAATCACAGCATATAGCATTAATTTGCAGATAGTTTGGCACGCATTATTTCAATTAAGTTTCCGGATCTGACAGCTTTATTGAAATATGATAACGCTTTCATAGACGCAGAGATTCCATGTGAAAATCCTTTGGAGAACATGCGGATAACATAGGTAGGACGAAGATAGAAACTTTGAAAGGCCTGTTCGTAGATTTTCCGCTGTTCTTCCATGCTGAACGTAGGTGTTTCAAAGATGGGAGTTGCACAGTCATATTGGTCAAAGTCTGTTACTCTTAGCCACCCTTTTTGTTTTACCAGTTCATACATTGGTGTTCCTGGTAGAGGTGTAGCTATGTTATAGAAGCTTACCTCCTCAGGACTTATTTTCTCAGCAAATTTTATGGTTCTCCAAGCGGTTTTCTTAGTTTCTCCAGGGAAACCTAGAAGTATGTTTGGAACAGGCTTAAGCCCAAGTTCTCTTAACCAACCAAAGGCTCTTTCAGTTTGTGCAACTAAAATGCCCTTATTCATGTCATTCAAAACTTCTTGCAAACCCGCTTCAACCCCAAACCATACGGAGACGCAACCCGCCTCTTTCATTTTCGTTAGCAACTCTTTT
>Ga0209225_1003574_pt1 | contig 12806 bp, 9 predicted proteins | sample WasSprMetagenome_FD_184732 | JGI IMG/M metagenome (GOLD analysis project Ga0209225, IMG submission 184732) | Sulfidic aquatic microbial communities from Washburn Spring, Yellowstone National Park, USA - WS (SPAdes) (version 3) | ecosystem: Environmental > Aquatic > Thermal springs > Hot (42-90C)...
AATTGTTGGAGTTTGTTTTGAATGCCATAAATATATTTTTTCTAATGAAGAATATGAAGTAAGGATAATTCCTTTTCCTATGGCTATTTCTTCAAAAATTTTCTTTCATAAAAAATGCTTGAATAAAGAGGTGAAAATGATATGATTGAAATTTTAAACTATTTTATAAACTTCTTTATTTTCCTATCTGAAAATATATTATACCATATTCTTTTACTTATTCCAATAATAGCATTAATTTTCTTACTTCCAGAAGAAAAAGCAATTGGAGGATTGCATCCAAGAGCATATGGTTATTTATGGATTTTCAGATTTATTTTCTGTTTAGTTCCATTAAGCTTATCTTCTTCAATAAAATATTTAACATATTTTAAAATAAATGAAGAAATATTAAATTTATTAAATTTCAATTTTTGGATTACTCAATTATTCTTGGATATCATTGGAGCATACATTTGTCATATAAGAGAAAGGCATGGATTTGAAAATTTATTTGCTTTGAATTTTATGATAATTTTGCCATATTTATTTTCTCCAATCTTATTATTTTATTCAATTTATGAAAGAAAAGTTAAAAAGATAAAGCCTAAAGAAAAAAGTAAAGAAGCAATATATTTAGGAGAAATAAAATATGGATTAGCAAGAATTCCAAGCATACAATATGATAGATACAATGATACAAAAATAACATCAAATGAATGGATTCCAATAAAAACAAAAGGAGAATTGTATTATGATTTTATTCATAATGTTAATCCTCATTTAATAATCTGTGGAAAATCTGGATGCGGAAAAACTTCTACATTAATAAGAATTGTAAATGAATTATCTAAATATGGAAAAATCATAATAATTGATTTTCATGGAGAATATGTAGGATTAAAAGATTTGATAAATTCTGAAATAATTGATGTAGCTTATCAAGGATTAAATCCTCTTACTCCAATTGCAAATGAAAATTATTATGAAATTGCAATTGATTTAATAAATTCAATAAATATTGTAGATATTTATAAACTTGGAATAACACAAGAAAGTGAATTAGTAGATTCTATAATTTCAATAAAAGAAAAGAATTTAGAAGAATTATATAATGAAATTAATAAAAGAAGCAAAGATGAAAAAGCAGGACATATAAGAGATGCATTGATTGGATTAAAGAATAGAATAAGATTATTACAATCTGGATTTTCATTAAAAACAAATATAGATTTTAATAAAATAATAAAACAAAATTCAATAATTGATTTATCTAAAATAGCAAATGAAGATTTAAAAACAATAATTGCAGAATTAATATTAAGGAAGATTTTAAGATGTATGACATTTAATAAAATTGAAAATAGAACTTTCTTAATAATTGATGAAGCTCATAGAATATCAAAGAAAGAAGGAATAATAAATACATTAATGAGAGAAAGTAGAAAATATAATTTAGCATGTATTTTATCTTCTCAATTAATATATGATTTTGATCCAGCAATAATTGGAAATGCAGGAACAAAGCTATTTATGATGAATGATAGTGAAAAAGATATAGATTCTATTATTAATATTACAGGATGTGAAATATTAAGACAAGTATTACCCTCTTTAAAACAATTTGAAGCAGTATCAATAAGAAAACAAGAAATTGAAGAATTGATGAAAACAACAAGAGGAAAATTATATCCAACAATTACATTATTGATTGCTTCATTAAAGCCATATTTTGAAGAAGAAAAATTAAAGAATATAAAAAGAGAAGTAAGAGAAACTAAAATTGAAGAAAAAGAGAAAAATGAAGAAGCAACTTTCTTAAAAATTAAAGAAGAAATAATTAAGAATAAAATTATTCCAATTGATAAAACAAAAAGAATAAAAATTGAAGATTTGAAGGCATTAAACAATATTGAAAATATTTCAAAAGAAGAAGAAAATAGATTAAAAGAATTAGAATTGATTAGATATATAGGTGGAAAAGCAGTATTAACTCATTCAGGAGCAGAAATATTGAAAATAATTAGAAAATATTTATAAATAATGATGCAGAAAATTTATGAGAAGAGAGTTTAATTAAAAAGTTATTAATTAGATAATGTTAATATTAAAATAATCGTCCATCTATAAAAGAAAAGAAGAAATAACTACAGTTAAGATGGGCAAAAATGAAAATAAAAAAATTATGCATTAAAAAGTATAAGAGTCTTTGGGATATTTCTTTGGAACTCGATGAGGATTTAAATGTTTTTGTAGGAAAGAATAATAGTGGAAAATCAAATATAATCGACGCCTTAGTCTTTCTTTCTCATCTTATAAAAAAAGGAGAGGCAAGAAACACTTACTCACAATATGGAGGCTATGAAGAAATAGTTTTTGGTAAAAAAGAAAAAGAAGAAATAACTTTTAATTTGGAATTTATTCTCTCACCAGATGAAAAACATTCTTTATGGCAAGAATTAGGCTTAGCAATATCTGAAGATGAATTTCAAAAAGCATTAAATAAGATAAGTTATTTGATTCGGCTTAATGAAAACGATATAATGGTTGAGGAGGTACACTTATGGTACAATGAAAAAGACATAATTTATGCTAAAGGAAGTCATCGAGGTGGAGTGTATTATAGGGAAATACTCGACGATTTTAAGAAAGGTTTGATGCAAGGAAACTGGGGGCTCATATCACATGGTGGAAGGTCGCCAGCTTCTTCTATTCTATTTGGACTTCCGTTTTCTCCTGGTGATCCTGAGGAAAAACTCCTTTTGTTTATTCGACATTTCATCAGTTCTTTTGTATTATTAGCTCCTATTAGAAGAAGCCCAGAAAGGCAAACTGTATTAGGTATATTTGAGCTAAATTCTTTCGGAGAGAATCTACCTCAAGTTCTTAATTCATTAGCATCTTCCAATAGAAAATTATTTGAAAAAATAATTAATAGTACTATGAAAATCATAGAAGAAATTGAAGAAATAAAATCGCCTCTAAAGGAGGGGACACAAGAAACCTATATTTCAATTGTAGAAAAGTCATTCACAAAAGAATTTAATTGGAAAAACATCGCATCTGGTACAAAAGAAGCTCTTTTTCTAACAACTTTGTTACATACAACGCGTAAAGGAAGCTTATTAATGATAGAGGAACCTGAATTGCATCTTCATGCTGAAGCACTATGGAAGTTACTTTCATTATTTAAAAAAGTATGCAAAGAAGATGATAAGCAAATGATAATAACAACACATTCTCCCATGATTATTGATTTCTTACCTTTTGAGAAGATATTTATAGTAACTAAAGAGAATGGGATGACAAAAGTGGCCTCTCTTAGAGAAGGTAAAGAATGTGAAACCATGCTATTTCAAGCAGGGATTCCGAAAAGTTGGCTACTCCAGCACAAGCTGCCTTTATTTCTCTTAATAGTTGAGGGTAGAGAAGATGTAAAAATTTGGAGAAAATTTTTAGAGAGAAGGAATGTTGACCTTACGAAAATTCGGATTGTAAGTCCTGAAGATGCAGGTGGAGGTAAAAAGAGTATAGAAATAGGCAAATTTCTTAAAAAGGCTAGAATACCTATACCTTTTATGATTATTCAAGATTCAGACAATAGAAAGAAAGAAAAAGAGGAAGAGTTAAAGAAAGCAGGGTTTACACCAAATGAATATTATGTATTATCGAGAAAAGAAATTGAAGATTACCTTCTAGATTCCAAAGCGATCTCTGAAATAACAGGAAAAGATATACAAGAAATAGAGATGCAAATTAAGAACACTAAAGGAGCAGGTAAAGAAAAGTTAGAAAGTTTGTTTAAGCTCCTTGGATTAAGCAAGCCTGATGAAAGTATGAAAGAACTTTTAGCATTTCGTGTTGAAATTTCGGAAGAAATTTCATCAATTATCAATAGGATAAACGAAATTATTTCCAAAATCTTTGAATTCTATTAAGCCAAAAGTCTAATTTATTGAAAAATTTTTGAAAAAATGTTATTTAAAAAGAAATGATTAAAGTAAAATAAACAATTAAAAAATTAATAGTATTATTTTTAATAATAAACTACTTAAATTTTTGAAAGAATTTTTGAATACTTTTCCATTCTCATAATTTTTCCTTCAGTTTGAATAAGCCATATCATCCAACAAAGTTCAATTGGTCTATATCCACATGCTAAAGCAATTTCTTCAGTTTTCTTAATAAATTCTATATCATTATTTATAGGCTTTAATCCAGCTTTAATTAAAATCTCATTTATTACTCTTTTAACAATTTTATCTGGCATAATTGTATCAATACCACCCATCATTCTTAAATATTGAAAAGTTATTGATCCAACTCCTTTTATTCTTCCAATAGGATCTTCTTTCCAATTTTCAATATTAGCATTCTTTGCCCATGCTCTTAAAGCTTCTTTATCATTATTGCTTAATTTTGAAAGATAAGAAGCAATTTCTTTAGCAATAATCCAAGATCTTTTATTTTTCCATTTTCAATAAATTTTTTATTAAATTCTTCAACTTTTAGAATAACTGCAGTAAAATAATTTAAACCAATTGAAGTAAAAGCTAATCCAGGAACCTTTTGCATATAGCTATCGACTATATCTTTTAATGGATTCATTCTTAATAAAATGTTTTTGAAGTAAAATTTTATAAAATATTTTAAATAGAGAATATATTATAGTAAAAGAATGGAAAAAGAGGAGATTTAGAAGTGAGTAGCAAGACTCTGGCTGAAACTGAAAGGGCTTCTTTAGATCTGATTTTGGAGGATTTTCGCTTCCTTTTTAATAAGGAGGAGATCAAACAAGATGAAGTGGACGAGGTTCTATACAATTTAAAGAGCGATGAAGTTAAATCTTATGTTCAGAGTTTGAGATTTCGCTCTAAGCCTGAAACTGCTTTAAGGGAATCATTTATTGCTGGCAAATCAGTTCTTTTAAAGTATCTTTTTGGTGAGGCATTACCGGAAGTTAGGTCTAATGGGTTTATTGATTATTTGATTAAGGATGAAATGGGGCGTGGTATAGCTTTAGAGCTCAAACCGCTCTTTGAGGCTGATGTGGAATTTGATAAAGCTGGCAAACCCATTCTCAAGAGACTTAGACAAAAGAAGCTTAAGCCTGAGGATTATCGGGAGCAGGTTCTCAAATATATTCAAGAGGGTGAAGCTCAGTTCGTTATCTTAACGAATTTAAAAGATTGGTTCTTTTATAGCAAAGAGCTTACACCAAGAGATGTTAAACCCTTCTGTACTATTGGTTTTTTTGAGTTTGTTAAGGAATATGATGTCATTGGCAATTTGAGAGATTATTTAGAGAGGAAAGAGTTCGAGTCCATTAGGTATGAACTTGATAAGCGTTTCTTAGAGAGTTTAAAAACTTGGGTAAAAAAGCTTTCAGAAGTTGAGTTTACGGTTGATGATAAGAGAAAACTTGAACTGATTATTGGGTTAATTAATAAGTTTATTTTTATTCAAACGTTAGATGATTATGGTGTTATAGAATTTAACTGGATTAAAAAACGCTGGAGTTATCATGAACAAATGTGGCAGAGAAAAGGTAAACTAATGGTTTTAGAGAAGTTTTTCGATGAACTCGACGACTGGTTTTATCTTTATTATGACACCGAACTCTTTAAAGAGAAAATTTTGCTATATATCAAAAAGGATGAAGAAAATATAGATAGGCTTTACAGAAACCTACAGTTAGTGCTGGGACTCACCTATTTACAAGTGCCCTTTGGTGCCTTAAAAGGGATAATGCAGTATAACTTCAGATATATTGATGAAGATGTATTAGGGAAAGCCTATGAAACATTCTTGGGAGAGGTTAGAAAGGAAGAGGGTGTTTATTACACACCCAAATATATTACGCAGTATATCGCGGAGAACACTGTCGGTAGAGTTTTCGACCAACTTCTGAATGAAATTAAAGAAAAACTTACGAGTGAAGACTTTAAGAGAGTAAAAGATTTAGTTTCTAAATTTATTTCAGTACGCGTACTCGATCCAGCATGTGGATCCGGGTCTTTTCTCATAAAGGCTATCAGAATCATTTTTAACAAATACAAAGAACTTATTAAGGAACTTAACGAGTGTTACAAGAAATACCTAAATTATAGGGGTTCACTTGATATATCGAAAGAGAATATTATTAAAGCTGAACTATTGTCCAATATAAAACATATGTTAGGTCCAGATAGTGATAGAGAGTTGATAGCTAGAATCCTTGTAAGGCATATTCATGGCGTCGATTTGGACAAACGAGCACTTGAAGTTGCAAAAGTGAATATATGGTTAGAAGCTATCAAGCTTGTCCCTAAAGAGTTCAGATATGATAAACTTCCACCTGAAACAAATTACATTCTGCCAAACCTTGAAATGAACCTACGCTGTGGCGATTCGCTTGTTGGATTACCTGAAGAATTTACGATGAAATATATTAATGATAAGCATCGAATAGATCTAATTAAGCTCTTTGATTTGAGACAAAAATATTTAGACGATCCAACTAATCCTAAGCTTATAGAGGAGATAGAGGATGTGAAATGTAAAATTAGAAATGAACTCACTGAAGAATTTAAAGAATATTTAAAAGTAAAAGGGATCTCTGTTCAACTCGTTAATTACACAAAACCGTTTCATTGGGTATTAGAATTTTGGTACATATTCTTTAATGAAAATGGTGATCTTTTGCCAAAGGAGCAACAAGGATTTGACATCATAATAGGTAATCCTCCTTACATTGAATATCGTCTCATAGTGAAAAAACTTGGTACGGCATATGCAAGATTTTTGAAGGCCAATTATAGACTTTCTCGAGGTCAATTTGATATAACAATACCTTTTACTGAGAAACCTCTCAACCTACTGAAAAGGGGCGGAATGTTAAGCTATATTATGACTAATAAATTCATGGTTGCGGAGTATGGATACAACTTAAGGAATTATTTACTAAACAGTCAATTTTTAGAGAGGATAATCGATGTTTCCAACATAAAAGTATTCAAAGATGCAGCTATCTACCCTGTAATTTTCATAGTAAAAAAGATCGACAAAGATCTTCAATATGACCTATATATTGGTTCTCCATCGGAGGAGGAAATGGTCAAGGGGGCACCCTCACTTACACAAGTTCCTAAATCTATTTTCACAACAGAGTTGCCTTTGTGCATTTTAACTCCATATATAACGGGTGTACATTTAAAGTTATTTAAAAAAGTGCGAAGTGGACATACAATTCCAGAGAACCTATTTAAATGCGGTGTCGCTCAGACAGGCTTCTCAGATAAAATCAAGTCATCAACTGAAGCGAGAAGTGGAGATTACATTGAGTTCGTACAAGGAGAAGACATAACCCCATTTTTCATCATTCCTCCTAATAAGTACTTTCCTTTATCATCATTATCTGAAGAGAAAATAACTGAATTCAAGCAACGAAAAATTATGATACCTGGAATGGTGAAGGACATCTATTGTGGTTATGATACTATTGGGTTTGGATGTGGACGCGTTTATTATGTTACTGAAAACGAATCACCTTATCCATTACCTTATCTGACTGCGCTTTTTAATTCATCACTATTCAAGTTTATTTATAGGATTATTTATGGGATGAGCCATCTTAGCGGAGACTATTTAAGGATAAATTCCCCTTACTTAAGGGTATTTAGCATTAAGGAAATTAATGCAAAACTGGCCAATAAATTTGAAGATCTTATTAACTTATTAATAATGCTAAAGAAGGCACATTATAAAATACTTGAAATATGGAATGAATGGTGCACTCGGCTTAAAAATGATGAGTACTCCTTGTTCAGAATACTCTCTGAAGACGCTAAATTCATAAGGGCAGGGGAATTCAATAAGGCTTGGACTTCTAAAGCTACCTTCTATTCGACTGAATCTAAGATGTTATATGTTATTTTCAATGACTTCAAGGTTATAGGAGAAGTAAGTAGGCATGAAATAAGAATATATGGGTTAGATGAAAACAATAAAGAAGAGCTTATTTATGAAATGGAATTCAACAATAGAGAGTTGATGCTCCATACTTATTGTTCTCTACTTCAAGCTTTGGAATCTAAGGCGAAGGTTAAAACTCTTTCTCAACTTTTTGAGAAAACAAAAGTGCCGATTGTAAAAGAGGTTAACAAAAGTCCAAACGAATTAACGCCTAACATAATTAAAATGACCAAAGATGAATTTGAAAGATGGCTTAAGGAAGAGATATCAAAAGAAATAGAGGCAGACATCGTAAAGATTGATAACGAGATCGAAGATTTAGAAGCTAAAATAGATGCTTTAGTTTTTAGATTGTATGAATTAAATGAGGATGAGATGAAAATAGTGTTTGATTCATTAAAGACGCCAGCAATGTATCAGGGTAAGGTTTTTGAATTCTTCAGGAGGCTGTGAATATGGATGTTTGCGGTTTTAGAGAAGGATTTGGTCTCCGTGATGACCAGAAACCTATAGTTGAAGAAGCTCTCTGTGAGTTTGAAGAAAACAATAGGCAAAATGTGTTTATATCGCTTCCACAAGGCACTGGCAAAACTATAATCGCCCTTGCTGTTTTGTCAAAGCTGATAAACGATGGTAAAGTAAGACGAGTTTTAGTTTTGATACCAGGAAGACAATTGGTTAAACAATGGATTGATAAAGCGAACACGATGTTTTACGGCTTAGGCTTAATCGAATACGCCAAGCTTTCAAAAGAGGGCATCCATAAAATACGAGGTTCGTTAAAATACTTAGGTGCTATAGGCATGGCAATGACTATACAATCATTCAAAAATGTTATCAAAAAAGAGATTTTTAGCGAAGAAGACTTTGACATGATAATCATTGATGAAGCTGCAGACCTTGTTATCTCAAGGGATTTCATTGAAGGTTTTAGAATGTCAAAATATTTAAAAGGAATGGAAAAATGGCAAAACAAAAAGCTTTTCTTACTTCCTTATCATGTAATGGAAAAGAAAATTATTGGTTTAATGAAGAAATTTGGAAAGAACTCAAAATTAATCCGTAAGATGATAAAATCTCCTACATGTACTGTTCGAGATCCAGAAGTTATATATGATCCACTTATTAATATCTTTGTTAAAGTATTACAAGAAAATTATAAGAAAATAAAAACAAGCGTTCATAGAATACTCAACGAATATGGGATTGAAGGTTACCGAGAAAATCTTGAGACATTATTAAATCCAGATACTTTAGAAAGATTAAAAATGATTTACCATCTTGATGAAGACACGCTTCAGCAAATTCAAGTATTAATAGTCAAATATATTCTTATACAACATGTTGAAAAATGGTTTCTGTACTCAAATAGAGCAGAACTTTCACGAAGTATACTTTCAGCCCAACGCGATGTTAAAATATGGCTTAACAACGAAGATAAAAAATTAAATAAACTAATTGATATTGTCAAAAACTATCTCAACGAAAACAAAAAGGTTTATGTTTTCTCACAGTATTTAGCTACAGCAGAATATATAACAGACATTCTCATAAAAAGCTTATCACTAAAGCCAAGGGATATCACACTCATTACTGGTATGGACGATGCTGATGCACAATACAAAAAACTTCGTAGCTTTAAGGATGTTGGTAAAGTCCTTGTAACAACACCTGTTTTCGGAAAAGGAACAGACATACCAGAGGCTGACGTAATTATCGTTTATACTCCTCCATTAAGCATTGAAAGGTTGTTCCAAGTGGTGGGACGAATTAGGGGAGGTGAAGTAATATTTTTGGCTTATAATGGTTATGAAGAAGAAATTATGAATCTCGTTGCTGACCAATTGAGAAGAAAACTTGCTTCAATGGAGAGTGAAAGCCCTGGACTTGATCGCTATATCTGATATCTACGCTGACATATCTGTTTTATCAGTTCTCATCTCAATGTTGGATGAGGAAGAAAGAGAAAACAGGGTAACCGTTATAGCTGGTGATATTGGTATTAAGTCGGCAAAAAATTATACTGAAAGTGCTCGCCAAGTTTTTACATCGCTTCTGAGAGTTAATAAATATGTGCTATATGTACCTGGTGATTCCGATGAAAAACAGCTTCAAGTGGATATGCCAGGCGTAATCAATCTTGATGGAAAGAGTTACGTGTTAAAGTTTGAGGATATTAAGGTGGGCTTTCTAGGTTTGGGAGGCGCTCCAAAGCACAGCATAAGAGTAGACGAACCTTTGCCTTATGTTTGGGATGAGAATATTCAGATAATAGCAACGGAACTTGAAACTGTATTAAAGATAAACATACAGAAAGTTGCACAAGAACATCCAGACTACATATTTTTAGTGACTCACACCCCACCATATGGTGTGGCTGATCGGTCAAAACCGATAACCTTACGAGAAATAGCAGTTTTAGAAGATCTCCTTGAAGAATTAAAGGGTGAAGTAAAACCAGAAACTAAAGAAACTACGAAAAAAATCCCAATAACCCTGCGACATCTTGGTTCAAGGATTGTGAGAGATTTCGTTAGATACTACAAACCAGACGTACATATTTTTGGACATGTACACAAGGAAGGTGGCAAAACTCAAATTCAAGAAGCAACAAAATTCTTTAATGTAAGTCACTTATCATCACTTCCATATAGACTCACAGGGAGAAGGTTCCTACAGCTAAAAGTAACTAAAGAAAATATCACATCATCTTTCAATCACATCATAACCGAAGGTAATATACCTTTCAATGAATTCATCGAGAAATATCTATAACCGAAGTTTTACTTAATAAAGCCCATTACTTCCTCTTTGGTCCCTCATATTATTCAAAGGTAGTTTTGTTTTATTACTTCCTTTTAGAGTTTGAAAAGGTAAGAGTGCTAATCGTTATTATTTCCTCTAGTACAACAGCTTAATATAAAATGACAAAAATAAAATAAAAATATATATTCTAGAATAATGTAAGAATTATAAGAAATTCTAAAAAGGAGTAAATTTATTATTAAGGCGATAAAAATGGCGAATAAGATAAAAAAATTGGTAGAGGTAGAGAGTGACTCAGAAATAACTAAAGCATTTCAAAATGAAATGGACGATAAGATTGCCGCATTAGCAATAATTGCACCTTATCAGCCAGCGAAAGTTAGTCCTACAAAAGCTTTATGGGCTGAGATCGGATTAACTGAAGAGCTAAATGTAGAAGAAGCTATCGACAAATTAAAGGAAGAGGGTATCCAAAACTTGATCCTATGCATAAATTCATTTGGAGGTGGAGTTTCATCTTCTTTTAAGGTGGCTTATACCATACGCAAAAATTTTGATAAAATAATAGTATTCGTTCCCCATATTGCAGCAAGTGGTGGAACGTTGATTGCTCTTACAGGCAATGAAATCGTAATGGGTGATATGAGTTCATTAACGCCACTAGATATACAGATGGAACGTGGAGGCAAGATGTACTCAGTAAATGCGATGATAAGAAGCTTTGGAGCTCTTAATGAGTTCTTTGAAAAAGTTGCAGAAGAAGATGCTCCATACCCATGGAAAGCTATGGCTAATAAACTAGATCCTGTTGAATTTCAGGAGTGGATAGATGCCTCAAGTTTAATGGAACTCCATGCTAAGAAAATATTGGAGATGAACGAGAGTTTTAAAGAAAACGCAGATCTGATAATAAGCCGACTTACAAGCGGATATCCTGTTCATTCATATACTATAACTATGGAGGAGGCAAAGGAGATTTTTGGGGAGTATATCCACCACGGGAAAGAAGATAAATATAAAAATTTATGGAGGGCTTCAAAACTATGGATTAAGAAATATTTAAATGTAGAATCAAGCAATCATATAATAAGATTTATTTTACCCAAAAACAAAGGGGTGGCAAAAAATGAAAAAACATCTAACTAATGCAGAAATCAGAAAGATATTTACTGATCCCTACTCGTTAAGAAAAGGAATAAAGTTATGGAAAGATGCTGAAAAAAGAGGAGAGGAATTCATCAGAAATGTTAAGGAAGAGAGAAAGAAATTGTTGGAAAAACAGCAGGGTAAGATATCTGTTGCCTTATAACTCTCTACTTTTCTTCAGTGTTCTCACACTCAGACAACAAGCAGATATGCGACTCTTGTAGAACCCAAATTTGCTTCAGAAACTTCGCATATCCCTAGAACGTTAAGCGACATATCGGCTTAGGAAGTTAGAAAAGATAGCTGAGGGGAAAATAGAGGCACATGAAGTTGTAATAAAGAGTCTATTCAGAGATAAATACATTTTGAAATTTCAAAGACTATTCATTTGGAAAAAAGAATATTTCCAAACTTTAATTTTAAAGTATTGGAAATGCTAAATCTGTAAAGCAAACTAATTATTTATATAAATTTTTAAATTATGCTAAAGAAAGAAATGGATATTTTAGTGTTTAACTATTATGAAAATAATGTTAGAAAATTCTTTAAAAAATTTAATAAAGATAAAATTAAGTTTTCCTTAATCTATTAAGTAATGAATTTAAAGAATTTATGTTATTAATAATTATATCCTTTACTTCTATTTCTCCCTCTGACATTACTTTAACATACTCTTTCCACCAATTTATATAACCTTGTGTAGATGGCAATCTACCTGATTTTTCCAATCTTCTTAGTTCAATGAAAAAATGGATTTCTGCTCTAAACCAATCAGATGGCTTATTTGTAGTTTGAATCCAACAATGTAATATATCATCATTCTTTCCTATATGCTTGCAAGGTAATTCCATACCAATTATATGTTGACTTTTAATTTGGTTTATGTTGATATTATATTTTTCTGCTATTTGAAGTGTAATTTCATATGGTATATAAAAAAGAAGTTGTTCCATATTAAAATA
>Ga0209225_1003577_pt1 | contig 12794 bp, 12 predicted proteins | sample WasSprMetagenome_FD_184732 | JGI IMG/M metagenome (GOLD analysis project Ga0209225, IMG submission 184732) | Sulfidic aquatic microbial communities from Washburn Spring, Yellowstone National Park, USA - WS (SPAdes) (version 3) | ecosystem: Environmental > Aquatic > Thermal springs > Hot (42-90C)...
AAGTGCGGCACGGTCGGTATGGTCGGTATCTCCGCTGCCCCAAATGCGGGGCCACTGCGCCCATTCCCACCGGCGTGAAATGCCCGGCCTGCGGAATGGGTGAGCTTGTGGAGCGCACCGGGAAAAATGGGACCTTTTATGCTTGCTCGCGGTACCCAGAGTGCCGGTTCCGGCTTCCGGGCCGGCCGGTGGGCCCTTGCCCGAACTGTGAAAAAGGGGTCCTCTATGAGGACCCCCGTCGCGGACTGCGCTGTTCGAATCCGGATTGCCCTGGGCCCTAATCCTCGCCCAGGATCTGCCGGAATTTCTCGAGCTTCTGCAGGACCTCGGAGCCGCGCAGCTTCTCCAGCGCCTCCTTTTGGATCTGGCGGACGCGCTCCCGAGAAATCCCGAAAATCTCGCCCACCTCGTCCAGGGTCTTGGGAGGATTGCCATCGAGGCCGTAGCGGAGCTCCAAAACCCGGCGCTCCCTAGGTGTGAGCCGCTCTTTCAGGGCTTTGCGGATCTCTTGGATGAGAAGCTCCCGGAAAGTTTCGCGGGTGGGGGAAACCGCGTCCTCGTCCTCGATGAAGTCGCCGAGGACCGCGCCCTCCTCGTCGTAACCGATGGGGGTGTCCAAGGAGGCGGTGTACTGGGCAGTGCGCTTGGCTTTTACGATGTTGTCCACGGTGGTATCGAGTTCCTCCGCGAGCTCCTCCAAAGTGGGGCCGGACCCGTGTTCCTTGATGTGCTCCCGCTCGGCCTCATGGATCTTGCGGATGAGCTCGTTGATGTGGGTGGGAACGCGGATGGTACGGGAGCGGTTGGTGATGGCCCGGAGGATGGCCTGGCGGATCCACCAGGTGGCGTAGGTGGAGAACTTGTACCCTTTACGCCAATCGAACTTCTCCACGGCCTTCATGAGGCCGAGGTTCCCCTCCTGGATGAGGTCCAGGAAGGGGAGGCCGCAGCCCCGGTACTTTTTGGCGATGGAAACGACGAGACGAAGGTTGGCCTCGGCCAACTTCTTTTTGGCCTCCTCGTCGCCGGCCTCAATGCGTTTAGCTAGTTCCACTTCCTCCTCTTTGGTGAGGAGGGGAACGCGGGCGATCTCGTCGAAATAAGTACGGATCGGGTTTTCCGGGGACCTCTTCCCCTCTTCCTCGTCCTCCAACCACAAAAGTTCCTCATCCACGAGGTCGTGTTCCTCGTGATTGACCTCAAACTCATTGCGCACAGTCTCCATAGGTCCTCCTGGCTACCGCAAGGCAAAAAGAAGAAGGGGTTAAGCCATCGCGGCGCGTTACAGCGTTTAATATACACCAACTTGGGGCCCCTGTGAAGGGGGTGGAGACGGGACATTCTTCCCTTGGGTTGCGCGGCCCAAAAGATCGGCCATAATTGTACAAAGCATGAGGTGCGAACAAAGACCAGCCCTGATCCCTGGGATCAGGGTTTTGTTTTGTGCGGCGGACCTAAAGGGGGCGTGATGCACCGGATCCTGAAGAAGAGGTTTTTGGGGCCAAACTTGGTGGAGCTGGAAGTTGATGCTCCCCTCGTGGCGGCGAAGGCCCAGCCCGGCCAATTCGTGATCGTTCGGCTCCACGAAAAAGGCGAAAGGATCCCCCTCACCCTTGCGGACTGGGACCGGGAAAGGGGGACGATCGTCCTTGTGGCGCAAATGGTGGGAAAAACTACGTACCAGCTGGGGATGGAGTATCAGGAAGGCGACGCCATCCGGGACGTGGTGGGGCCTTTGGGGAATCCTTCGGAGATCAAGCTCTATGGCACGGTGGCCTGTGTGGGCGGGGGCGTGGGCATCGCTCCCATCTTCCCCATCGCCCGCGCCTTAAAAGAAGCGGGTAACACAGTAATCGGCATCGTTGGTGCCCGAACCAAGGACCTCCTTTTCTGGCTGGACCGGATGGGAAAAGTTTGTCATGAACTCCACGTCACCACGGACGACGGAAGTTTTGGGCGCAAGGGTGTGGTGACCGAACCCCTGCGGGAGGTCCTCAAAACTCGGAAGGTGGACCACATTTGGGCGATCGGCCCGGCGATCATGATGAAGTTTGCCACCCTAACAGCGCAGGAGTTCGGCGTCCCTATCACCGTCTCCCTGAACTCCATCATGGTGGATGGGACCGGGATGTGCGGGGGCTGCCGAGTGGAAGTCCAGAATGAAACCCGCTTCGCTTGTGTGGATGGGCCAGAGTTCGACGGAACCAAGGTGAACTGGGATCTCCTCCTTGCCCGCCTCAACACCTACAAGGAAGAGGAGAAGTGCGCCCTTGAGAAGTACCTCGCGGTAAAGGAGGCGCAGCGATGATCCGGCCAACCCAGGTGCCCATGCGCGAGCAGGACCCAAAGGTACGCATCCGCAATTTCGAGGAAGTGCCCTTCGGTTATACCCCGGAAGAAGCCGTTGCGGAAGCGGAGCGATGTCTCCAGTGCAAACGGGCTCCGTGTATCCAGGGATGTCCAGTGAACATCAACATCCCCAAATTCATCCGGGAGATCCGGGAGGGCGACTTCCGCGCGGCCATCCGCACGATCAAGGAAACCAATAACCTTCCGGCGATTTGTGGCCGGGTCTGCCCTCAAGAGACCCAATGCCAAGCCGTTTGCACTCTGGGCAAAAAATACGAGCCTGTAGCCATCGGGCGCTTGGAACGCTTCGTGGCGGACTGGGAGTATGAACACGGCGTAGAACTTCCGGAAGTGGGAAAACCCACGGGTTTTCGGGTGGCCGTGGTGGGAAGCGGCCCGGCAGGGCTTACCTGCGCTGCGGATCTGCGCCGATTTGGCCATGAGGTCACCATTTTCGAAGCCCTCCATGAGCCCGGTGGCGTACTGATGTACGGCATTCCCGAATTCCGCCTTCCCAAACGCATCGTGCGCGCCGAAATCGAAAACCTCCTCAAAATGGGGGTGGAGCTTAAGCTCAACGTGGTGGTAGGAAGGACTGTGACCATCGACGAGCTTTTCGCCTCCGGTTACCACGCGGTATTTGTGGGAAGCGGCGCAGGCCTTCCCAAATTCCTGGGTATCCCCGGAGAAAACCTGATCGGCATTTATTCCGCTAACGAATTCCTCACCCGCGTGAACCTCATGCGGGCCTATCTTTTCCCGGAATACGATACGCCCATCAAGGTGGGGAAAAGGGTGGCGGTCGTAGGCGGCGGGAACGTGGCCATGGACGCGGCCCGCACCGCCTTGCGCTTGGGTGCGGAACGAGTGGTCGTCCTCTATCGCCGCACCGAGGCGGAGATGCCCGCAAGAAGGGAAGAGGTCCACCATGCCAAGGAAGAGGGCGTGGAGTTCGAGTTCCTCGTGAACCCCGTGCGCTTTTTGGATACAGGGGGAAAGGTTTCGGGAGTGGAGTGCATACGCATGGAGCTTGGGGAACCCGACGAAAGCGGCCGCAGGCGTCCAATTCCCATCCCCAACTCAAATTTCGTCATCCCTGTGGACACGGTGATCGTGGCCATCGGGAATGATCCCCATCCCCTTGTTCCCCGTACCACACCGGGATTGGCCACCACAAAACATGGGACGATCGTGGCCGACGAAGAGGGCCGCACAAGCCGCGAGGGCGTATTTGCCGGAGGGGACATCGTGACCGGTGCGGCCACGGTGATCTCCGCCATGGGCGCGGGAAAGCGCGCCGCCCTCGCCATCCATCGGTATCTTTTCAGCCGTTATGGAGAAAAAAGTGGTGCTTAGCGGAAAGGCGGATACCATTGAAACCGCCAAAAGGAGGGAATGTCGGTACAGACGGCCTTGAACCCGTTCGAAATCGCTCAGCGGCAGTTGGATGAGGCGGCGAAGATCCTGGGCCTGGACCGGGGGATGCACGAGCTTTTGCGCTGGCCCATGCGGGAGTTCCACGTGCGCATCCCCGTCCGCATGGACGATGGCTCGGTCCGGGTATTCGAGGGCTTCCGGGTCCAGTACAACTGGGCCCGCGGACCCTGCAAAGGAGGAATCCGCTTCCACCCCGAGGAGACCTTCGACACCGTCCGGGCTTTGGCCGCGTGGATGACGTGGAAGACGGCGGTAATGGATCTCCCCTTGGGCGGCGGAAAGGGAGGCGTGATCTGTAACCCCAAGGAGATGAGCGAGCGGGAGCTGGAACAGCTTTCCCGCGGGTACATCCGGGCCATCGGCCACTACATCGGCCCGGATATCGATGTCCCCGCGCCCGACGTCTACACCAATCCCCAGATCATGGCCTGGATGATGGACGAGTACGAAAAGCTCGTGGGGCGGAGCGCGCCGGGCGTGATCACCGGGAAGCCCTTGGCCCTTGGCGGCTCGGCCGGAAGGGGCGATGCCACCGCCCGGGGCGGCATGTACTGTATCCGCGAGGCCTGCAAAGTCCTCGGGATTAACCCGAAGGGCGCAACCTGCGCCATCCAGGGCTACGGAAACGCTGGACAATTCGCGCACAAATTGGGCGAGGAGCTCCTTGGGCTTAAAGTCGTGGCCGTCTCCGACTCCAAGGGCGGAATCTATAACCCCAACGGCCTTCCCGCCCAGGAAGTCATCGCCTTCAAAGAGAAGACCGGCACCGTGGTGGGATTCCCCGGAGCGAAGAGCATCACCAACGCGGAGCTTCTGGAGCTTTCCGTGGACATCCTCATTCCTGCTGCTTTGGAGAACCAGATCACCGCCAGCAACGCGGACCGGATCAAGGCCAAGATCGTGGCCGAACTTGCCAACGGGCCCACGACCCCCGAAGCCGACGCGATCCTCTTCAAGAAGGGCATTTACGTGATTCCCGATTTCCTCTGCAACGCCGGCGGGGTCACCGTTTCCTATTTCGAGCAGGTGCAGAACGCCATGATGTACTACTGGACGGCGGAAGAGGTCTACCAGAAGCTCGATCAGAAGATGACCGCGGCCTTCCACGCGGTCCACAAGATGGCCAAGGAGCACAAGGTACACAACCGGCTCGGTGCCTATCTTGTGGCCGTGCAGCGGGTGGCGGAGGCCGTCAAACTCCGGGGCTGGGCTTAACCAAAACCGGAAAAAGGGGGTGCCAAAGGCACCCCCTTTCTTTTTCGTCTCGCCGCTCTCTACCCCGTAAAATCCCCTATTGATGCCGAGGATTGTGCCGAAAGAAGCGGCTGCCGCATGCCTTGCTCATTCCCTTCCTTCTTTATCCAAGGAGGAGCTCAAACAGCTCGAAAACCTCGCGATGGTTTTGCATTTCGACGCCGATGAGCTTGTGGCCCAAGAAAACGCGTATTTCTCCGGGGTCTACCTTGTTTGCCAAGGGTTGGTCTACATCGGAAAGTACTCGCCGCGGACCCAGGAAAAGAGAGTCCTTCGCTTCCTCGCCCCAGGGGAGTGGTACGGTTTGGAGCCGTTTTTCCTGGGGCGGGCGCAAGTGAACTTTCAATTCGCCAGAACTATTGTGGAATCTTCTCTTCTTTTCTTCGATGCCGATACATTCCGAGCCTTTTTGGACCACCATCCGCGAGCCCTGCAAGATCTCTGCCGCTGGTTCGCCCGCGAGGTGGCCATGCTGGAATTCAAATTGACCCGCGAAGCCACGGAATCCGCCGATCGCAATTTGGCGCTTCTCCTTTTGGCTTTAAGCAACAAGTACGGTACCCCGAATGCCGATGGTTCGGTGTTCCTAGAGCTCCCTCTCACCCGCCAGACCATGGCCGAGCTCCTTGGGGTGTCGGTGGAAACCCTGATGCGGATCCTGCGGAGGTTCCGGGAGCGGGGTTACGTGCAAACCCGCCACAGCGGGCTTGTGATCCGGTCGCGGCAAAAACTCGAGGAATTAGCGAGTACGCCGGAGCTTTACCTGGACATCATTGAGGAGACCCTGTAAACGCGGGCTTTTTAGGTAAAACCAAAAAGTCCCGGTCTTGCGATACTCCCAGACTGGCCAAAGCCTGCTTCAATTTGGTCCGGGAAATCCCAAGCGCCTGAGCCAGGAGCCCAGGGGAAAGGGGCAAAGAAAATCCCTGCGACGTTTCCTCACCAAACTCTTGGAATGCCCATAACACAGCATTTTGCGTATCGGCTTTGGAAAATTTTTCGGTCAAAAACCTTCTCCACATATCGCCGAGACTGGCGAAGACAAGCTTACGAAATTCTTTATCCTCCAGAGCCTTTTCCCAAACAGCCGGAGGGAAGAAGAGAAGCTGGGTTTTGGTTAGGGCTCGCGCGGCTGCTTGGTAGCGCGGCCGCTCCGCAGAAAGCCAGGCCTCAAGGCCGAGGAACTCCCCAGGCCTAGCTAAGTAAAGGCCGGGCTTCTGTGAGGTTGCGCTAGGGAAAAGCCCGACCAGTCCGCGCTCAACAAGATAGACGCCGATAGCAAAGCCTCCTTCAGGGAAAATCAGCTCCCCAGAGCCATAGGAAACGAGTAAGACTCCAGGCCAATTCTTGGCGAGTTCCAGAATTTTCAGGGGATCTTTGGGCATCAGAAGGATGTTCCTTAGCCAAGGAGCTCGACCCAATCTCGTTTTACAGCAGAGGAACCCGCTCTTTGCCAACCTAAACCCAGCCATCTTCTAAGCCTTTAGGCTTTCTTTTGACAAAGAGTTTCCAGCCATTTTGCATAAAAGTGTTCGCTCGCATTGCGAGATTCCTCTGTCAGACTGAACTTCAGGTTCGTTAGTTTGCCAGTGTGGAAAAGGCTTCCGCTCACTAGTTTTCTCCTTGGAGGTGGTTACGGATGGCTCAAGAGGAACGGGTGATGACCCAGGCTCTCCAAGCTGTGGAGGCCAACCCGTACGAGATGTTCAAAACCCAGGTTCGGTTAGCAGGAGAAAAACTGGGCCTTTCTCCGGATCTCCTGTCGATCATTGAGACCCCCGAACGAGTTTTGGAGGTCTCCATCCCGGTGCGGATGGATGACGGTCACATCGAGGTATTCAAGGGCTACCGCGTCCAGCACTCCTCCGTCCGCGGGCCCTGCAAGGGCGGGATTCGTTACCACCCGGCGGTGACCGTGGACGAGGTCAAAGCCCTGGCCGGCTGGATGACCCTCAAATGCGCGGTGGTGGACATCCCCTTTGGAGGAGGCAAAGGCGGGATCGTCTGTGACCCCATGAAGCTCTCCGAAGGGGAACTAGAGCGGCTCACCCGGCGCTACACCGCGATGATCCTCCCCTTGATCGGTCCCAATCGGGATATCCCTGCTCCGGATGTGAACACCAACGCCAAGATCATGAACTGGTTCATGGATACGGCTACAGCTATGCGGGGCGAGCCCATGTACGCCATTGTCACGGGGAAAGACGTGGCGGTGGGCGGAGCCCGGGGCCGAAGGGAAGCCACCGGAAGAGGAGTGATGATCATCACCCAGGAAGTGCTCGTCCGCCTGGGCAAAAAGCTTGAGGGAATAACTGTGGCTGTCCAGGGATTCGGGAACGTGGGCTCGGTGGCAGCCCTTCTCCTCCACGAGGCCGGGGCCAAGGTGGTGGGAGTAGCGGATATCTCTGGCGGCCTCTATAACCCTAACGGGCTCAACATTCCCGAGCTCATGGAGTACGTAGCGCGCTCACCAAAACGCCTTATCGCCGGCTACACCGCACCCGGGGTCTCCCCTATCCCCGGAGACGAAGTCCTCACCCTCGACGTGGACGTGCTCATTCCCGCAGCTTTGGAGGGCCAGATCACCGAGCGAAACGCGGAGAGGATCAAAGCGAAAGTGATCGTGGAGGGAGCCAACGGCCCGACCACACCGGAAGCCGATGTCATCCTCGAGGAACGGGGACGCATTGTGGTTCCGGACATCCTCGCCAACGCCGGCGGAGTGGTGGTCTCCTACTTCGAGTGGGTACAAAACCTTCAGTATTTTTACTGGGATGAGGCGGAGACCAACGCGCGGCTTGCGCAAATTATGCGCCGCGCTTTCCAAGACGTTTGGACCATGGCCCAAGAGAAGAAAGTTAGCCTCCGCATTGCCGCCCAGATGCTGGCCTTGTCCCGGGTGGCCGAGGCCATCCGCCTGCGCGGAATCTTCCCGTGATCGATACACCAAGTCTCCTCCTTGGCCCAAAGGTTCAGGGCCTTTTTGCCCGCGCCCTCGAAAAGGCCGAGGCCAGAGGCTTCGGTGAGGAGGAGCTAATTAGGGCCTTGCGCTCCGGCGATCCCTGGGCTCATTCCCTCTTCCGTTACGCCCTCGCTCAGGAGTTATGCGCTTACCTTGCGGGAATTTGCCCAGGGATCCGCCGGGTTTATGTGTACGGAAGCACCGCAGAAAACCGGGCTGGGCCTGCATCAGACGTGGACCTGATTTTGTGGGTCCAGAAAAAATCCACAGCTTTGGAAAGCCTCCTTTGGAGGGTAGATGCCCTCCTCCTTCGGGGCTATCGTGCCCTCACCGGTTTCTCCTCACCGCGGAGCCTTTTTGATTTCCACATCGTGGACGATGAAGAGGTGGCGGAAAGAAAGGGGTACGGAGCGGTAGTGAATTCCGTTTGGACGGCGCCCGTGCCCCTTCAGCTTCCCGAAAGAAGAGAGGAAAGCCAGGCTTTCACCTGAGCGAGGTCCTCGGCTTCCGCAAAGAGAGCGTCGGCCGGGAAAAAGCGGCGCATCCAGGCTGCGGGTTTTACGAGGATGATCGCCGGGATCCCGGCGGCGTGGGCGGCTTGAAGATCGAGATGGGAATCGCCCACCACCGCGGCCTCCTCTGGGGAAACGCCGAGCCGGCAAAGCGGCCCCAAAAACGCCTCCGGATCCGGCTTCAAAGCCCCATCCTCCCGCGTCCAAACCAAATCAAAGGGCAGAGGATGAAGCCTTAACACCCCCTCCGCGCTTTCCCGGGAGTTATTGGTCACAAGAACGCAGAGGACCCCGCGGCTCCGCAGGAATTCCAAGAGCTCTAAGGCGCCAGGCTTTAGGCGGCCGAATCGGACTCCTTCAGCTTCCTTTTCCCGCAAGCGCGCCTCGGCTTCTTTTCGTTTCCCTTCAGGCAAGCGCGAGATGTGCCAATAGATCGGGAGGCCATCCGGAGGAAGGCCGAGTTCCCGGCGGAGCTCATCCCAACGCACCGGGTTTTCCCAAAGCGTTCCATCCAGATCAAAGAGCACGGCGCGGATCATCGCGGCAATCGTATCCGCTTATAATGGCGGGGAAAGGAGGAAGGTTGGACCTTTTTGAGGCCATCCATACGCGGCGTTCGGTGCGAAGATATTTGCGGGACCCTATCCCCCAGGAAACTTTGGAGGAACTTCTTTCTGCGGCAATTTCCGCTCCCAGCGCGGGAAACGCCCAGCCTTGGCGGTTCATCGTGGTGCGGGACCAAGGACTGAAAGAAAAGCTCGTGGAAGCTGCTTACGGTCAAGAATTTTTGGCGGAAGCTCCAGTGGTCGTCGTGGTTTGTGCGGATCTGGAGCGGGCAAGGAGGGCGTACAAGGAACGCGGGGAAAAGCTTTATTGCCTCCAGGACACCGCGGCCGCGGTGGAAAACCTCCTTTTGGCCGCCACCGCGAAGGGCTTGGGAACCTGCTGGGTGGGCGCGTTCGATGAGGGAAGGGTTTCGGAAGCCCTTGAGCTTCCCAAGGAACTTCGGCCGGTGGCGATGATTCCGGTGGGGAAAGCGGCGGAAACCCCGAAGGCCCGGCCGCGGCGCCCGCTTTCCGAGGTGGTGGAATACCGCTGAATTTTTGGCGGAGGGAGGGGGATTCGAACCCCCGGAGGCTCAGCGCCTCACCGGTTTTCAAGACCGGCGGTTTCGGCCGCTCACCCATCCCTCCGGAAAAATTTTGGAAGGCCCCACAAAAGCCCGCAACTTGCATATAATGATATTAGGCTATGCGGCGAAGAAGGCTTTGGCGCTGGGCTTGGGTTATCCTAGCTTTCCCTATCGCTATTGGCTTCATTCCCGGCGTTCCTCATCCGGGCCTGCAACTTTTCATGTGGTGGGTGCCCATTCCTCCCCGTGCGGACGTGCCGGAGCCCAAGGAGGGAGTGGAGCGGGTCCTCGTCCTCAGCCCCCACCCGGACGACGAGGTCTTAGGCCCAGGAGGGGCCATCGTCCAGTTCCTGGCCCAAGGCCACCAGGTCCTCGTGGTTTACCTCACTAGCGGCGATGCCAATACCGCTGCAAAAAGATTTTTTACCTGGAACCCCCTCAATCGGCCGGAGGATTACCAGGCTTTGGGTTATCGCCGGATGAAGGAAGCTGGCGAAGCCACGCGCATCCTCGGCGTCCCCTGGGATCACCTCCTTTTCCTGGGCTATCCCGACCGCGGCCTCTATGCCCTTTGGACCACCAATTGGGAAAAGACTTACCGGAGCCCGTATACCAAAATGGACCATCCCTTCTATCGCAATAGCTTCAATCCCGCGGCTCACTACACCGGGCAGGATCTGCTCGGAGATCTGTGCAGGATCTTGGAGACCTATCAGCCCACAATCATTTATTGTCCCCATCCCGAGGATGCTCACCCTGATCATCGGGCCACCGCCTACTTTTTGGCCGCAGCTTTGACGAAGGTCTCCATTTCCCCGGAGATCCGGTATTACTTGGTGCACGGTGAACGCTGGCCCACCCCATTGCGTCTCGTTCCCGATGCTGAGCTTTCGGCCCCGAGTTACCTAGTGGACCGTTGGGATTGGCATTCCCTCGAGTTAGACGAGGAAACGGTGGAGAGGAAGCTCGAGGCGCTTCGCGCTTACAGTTCCCAGCGCGTGACCAATGGCCGATTCCTCGCGGCATTTGTGCGGCAAAATGAGCTTTATGCCCACGGCGTCCTCACTGAACCCGTTCCAAACAGGTGATGGCATAGGGCCTGGTTTTGTGGGGCTCCACGTGCTCAGCCACCATTTTGAACGCCGGATGTTTTAGGAACGGGCGGTGAAAGAGGCGCGCCGCCGGCCAAGCGCTCACCAGGACCAAGTGCCCACCGGGCTCCAGCCGCTGGGCCAATTGCTCAGGAAGCCTCTTTAGCCGGCCATAGCCCAGGTAATAAAGCACCTCCGAACAAAAAACAAGATCGTATGTGCCGTCAGGTAACTTTTCGCCGATGTCCATCTCCTGGTATTCCAAGGGAAGTTCCCCAGTTCTTTCCCGGGCCCGGGCCAAGGCTTTGGAAGAAAAGTCCACTCCCGTAGCACGGGCCGCCACCCCTTCCTCGATGAGCCTGCGGGTAAAAAGCCCTTCCGCGCAACCCAAATCCAATGCGTGTCGATAAGGTGGAGCATCCCCATCCCTTTTTCTGGGCAGGATCGCTAACATTAGCGCATGCTTCCTTTGCTCGTACGGGCTTTTGGTATAGTCCCAAGGATCCTCCTTTCGGAAGCGGAGGTTGAAAAAGCTGGGAAGGAAGCGGGGCCGGAGGATCAGACCGTAGACCAAGAGGTTCCCAACCTCGGCAAGGCCTCGAAAAAGGCCGAATCCTCGGTAGGCACGCTTTTCTATCCCGTACCAGCTCATGATGGCAAACCCAAATCCCACAAGGGTAAGCTCAATTAGGCGGTAAGTGAGGGAGAAGGCCAAAGCCGCGGGAGGACTGATCCCAAGAAGGCCGAGGATTCCGACTCTCCCGGCTTCAGCTGTGCCCACGCCCGCGGGCGTCAACCACAAAAACAAGGAGAGAAAAGCATTGAGGCTGAAATAAACGCCCATGTCCCGCCAGGAAAGCCAACGTCCCTGGGCAAGCCCGAAGTAGAAAAACGGGCGGAAATAATGGCAAAGGAAGCTCAGAAGCTGGAGGAGAAAAGCTGCAAAAAAGGCGCCCCAGTGGCTATGGGAAACCCCGGTCATGACGGCTTCCATCTCCTGGATTTTTCTGGAGAAATTGCGGATGCGCGGCCAGCGCCGGCCAAAAAGGGAAACCAATCGGCTAAGCCAATGCCAGCCCAAAGCAAAGTTCAAAGCCCCTAAAACCGTGGCCAGCCCCAGGGCAATGAGGCCACCTAAAGCCCAAACACGCTCTTTAGGGGAAAGGAAAGGGAGGGCCAAGCTGGCGCCGAAGAGGGCGACTCCTGAAAGGACAAGGCCAGCGATGACCCGGTCCCAGACAAGCGTTCCAGCCACATTAGCAGGATCAGCACCGCTACGGCGCACCACGATCCAACCCCGAACAGGCTCACCACCGAGGTAAGCCACGGGAGTGATGTAGGACACGGAATAACCGGCCAAAGCGGCAGCCCAACTTGTGCGAAAGCACACTTTCACACCGGAGGCCCAAAGCAGCGTGTACCAGCTCAACGCCCAAAAACTCAGGCCCAGAAGTTCAAACCCGCCGAGAAGAAAAAGAGCCCAAAACGGCAATTCCCGGGCCGCTCGCCAGATCTCCCCCGGCCCGCTTAAGGCCACAAGCAAGGCGAACGCTCCCAAACCTAGGAGCAAAAGAACCGTTCCCCACTTGCGGCGCATCACCTTAAGGGTAGCAACCAAAAATCACCCCTACAACATTGCGCTTTTCTCGTGCCTGTCGTAAAATTTTGCTTGTATGTCTGAGCGGATCGAGCTTGCCTTCATCGAAGAGGAGATGGAGCAGTCGTACATCGACTACGCCATCTCCGTAATCCGTGGCCGGGCCATCCCCGATGTGCGGGACGGGTTAAAGCCCGTGCAGCGCCGGATTCTTTATGGGATGCGGGAGCTTGGCCTTGCTCCCAACCGTCCCCACCGCAAATCCGCCCGCATCGTGGGCGAGGTCCTCGGTAAATACCATCCCCATGGGGACATGGCGGTATACGAGGCCATGGTGGGATTGGCCCAGCCCTTCACCACCCGCTACCCCCTCATCGATGGCCAAGGAAACTTCGGCTCCGTGGACGGCGACGAGCCCGCAGCCATGCGCTACACCGAAGCCCGCCTCGCGCCCATCGCC
>Ga0209225_1003583_pt1 | contig 12780 bp, 16 predicted proteins | sample WasSprMetagenome_FD_184732 | JGI IMG/M metagenome (GOLD analysis project Ga0209225, IMG submission 184732) | Sulfidic aquatic microbial communities from Washburn Spring, Yellowstone National Park, USA - WS (SPAdes) (version 3) | ecosystem: Environmental > Aquatic > Thermal springs > Hot (42-90C)...
TTAGTGGGGCTGCTCCACTTCCTGTTGCTACTATTGAGGCTTTTGAGAAGATTGCTCCTGGTGCTCTTAGAGAAGGCTATGGATTAACAGAAACAAGTCCTGTAACACATGTTAATCATGATAAGTATAAAGCTGGCAGCATTGGCATTCCCTTACCAAGCACGATGGCAGCTATAGCTGATCCAGACAAACCAGTACTCTTACCACCAGGTCAAATAGGCGAACTGGTTATTAGTGGGCCTCAGGTTATGAAAGGCTATTACAAAATGCCTGAAGAAAACAAACTAGCATTCTTTGAAGCACACGGCCTTAAATGGGTTAGAACTGGTGATATAGCTTATGTTGATGATGATGGCTATTTCTATATTGTTGATAGGAAGAAGGAGCTTATAAAGTATAAGGGGTGGAGCATTTTCCCAAGGGAAATTGAGGAAGTGCTTTACAAACACGAATGTATTAGAATGGCTGCTGTTGTTGGTAAGCCTGATCCTGAGGCTGGTGAAATTCCAAAAGCATTTATAGTTCTTAGGGATGAGTGTAAGGGTAGGGTAAAGCCTGAGGACATAATTGAGTGGTGTAGAAAACACTTAGCAACACACAAAATTCCAAGAGAAATAGAGTTTAGAGATGAGTTACCAATAAGCGCAGCAGGAAAAGTATTAAGAAGAGTATTAAAAGAAGAAGAAATGAAAAAAGCAAAACTAACAAAGTAACCTTTAAAATAATTTTTAATTCTAATCTAATTAAATTGCTTGTTTTGAGTTTTTAGCTTCCTTAAGAATGTTTTAGTGGCTTAGCTTTGGTTTGACTGTTAAGAACATTGATATTTCTGTTTATTGTCTTTGTGTTGCGAATTTCCTGCTTCAATACTCTGGCTTGCTCATGTTAATGTTCAATAGTTTGGGGGTCTTTTTGCAATGTGTTGTCCCCATTCATAGAAAGTTTTAAGCTTCTGCTTCTCAGAGTGTTTTTTGTGAGTGATTGTTTTATGGGTGTTAGTGAAGCTCTTGCTGCTTTGCTGTTTCCTATTTTTGGTGGTTTGATTGGTTTTGCACTGCTTCGTGTGTTTGGGTTTAGGGGGTTTGTTCGTGAGGGAGTACTAGTTGGTGTGCTGACCTTCTTCATAGCTATACTCATTCAGTCTCCTGTGCAGCAGCTGCCACTATTACTACACCTGATATCTGTTTATGGGCCTAATATCTTAACCAATACTACAAGGGTTGTAGAGTATGTTTTGGCTCAGGGAGCATTGTTCATAGCTTTGCTCTCCCTCTGGATGGGTTTTGCGGCTGCAGCTCTTCAGTCAGGTTTAAAGCTCTTGTTTGTAAGGGGCAGGTCAAGTGTCTATGCAGTGAGTGTGGGTGTGGGGTTTGGTTTTGTAGAGGCTCTCTTTATTGGTGTAAACGGAATGCTTGCAATGCTCTTCACGATGGAGAATGTGAGTTCACCCCTTGCCCACCTTTACGTAGGCTTTATGCTTTCAGCAATTGAAAGGCTTTTTGCACTCCTCTTTCACACGGGAAGTACTCTTCTAATTTTCAGCTTTTGGAAGAAGGGGAAGTGGCTACAAGGACTCCTAATAACAATAGCAATACACACAGCAATAGACACTTTAGCAACAGCATATCAGCTCACAAAAGGCATAGCAATACTCGCTACAGCTGAAGCTACAGCAGGACTAGCAGGCCTGTGCCTAGTTCTAGCACAGCGCAAAACACTGGCAATACGATGACCAGCATTTAAAAATCTGCTAACACCTTATATTCTAGAGCTTAGTATGGGACAAAACCTCATGGCTATCAATGCAGAGCTTAAGAAGAGGTTTTTAGAGTTTTTGAAAAGTGATGAGGAGTTTAGGTTAGCTGTTGCAGGTCTTCTAGGTCTTGATACTGTTATAAGTGAGTTGAAGAGGCTTAGAGAAGACTTCTTAACATTTGTTAAGGAGCAAGAGAAGAGGTGGGAAGAGAACAATAGGCGTTGGGAGGAAAACAACAGGAGGTGGGAAGATGCTTTTAAGAGGTTTGAAGCTATTGAATTTGAGATTAAGAGGCTTTGGGAAGCTGTTGAAAAGCTTAGAGAAGACTTTAATAAGCTTAGAGAGGATTTTAACAAGCTTTACGAGAGTGTTATGAAGAGAATGGACTCTTTTGAAAGGAGACTGATGGCTTTGGGTACTAGGTGGGGAATAGAGTCTGAAGGTGCTTTTAGAAACGCTATGAGGGGAGTTGTTGAGGAGCTTTTGGGGGTAGCCAAGGTTGAGAAGTGGAGGTACTATGATGAGAGGGGCGAGGTCTTGGGGTACCCATCGTGGATAGAAGTTAATGTCACTATCAAGGACCAGATTCATGTATTGTTAGAGGTTAAGTCAAGTGCATCTGGTGCAGAAGTCTCAAAGCTGTGGAGAATTGGAAAGCTGTATGAGAGAGTGGTAGGAGTTAGACCAAGGCTTGTGCTAGTGTCTCCATTCATAGATGAAAATGGTTTAGAAGCTGCAAAGAGGCTTGGTGTAGAGGTCTACACAAAGACATAGCCAACTCCAAGGCAATTCAAATTCTTATTTAATGCCGGTCCGACCACCTCTCCGCCATAAAGGGCGAGGCTTTCAGCTGTAACTCTTTTAAGTGATGTTGAGAAAAGCTGGCTTTTTGAAGCAGTTGAAGACTCCGATACACTCTTCACTAGGGAGAGGATGCAACCCATGCGTGAGCTAAACCTAATAGTTGATACTATCCCTAGTAGAGATCCAGAGCTTGGCATTGGTAGGCATGTGGCATGACAAACACCACTGCATATAGAAGCCATTAGAAAAACACTTAAGGAGTATAAATAACAATGCAACTTTCTGAAGATTTTAAAACAGGTATTGCGTATACTAAGAGAGGTTAGTATCGTGTTATGACAAGCTCTAACCTTGCCTTTTGGTTAAAATATTAATAGGCTACATGGCAGTTCAAGAACGTGTTCACGACTATAGTCACAGCAGCCCTCTATAGAGCTCTTAAGAAATGTGTGAAGAAGTTAAAGTAGTTTAAGATACTATAGCATAATGAAGAGTTTTAAGCTCCTCAGCTAGGGAAAAGCTTCTAGGGGGCTGATATGGTTTTGACCAAGGAGGTTTTGGAGCTTATTGGTAGGGCTGTTTCAAGGCTTAAGCAGTATCTATTGCTTAGTGTTTTGGTGATTATTATTGGTATTGTGGGTGTTATAGCAGTTGTTGGCATTATAGTTGTACAAATTATTGTTGCTCGCAGTGTTGACATGTCTCCTCTGCTTGTATTTACATGTCTCTTGTCTGCCATGGGATTTGCAGCAACTGTTCTATACTATGATGCTAGTAAAAAACTTGCTATATGGCAAAGCACTTTTAGGTCTTATAAAACTGCTGCACTTGTGTTAATACTTCTTACAATAATTGTAACACCAGTTTCTGTATACGTGATGTCGATAGTTATGAGCGTAATTAGTGAGGTTGTAAACAGGGTTTTAGAGACTGGGGTGAGTATTTCAAGACCGGAGGTATTGGAGAGGTTGTTAGGGGAGCTCTCACCCCAAATAGAATTGCTATCACTGTTTTCAGCACTATCTTCACTTGTAGGCAATGTTATAAGTATTTACCTTGTTGGCATATTCAGAGATATTAAGGATAGCTTTACAGCAGAAACCTCTAAAATCAGTGAAAAGACATTCTTTGCAACTCCAGAGCTCAGAAAGCTTGATGATGCAACGAAGTTTCTCAGAATAGCACTAATACTATTCCTAGTGGGGCAAGGGCTTAGCTACATAGGGCTAGGAGTAGTAAGTGGCCTTCTAGGAATAGCAGGGTTAGTGCTGTGGTTCTTAGGCATAGCTAGGGCATGGGGAGGGCTAGACAGCATTAGAGATGCAGCACTACAAATAATGGCATTACCAGAGACGAAAACATGATCGTGGTCAGGTAGTTATGCAACCTCAGCAACCTTTACATCCATAAAATATGCTTAACACTGCATAGCAACACACATTAGAGTAGTGACAGAAGGCCCTAAGCCACCTGATGAACGTCTTAAGTGTGGTGCTCTTAAAGAGCAATTTGCTCAACTTTTAGAGCAGGAGATGAACACTGTTCCGAGGTCTAGGAAGACTAACTACCTCCACACGAATGCTTCAACACTACTTAGAGAACTCTTAGCTATGCTATTGCTGAGCATTATCTTAGCATTAGGTCTAGGTACAGCATTGTGTAGAGCCCTATGAAGAAGCCTAGTGTAGCTATTCTTCTGTTTCTAGATGACTCGTGAAGAATCTCGGGCAGAACTTCCTCAATAACTGTGTATATCATTGCGCCTGCTGCAAAACCCATTCCAATGCCTAGAAGGCTTGACGCATAACTGAATGCTAAGGCACCTATAAGTACAAAGATTGTTTCTGTAAAGCCGCTTAGAACCCCAATTGCAAAGCCCTTTAATCTTCCTCCCCAGAGAGCTGCTAGTGGAAGTGCAACTGCTGCACCCTCTGGAACATCCTGCAAACCAATAGCTATGGTTGTTACAGCACCTAGCTCATAACTAAATACCGTTGTTACACCAACTGTGAGCCCCTCGGGAATATTGTGTATCGCTATTGCAATTGCCACCAGCAAGGTCTTTCTAACCCTATTTCTCAGAATCTCTGGTCCCTCATAGCCAGAGACAAGGTGCTCGTGTGGTACGAATATGTCGAGAGCAACTATTGCTAAGATTCCGAGAAGTATCCCTACACCCACATCTATGTATAGCCCTTTCTCAAATGCTGGCAAAATAAGGCTTGTAAAGCTAGCAACAATCATTATCCCCGATGCAAAGCCCAAGGAAAAGTCCAGGCTCCAGCCGGGGAGCCTCGCTCCAATCAAAGCCGTTACTGCGCCAAGGCTAGTTAAAGCAGCTACTATAAGCCCATTAATCAGCGCTTCATAGATAACACCACTAAGCATAACTATCACAAACAAACACTTCTAGAACATAGTTATTGGGGCTCTTAATAAGCATTGACCTTAATTAAGAACCGCTAGGCAAAGAGATTTAAACATGAGCTTAAAATGCCTATGAGCTCTTTGAGAGACCCAGCTCTTGACCCCTCCTCTTTCTAGCCTCCAACAATGCGCGCTAGTATAGCTAAGTAGATGCCTACAACTATTGCACCGTATATCTCTAGGACTGCTACTGAAGGCCATCTAATCACAATCTCAACAATGTATGCAGCTATTGGTGCTGCAATAGAGACCACAGCCATTGATGCTATGTAGAGAGGCTTTCTACTTGTTATGGAGTCTATGAGTAGAGGTATAGATGAGATCCAGACTTGGACAAAGAACCATGTGGAGACAAAGACATGCGGACGTGTTCCACTTGGGAATAGCCCTATAAGAGCTAGGAATACCCCTGCCATGAATAGCAGTGCTGAGCTGAAAACAACAAGCTTACTCTTTGATGCATAAGCTATGTATAGAGAGTATATGCATAGTATTGCGCCTACGATCATTAATCCTACATTGTATATCCAAGGATCGGCAGCCATCCTAACATCGCCTAAATCACTAAGTGCATGCTTCCAGAAATTGAACCAGGGATTCCTTGAAATAGAAAGCGCTAAAAATATCCAGAAAAGTATAAAGCCTAGTAACCAACTATACCTCCAAAAGACCTTGAGTTTCTTAACCATAGACTCCACACCTCCAAAGTTGTATTACTTCAGCAAGAGGATCTACGTAAAGAATTACCTTTGGTAGTGACTTAAATGCTTTTGCGTATCTAACCCCAGTCCTCTTGTTACAGAGTGCTACCAGGTACCTGACAGGAGCTCCTCACTGAATTTAGTTAGAGCTAGCCATGTTATTGGCTTTTCCCTAGCCTCCTTATCATAGGACATGTAATCATCTTTGTAGCCTAGCCACAGAACCTTCTTAGCACCTAGTATTCTCACTACCTCCTACTCAAGCCTCCTAACCTCAGCAAGCCTCTGAGAGGCTGAGCCAGGATCATAAGTACCTAGAGGAGCACCTATTGCAACAGCTATGTAAACCTCCTTACCCTTCCTAGCCAACGACGCAAGAACCCCCAGCACCAAACTCATAATCATCAGGATGAGGAGCAACACAAAGAGCTCTCTGAGCAGCATCAAAAGCTCTGTTTATGTCAGGAGCTATAAACCTCTTAACTAGTACCTTAACAAGCTCCTCAATAGGTAAGCTAGCCAGCGCCTCAACAAGCTCAAGTATGTCTACACAAAACACTCATATCTAAATGTAGAAGGGGTTGAGGCAGCCCCACTAAGTAAACACGACTATGTAGATACCTAAACAAAATAACAAACTGTATTAAACAATTGCAAGCTCTTTAACAGTTCTATTAAGCTTTAGCTAAGCGCTAAGACCTATATCTTTATGTGAATGGCTTTGTTCATCACTTAGATAAAAACATAAAAGTAGAGGTGGTTGGTAGTACAATGTGTTTGTTAAGGTGATTATAACGTGAGCGTGGATGAAAAGCAAAAAGAAATGCTTATTGAGAAAGCAGGGGCTCTGGCTGAAAGCTATGAAATTACGTATCACGGGTGTTCACAAGTAACGCTAAAGGCTATACAGGATGCTCTTGCAGGAGTGATAGATGTTGGAAATGGCAATGCATTTAAAGCTGCTTCAGCACTAGTAGGAGGTGTTGCTAGAAGTGGTGAGGTATGCGGGGCATTGCTGGGCGCATTAATGGCTGTCAGCCTAGTGTTTGGCCGTGACAAACTAAAGCCAACAATAGTATCCGAAGGCTATAGGAAAGCTCTGGAAATTAGCTACAAGGTGTTCGACGAATTCAAAGAGTTCTTTGGAAGCGTTAGATGTAGAGACATACAAATGAAACTATTTGGCAAATACTATAACTTGAGAAACCCCTTAGAGCTAGACGAATTCTTTAGCAGTGGCAATGCAAATAAATGTGGCAAAGTAACAAAAATAGCTGCTAAAATCGCTACTAAAGCAATTCTAGAGAACTTAGCAAAATGAACTCTGTATGTTGTAGATGCACAAGAATTGTATTAATTTAGTAAAAAGCTTGTGTTTTTCTATTTTTTAACGCCTTTTCTTGTTATTCCAGTAACCTTTATCCCAAAATGCATCAGATAATCCTTGCCCCTCTGACCCTTTACTACCTGGCGAGTTTTTCAAGGCTTCTATTGTTTCACGCTTTTTACTACTCCAACGGTTGGGACCCCAATATATGTCAGAACTGATTTCCTGTTGCCCATAAGTGTTGTTAGCTATTGGCATCAAGGTGCCTTGCTCTTTTCTAAGCGCTTCTGCTTTACTTTGGGATTTTTCTTTCCATTCCTTTAGGTCTTCCCTCACTATTTTAATTAGTATATACATTATAATGCCTATAATAATTAGAGAGGCTATAGCAATCAGGTTTATGATTGTTGTTATAGTGAGCATGACTCCCTTACACCTTATATAGCTTTCTCATTTTCTCAACATAAGGATCTTTAACCACTACTTGCTCACACCCTTCACTAATCCATACAAGCCCTCCACCTTGCAACACTTCTTTGTATGATTGTTCTCGCTGCTCATTATTATTTAATGCTCTGCTAAATCCACTACTATACAAAGAACCCATAACAGCTGTACTGCATATGCTATTTGTAAGGTCTTTCACTTTTTTAAATATCATTATTAAGAACGCTGTGGTAATGCTATTGAGTATAGCTATTACTATTACAGTTGCTAAGAGTGATTGTAATATACCTGGACTAGCCATGGTCTTATCACATGAGCAGTACTTTCTCCCAATACTCTTTAACCTTGTTTTTGTCAATGGCTACAAGCACTGCTGCAACATCTTTCAATTCTTTTAATACGAAGACTGCTGAAGGCGGATAGTCCACATCGTCAGGTATAATATCATCACTTGGAGATATCACTACATAGTCTCTTAAGCTATCCTCTGACACAGGTATTGTAAGACCGGCAAACACAGCATCGTGAAGCCTAACTCCTTTTAACAGCTTCACAAAGCTTAGTGCCACGAAATCGCTTGGAATAGCGTTGTAGAAGTCCCACGGATCAATGCTCTTCACATTATCTTTGCCAGGCAGTTTAAGGTTTCTCTGTAAAAGTCCTATGAATAGCACTAAATCAAATAGTTGGAGGAGGTAATCCACGTGCTTAAAGTCAAGTCCTCTGCAAGTCTTTTTGACATCTCCAATAGACTTAATACTTGCTTTCTTTTCTATAATTTGTTTCACAAGCGCCGGTCTTGTTAAGTACTCTGTAACTAATGAAGCCATGTCACTATGAATTACAATGGTCTTAGCATAGTTACTTATTTGAGGAGGTTCTTCTAGAAAGAACTTTATGGAATCCTCAACACCCTTCTCATATACTGACGGTATAATCGCTATCCTCACAACACCAACTCTGTCCTTAACAGGCTTATAGTTTTCAATAATTCTACGCACTTGTACATAACCAATACCACTCACAGCACACTGCAGTACAGCTAGACTCCACTCCCCAATCCTAAGGTCCTTAAATAGCTGAAGTACCTCATCTTCAACTCCTTGCCTAACCTTGTTAATAATGTTTTCATAAGCTTGTCTAGCCCTTCTACCGGCAGGGAAGTATATATGGTAGGCAGGCACACCCATTTCTTTTACAGCCCAATTAACAACGGTGTAATCACCATCGGTAACAGCTACCTTCCCCAAAGCATCTCCAACGTCAATCACACCATCACTACCAATACGCATACCATAATCATACAGCACCTGCAGTGTTAGTGGCAAGGTCCCTAATGTTTGACCACCAAAGAATATCTTTAGTAATCTAAACTCCTTTATCACCTCCTTTAAGTTTGAATTAGTGCTACTCATTTCATTTTTCACCTCATGTTCTTAGAACTTAAGGTGCACCTTATATAAGAATTGCATTGTTAAATACAAAATTAACTACTTCACATTCTTAAAGCAATTGATTACGCAAGTTACATAACGCAATTTTACTGTGTCTTTGGACAGGAGTTAAGAACTTTGTTAATATGTTTTGCTAATAGTTTACCAGTAAACATCTTCTTACTTTAAGCTAAGTATTGCTACGTTGCTACTTACAGCAAGAACCTATCTACAACCTCTACGTCTAGATATAGATTTTCGCTTTTATACTCATTGCTTAGTACAGCTTTTACAACAACAGCATTAGCATTTCCTATGTCCTGCCTCTTCAGTATATCGCAAAGCACAAGACACGCTGCATTAGTAGCAGGTGCTGTAATCCCAGCAATTATCAATGCAATTGGCTTCCTCATATCCACATGAACAACACTTGAAGTGCTCTCTTCACTCTTACTTTTTGAGTATGGATTGGGTGTAACTGCTATAACAGCGTAGTGCCCATCATAAGCCTTGTCAACAACTACTAACTTTTCAACTCTCTTATTCTTATCATCGATCTTGAACTTGATTGGGAGAAGAGCTTTCTCTATAACCTCCTTAGTAATGATGTTGACCATTGTACTCCCAATGACAATAACATCTCTATTTGGAAGTTCATTATCTAGTAGCAGTTTCCATCTCGATGTAAGGGGGACCATTATTGGGCGTTTAAACTCAACATCTTTTTGATTTTTATAAAGACATGCAACAAATTGTGCAGCACCCGTTGCATCTGATATGTCAGCTTCGTCAATTGTCTCACCAGTTTTGATGTTATTTTTGGACCCTCCCACAATAAAAAGCGGATTTCTAATTGAATAAAACACCTTTCCCAGCGTAGGTATTGCACTGATATACTTATGAATTAAATCACTTCTGTAGAGCTCTTTAGGAGTTCTTGAATAACATGTAGTAAGCCTATTGCTATAAGAACGACATGTTAATTCTTTTAAATACCCCTTCTCAACCAATTCTCTTAGCGAATCTTCAACAATACTTGAAGAGAGGTCAAAGTAGCGCTTACTAAAACTCTGTATCTCAGCCTTAGTAAGAGCCCTTTTGTAGTACTGAAATATTGCTAAGATTTGATAAGCATTATGCCTCTCAATTCTCATGGCAATCCTTTACACAATGTCTTCCTATAAATGAATTCAAAGGATATATAAAGCAAGCGACTCAATAAAGCTTTAAAAACGTGTAACATTGAGCTGAGTGCTCTAATTCTAAGTAGCCATAACGCTTCATTTACTGTAACTAGATGCTATAACTAGAAATGTTGAAGTATGCTACTAAAGGTATTATACCAATTATTACTCCTCAAAAATATGAATCCCATTATCATCCATACAAACATTTTCTCCTTAGCCACTCTATAGCTAGCTGAATTAAGCAAACGGACAATTTCATTGCATTGTATGTAGATAATAGTATCAATGATGCCAAATGCTAACGATATTAATTCTTTGTGAAGATTAGGAGACACAATATTTACTGCAAGTCCTATTACTCCAAATGTTGGTGCTAATATTCCTATTAGTTAAGCTTCTAACAGCCTATCCTCCAGTGGAGGGGTTACGCAAGATACTATAGGTGTAGATGCATTCATGCTGATTCACCCAACCCCAGGCACCAACTGTATCGAATTTATATTTAAAGACTTGAATAGTACTTGCATGTTTTTTATAGAGCTTTAGAAAGGTGGTTTGCTGTTGTAAAGGTCTTCATTTTCTTCTTCTAGGGATTCAATGAGGTGCTGGTATCTGAAGCGCTTTTCATAGTCTCTTTCGTATTGGTAAACAGGTATTTCAAGGTCTTTGCAGAACTCCTCTACTACTGCTAGCTTTTTGAGCTCATTGATATCGATTTCTAGTTTTTCAGGTGGGTTAATAACCTCTTTCTCTACTCTCAGGTAGCCGTTTGGCTCTTCGCGAAGCCCTATCAGTACTACGGGTTTTCCAATGACCCATGCAAATACTTCTGCTTGCTTTCTAGCGTAGTTGTTTATTGGGTATAGCTTAAACTCGTAGTATGTTTTGCTGTTCTCATCGTACAGATCTGGCTGAGCAGATATGTATAGCGAGTTTTCAAGTCTTCTAAACGCAGTCCTGGGCTTCTCCCCAACAACACCTGCACTAAGCAGTGCTGAATAAGCTCTATACGCCTTTATAACAAGGTCTCTCCTATATATCCCCTCAGCCCTTAGCCTAGCAGCTACCTTTCTAGCAAACCAGCGGGGTATGTGCATATACCCAGCCCAGTTGTATATGTGATTTGCAAGAGCATACTCCTCCTCAAAGATCTTCCCAAACCTCTGCAAAACCTCATCACTAGCCGGTGGCTCACTCAATAACTTAGCTACATCTGTAGCCCTAACCACAAAAACCTCAACAACCTCACTACACCTCTCCTCAGCATCTCCCATGCAACTCTCACCGCACAACTGCAATAAACACGCCAAGTGCTTCCTAACACTACACATCTTAAAAAATGTAGTACATCAATATGCAAAAGAGTTTTCACACTCAAATACACTAATACAACACCATTAAAACTGCTTCACAGTTCTTAGAAAAATGCAAATATTCTCTATTTCTTACATTCAAAAACCACCTTAGCAAATCGGTTTGCCACTTTAGCAGGCTTTGCTAACTTTCCTTACGTGCAAGGTGAGTGTGACTAGCGCAATTCCGGGGTGAAGTTCTAGCGCTGTGAAGAAACGCTATAGTATAATGCTGAGTTATGTGATGAGTTTCTAAAATTCACACTTGTACTACATGTGCAATTCTATGTATATTCGCGGGCAGAGCTATTGAGGTTAAATATGCTTATGTACTGAAAAAGCAGTATGTAAGGAAATGTTTTGAAGATGTGTTGAACTTCTCATTGAGGTAATGACATAGTGTTTGTAATGGCATGGTTTAAGTTGTGTTCGTAGCATAGTTAAAACTTGTTTATAAAGCGCTTTGTAGGTAAATAAAATTGTATAAATTTGCTTTTCCCGTGTATTTTTTAGAAATAGTGTGTTGCTAAAAATTCGTCAATAAAGATTTATAAGGTGTAAAAGCTGGTATTAAACTCGGGTGAGATTGTGATGCATGAGTTAAAAGTTGTTTTATTAAGAGTTTTTGAGAAAGAGAATGTCAGTGATGAGGAGGTTCTAGAGGTTGTGAAGAAGGTAACAACTATGCGTCCAGGTTCTATAGTTGTTTACATGCATCACGTAATGGATTTCTGCCACGAGCTGTTTCAATTAATAGAACCTGTGTCAAATAAGCCTCTTTCTGGCGAAAGAACGTGGATAGGAAATTACTCAGTTGAGGTTATGCCAATTCAAAAATTCGCTCAAAACTATGGGTCAAAAAGCCTAGTTGCAGAGTTTTACAGGTTCTGCAGCAGCAAATCAATTGACGTGCCAAAAATTATTCAGAAATACATGTCAAGAAAACTAAATGTAGAAACCATTAGGTATATTCGCGGCAAGCCGAGTCTTGATGAAGAGCTGGAAATGGTTATAGAGAAAAGCTACAAATTCTTAGCAGAAATAAAAATTGAAGTCAGTCCAGTAGCGCTGGCCACACCTGTATAACTACACAACTTTTTCACTAAATTTCTCACTTTTTTAAATTCTTGAGCTTTGCAATAGTAGTTAGACTACAGCTTTGTTTTGTGTTCGAGGAAGAGGAGCTGACGGCTCCCCGCCCTAAAGGGGCGAGGGTTCTACACCCACTAGGGCCATCCATCATTTCTCGTCAGGGCCCCTCACGGGTGTGGCATCACTGTTCAGGCCCCGCCGCCAGCTTCGGGGAGGTGCAGGCTCATAGCCTGCTAAGCTCACCCACACCCAAC
>Ga0209225_1003591_pt1 | contig 12765 bp, 11 predicted proteins | sample WasSprMetagenome_FD_184732 | JGI IMG/M metagenome (GOLD analysis project Ga0209225, IMG submission 184732) | Sulfidic aquatic microbial communities from Washburn Spring, Yellowstone National Park, USA - WS (SPAdes) (version 3) | ecosystem: Environmental > Aquatic > Thermal springs > Hot (42-90C)...
TTCAGCCTCTCTTTATCTTTTTGACCAAGCCTTTCTCTTCGAAATTCCCGTTTATTTTCTTTCTGGAGACCATCTTTCTACACGGGTGGTATGTTCCATCGTTCGAAGAGAATTTCGCTTCTGAGGCTGATTTTGGAGCTTTGGAGAGAATTACTCTTTCGACAATAAAATACCTCATCAGTCCCAAAAAATATCCTTTGGTGCGTGTTAGGTCTTAAATCTTAGCACTTTGCTTCTTTCAAAGGAGGATACTAACATAACCAACGATAACAAAAGGGTAAGAAAGAACACTAAATGGGAGGTAAAGACCATGACTATGCTAAGACAAAGAGAAGTAATGAGGCTGTATAACGTTTCTAAGCAAGCGCTACGCCGGTGGGTAAAGCAGGGCATACTGTCCGAGATTCGGACTCCTGGAGGCCATAGACGGTATATCAAGGAGGAAGTCGAGAAGATTCTATTTCGGAATATCGTAAGCCAGCGGGTTGCTGGTCAAAACTAAGAGAAAAGCCCGATAGGAGGCTTGGCGGGCTCTTTCCTATCGGGCAAATGGAGGTGTTCAATTGCAAGAGATCATTAAAACTCCCGAACGAGAAGTTGTCAATGACGAAGCAGAGCTGTATGCCGAAGCAGAATTGAACGCCGATACCGAAGTAAGACCAGTCACCGAAGAGAAGACACAAGACCAACAGCATCCTCTTTTCGCTGGTAAAAGCCCATTCGAGGTTGCTCGTTTCCTTACTCTTTGTGGCTTCATCCCTATCCCACTAAGCGGCGAGGATGTAATAGAATACCGAGCAAGATACCAATCTGATTTCTATTCGCCTAGAAGCACTCCAGGTGCCACATGGGCACAATTAAAGAGGGCATTCCGCAAAGCTAAGGGAGTCGCTATTAAGTGCGGGAAGGTGTCTAACCTAACTGTGATAGATGTTGATGATCCCGAGAAGTTCGATAAGTTCTATCCCATCGATAAGCTGAGACAAGAAGCAGGATACGTTGTTCGGTCTAAAACCCCGGGGCGTTATCACTTTGGCTTCACCTATGCCGAAGAAATTGAGAGCATAGACCTTGTGGATGAAGCTGGTTTCGAAATCAAATCCGATAACAGAATAATAAACTTCTATTCGACTATTCCAGGGCAGAAATACACGATTAAGAAGTTCGATGGGCTTGGACGTATGCCCGAAGAACTCGAGCAGAAGATCAAAAAGCTGATAGCTAGCAGGAAAGCGAAATCTACCCTACCTGTAACCAAGTATCCCGAGAGACACGCAAGGGATCCCAAGGAGCTGGCGAACCGGATACTAGATGTCCTCGAACCGTATTATAGCAGAGGACAAAGACATTTCTTCGTTCTAGGCACAGCGGGCGTATTCAGAATCGCTGGGATCCCGGAATCTGTGGCTACCGATACACTGCTCGCTTTCTGCGAGAATATGAGAGACGAGGAAATCCCAGATCGAAGAAGAGCGATACAGGACACCTACGGCAAGTCTAAAGAGGAGCCGATAACAAAATTTACGTATCTCAGGGATGCCCTAGGAGTAAGCGATGAGCACATCGAGCAAATAAGGGATCTGATTAGACGGCATAGAGAAAAGGAAGATACCAAGACAACCGAAGAGAGAATCCCAGTAGCTAAAAGAGCCCTGAGCTTATTAGAAGAGCAAAAACTTAGTTTCTGGATTTCCCAATTCGATGAGACTTTTGTTACAATTTCACCAACACAACACCTGAAGCTTGAGAACAAGGACTTCAAAGACTATCTCCAGACACTTCTATATAAAACCGATGGGCGAACTCTGCATAACCAAGCACTCGAGGAAGTGATATCCATCTGTAGGCAGTGGGCGAGGGAAAGTAACATTAGACACCACGTCCACTTAAGAACTGGTTTTGATGCAGAAAGAAACTTTATCGAGGTAAATCTCGGAAGGCTAGACGGGAAAATACTTCGGATTACAGGAAGCGGTTACGAGCTGGATTATCCAAAACTGAAGTTCCTAAGACCAAAGAATCTGTTACCCATTTCTTTCGATCCAGCTGTGATGGTAGACAAAGATACCTACACCAAGGAGATCGTCTTAGATCTCTTCTCGAAGCTATTCCATCTCCAGTCCGAAGAGGATTTCGCTCTGTTACTGGCATGGATGATTAAGACGTTCTATCCGATAGGAGAATACCCTATCCTTGCAATCCTTGGCGAAAAGGAAGCTGTAGGAAAAACAACTATTAGCAAATTCATTGCTAATCTCCTAGATCCCACACCATCACCACTTAAAACATTCCCGAGATCACGGGATGACCTTTACAGCCTTGCGAAGAATAACTTCCTGCTTGTGTTCGATAACCTGTCTAACATCTCACCCGATATGAGCGATGCATTGTGCCAATTGTCCACCGGAGGAAGCTTGAGTAAACGGAAGCTATACACCGACGGTGATTCAGTAGATTATCCACTAAAGAACCCTATCGTTCTTAATTCGATCTTTAACATCCTGCACAGGAGAGACTTGCGAAGAAGATGTGTTGTCATAGAACTAAAGAAACCTACCGAGATTAAATCTCAGAGAGAGCTTGATCAGATATTCCGAGAATACGCTCCGCACTGCTACGCTTATCTCGTCAGCTGTGTCCAAGAGGCATTGAAGAATAAGGTTGTCGATGCTCCGTTCTTGGACTTGGCAGACTTTTGCGAATGGATTGCGAAGGCACATCCGGTGTTCTTCCTGGACGGGAGATCTTTCGAGGAAACATTGAGGACGAACAGAGACCAAACAGCCATAGAAATTCTAGAAACAAACATCGTTGCTTCCTTCATAGTAAACAAAGTCGAAGAAGAAGGCGCATGGGAAACTACCGCAAGCGAACTACTGCAACAAATAAAAGAACAATACCCTTACGAGAAAGATATCCCGCTTACACCGGAAAAAATGGCGAGAGAGATCAGGAAGATCGCAAGTGATCTGGAGGCACTCGGAGTAAAAGTCGATACTACAAGGACAAGAGATAGCAGGAGAATAGTGTTTAGGAAGCTCGAGCCTGCTCGATCGAAAGAGAAAGTAGAACCTGCAGAACCAAAGAAAGAAACTGAATCTGCAAAGACGAAGGGAGAATCTGCTCCATCAAAATCGCAAGCTGTAGAGGAGTTGAAACGGCTGTTGTCTATAGGACTGATAGCAGGAGCGTCTTGGAATGTGAGCCCAGAAGCTAGGAAAGAGCTAATAGATCGGGGACTCTCTGTAGGAAGGAACGGTATACACATCTGCAAAGACGAGAATGTTGCCGCACTAAGAAGAAAGAACAATGAGATAGCGCCATTTTATGAGATCTATACACTGGATCAAATACTTGAGGCTTTCCCTGAAGCGAAGGAAGATGCAGAAACTTAGAGCTGATAAGGCTTACAAACCGTCACCACTTTTTTCGAAGAAAATCAATAACTTAGACGGGCAAAAAACAAACCGTCACCAACCGTCACACATACTGTCACCACTTTTTTCGAAGGAAATCAGCCACTTAGACCATGGGTGACAGTAGTGACAGTTCGTAACCTGTCTTTACTGAAACGGTATAAAGAGAGAAGAGAGAAGAGAGCGAAGAGAAGAAGGGAGCTTTTTTTAGAAAGTAGGGCACTCAAACCGTCACTACTGTCACCTTCTTCGTAAGTAGTTAGAATTGCTGGATTTTTTTGGTGACAGTATGGGTGACAGTATGGTGACAGTATGTGACGGTTTACAGAATTGGGGGCAATTTCCTTTCGGCTTGAGAAAGTAGAAGGAAGACCAACAGCGCCGGCAACCACGGGAGCTTTCCTTCGGCTATGCTGATTTTTCTCTTGATCTATACTCTAACTTAAGTTACCTTATGTTAGAAAGCTACCCTTCCAAAAGGAGGCATCTATGGAGCTAAGAGAGGCTATTAGAGTTTTTCTTAAGGATTTGGGGCTTTCAGGTAAGTCAAGGAAGACTTTAGAAGCTTATTACTTCCATCTGGGCAAATTTCTTTCTTTTTGTGAGGAAAGAGAGCTTGACTATCGGCTTGTCAATGGCAAGGAGAGCAAAGTTTTTAGGAACTGGTTGGTTGAGATGGGTTTAAGTCCAGCTTCGGTTAATGCGGTCTTATCGGCTTGTAAGAGTTTTTATGATTTTTTGCTGGATGAGGGCTTGGTCAAAGGTAATCCTTTTGTGAGTAGAAAGCTTAGGGTAAAGGAGCCTGACAAAAAGCCAGCCTTCCTGACTGAGGAGGAGCTTGAGAGGGTAAGAGAGGCAATGAAGAGTTTGCCAAGGCATATACAGCTTGCTTTTGAAACAATGCTATGGACTGGGCTTAGAATCTCTGAGGTTGCAAGCTTAACTGGAGAGGATGTGATCAAAGAAAATGGGAAGCTCTTCCTTCGGGTTAGATCCGGCAAGGGAAACAAAGAGAGGATCGTTCCGGTGCTTTCGAAAGAGCTAGCTAGACAGCTACTATGGCTTAGCAATGTCAAAGGAAAAGCTTCTCTCTTCGGTGTGACAGATGGAACCCTAAAAGACTACGCCTACAAGACTAGAAAAGCCTCAGGTGTGCATTTCCACAGCCACCGGTTGCGACATACCTTGGCCACTAGGCTCCTAGCTAAAGGGATCCCGATCGATGTTGTCCAGAAGGTTTTAGGCCACGAGAGCATAAGCACAACGAGGCGGTATGCTGAAACACTACCAGAGAAGGTTAAGGAACTTGCGGCTACGGTGGAGGTTTAGAGTGAAAATCCGGTTACTGGATAGGAGCGTGCGGCAGTGTTATGGGTAGGACGTTCGATGAAAGGAAATACCTAAGAGAGTATCTAGAGATACATCCCGAGTATCAGCCAAGGCCTGGATACATTACAAAAGAAGGGCTTATCTCTTTCGCAGGATGGCTGATCGAACAAGGATATTGTAAGCTAGGGAAACAAACAGATGCCGCCACCATCCAAGTGGTGTTGTCCTACCTGCACTCCGAAAGAAAGCTGTTCGGAAGAAGTGGTCGAAAAATAGAAGGCCAGCCCTTGTATACAATTAACTGGGAGAAAGAGAAGAAAGACCAGTATGAGTTCGTTCGTCTGGCGGCTGAGATAGAAGACCTCATTAGTAAAAAGGCAGAGCGGGGAAGAAATTGGAAATGGCTTCCTCGGAAGGTTATCGAACAGAAAGCGAAAGAACTGGGCATCCCTGTTCGGAAACTAATCTCAGTCGGAATAGAAGCCAGGCTGTTTAAAAACGTGTGGTGGAAAAAACGCATACAAGCAGTAGACGTCGGAGAGGTTGGAAGAATATGGACGAGATACAAACAAAACCTGGAATCCTACCGTGCTTTAAAAAATACCCTAAAAGAGCAAGGCTATTCGTTGAGAGATCCCGAATGGGCTGGTCTCTTGAAACGCTTGCGAAAGAAATTGGAATCTCCAGGTCATACCTACATCGAATAGAAATGGGCGAATGGGATCCTTCTTCGGATATTGCCATCGCTCTGGAAGAAAAACTAGGCGTGTCCCGGAAGAGCTTGATGAAGAAGTATGACAAGCTGTTGGGCATCCCAAGGCGCAAGTGCTCTATACATAGGAAATTGCGTGGAATCGCAGTGATCTTTCTGGAGCCCGAGGATGAGACTAGACGGCGGTTTAAGGAAGCTATCGACTCAGCGAAGGCATAACACAAGGAGAAAAACAGATGGTTGCTTTCCTTCGACGAAAATCTTCGGTGGGGGGAGGGATGATAGGGCGCCCACAGGTTACTAACGAGCAATCCCGGTGCTGTGTTGCTCTTCCGGAAGCAAAAGGCGAGAAGGGAAACATAGTCAGTCTAAGGACAATTCAGCCTCTCTTTATCTTTTTGACCAAGCCTTTCTCTTCGAAATTCCCGTTTATTTTCTTTCTGGAGACCATCTTTCTACACGGGTGGTATGTTCCATCGTTCGAAGAGAATTTCGCTTCTGAGGCCGTTTTAGGCTTTTAGAGAGAACCCCTTCCCGGCAAGGAAAAAACACTTCCCCTAACGGGGAGGAATCTCTTCTGAGGCCATTTTTAGGCTCTAGGACAATAACTTTTGACCTGCTCCGTATGGTTTATCGTCCAGGAAAAATATCGCCGTAGAGGCCATTTTTAGGGCTTTAGAGAGAACCTTCTTCTTTTCGACTGTTTTTGATGTATAAAACTGACCGGTTTTATATGGGTAAAGGGAACAAAAAAGGAAACAAAAGGGATTGACAGACAGGACTAAACAGGTTATAAAAGGGACGGAAGGGGACATAAAAAGGGGGGATGGAAACATGAAGGCTGTTTGCTACGCACGAGTATCCACCGAAGAACAAGCACATGGTGGAGTATCACTTGATGCTCAAGAAGAGAAACTGAGAGCCTATTGCAAGATGGCCGGGTTGGAAGTGGTGGAGATGATCCGAGAGGAGGGGGTTTCAGCAGGCAAACCTCTTGCTGATAGACCGGGCGGGGAAAGATTGCTACGGCTGGTGGCTAGTAAGAAGGTCAACAACGTGGTGGCCTTGAAGCTGGACAGGCTCTTTCGGGATGCAGAAGATGCTCTACACCAAACCAGAGCTTGGGATAAAGCAGGGGTCACTCTCCACCTGGTAGATATGGGTGGCCAAACATTGAACACTGCAACGGCGATGGGTAGATTCTTCTTAAACATGATGGCTGCTTTCGCTGAGCTTGAACGTAATCTAATCGCCGAAAGAACAGCCACGGCTTTAATGCACAAGAAAGCCCACCGGCAAGCCTACTCACCTACTCCCTACGGTTTCGATCGAGTAGGGAAAGAGCTGTTAGAGAATCCCCAAGAGCAAGAGATTATAGCGCAGATATTCGCATGGAGGCAGGCGGGCTGGAGCCTATGGAAGATAGCCGACGAACTAAACAGGCAGGGGATCCCTACAAAACGGGGCGGTAAGTGGTATGCCGGGACGGTGCGGTATATTCTACAAAACAACCTTTATCAGGAGGTGGCATAAATGGACGAAAGACTTTTAACCCCAGAAGAGGCTGCAGAGTATTTGGCCGTTAGCCCTAAGACCATACGTAAATGGCTGCGGGGAGAAAAAATCAAAGGAGTTAAGATAGGCAAACTATGGAGGATAAGGAAGAAGGATCTGGACGCACTTCTGGAAGAAGAAGGAGTAGAGAATGAGCACGGAAAAGGAAAAAACGCCTGAGCAACACCCCAAGCGTCTAACATGGCGAGATATATGCGAATTGGGGGCTGCACTCCTGTATTATCGGGCTGCTACAACCCTGGAAGGGAGGGAAAGAGAAAAAGCGTTGGCAGATGTCCGGCCACTTGTTCGGGCGATAGCCTGTGAAATTGAGAAAGAAGCAGAGATACGGGGGATACAACTCGCTGATTCTTCCCCTGTGCCAGGATGGGTATTTGCTATGTTTGCACAGCAACTCTATCAACAAACAACGACATTGTTTTCCTTACCACCAACCCCTAGCCCGTTCGGCAAAAACAAAATAGCACCTTTCGTATCAGCACCTCCTGCCTGGGGAGCAGCTAAAGCTATATTTGCAGCCAAAAGCGGATGGGAGCCTGACGAAGAAGGAAGACCCAGATATGTTCTCGACATTGGCGGAAACAACCTCAAAGGCCGGGTCATTTACCACATCATCCTTCCATGGGATGCAACAGAAGAAGATATTACCATAGCCCACAAGGAGTTGGCCTGGAAAATTCTCAAGGACATGGGAGCAGACACAGCTTGGCTGCACATGCTGCTGTTGAGCTATGCCGTAGACTCAACGAGGAGAGAAGATCGATCAAAGAGGTTCGTTATCCCAAGAGAAGAAATATATCACTGCCTGGGCTTAGATAAGCGAAGCGACCTCTCTAGAACCGAAAAAGACCTGAGAGCCCTGGCAGAAATCAAAAAGCTGCGCCACTTGGGTCTGCAAATCGACTACCTGCAATGGGCAGGAAAGAAAACTATCCGCAGAAAAGGACATAAACAAGAGGTCGACGTCTATAACTTTGATAGAAGAATAGGCGCCCTATGGGAAATATCCCTCCACCAGTTTGGCCAAGCTTACAAGGCACAAGACAAAGACGGGAATATCGTGACCTTGTGGACAGATTGGCAGCTGGTCGGCAGCGAAGGTATGTGGGGGAATGTCTTCCTGCACGGGGATAAGTCCTTACGACAATTTGGGTATATCGCCCGGGAGATGCTTGAAAAAGTGGATAGATACCGTTGCCCCTGGGGTGCAGCTCTGGCTGTCATGCTCACATTCCAGGCTCGGTTCAATCCCTTCGGACAGGTAGAGGCAACCAATAGGGAAATCATATCATTCGCAGGTGGCGAAGAATACCCCACCGACTTTAGAAGGCGCTATGACATAAAACAGCAGGTGCTAAACGCCATAGAGGAACAACGAAAGTGGGGCTTGGAGCCGGACTACAGCTTGTGGCCAAAGTATCTGCAACCCGGGGAGGATGCGAACATACTGGAAGAAGACCCGGGGAGACTGCCACCTAGATATTGGGATGACTTCCTGAAATGTAAGACAATCTTCAGGCCTGTGAAAGACAGCCAGGCGGAAGCGGTAGTGCAAGCTAACCGACAGGTAAAACACTTGCCCGAACCGACTATAGTGAAAGCACTCCCTAAACCACAAAAAGCATGGACAGGTAGCGCCATCAAAGAGCTGCGGAGAAAGTTGGGATTTACACAGAAACAACTGGCTGCCTACCTGGGAGTGAGCAGTATGTTGGTAAGCCACCTCGAGACGGGTAGACGCAGACCCAATCCACAGCTGAAACGGAAATTAGCCCAGTTAGATAAGGAGCTGGAGAAATCCCAAGAGAATAGCTGCTAGGAGGAAAATGCCGCATACAAGTTTGTATACTTTCGAAAAAGGGCAAAAATTGCCTTCCAGGCCTTATGGGACAAGGGTTTGAGAGGTATACAAGAACCTCTAGAACCCGGGGATAAAACCTCTAGAACCCGGGGATAAAACCTCTAGAACCCGGGGATAACTGTATACTTCCTCGAAGTCCGCAAAGGCTTGTGTGGTGCGGGTTTGCAGGCGGTTGGTTACCCCAAAATGGGGTTCCTAATAAGTATAAGAAGTATAAGTGGCTTGGGCGGGCGCAGGATGCGCCGCCCAGCCCAAATTCACTTCTTGAGATAAAAAGGAGGATTCACCCATGCCGAGAAAGTTCACCCTTGCCGAAGCGTTCACCGACCCCAAGCTGGAATGTTCCCTACTTGCAGCCATAGCAGCCAACCCGGAGGTCTATTGGGAAGTGCTCGACCTGCTACCTCCGGAGGCTCTAACCAAAACCCGCCAGGTTTATGAACAGCTAGGGGAAGCGATAGTGAAGAATGATCCCTTACCTGAGATTGATGTGGACGAGAAAGAAGCACCCGACCCGGTAGCTGCTGCCAGGGAACTAGCTGATCTTTACCAAAGGCGGCTCTTAGCAGAATCGGCACAAAAATTTATGGACGGATTATATGACAAGATCCCGGTCGATGAACTGATAAACGTCCTAGAAACGGGTTTGGTTCGTGCACAGCAGGCTGTTAGAGAGCTTCAAGCTGGTCGAGTGGAAGCACTGTCAGACCTTCTGGCTGAGGTTATAAAGGACGCTGAAGCAAGGCAAAAGGCAGTCAGAGAAGGGAATGGAACGGTGGGTTTGCCTTCTGGAATACGCAAGCTGGACAAGCTGCTGGGTGGGTTCCAGCCTGGATTGCATTTACTAGCAGCCGAACCTGGACAAGGAAAGACCACCCTTACTCTGCAGATATCTTCACATGTAACAAGGAATGGGTGGCCGGTATTGTATGTGAGTTTTGAAGAATCTCTTCCTAGACTAGCACTGAAGGTTATCTGTTCCTGTGCTGGTCTAATAGCTAAGGAGTTTGCAGACGGGGTTGGTCGGCTTGAGGATCTAAAAAGAGCAGCCAGGGATCACGCATCAAGCCTTGCAGGGCTTCACTTCATCGAAGGGACGAGTCGACTAACGGTATCCCAGCTGAAGGCCAAAGCTCTGCAGATTATGACCAAGAGAAAAGCAGATCGGTGCCTGGTAGTGGTGGACTACCTACAGCGGTGGGCATCGGGCAGACGGGAATATACTGAGTTTCGACATGTAGTCTCAGCCCTTGTTAGTGAGCTGCGAGAGCTATCCCTTCGGCTTAGTTGTCCATTCTTGGTAATCTCCAGCCAGAACAGGCCTGGCCAAGGGACTGCAAATTTGATCAGCTTAAAAGAGAGTGGCGATCTTGAGTATTCGGCAGATACAGCGCTCTTCCTGGTTGAATCCCAAAAACGGACGGCTACACCCCCAGCCCGGGCGGTTGATCTTGTTGTTGAGAAGAACAGATACGGGGACAGGGGAACAATACCATTAATCTTTCGGCCAGATGTTGGGATTTTTAGAGAGGAGGATCGCAGATGAACAATCCGGTAAAACTTTCGTTGTTAGAGCTTGAGAGTTATCTCGGGCAGGGCAGAGGGAAACCTTCTGGCAAATACTTGCGATATTTCTGCCCTATTCACGGAAGTGATCATCAGAGAAGCTTAAGCCTCAATCCCGATACGGGCTATTTTAAGTGTTTTGCTTGCGGTGCGTGGGGTTACTTGGAGAGAGAGAAAAGAGACTGGAAAGAGCAAAACAGAAAACATGCCCTGCAGAGGACGACTAGTGATAGATGCATCGAGGCGCCGAATCCGGATCTAAAGGGGTTGCTGCGGGAATTCCAGGCAGCTCTCCCGGGTAGTCCAGGCGAAGAGTATTTGGAAAAGAGAAGGATCCCTCTGGAATTAGCTCAGACCTACGGGGCAGGTTATGCAGCTCCTGGAAAATGGCCTAACAGAGGTAGGAAGTGGAAATATGGACACATTGTCTTCCCTCATACTGACCCCGCAGGCGAGGTTGTTAACCTGTATGCCCGGGCTGTGGATACCACTGAGGAAGCACCGAAAGAATTAAGACATGCTCATCTCCCTGGAACTAAGGGCATCTTCAACGCTCCAGCTCTGTCCGGTGATGCTGTCTTTATCTGCGAAGGGGTGTTTGATGCTCTCTCTATGATTGCAGCAGGTTATAAAGACGCTTGTGCCGTCTTCGGTGTGGATGGCCTTAGATGGGAGTGGGTGACGGCAAGGCGGGTGGTCTTCTGTTTTGATCATGATACGGCTGGAGAGCGATGGAAACAGCAGGCCTGGGATGGAATATTGCGAGGAAAGAAGATTTTTTACCTGCCAAAAGAGATATATGCTAGTTATAAGGACTTGAGCGAAGTGTGGGTAGCAACCGGTAAGTTAGATATAGGCGAATGGAATGATATCAGTGATAATATAAAAACACCCATACAAAGTGATAATATAAAAACATCTACCCAATCTGCAGAGAAAGAACTTATACAAGCAATTGAAAGCCTGCTGATAAACAAACCTCTTCTGGGTGGAGCTATAGAATTAACAGAAGAAATGAAAAGAGCATTGAGAAATCGAGGACTTACCTCAGCCACGAAAGGGATTTGTATTGCTATGGATGAGAGTAGTTATAAAGGTTGGAAATCCCAGCGTGATATTGATGGGCATTACCGTATTTATATGATAAGTGACATACTGAATGCTTTCCCTGAAATCCAACAGAACAAAAGATATGCCGAAACTCTCCCCGAGAAAATAAAAGAACTTGCGGTGGGTGTTTAGGGTGAAAATCCGATTACCATATAGAAACGTGCGGCAGCATGAAAATTCGGGAATCTTCCCTTCGAGGAGAAATTATGGGCAGAGTGTTTCTCGAAAGAAGATATCTTGAGACTTTCCTAGAGATGCATCCCGAGTTTCAACCAAAGCCCGGGTATATCACAAGGGAAGGGCTTGTTTCCTTTGCAAAGTGGCTGATCGAAGAAGGATATTGTAAGCTCGGGAGAAGAGCAGATGAGCCCACCATACACGTTGTTCTGCTGTATCTGCGATCGAAAAAGCTGTTCGAAAGAAGCGGTAGAGGACGGGGAGACCAGGCTTTGTATAAGATCAACCGAGAGAAAGAAGACCCTTACGAGTTTGTTCGCTTGGCGGCCGAGATAGAAGACCTCATTAACGAAGAAGCAGAATACAGCGAAACGCCAAGGAAATGGGCTTGGGTTCCACGGGATGCAGTCGAAAGAAAGGCAAAAGAGCTGGGTATCTCTCTTCGGAAACTGGTATCGATAGGTATAGAAGCCGGGTTGTTTAAGAACTGCTGGGTAAAAAAGAGAATACAGGCGGTGAAAGTATGGAGGATCGGGAAAGTATGGACGAAAGAAAAACACCGCTTAGAGGAATACCGCTCTTTAAAAAGTATCCTAAAAGAGCAAGGCTATTCGTTGAGAGATCCAGACGTGGCTTGGCTATTGAAACGCTTGCGAAGGAGATCGGTATCTCCAAATCCCACCTCCACCGTATAGAAATGGGCGAATGGGATCCGAACCAAGATATCGCTATCGCTTTGGAGGAAAAGCTTGGGGTAAACCGAAAGAGCTTGATGAAGAAGTATGACAAACTGTTGGGCATACCCAACCGAATGTGCCAAAAGAGGCGAAAACAAAAATCGATAGTGGCTGTTTATTGGGAGCCCTTGTGGGTTTTGCGAGAGCAACTACGGGAAGCTTGGGGCTTGTCCGAAGAGGATGCTGTAGGACGCAAGCATGATACCGATCCTTCGCTAAATTTTACTGGTGGGGGGAGGGATGATAGGGCGCCCACAGGTTACTAACGAGCAATCCCGGTGC
>Ga0209225_1003593_pt1 | contig 12763 bp, 10 predicted proteins | sample WasSprMetagenome_FD_184732 | JGI IMG/M metagenome (GOLD analysis project Ga0209225, IMG submission 184732) | Sulfidic aquatic microbial communities from Washburn Spring, Yellowstone National Park, USA - WS (SPAdes) (version 3) | ecosystem: Environmental > Aquatic > Thermal springs > Hot (42-90C)...
TTACAATTGGATGCAAATTGTAATAGCCGATGTTTAAATCGTCTTAGGAAGCTTCAAAAACTTTCTTTCCTCGTGTTGCGACAAATGTCGTACTTAAAAGTATGTCTTCGCTTCAATTTCAAGGTTTGTAGGAGCTGAGAGGGCTGAAAAAACTTTTTCTGCCTCTTGCGAATAGCGTTTATCGGCCTTAAGGCTGATTAACATGCCACCTGTGTTTTTTATTAGGCATAGCTCGCATGGTTCGTAGTGTAGCGTTTCTTATGTCCGGTCGGCATGGCAGCTTTCCATCTGGATTTCTGCAAACCCGTGGGGCCTGCGAAAATTCAAATAGAGGACCGCCTTTGGTGACAATTTTAAGGGTCAACCTACCCTCTGGGTTTGTCTAATAACCGAGGTTGGGGGAGTTCTCTGAGCCATGGTGAGGGGGAAGCACATGTGTACAGACCGAAGCGTGTTTTTGCCGTGGCTCTAAGGCTGGCCCAAGAGGCGGAGAAAAAGAGGGAAAGGAAGCGGGGAAGGTCAAAGAACTAGATGCACCGGAGTTCCGGGACTTCTATACCGTCATGGCGAAGACCCAGCTTTCACTATCCCATGACCCTAACCTAAAGGGTGTTCCCAAAGGCTGGGCTTTGCCTATCCGGGACATCTTGGTTTTCACGGGCGCCCGTTTCCTCTGCCCTGTAGCTGGGGAGGTAACCCTTATGCCGGGAACTGGCTCTGACCCGACTTTCCGCCGCATCGACATCGATGTGGAAACCGGGCAAGTAAAAGGTCTTGTTTAAACCGCGATTCCGTTTGAAGGTTTCAGCTAAGTTTGTCCGCGATTAGAACACAGCCTCGCAAAATCGATGTGACTTAGATTGGATACTCGCTCAGACGCAACTATTTCCCCGGACGGCTATGCACCCAGAGGTAGTGCCTCAAGAAGTGTGTCCATGAGGCAGCTTAGCCGCCTTCCCAGAAAAGGCTCGAAAAGAAAAGGGGAAAATCCCTATAGCGGACAAAAACCCGCGAAGAAATCCTCAAGGCATGGAGGAGCGCATCAGGATCATGGCAAAGGAGATACTAGAGGCCCTCATGAGGGGGGAACGGGAGATTTACCTGAAGCAACATCCCACCAAAGCCAGCGGCGACTACACCCGCGACCTTCTTACCGCGTAACCCTGGTTTTGCTTTTCAATCAGCTTAGCGAGGCATGGGAAGCGCGCAGGCTTCGAGGATTTCCGGGAATCCATATGGGAAGCTGCCATGCTGACCGGACACAGTAAATGCTCCGCTATACTAGAATAGCCTGTAGCATTTGTTTATCCTTTACGGCAAACGTCTCAAAATTTTAACCTCAGCACGATGGGCGGACGCAAAACTTTAGAATCTCTTTCGCCCTCTCCAAGCTAATAGGCGCGGTTTCGCTTAGGATCAGATAATTCCATCTTCAAAACGTTTCTAGCATAAACGACTTTCCTGTGATTAGGTGGCAAACTTTTGGCGCTAAAACAGTCAAAACAGGGCTCTTCGGTAACAGTTCAACGAGGCGCCTCAGCCTATTGACAAACTGGTTTTTTTGTGGTATATAACTTATGTGATCGATTTCCGAAAAGGTTTTCCTAAAAAGAGGCGGCCCACTATCAAGGATGTGGCTAAACGCGCTGGTGTTTCGCCGACTACAGTTTCGCGTGTCTTAAACGGTGGAGATGTTAATCACATGCGCCCTGAAACCAAGCAGCGAGTGTTGCAAGCCTTAGCGGAATTGGACTATGTTCCAGTAAAAGCTGCAAGGGTCCTTCGGCAGCGGCTAGCAGGAGTTATTGCTCTTTTATTGCCCGATGTTTCTAACCCTTTCTTCGCTTGTTTAGCACGTGGAGTTGCAATGGTTTGTTTTCAAAACAGCGTTTCTACAATAATTTGTGATTCCGAACATTCCCATGAAAAAGAGGGGCGCTATCTGGATATACTTCTACAAGAAGGTGTTGATGGGCTTATTTTTATACCTGTTGGCCAGCCGGACGAGAAGAAATTGCAACGTCTTGCTGGGTTTGGTGTAAAAATTATTATCGTAGACAGGCGCATTAAAGGTTGGCCAGTAGTAGAAGCTGACAACTATGGTGGCGCGTATCAACTTACCCAATATGTTCTTTCGCTGGGTTATAGTCGTATCGCTTATATTGCTGGTCCCCAAAACGTAAGCACGTCTGAAGATCGGCTCCAAGGTTTTCTTGCTGCGATGCAAGAAGCAAAAAAGTCAATTGTACACATTCTATACGGAGATTTTACGTTTGAGAGCGGTTACAAAGCGGCTTATCAAATTTTGCGTGAGCACTCGGTGGATGCAATCATGTGTGGCAATGACCTTATGGCAATAGGTGCACTTTATGCAGCAAGCGAACTGAGGATTCCCGTCCCTGATGAACTTGGTATTACTGGGTTTGATCAAATTCCTTATGCCAAGCTTGTTCATCCCCCCCTTACAACTGTTTGGGTTCCCGCATTCGAGATGGGGCAGAAAGCTGCTCAGGCGTTGTTGATGGCCAAGGAGATACGAGGGGAAAAACTGAGTGTGGAAATTATTCGCGGGGGGACTTGTGCCCTAAGGAGGTGATGGTTTTAAGGCAAGAGTTTTTAAGTGCAATATCGGTATCAGCGAAAAACTAACAGGGAGGTGATAGTGTTATGAAGCGCGTTTTGTTGAGCGTTGTGTTAATGGGGTTATTAGGCAGCGTCGTGTTAGGGGAAACTTTTAATGTAGCTGTTGTATCTCTCACTCCGAAGGAAGGTCTAAGTTGGACTTTTCTACATTGGCTAGGGGCAAAAATAGCGGAGAAAGAAGGACTTGTTGACAAAGTTATTGATATTTTGACTTCGGAAGCTACAGCAGTGGCTGATTTGACTTCGCTAGCGCTAAGTAAGGAATACAAACTCATCGTGGTCATCGGATGGCAGTTTGTCCCGGCGGTTATGCAAGTAGCACGTGAATTCCCCGAGCAGTACTTCGTTATGACAGATATCACCCTTCCTGAGCCAATGCCTAACGTTTTTAACGTCCTTTATCAACAGGAGCAACCGAGCGCTGTGGTTGGGGCTCTTGCAGCTGCATTGGCAGTAGCCTATGACATGCCCTGTGTTGGCCTTGTTTTAGGGCGTGAAGGAGCCGTTCTACATGAATTTGAAATGGGCTACAAATTTGGTGTTGATTGGGCACTTCAAGAAATAGCTAAAAGATATCCAGAGGTAGCTGCAGGCAAAAAAATTTATGCTAAAGATCGCACACAAAGGGTGCTATGGACGTATACGGGCAGTTTTAACGATCCAGCGCTCGGTCGAAGCGCTACAGAGGCTCAAGTTTTGCAAGGGGCTGGTGTAGTTTATAACGTTGCTGGAGCCACGGGCTTAGGGATCTTCTCTTTTATAGATGACTACAAAACAAAAAATAATATTCCGACAACACAACCACCTTTCGCTATTGGTGTTGATTTGCCTCAGGAATGGATGAGCCCCAACGTAATCATCTCAGCACTTAAACGTGCTGATTTGGCTGTAAGACAGGCAATATTGCTCGTACGTAATGGAGAATTCGAATCGTTCGTGAAGGAGCACCCTGTTATTTGGTTCAATTTTGCTAACGGAGGCATGGGAGTGACTGATAGGGCAGCGCTTGAAACTTTTATAGATTATGCGGTAGCGGTAGGGGTTTTTGATCCCGCGAAAAAAGAGGCAGACCTTGAGAACTGGGAGAAAATAAAAGCTGCTCAGCCCGGTTGGGTTTGGGAGATCATGAACGCTATGTATCAAGCAATAAAGAATGGAGAAGTGGAGGTTCCGAGGCCTTTTGGGGAGCCGCAGAAGTGGCGCATTGAGGAGCTTAGGAAATATTATGGGTAAAAGCGGAGAGGGCGGGGCCTGGATTACCCAGGCCCCGCTTATATATAAGGAATTAATATGTTGAACCGGCTAGCTTTAGTTATGTTCTCAATAATCTCGGCCCTTTTGTTTATCATGATTTGTCTTTTAGTGCTTGGTTATAACCCTCTTTTATTTTTTACCCAGGGTTTAGGCCCCGCGATAACTACTAGCCGAGGAATTATCGGTGCATTGTCCTTAGCCACCCCTATACTTTTCACAGGTTTAGGGTGGATCGTAGGGAAAAAGGCTGGCATAGCTAATTTGGGACTTGAGGGCGCGGTTTATATGTCGGCGCTAGCTGCTTTAGCAAGCGGCGGGTTATTAAAACTGTGTATAGGGTTTCATCAACTTCTGGTATGGCTTTGTGCTGCTGTTGCTGGTGCAGTATGGTTACTTATTCCCGCTTTTTTAAAATACATTATTGGAGTTCATGAAGTTATTACTACATTAATGTTTAATTGGGCAGCATTGTATCTTGTTGGTTTTATAATAATAAAATTTTTGCGTGATCCCGCCTGGCCAATGTTCTCAGTTCAGATCCTTCCTTCAGCTAGGTTATATCCGCTGTTTGGAACAGGTTCTGCTACGATCATGCTTATTGTTGGGATTGTGTTTTGCGTAGGTGTACAAGTATTTTTATGGCAAACTCGGTTAGGATTAAGGATGCGGGCCACTGGCTGGAATGAATTCACTGCTCGGACTTTAGGGGTGCCTACTTCGTACTTGCAATTCCTTTCGTTTTTGATAGGAGGTTTGCTTGGTGGTTGTGCAGCATTTTCTCTAACCGCTGGAATGCCGCCTTATTGGCGTATAACTGATACGGCGGACCTTCTTATTGGTCACGGTTTCAACGGAATTGCCGCAGCATCTTTGGCTTTGGATAATGCTCTAGGAGTTCTTCCTGGAGCGATCTTTCTTGGTATAATTATAAGTGGAATGAGGTTTGCGCAAATCTATATGCGAATACCGCCGGAAATTGCAAATATAATGACAGGAATCATTCTTATCGTTATTGCTTTACCCGAAATCGTAGATAGTATTGTCCGCCCCATTTTGAAAAAGCGCGAGGTGCTTTATGCAAAAAAAAGCTGAACTTTTAGCTACTTTGAGTATTATCGGGTTGCTTTGTTTAGTTTTTATTTTAGCTGTTGTATTTTTGGGGAAGACCTACACTTTTAATTTATTTCTTCTGGGAATTGCAAGCATGGTACCTATCGCATTGGCGGCGACTGGTGAGCTTTTGTGTGAGCGAGCGGGTTTGTTCAATGTAGGTATTGAAGGAACTATGCTTTTGGCCTCCTTAACTGCGGTGTGGGGTGCTGAGGCCGCGGGTCACTGGGCCGTGGGCATTTTGACAGGTTTAATTACGGGCAGTTTAATCGGGGGGATTTTCGGTTTAGCTGTTACCTACGGACAGGGTAATCAATTATTATGGGGGTTAGGCATTAATCTTTTTGCTCAAGGTACCGTCGCTTTGCTTTTACTAAAGGCTTTCAAGACATTGACGTTCTATCGCGTTCCCGCCCATCTGAGGGTTCCACAGTTTATTATTGGTAATTCAACCCTGTCTTGGTTCTCCTTGGTAGGACTTCTGTGTGCGATTGTATTATACTTGGTAATTACTAAAACGCGGTACGGACTCCGTGCTCGCGCTGTGGGATTATCTCCTTTTGTAGCTGATACGCTAGGAGTTGATCCTTATAAATTAAGAATCAGTGCAGCTATAGTAGGAGGAATAACAGCTGGAATTGCTGGTGCTTATATGAGTTTGGATTGGACGGGGTTAGCTTCTGCCACTCTTATACAAGGGCGGGGTTTTATGGCACTTGCATGTGTTAAATTTGGAGGCTTAAATCCTTTGCGCGTTTTTGGTGGTTCTTTGTTCTTTGGTATACTGCTTGCTGCAGGGATGTGGCTTCAAAACGTTCCTTTGACCTCAGCAATAATGCGGCAAGGGGGTAGTTACCTATTTCTCTCCTTGCCGTACATTATAGTTGTACTGGCCTTGGGACTTTTTCCTTATCGGGAGCCTTTAGCAAAAACTATAGGAATACCATATAAACGGGGGTGAAGCAATGTCAACAGAACTCATTCGCATGGAAAACATACACAAAAAATTTGGCCCAATATACGCATTGAGAGGCGTTGACTTTTTTGTAAGAGAAGGAGAAATAGTTGGTCTTGTAGGAGATAATGGTGCAGGCAAAAGCACACTTGTAAAAATTTTGTCAGGTGTGTACCAGCCCGATAGTGGGCGCATTTACTTTCGAGGACAGCAAGTTTCCTTTAATTCGCCAGCGGATGCGATAAAAAAAGGTATTATGGCGGTTCACCAAACCGGATCTTTGATTGATGAACTGACTATCTGGGAGAATTTCTTTCTTGGGCGCGAGTTGACCTGGCCGCTTGGTTTTTTAAAGAAAAAAGATATGCAAAATATTGCACGAAACGTATTAAAACAACTAGGAATTGAAGTTGTTGATATTAACCAGAGGGTGGGAACATTATCTGGAGGGCAAAGGCAAGCTATCGCAATTGGCAGAGCTATTTATTTCGGTGGTAAAATACTCATTCTTGACGAACCGACAGCTGCATTGTCATTAAAGGAGACAGACGAAGTCTTACGGTATATTAAAAATGCTCGTGATAAATTAGGTTCTTCAGTTATCTTGATTTCTCATTTGACGTTACATGTTTATCCCATAGCTGACCGGTTTACAGTGCTGGAAAAAGGGGAAAAAATAGCGGACATTGAGAAAAATGCAGTCAGTCCTGAAGATCTGGAAGCTCTTATTATATGGGGTCGGCAGGGAATGGCAAAAATCAGAGCAGGCAAGCAGGAGGTGAAGGAATGAGGGAAGAAATAATTTTGGATGTGGATACGGGGCATGACGATGCCGTAGCAATTTGTTTGGCGTGTGCAGCAAATGAAGTAAAAGTTCTCGGTATCACAACCGTCGCAGGTAATTCTACAATTGATAATACCACAAATAATACGTTAAAAGTGCTCACTTTATTAAAAGAAACAAATGTTCCTGTTGCGCGAGGATGTCATAAACCTCTCATACGCCCGCTGGTTACTGCTGAGAATATCCACGGAAAGAGCGGTCTAGACGGTGCGGAACTCCCCTCTCCACAAATAACTCCTATTAAAATGCACGCAGTTAATTTTTTAATTGATACTTTGCGAACGCATGATAATCCAATAACTATCGTTGCGACTGCTCCGCTTACCAATATCGCTTTAATGTTTGCCTTGGCTCCTGATATAGCTTTGAAGATAAAGCGCATCGTCTTAATGGGGGGAGCGATTTGTGGGGGTAACCGTAGTGCATGTGCTGAGTTTAATATTTATGTTGATCCAGAGGCTGCTAAAATTGTTTTTGAATCAGGTGTACCTATAACTATGGTTGGATTAGATGTAACCGAAAAGACAGTTTTAATGGAAGAAGAGATCAGGAAACTGTTTCAATCAGAGACTTTTCAGAATTTAATGCTTTTCTACGCGCAACGTCGAGCGATGGCAAGGGGGCTAGCAGGCGCTGTTTTTCATGACGCTGTAGCTGTGGCATCAGTTATTGATCCTGATCTGCTACGAACTGAGGCGTTGCCAGTCGCTGTGGAAATAGGGGGAAGCGTTACAAGAGGTATGACGGTGGTAGATCGGCGAGCCAAGCGCGCAGAATTAATCGGAAACATTATTGACGTTGCTGTGGACATTGATGTTTCACGGTTCAAAGAGATTTTATCCCACTACATAAAAACTTTGGGTATTTAACTTATGAACCAGGCTTCCAGGCAATGGAAGTCGATTATCGCTCTCTTTTTGTGCACATTTTTTTGGGGAGGACTTAGAAGTGCGTATGGAGTATTTTTTAAAGAAATGCTGGCGGCCTTCGACTGGCCCGCGAGCCAATTAGCTGGTTTGCAAAGTCTAAATCTTTTGATTTACGGATTTGTTTCTCCTTTAATTGGCGGGTTGATTACCCGATATCGTGAAGTTGATTATTTAAGCATCCTTTTGGGGTGGGCGTTAACAACTGTGGGACTAGCTACAAGTGCATTTGCTCATTCTTACTTTACACTTTTATGGCTTTATGGGGTTTTACTAGGTCTTGGCACAACACTGGCTAGTCCTGTCAGTTTTAACATAGCGCTAAATCGGCGTATCACCTATCGCGGTGGGTTAGCTATTGGTTTAGTTTCTGCTGGTGTAGGAATAGGTACTTTCTTGTTAACTCCTCAAATACAAAGAGCTATATTGTATTATGGTTGGCGACAAACCATGATTTTTCTTTCTTTCCCACCGCTGGCTTTGGGGCTGCTAACGCTTTTACTGCTTGAAAGACACCCAAAAGAAAGGCTTGCTTTCCCCAAAACCGCATCCACAGGGAGAATGGCCTCTTTAGACTGGTATAAAAATGTTGCACTTATTATTTTTACTCCCTTACAATTTTTCGTAATACAATTTTTTATCACCCATGGAATTAAAATGATGGACATCGCAGGCATTATTGCTTCCCATGCAGTATCAATTTTTGCATTGTCAGGCATTTTGAATGCGATTGGGCGAGTAATATTTGGATATTTGTTAGATCGTGTTTCTTTAAGCCTCATAGGGTTTATAAATTACAGTGCCATTCTGCTTACGGGAATAAGCGCACTGCTGTTAAGCGTATATAATAGCGCGATCTTTGCATACATCACCTTTGTAACAATGGGTCTAGCATGGGCAATCAGCATCCCTCAGACGGTCGTCCTTTTTAACGAAGTTGTGGGTTTGGAGAGATTCGCTTTCTATTACGGATTAACTGAAGCCATGATAGGGTTTGTTGGTTCGTTGGGAGCGATGGTGGGAGGGATAAGTCTTGACTTTTTCAATGGGTATGAATTCGGCATCTTCATATGCATAATCTGTACTGGATTATCGATCTTGAGTTACGTGAGCGTCTTGCGTACTTTGAAGCGTCAAGAGTCATGGGCAAAATAGCAGTAGTTGGAAGCGCGAATGTTGATTTGGTGTTTTACGTCGACCGGTTGCCCCTCCCTGGTGAAACTAGATACGGTCAAGCAGCGATTCAGTGTGTTGGCGGAAAAGGCGCAAACCAGGCTGTAGCAGCGGCCCGCTTTGGTGTACCGGTCGACTTTTTTGGGAAAGTTGGGAGCGATCAATATGGCGATTTCATTTTGCAAAATTTGCAAGAAAACCATGTTAACGTAAACACTGTTTTCAAAGTTAAGGAATGCCCGTCAGGAATGGCTTCCGTATGGGTTGATCAAAATGGTAACAACTGTATCATTTATATTCCTGGCGCAAACAAATATGTGGATACAGATTACGCCAAGCAAATCATGCCTTTTTTGACTAAAGCAGATATTTTACTATTGCAATTAGAAATTCCTAAAGAAACTATTGAATACATATTAAATAATCTACCCAAACATTCACCTCTGGTGATACTTGACCCAGCTCCAGCGCAAGATTTAGTCTCGTTGCCGGTGGAGCGCATAGATATTCTTACACCTAATCTAATAGAAATGCAATTGTTAACAGGAGAAAAGGCCATTGAAAAAATGGGTAAAGAACTTCTCAACTTGGGCATCAAAACCATAATATGTAAAGCGGGCGAAAACGGGGCTTTTTTAATCAGTAAACAAGGGTTCCGTCACTTTCCAGCATTCCCTGTAACTGCTATCGATACTACAGGGGCTGGCGACGCATTTAATGGAGTGCTTGCTGGGGCTCTTGCTGAGGGGCGCTCCTTGGAAGAGGCTTTGTACTGGGCCAATGCTGCAGGGGCTTTGTCCTGTACCAGACGCGGGGCTCAGCCTTCTTTTCCTATGCGCGAAGAACTGGAATTTTTTCTAAAGAAATATCCTTACAATGCGTAAAATTTTTCATAATGCACAAATTGTAGATGTGGTAGGTCATAGAATCTTCTTCGGATGGTTTTCCGTTGTTGATGGTTATTTTGAGTTTGTGGAAGAAGGAAATTGTTTTGAAGATCTTCCAGGAATACGCGTAGACTTAAATGGAGCTTATGTCGTTCCCGGCCTCATCGACGCCCACATGCACATTGAGAGTAGTTTGGTGACACCACAAAGGTTTGCCGCAAAAGCAGCAGAATGGGGTACCTGCGTGGTTTTGCAGGATCCCCATGAAATGGCTAATGTGTTAGGGGTTCCTGGTATTTCCTTCATGATCGAAGACGCCTTGGCCAGCATTCTGCATATTTATACAGCTATCCCTAGCTGTGTCCCTCCCACTAGAGCCTCGCTAGAAACCACTAATTTTCAAATTTCCTCTAACGATGTTGAATATTTAGCTACAAAACCTAGAGTAATCGCGCTAGGAGAAGTTATGGACTACTGTGGTATTTTAAATAACGATGAAGAGTTGTTAAAGATTGTCAATACAGCAAAAAAATTAAAACTTAATATTGAAGGTCATTGTCCGACCCTCAAAGGACGGGCTCTTTCACAATATATAAGTGTTGGCGTAAGCTCGGATCATACCTTTACTTACCCAGAAAAAATTCTTGAGGAATTACAAAAAGGCATGTATGTCATGCTTCAACCAAAGTCGTTAACGAAAGACAATGTTGAATATATTATAAAATTAAAAGACAGATCCAGAATATTATTGGTAACCGATGATACTCTTCCGACAGATTTAACTAAAGGCCATCTAAACCGTGTAGTTAGGTTAGCAATTTCACGTGGATGGGATTGCCTTGATGCGATTGCTTCAGCTACGATTCGTCCGGCACAATATTTAGGTATTAAGGACATCGGGATAATTGCTCCTGGAAAAATCGCCAACTTTTTCACAACACATCAACTCGAGACACTTTTGCCTAAAAGTGTATTTTTAGCTGGTGAGCCGCTTTCTCCAGCGATTTCTATTACTACATTACTACCTGAGGAATTTGTACAAAGCTTAAAGATTCGCAAACTCACAACAGAAGACTTTCGAATGCTACCGGATGGTGGATGTGCAACGGTCAATGTCATTGTTGTGGATGAAAACACCCACTACACAAAACTTAAACAAAAATGTATAACTTTTCAGGAAGGTTATCCTAATATAAGTGATGAAGATCTAGCATTAATTGCGGTTTTTTCCCGGAGTAGCAGAGAACCCCAGGGAAGTGTTGGCTTAATAAGTGGACTCGGCTTACAGCACGGCGCTTTTTGTACATCGTTTGCACACGATAGTCATAATTTGCTAATAATCGGTAGAGAACCCTATGCAATGGCAGTAGCGGCAAACGCGGTTATAGAATCTGGAGGGGGGATCGCTGTATCGGACGGAAAGGACATACATCTCCTTAGACTTCCGATCGGCGGGATAATAACGGATGAGCCAGTGGACAATGTTGCTAACAAACTAGAATTAATAGAAACAACCCTCAATTTATGGAGATTAAAATTTTCTTTGTCTTTTCTTTTAACTTTAACACTTACTACAAGTCCATATTATAAAATCTCTGATAAAGGAATTGTAGATGTAGAAAGACGTTTAATCATTCCAATAATATCGGAGCTTTCCAGCACTTAACAAAAGAGGCAAATTGTAATAGCTTGCATTGCAGACCTTGCTTGGCAAGCCAAAAATCTTGCATAGTGCCCCATTTAGTGTGTAAGGGCAACAAGGTAGTTCCCTATCTAAATTTCCACAAATCCTCGGAGCCTGCGCACTCCCCATGCCTCGCCAAGCAGGTATAGGAGCTTTTCTACGGTGTCTTCCTTGCAGAATGCCGCCACCACGTTCGTCCTCCTCTTTATCTCCTTAGCCAACCGTTCCAGGAAGCCTCCGAGGGCGTGGCTAATTTGGGCGGAGAGCTTGTGGAGAAACATCCTCTTCGGGCCCTTGATGCCCTGCATCTTGCCTCAGCGCTTTTCCTAAGGGAGCGGGTACGGTCGGATGTCTTTTTCTCCTCCTTTGACGAAAGGCTCAACGAGGCGGCTAAAGCGCAAGGGTTAGCGGTACCCACCGCTTAACAAAAGGGTCCTTTTGTTAAGTTCTTCTTTCTTCCCGTCCCGATCCTCCTTAACCCAGTCTTTTTACATCTAGTCCTTTCCCCATCGAAATCCTTGACCTTAAAGGACCTTTTATGGTACCATTAAGAGTACCTATGGAGGCCTCATGAAGCTCCGGGGCGGAGAGGTGGCGGTGGTGCGGGGAAAGGACGGCCGGTTCCGGGTGACCATCCCCAAAGATCTCGCTCTGGCTCTGGGCTTAGAAGGCGGGGAACGTGGAAAATTCCGACTTTTACGGCTTTCCTCAACTCAGGTAGTCCTCGCCCTCGAGATCGCCCGGAAGAGGGGGAAGGCAGGAGAGGGTGAGCCGTGAGGGCCGAGGAGAAAGCCCTTATTTCCCTGTTCGAGGAGGGGGGACGGGGTGAACCTAGGCCCCCTGACCTGCCGGCCAAAAGAAAGCCTTTAAATCGGGGACTTACCCTCCTCTCCTTCCAGGGCGACGAGGCCTTGGTCTCCTTCCCAAGACCCCCAAGGCTCGGCGAAGCCCTCCTCCTTCGGGAAGGCCCCCGAAAACTCCTCCTCCAAGTGGTGTGGGCCAAAGCTGAAGAAAGAGGATGGGTCGCCCGGGCCAAGGTCCGCGGCCCCTGGGACGGAATCCTTCCTGGCTGGGAAGCGGAGATCTTCCCGACAAGCCCACCAATCCCGGAAACCCCGGGCCCAAAGATTTTCCTTGGCCGAACGTTAGAAGGGGAAGAATTCTCCCCGGGCGGAAGGGCGTTAGAGAAAGTGAACGTGATCGTGGGAGCAAAAGGTTCGGGGAAGTCGCACCTCGCAAAAGTCATCCTCCTTGGGCTTATCCGGGCAGGGGCGCCGTGCCTCGTTT
>Ga0209225_1003602_pt1 | contig 12736 bp, 11 predicted proteins | sample WasSprMetagenome_FD_184732 | JGI IMG/M metagenome (GOLD analysis project Ga0209225, IMG submission 184732) | Sulfidic aquatic microbial communities from Washburn Spring, Yellowstone National Park, USA - WS (SPAdes) (version 3) | ecosystem: Environmental > Aquatic > Thermal springs > Hot (42-90C)...
GAGGTTGGGGTGGACTCTGTATACGTACTCCCCCTTGAACTTCCGAGACGTGGCGCACACCACCTCAACGCCGCTGTGTTGAAGCAGTATGCGGAGGAGCTCCCCGCCGGTGAAGCCCGAGGCCCCCACGACGCAGACCCTCTTCATACCAGCTCCGCCACGGCGGTTGCCTCCTCCCTCGTCTCAATGGCCGGGACCGGGTCCACGTCAAGCACGTAGAACCTCTCGCCGTAGTCGCCCAACGTGACTCTGGCATAGAGAAGCCCCAGCGACCGCAGAACCTCCGCCACGAGGCCTGTTGCGTTCTTCGCCGTTGCGAAGACCGGCACTAGGCGGTGCGGCTTCGGCACAACCACCGAAACCTTAGCCAGCGGGTTCCTCATATACATCCGGTGCTCCACCACGCTCTTAGCCCCCTCTACGCTGGTGACGGAGCCGTCCAGCCCCACCCTCCACGCCGTCAACAAATGCCACGGCCGCTCCAGCTCTACCTTCTCTACGGAGAAGTCAGACGAGATTACTGCAAACGGCGGGCCGAACTTCGGCAACCAGGCCAACCGGTTCAATGCGGCGAGGACCGCGTCTGGCGGGTTTATGCTCCGCGGCGCTAAAGCCCCGTAGACCGCCGCGGCGTAGGGGTTCCTCACCCTCAGGTAGGCGACCCCGGGCAACTTGTGTACAGGTGTCTCGGAGACGTTTAGAACCACGGGGTTTAGACCTCTAGATGCCAAGGCGTCGGCTATATACTTCTCATAAACCGTAGGGCTGTCTGCAACGACGTAAATCGCCCCACTTTCCCCTCTGGCCCCAGATCCATACCCCCCACATCAACCCACTATATAAACCTTTCTATCGAAACGGAAACGCTGTATTATCTACCATACATAGTCATGTGTTCGCTATTTTTCCGCCACGGCGGGGAGAGGATGGGGGGAGGTGCCGCGTCTACGGCGTGCCCGCCAGCTTAATGGTGTTGCGGAGATAAGGCGCTGGCGTCTTCGAGGTCTATAGGGCGTATGTGAGATGTGTCTGCGGCTCCACCTGGCCGTTTAAGCCGTGGAGGTATCCTAACTGCGTCGTCGAAGGACGTAAAAATTTTGTATAATGTTATCTGTATAAAGGAGGGGCGCCTATTGAGGTGCGTTCGATGCGGCTATCTATTTGGCGGGGTAGAGGAAGCAGGTGAACTTAAAGCGTTGCACGTCATGTTTTGTTGCTTATTTCAAAAATCTACCAAAGCCGCAATAAAGGTTATTAAACAGAGCTATTTCACTGCCATGGAGGGGATTTCGGGGACAGTTCCTACCTCAGATGTGTAAACTGCGGCACTGAATACTCGCCGGATTATAGGCTGTTCCGGTGCCCCAGGTGCGGCGGCCTCCTCGACGTCGTTGTGCGGGACAAGTACTGGAGCCCGAAGGGCCGCGGCGTCTGGCGCTACGCCTCCATGCTTCCGCTTAAATCCGGCGTATCGCTGGGGGAGGGCGGCACCCCCCTCGTCAAGTCCAACCTAGGCGAGGGGCTGTATATAAAGTTTGAGGGGGCCAACCCCACCGGTAGCTTTAAGGACAGGGGGATGGCCCTAGGCGTCACGGTGGCGAGGGAGAGCAACGCCTCCAAGATAGTCGTGGCGTCCACCGGCAACACCGCCGCCTCCGCCGCCGCCTACGCCGCCAGGGCCGGGCTTAGGTGTTACGTCGTTTTGCCGAGGGGGAACGTGGCGAGGGGGAAGCTCGTGCAGGCGGCTCTCCACGGCGCCGAGCTGGTCATGGTAAACGGCCTCTTCGACAAGGCGCTGGAATACGTGGTGACCTACGGCACGAGATATGCTTACCCCCTCAACAGCTTCAACCCATGGCGCCTAGAGGGCCAGAAGACCCTGGCCTTCGAGGTGTTTGAGGAGCTTGGTTGCCCCGACTACGTCGTTGTCCCGGTGGGCAACGCCGGGAACATATCCGCCATATGGAAGGGCTTCAAGGAGCTGGCGGAGCTGGGGCTCTGCCGCAGGCTCCCCAAGATGGTTGGGGTGCAGGCGGAGGGCGCCGCCCCGCTGGCTAAGGCGTGGGAGAGGGGGGCCCCGCAACCCTTCTTCATAGATGAGCCGGAGACGGTGGCCACGGCGATTAAGATAGGAAAACCTATAAATTGGCCTAAGGCCCTTGCCGCCGTGAAGGAGTCGGGCGGCCTCTTTGTAACGGTGTCAGACGCGGAGATCCTGAGGGCCCAGAAGCTTCTGGCGTCGAGAGACGGCATTGGGGCGGAGCCTGCCGGGGCGGCGTCGGTGGCGGCGGCGCTTAAGCTGAAGCTGAGCGGCACCGCTGTGGCCGTGGTGACGGGGCACGCCTTGAAGGACCCCGACGCGGTGGAGATAAGCGCTAGGGAGGTGAGAAACGCGGAGGAGCTTGTGGAGCTTCTGGAGCGATGAAGCCCGTGGTGAAGATAGGGGGCTCCCTCCTCAGGTCGGCGGGGGACTTCTTGAGGGCGGCTGAGTTCTTGCTGAAGCTCCCCGAGCCGCCGGTGGCGGTGGTGTCGGCCATGAAGGGGGTTACGGACATGTTGCTGGAGCTGGAGAGGACCCGGAGCTACTTGATGTATGAGGAGGTTCTGCATAAACACCTCGCCGTGGCGCGGTTGCTGGGGGTGGAGGACCGCGTCGCGCCTCTCCTCAAGGAGCTGGAAACCGCCCTAAGGCTCCCCAGGTCCGGGTGGACGCCGGACTACTTCGCATCCTTCGGCGAGAGGCTGTCCGCCACTATCCTGCACGCGGTGTTGCGGCGGCTCGGCGCAGAGGCCGAGCTCTTTGTAGCGCCGATACTTACAAATAGCAATTTCGGCAACGCCGACCCCCTAAGGCTGGAGCACAAGGACAGAATCGCGGCGCCTGGCGTCGCGGCGGTCGTCACGGGCTTCATCGGGAGAGATGCAGATGGCCGGTTCACCACCGTGGGGCGCGGGGGGAGCGACTACACCGCCACCTACATCGGGAGGGAGATAGGCGCCAGAAAGGTGTCTCTGGTGACGGACGCCCCCGGCGTAATGACGGCGGACCCCCGCGAGGTGGAAGACGCCGCGGTTCTGCCTCTTCTTTCTCTCCAGGAGGCGGTGGAGGCGGCTAAGGCAGGTGCTAAGAACTTCCACCCCCGCACCTTCCTCCCCGTGCTGGAGGCGGGGAACATGGCGGTGGAGGTGAGGAGCTACCACTCCAGGGGGACCCTAATCGCCAATATGTACCCCCCACCGCCCTACAAGATAGTGGCGAAGTGCGGCCAGGGCAGTTGCGTGGTGGGGCTTTCGGCGTATGAGCTGACGAAGCTGGGCGGCACACCTCTGGGCAGATACAGCGTGAGGCTGGACATCCCGCCGAGACAGGCACACGAGTTCCTGGTGAAGCCGTACGTAAGATATATAAACACATAGGGGGGAAGTATATATGGACCGCCTTAAGGTATATATCCTCGGCGCCACTGGACTAGTCGGCCAGCGATACGTCCAGCTCCTCGCGAAGCACCCATGGTTTGAGATAGTGGGCCTCGCCGCCTCCGAGAAAAGCGCTGGCAAAACCCTGGCTCAAGCCGGGTGGGCGCTGGAGGAGCCCCCGCCCCCCGACCTGGCGGAGCTCAAGATAGAGAAGCTGGAGGTGGACAGAATCCCGAAGGTTGACTTCGTCTTCTCGGCGCTCCCCAGCGAGGCGGCGGCTAAGGTGGAGCCGGAGCTCGCCGCGCGGGGCTTCACCGTGGTGTCTAACGCCAGCAACATGAGGATGGACCCCGACGTCCCCCTCGTGGTGCCTGAGATAAACCCGGAGGACCTCTCGCTGGTGAGGCAACAGAGGGCTGGGAGGGGCTGGAGAGGCGCCGTGGTAAAGAAGCCCAACTGCACCACCACAATCCTCAACCTCCCCCTCAAGCCCGTGCTGGACGAGTGGGGCATAGAGAGGATACACGTGGTCACCATGCAGGCGCTGAGCGGCGCGGGCTTCGCCGGGGTCCCCAGCGTGGCTATAACCGACAACCTCATACCGTATATACGGGGAGAGGAGGACAAGGTGGTGGCCGAGACCAGGAAGATCCTCAAGAAAGACTTCGAGATATATGCCACCACCACCCGCGTCCCCGTCCTCGACGGCCACACCGAGGTGGCGTATGTAGATACGGCGAGGGACTTCGACGCAGGCGCCGTGGCGGATGCCCTCGCACGCTTCAGAGGCCTGCCACAGGAGCTGAAGCTCCCCACAGCCCCCGAGAGGCCCATAGAGGTCAGGTCCCACATCGACAGGCCCCAGCCCCGGCTGGACAGGTGGGCCGGCCGGGGCATGGCCGTGGTGGTGGGGAGGATAAGAAGGCTGGGGCCCCGGAAGCTCGCCTTCGTCGTGCTGGGGCACAACACTGTTAGAGGCGCCGCAGGCAACTCGATACTCACGGCTGAGCTCATGGCGAAGACGCCGGCATGATCCTCCTCTTCGGCTTCGGAGGGGTGGGTCGGACGTACGCCGAGCTCCTCTACGAGAGGTCCGGGCTGAGGCTCTGCGCCGTCTTCGACAGCGGCGGAGGCGTCGCCAAGAAAGACGGGTTCACCGTCGATGAGGTGAGGCAGCTCTTGAAGACCCCCCGGGGCGCCGTGGTGAAAAGCGGCGTCGGGAGGGCGGCCGCGCTTGACGAGGCGCTGGACATCTGCCAAGTTGTGGTAGACGTCAGCCCCCCCAACTACGAGACGGCTGAGCCTGCGCTTTCGCTGTACAGAAGGGCGCTCTCCAGAGGGCTTGCCGTGGTCACAGCCAACAAGGCCCCCCTGGCCCTCGCCTTCCGCGAACTGGCGCACAGAAGGCTGTACTACAAGGCCACGGTCATGGCCGGCACCCCCCTAGTGGACCTGTTGACGGGCCTCCCTCCGCAGAAGGCGCTGAGGGTCCGGGGGATACTAAACGGAAGCACCAACTACATCATGACGCGGGTTTACAAAGACGGCGTACCGTTCGAAAAGGCTGTGGAGGAGGCGAAGGAGCTCGGCATACTGGAGCCGGACCCCCGCCTAGATCTGGAGGGCCTGGACCCCGCTGCCAAGCTCGTGATAATAGCCAACACCCTCGGCGCCTCCCTCGCCCTACGCGACGTCGTCCGGAGGCCGCTGGCGCCCCTAGGCCCCGTCACGCGGTACCTAGCCACTCTGGACCTCGAGGCGGGGAGGGCCTCTGTGGAGCCTGTGCGCCTCGCCCCAGACGACCCCATCCACGTGGACTACACCATGAACGCGGTGGAGATAGTCACCGAGGTTAACAACATACTAGTGAAGGGGAAAGGTGCAGGTAGGAGGGAGACCGCGCTGGTTTTGCTAAACGACACGCTGAAGGCGCTGAGGGGCTGATAATTTTGTTTATCGATAATTACAGAAAGGAATTTATTGATTCCAAATCATGTGTCATATGTCTCAAGTTGAAAAAGAGGCAGAACTACCGTTTGACGAACATGTAGTGAATAAGCAGTGGCAACATAAATACACCCCCATAGACGCCTATTGGAAATTCCACCAGCAGACGGTGGAGAACTTCGAGGAGTTTTGGGCCTCTGTGGCGAGGGAGCTGGAGTGGTTTAAGCCCTGGGACAAGGTGCTTGATGCCTCCAACCCGCCGTTTTACAAGTGGTTTGTGGGTGGGCGGTTGAACCTAAGCTACTTGGCGGTAGATAGGCATGTGAAGAGTTGGCGTAAGAATAAGCTTGCCATTGAGTGGGAGGGAGAGCCTGTGGACGACAACGGGCACCCCACAGACCGCAGAAAGCTAACCTACTACGATCTCTTCCGCGAAGTAAACAGAGTAGCTTGCATGCTGAAATGCAACTTCGGGATAAAGAAGGGGGACAGAATAACTCTATATCTGCCGATGATACCGGAGCTCCCCATCGCCATGTTAGCCGCGTGGAGGATAGGCGCCATCACCAGCGTGGTGTTTTCCGGCTTCTCCGCGGACGCGTTGGCGGAGCGCATCAACGACTCCCAATCCCGCCTAGTAATAACGGCGGACGGGTTATGGCGGAGGGGCAAGGTAGTTAGGCTGAAGGAGGTGGTAGACGCCGCGCTTGAGAAGACCACCGGTGTAGAAAACGTCATAGTATTCCCGAGGCTCGGGCTAAAGGACGTGCCCATAACGGAGGGGAGGGACTACTGGTGGAACAAGATCATGCAGGGGATACCCATCAACACTTACATAGAGCCGGAGCCCGTGGAGAGCGAGCACCCCTCCTTCATCCTCTACACCTCGGGCACCACTGGGAAGCCGAAGGGCATAGTCCACGACACAGGCGGCTGGGCCGTCCACGTCTACGCCACAATGAAGTGGGTCTTCGACATGCGGGACGACGACGTGTACTGGTGCACGGCAGACATCGGCTGGGTCACGGGGCACTCCTACGTGGTGCTGGGGCCGCTCCTAATGGGCGCCACGGAGATAATATACGAAGGCGCGCCGGACTACCCCCAGCCGGACAGGTGGTGGTCTATCGTAGAGCGATACGGCGTCACGATCCTCTACACCTCGCCCACGGCCATAAGGATGTTCATGAGATACGGCGAGGCCTGGCCTAAGAAACACGACCTCTCCACCCTCCGCATTATTCACTCCGTAGGCGAGCCCATAAACCCAGAGGCGTGGAGATGGGCATACCGCGTCCTCGGCGGTGAGAAGGTGGCCTTCGGCTCTACCTGGTGGATGACGGAGACAGGCGGTATAGTCGTAAGCCACGCCCCTGGCCTCTACCTAGTACCCATGAAGCCCGGCACCAACGGCCCGCCGCTCCTCGGCTTCGACGTAGATGTGGTTGACGATAACGGGAACCCGGCGCCGCCAGGCGTCAAGGGGTATCTTGTCATAAAGAGGCCGTGGCCCGGCATGCTTCACGGCATTTGGGGCGACCCCGAGCGCTACATAAAGACGTACTGGTCCCGGTTCCCCGGCAGGTTCTACGTCGGCGACTACGCCATAAAAGACAAAGACGGATTCATATGGGTCCTGGGCAGGGCAGACGAGGTGATTAAAGTCGCGGGGCACCGCCTAGGCACCTACGAGCTGGAATCGGCTTTGATATCCTACCCAACAGTTGCCGAGGCGGCTGTGGTCGGCGTGCCTGATACCATAAAGGGCGAGGTGCCCATAGCCTTCGTGGTGCTTAAGCAGGGGGTAGTGCCGAACGACGAGTTGCGTAAGGAGCTGAGGGAGCACGTGCGCAGGACAATAGGCCCCATAGCGGAGCCTGCGCAGATATTCTTCGTGAGCAAGTTGCCGAAGACGAGGTCGGGCAAGATCATGCGCCGCCTGCTTAAGGCCGTGGCTACAGGAGCGCCGCTGGGCGACGTCACAACGCTGGAGGACGAAACCTCCGTGGAAGAGGCGAAGAAGGCATACGAGGAGCTGAGAGCTGAGGTAGGCAGAGCCTAACGCTTTTTTAATTTTACATTTTTATTTATAATGTTTTATAATTATAGAAAGATTTAAAAATATTGTTTTTTGTGTTTTCATGGCAAGGGGTCACCTAGCAACGGTTGTATCCGCATCGTCTGTGGGGTTGTTGCTGGAGTGGTACGACTTCTATATCTACGGTATCCTCGCCACTACGGTGTTGAACAAGCTGTTTTTCCCCACGGGGGACCCACTGGCCAGCGTGTTGCTGGCCATCGCAGGCTGGGCCGTGGGCTTCGTGGTGAGGCCGTTTGGTGCTGCGTTTTTCGGAAGGCTCGGCGACTTGATTGGGCGTAAGTACACCTTCCTTCTTACGTTGTTTATTATGGGCTTTTCCACATTTGCCATAGGCCTTCTGCCCACGTATGACCAAGTGGGTGTTTTGGCGCCGGTGTTGCTGTTTCTGCTCCGCGTCCTCCAGGGCCTTGCTCTTGGCGGCGAATACGGCGGCGCCGCCATCTTCGTGGCTGAGTACGCGCCGGACGACAAGAGGGGCTTCTACACCGGCTTCATACAGACCACGGCGTCGGTTGGCTACGTCCTCGCCGTGGCTGTGGCGACGGCCACGGAGCTTTTGTTGGGGAAGACGGCTTTTGAGCAGTGGGGCTGGAGGATACCCTTCGTGCTGGCGGGCGTGCTCTTCCTCATTGGGTTGATTATTAGGCTTAAGCTGGAGGAGACGCCCATCTTCTCGGCGATGAAGCTGTTGGGCAAGGCGTCTAAGCGCCCGCTGAGGGAGGCGCTGGCCGAACGCCGCAACCTTACGCTCATACTGCTGGCGCTTCTCGGAGCCGTCGTCGGGCAGGCCGTGGTGTGGTACTCCAGCCAGTTCCTCACGTTGGTGTTCCTCACTAGTGCCAATTTGTTCATACAAGGCGCCAAAGGCCTTGACAGGCTCACCGCCAACACCATATTGGGCATTGCCATAGCCGCCGCCGCGCCGTTTTTCATTTTCTTCGGCTGGCTCTCAGACAAGGTGGGGAGGAAGCCCGTGATGCTAGCCGGCAACCTGCTGGCGGCCATTACCTACTACCCCATCTTCATGATCATGGCGCAGAACTTGAACCCGCCCAATGTGCCGCTCCTCACGTTGTTGACGTTTGTGTTGGTTCTCTACGTCACCATGGTCTACGGCCCTATCGCCGCCTTCTTGGTTGAGTACTTCCCGGCGAAGATCAGATACACAGCCCTCTCGGTGCCTTACCACATCGGCAACGGCATATTCGGCGGCGGGCTGACGCCGCTGGTGGCCACGGCAGTGGGAGGAGCCACCAAGAACGTGCTTCTGATGCTTTTGTCGTGGCCCATCATCTGGCCGCTCGTCACTGCAGTGATCATGTTGAAGTGGATTCCGGAGACGTACAAGAGGAGCATCTGGGAGGAGGTGTCTATCGCCTCTCTGGTCAAGCCGCCTCAGATTGCGCCACCCAGCGCCCCGATCCGCGACGTGGTGGAGATGATGGCGGGCAACGAGGGCTACGTCATAGTGAGCGACGACGGGAGGAAGCCCGTGGGGGTGGTTTCTGAAAGAGATGTAGTAAGGGCCGTGGCGTCTGGCGTCTCGCTGGACGCCCCCGTCTCGTCCATCGTGGCGACGCGGGTGTTGACGGTGCCCGACAAGGCGCCGCTCACCACAGTGCAGAGGGTCATGGCGGAGAACGGGCTTAGACACATCGTGGTGGTGAGAGACGGCGCCATAGCCGGCTACGTCTCCGCCCGCGACATATTCGGCGAGAGGCTCCTCGTGGAGGATGTGGAGACGCGGAGGAAGCTCTCTACAAAGGCCGTTAAGGAGGTGATGAAGTCGCCGCCCGTCACGCTGTATCCGCAAGCCACTCTTGCAGACGCGGCGAGGACGATGGCGGAGAAGAACATAGGCTTTGTGGTGTTGACGGAGGGAGACAGACTCGTCGGAGTGGTATCGGAGCGCGACGTGGTGAAGGCGCTTGCCTCTGGGACGCCGCTTAATACTCCGCTGGAGAAAATCGCCACCAAGAGAGTAATTACGATAGAGCCGGAAAAGTCGGTGGTGGAGGCGGCTGACCTAATGGCGGAGAACAAGATTAGACACTTGGTAATTGCGGAGCGGGGTAGGGCCGTCGGCGTGGTTTCGCTCAGAGACTTAGTAAGGCTGTTAAAATAAAAGAACTCCATTTTTTCCTCTTTTTATAACAGTAGACGGCTCTAAGTACTATTGGCGTAAATTCATAGAGAAGACGCGTCACCTCATAATAGACTAGGTTGCCTAATAAGATTTTCAAGTGGACGCCTCCGTCGCCCTTTAGCCGGCTTTATCGTTATTACCTTCTTGGTGGTTTGTGGGCGGCTACACAAACGCCGGGTTCAGTGCCGTAGACTACAATGCGGGATACCTTGGAGTCAAGACGGTGCTACGTCCAACATAGTCTTCGCCGGCTTCTTTCCCAACGTTGCTGCTGTAGACTCATCGCCGTGTTTGCCAGATTGGAGTTCGTAAACATGTTGCCCAGGACGTGTTTCGGTAAGATAATGAAGAGAGTGTGGACAGGCGTGGCCGTGGGGGATGTCTCCACTATAGAGGGCGAGGCGTCGATAGAGGAGGTGAAGGAGGCTGTGTCAAGGATGTAGGTACTGCGGAGTTAACACCTCCACCCGTTTTTTGCCGCGTACCTCATGAGGGGGTCTGTCAGCCGGTAGACCTTCCCCTTTTCCAGCCACCCCTCCTCAACCAGCGACTTGAGCAACCGGCTCAGCTCGGCGTCGTTGATGGGGCCTTCTCTGATCTCTATATATCTCTTCACCTCAGACCACGTGGCGCCTTCAGCCGCCGCGTGGACAATGTGGAGATACCTAGCGGTGCCTCTGAGCTTCACGAAGTTGCAGAACTCGCCCCAGGCCAGGCGGGCCGCCTTCTCCACGACCTCTCTGAGGAGTTCTTCCGTGAGCTTGCCGGCTCGCGTCGCCTCTAGGCCGAGGTAGGAGAGCCACCCAATTACGCCATCGAGGTGATCCACGGCTGCCTCGAGCAACCGGGGGCTGTACACAACGCCGGACTCCGCGAAGCCCCTCGCCAAAAACTCTAAGGCCTTCTCCTTGGGTAGGGGGCTCAACTTGATGACGTGGATGTACCGCCCGTAGAGGGGGGACTCGGGGTCGTCGAGCCGGAGGAGTCTATACATGAGGCCCGCCTTAGAGCCGGTGAGGAGGAAGACGACGTTGTTGAGGTTGTCGTAGGCCCACGCCAGTACCGGCGTGAAGGAGCCGCCCTTCAGCTTGTAGAGCTCCTGCGCCTCGTCTATCACCACCACCAGCCTCCTGGACTCCGTAGCCGCCCACCTGTCAAGCGCCTTGAGGACTTCGGGCAGGGGAGGCCTCCCCCGCCCCCTGGCGAACTCCACCGTAAAGCCGGCTACTGAAACGCCTGAGATGCGCGACAGCAGATCCAGCGCCTTTTTCGACCTGGGCAAAGCCGTCCGCAACGCGGCATAGAAGTCGTCCCAGGTGACGTATTGCCTCCATTCGAACTCCCTGAGGTCTACATACACCCGCGTCCTGTCGTAGGTAGCCGCCCGAGCCAGCGACGTCTTCCCCACCCGCCGCACCCCAAGCAAAAGCACTAGCCTCCTGCCGTTCAGCACGTCCCTAAGCTCTTTAAACTCCTCCTCTCTGTCAAAAAGCTCCTCAGGCCTATCCACAGGCCCCTCCCTAAACAACATACCTCCCAAGTAACTTGGGAGGTATAAAGTTTTTCTGCACATATCGCAAAGCCCCACTCTGCCGGTTTATGACGCCCGCCCCAACTTCGGGGCGTCGGCGCACTGCGGCTTCAGGTGTAAAGATAAAAGAGTTCGCCACATGTCTTTGTTATGAGTTTTGAAGAGGCTGAGCTCCTCAGACTTAGGGCTGAGGCGTTTCTGCGAAATGCGGAGCGTCTATATGCCGAGGGCGAATACGACCTGGCGGCGTTTAGCATAGAGCAATACTGCCGGCTTATGCTGAAATACAAGCTTCTCCTCAAAACCGGCGCCTACCTCCGCACGCACTCCCTCATCAGGCTGGTCAAAGAGCTCGCCAAGGCCGCGGAGGGGGCCAAGAGGTTGCTCGAGGACATAGTAATGCTGACTAAAATAGAAGACGCTTACATAGGCTCCAGATACCTCCCCCGAAGATACGAGAAGGAGGAAGTTGAAGCTGTGTTGAAATACGTCAAGGAGAAGTTTAGGCCTACAATATATGAGCTTTGATATCTACATAGGGGGGGCGCTTGAGGCGCTTAGAAAATACCGAGAAGTGGCGGAGAAGGTTAAGGAAGCGGCAAGAAAAATCGCCGGCGACGCCAAGGTCTACGTCTTCGGCTCGGCGCTTACAGGCCGGTATACGGCGGCAAGCGACGTCGACATTCTACTAGTGGCCGATATGGGGAAAGAAGAGGCAGTCCTCCTCAAGGCTGAGATATACAAGAGGTAGACGCACCTGTGGAGGTCCACGTGGCGACGCGGGAACAATTCGAAAAATGGTATAAACGTTTCATCGATAGACTAGAAGAGATCTAACAGATCTAAAAGGCGAGAGTTTCTAACTACGCGACTAGGCTTCGGCTCGCAGGTAGTTACAAGATAATTCAAGGGTTAAGACTGTAGAGTTATATACTTAAGAGATTCCTCCGTTTTTTGCAACTTAGGAAGCTCATCACCGCCCGGCGAACCTTAATGAAAGTTTTTACAATTGATAAGTATGTAGCCATGCCACTTAGTGAAGTTTTGGTTGCCACGATGGAGAAAGATCGCTGTGCGGAGCCCTGAGGACGCCTACAGACTCTTCTAGACGGTGTGTACAGGAGGAATTGTTTAAATGGGAGTTCATGAAGAGGGATGTGTCTAAGACTACCGTTCCTGTAGACAGCGAGGTGGCCAGGGAGGTGTCGTCGGTGGCGAAGACTCAAGGTTTTTCTGTGGTGAAGCTGGCGTCTGACTCGCTTAAACTCGCCGTGGAGCTCCTCCGGAGGGGCATCACGCCGACGAAGGCCATTGAGATGTTTAGACTCACCGAGAAGATCCTAGCCTTCGACGTGGTGCCCGTGCCTCTCTCATACCTAGAGCTCGTTGCAAGGAAGTGGAATATGTGCGAAGACCAAGAGGTGGAGCAGTTCCTGCGGGAAACCGGCGAGAAGTTCGGCAAGGTCGTCGCGGCTGAGTACAGAACCTTCGGGGAGTTCATGGCCACCGCATCGCAGTTCTTCTCCATGTTCCCAGTTGCCAGGCTGTCCTTCAGCAAGAGCGGAAACACTTGGCGGATAGTCTTTACAGCCAC
>Ga0209225_1003607_pt1 | contig 12733 bp, 3 predicted proteins | sample WasSprMetagenome_FD_184732 | JGI IMG/M metagenome (GOLD analysis project Ga0209225, IMG submission 184732) | Sulfidic aquatic microbial communities from Washburn Spring, Yellowstone National Park, USA - WS (SPAdes) (version 3) | ecosystem: Environmental > Aquatic > Thermal springs > Hot (42-90C)...
GGGAGGAGCTTTCCCTGATTATCTCCCCTCTTCTCCAGCGGGAGGTGGGATGGAAGGGGGCGAAGTCGCCGCCGAATCCCTCATCCGTTCCCTTGATGCGGGCGTGAACGAAGATAAGATAATTCTCCTCCTCCCCACGCCCTACATTCTGGAACTCATAGGAGAGAAAAAGCTTCCCACCGGGCTGAACTTCCATCCCGCTCGCAGAGAAGGAAACGAGGCGAGGCAGAAAACTCGCAAGGGAAAGCGCGGAAATGAGAAGGAGAAGGATTTCCTTCATAAGGATAATTATACATCCAATTTTGAAGGCGAAACAACTATCATTGCAAGGAGCGAAGCGAGGAAACGATCGTCACTTCTGTCATTGCTGGCATGGGTAAAGGCTTTGGAAAGGGAGAAGGGATAAAGAGTAGAAATGGGGATTGGAAGGAAAAGTGAAGTCTTTTCTAATTGAGGGGGAGAAAATGAGATATCGTGTATGTCAAAAAAGAATTTTGAATTTTATAATTTAGGACTTTTTAAATGGTCCCATAAGGGTGGAGAATACCAACACATTATTAAAAACTTCTATTAAAGATGGCGAGCCCGCCAAAGTCGGGCGTGGCAATCCACTTCTTCTGTCATTGCGAGGCTTCTGCTCCGCAGAAGCCGTGGCAATCTCAAAACGAGATTGCTTCGTCGCTTCGCTCCTCGCAATGACAGTGGAGAGTTGTCATTGCTGGCGTGGGTAAAGGTTTCTGAAATGGACTTAATCCATAAAAGTGAAAGCCTGACCCCATATGGGGTCAGGCTCGGCAATCTCTTCTCATATTGCGAGGCTTCCCTTTGGGAAACCTCGCAGTAACAAAAGAATTGGTTATTCTTTTATTACATTAACATTCTCCTCATCTCCCCTTATAATTGAAAAATGAAATCACAACTTATAGGAGGGATTTATGCTATGGTCTTGATTCCTTTGTTTATTTTGTTTGCTTCCTTCGGTGCTTTCTCGCAAACTCTCTCAAATAACCTCACTTCCATCTCCCCTATCCTTGATAACGGAAGGGCAATCGGCTTCCATATCTCAAGTTCGGGAAAAGATGTCGCTGATATCTTCTTCGGCTCCCTGAAGAATATCTACGCCAATAAAGTAGAAATCAAGGAGAACTCCCTTATCTTCTCCGATATCCGCTCCACTTCCACCCCAACATTCGGGAAAAACTCGTTCATCTCCCTCAAACTCTATCCCAATGACCCCTATCCAGAGATTTCCTTCCGTCTGGAGCTCTCCGATTTCTCTCCCCAGAAATGGGAAACGGAAATCGGCAGAGTCCCCTTTCATTTCCTCGTTTGCCCCATCCCAGGGGCGGAGGTGTTCCATCAAAGGGGATGGCTCATCCCCACTCCCATTTCCGACCCCTACCCTATCCTCAATGCAGAGGGTCCGGGCAAGCATATAGCCAGCAATTGGTCCAATAACTGGACCTATGCCCCTCCTCTGGGCGCCTATCCCGTTCCCGTCGTCGGTCTCTGGAAGCCCAGCGAGAGCAAGTATGTGGGCTATGAATTTCAGGGGACAAGGCTTACGGATAACAGCGAGAAAGATATCGCCACCGCCTACTGCTGGGAATTGAAAGATGCCAAACAGTTCTTCACTCTCGTCTATCCCTACGCTGAAAATGCCTATAGAGACCTCCGCTACCCTAAAAAGGGAGATATCATCCAAACCCATTTCCGCCTCATCTTCTCCCTCAACCTCCCCTCAGATGATGACCCCAACTTCTTCGTCCACCATTACATCTGGGAGAGATACGGGGACTTATTGCCCTCCGCTCCCCTCAACAACGATTTCGGCTGGCTCCCCCAACAGTTCCGCCTCTCCAATTTCCCCATCCCCTCCTTCGGCGGTCTCTACAGCGTCATCGGGGAAGGAAACCCCTTCCAGAAACCCGGAAACATAGATGCTTGGGGCGTTGATTGCCACACCTTGAATCCCGTCATTGATTACATCTATGAGCAGAAAGACGAGAAGGCGATTAACAAGCTAAGAGAGGACCTCAATTTTCTTATGCAGAATGCAGAGAAGATGAGGATTAACGGTGAGGATTGCGTTTTCTGGAGAAAGCCAATAAAGGGCGATTGGCACGATAGCTATGGCAAGGGAGTCCCCACCGTTCATCAGCCGCAGGGCTGGCAGGTTGCCCTCGCCTTCCTTGAAGCCTATCGCCACGAACATAATCCCGCCTATCTCCCCTATATTGACGGTGCCCTCCGCTTCACGAAATACATCCTCTATACCCGCAATTGCTACGATGATGTTCCCGCCTCCCAATTCTGCTGGCATGCCGCTCCCGCTACGACCTTCCTGCTCGCCTATTATTACGCCTTCCGCAACGACCCCGAAAGGGCTTCCCTCGCCCAAGAGGCTTATAAACTCGCCTTGGCTATGCTCTACAAGAATCTCCCCATCTTCATAAGCGATAACGATAAATCCGACGATATAGATGCCTCCTTCTTTATGGAACCGAACTCGGGCTTCCCTTGGCTGGGAGAAGCCTGCGCTAACGAGGTCTGGTCAGTGGCTTATGCCTTGGCTTTGACCTATGTGGCAACTGGCGACCCCATCATAGGGCATTACCTGAGGGGAATGGTGGAAAGATGGCCTCAGCTTTTCCGAGATGAATATTATCCTTCCATAAAGGAATACGATGGCGCCTTTGCGGAGATGTATGGATTATACGATGGCTGTCTCGTGGGAGGGAAGGGAAAGAGGAGCACTTTCGGCTTCCTCTCCACGGGACTGACCTATCTCGCCTATCCCATCGGCAACGCTGAGGTGAGGGTCGTCTGCGGCGAGAGGGGCGCCCTCGCCTTCAACAAGAGCTCGCCCGATACGAACATAGCGGATTATCGCTACAGGGACTCCAATTTCTCCTTCAGGATAGTCTCAACCCGCTCCTCTCCCTTTGACTTAGTGATAACCTTCCCCTACCTTGACCTCAGGAATAAGCCCGTCTTCATCATAAGGGATGGCAAACAAACCCAACTCCAAGCTGGTTCCGATTATCTCACTTATCCTCAGCGCCCCGATTCAATCTATATAAAGAATGTGCAAAACGAAGATGTGATCGCCCTTGGTCAATATGACCCGTCCGCACCGATGATTTCCTGCGCAATCGCCAAGCCGAGAACCCCTGAACCTCCCAAAGCCGAGGGCTTCCAAATCCTCAATCTCGCTCCCCACTGCAACTATTCCCTCCCTCAAAATTGGAATGACCCATCCAGCTTCGCCGGTCTCATTCCCGGCGAACGCATACTCTATGGCATCCCCTTCTTCCTCGTTGACCCCACATTGAATCAGGGGAAGAACGCCGTGCGGAACTCCTCCATCCCCGTCAATCAATCCGCCACCTATGTCTTCCTCCTCATAACCAATGTAAACCAGAGGAGCTCTCTGAGCTTAGTTCTTCAAAACGGGGAAAGGAAAGTGAACCTTGCCAATCGCATCCCAGTTATATACGGCTGGCCACCGCTATTTGAATGGAAGATAGAGCTCGTCCGGGAGAAGGTTGATGGTGAGATAAAAGAGATAAGAGGAGAAAATATTGATGTATTAGCAATTACTCTGACTAATCTTGACGATAAATCCCTTTCGCCTATTTTCTCCCTTCTGAGGGGAGCGGAGAAGAAGGCTGAGGAGAAAAGGAAGAGCGAGGAGAGATTGGCTAACCTCAAGCTCGCCGAGAACCTCGCTCCACTTAAAGGGCATATCGCCATCCTCCCTCAACCTCATTTCTCCAGCAATATACCTGCCCTGCTCAGAAAAGCGAAAGCGATGGTGAACATAGATACTCCCTCCCCTCAACAGATAATTGACCCATCTTATCTCAATCCCCAGAGGATTTGGGTTCTCCTATATCTTGGCGGGGAAGAATATTATCAGAATATAGGCGGTCAGGAGAACGGCGACAAAGCCATCCTGAATTATTTGAAGGACGGCGGATTGATTGTCTTCCTTCCCAGTGGACCCTACCCCTTCTATTACAACGAAAATGGGAAACCCGTCGTTTCCGCAAGCAAGTTCGGTCTCTACATCGGCAACAGCTGGGAGAGCCCTCCCAATGTTAACCTTTCTTTCCAGCTCAACAAGGAGCAAAAAATCATAACCTCCCTACCGGCGAAATTCCCCTGGCTGAAGGATGTTGACCAGCGCTGGCGAGGAGCGATTAAGCCACCGGTAGCAGGCGTCAAATACATACCCATCCTCACCCTCAAGGATTCACAGGGAAGGTCTTATGGGGAAGCCATCGCCTACATTGAATACACGGAAGGTGAGCTGAAGGGAGCGCGCCTGCTCTATGTCTGGTGTTCCCTCCTCCAAAAGGATGAGTATCTCTACCCCATCCTCAAGGATGTCATTGCCTTCATCTCCAAACAACCCGCGCCTCCCGCCAAATACACAATCTTCAAGGCTCCCACTCCACCGGTCATAGATGGAGACCTCAGCGATACCGCTTGGCTCTATGCGGAGACAATCAACGATTTCCGCCAATTCAACCTCTCTAAGCCGACCTATGCCACTCAAGCGAAGATGCTATGGGATGACGAGAATCTCTACATCGCCTTCAAATGTCAAGATGAGGATATCTGGGCGACGATGAAGGGAAGAGATGAGCCATTGTGGGAAGAGGAAGTCGTAGAGGTCTATATAGACCCAAGTGGAACGGGCAGGAATTATAAGGAATTTGAGGTCAACCCCTTGGGCGCTCTTATAGACCTAAATATCCCTGCGGTAAAGAACGGCAATCCGGGAAACTGGAGAGAGAATTGCAAATGGAATGCGGAGGGAGTGAAAGTTGGGGTAAAGGTGAACGGAACGATTGACAACAGAAAAGATAAAGATAAGGAATGGACAGTGGAGCTCGCCATCCCCCTCAAAAACTTCCTTCCCTATAAGCCGGCGATTGGCACTGAATGGAGGGTTCAGCTATTCAGGATAGATAGGTCAAACACGCTCAAGCATCCCGAGTTCTCCTCCTGGTCCCCCACTGATACATTCCACAATCCTGATAGATTCGGGAAGGTCATCTTTATGGGTTCTTTAAGCGAGCCATCGTTCTCCTATGAGGGCAAGCTCTCGCCCATTTGGAGACCATCCGCTGGTGAATGGAGAGTTGAGGATGGAGTTCTGATAGGTAAGAACGGCATAGGAGATGGCTGGATAGGTGAGGGGATACATTTCGGGCTGGTTGATTGGAAGGACTACACCTTCAGCGTTGAGTTCAGAATAATTTCCCGGGGAAGCGATTGGCGGGATTGCCCCTGGTTTGGATTCAGATACAAGGATGGGCAAAACGCTTATTCATTGAATTTCTCCGACAAGAACATCCAACTCCACAAAGTATCCGAAGGGATTTCCACGGGAGATGAGAATCCCCTTATATCCGCTCCCTGGTCAGTGGATGGAAACTGGCATTCTTTGAGAGTGAGCCTTCGTGGAAACACCATAATAGTGAACTTGGATGGGAAAGAGATTATTAATATAAGAGATGATAATCTCAACGCCACGCCAGCGATTCCGAATGGAGAGATAGTCCTCGTTCCGAGGCGCTGGTCAGGAAGCACGGGCGACACAGTGGTAGCTTACAGGAATTTCAAGATAGAGGTTGAAAAGTAGTAGCTTGTTAATGAAGGGGTGCAAACGGGTCCCCGTTGAATTTTAAGCAACGATAAGTAAAATAACAAATAGAGGAGAAGAGAGCAAATGCCTTCTCAAAATAATAGCACCTTTATAACCAATTCTCAGGAAAAATCCCTCAAAAAACGCCTGATAACCCTTATCCGGAATTCAGAGGAGCTGAAGTTTTTGGTGGGCTTCTTCTATTTCTCGGGTATAGAAGAGCTATATGAGACGCTCAAAGAGCTTTATGAAGCGAATGAGATGCCCTCCAATTTCCTGAAAATCCTCGTAGGCTTAAATATAGATGAAACGAATTACGGAATCGTTGAAATCGCGCGGAAAAATAGGAATTTAAATATAGTGCAAGAGAAAGAAGCCTTCATATCTTCCCTCAGAAAAGCCTTTACCTCATCTGAAATTGATAATGAGCAGACTTATAAGCAAGCCGAGTTCTTTCTCCAACTGCTTAAAGAGGGCAAATTGGTGCTTCGTAAGACGAAAGAACCAAATCACGCTAAGCTGTACCTATTCAAAACCAAGGATTCTGTTAAAGATATCCTCCCACACCTTTTCATAACTGGAAGCAGCAATCTAACTAAAGCGGGCTTGGAATCGCAAAACGAATTCAATGTGGAGATCAAGGACTACGGATTTAGCGAAGCGGAGGAATACTTTGACAGGCTTTGGAATAGCTCAATAGAGCTGAGAGAGGAAGATGTTGAGAAAATATACAAAGTCCTGAAAGAAGAGACCTTCCTGCGGGATATCACGCCCTTGGAAGCCTATGCCTTCGTCTTGAAGACCTATCTGGATATAAACAAGGTTGAGCCATCTTTGCGCAAACAAGTGAAAAAATTGCTGGAGGACAGAGGATATAAGGAATACGAATATCAGCTGGAGGCAGTTTGGCAGGCGGGACAGAACTGCAAAAATCACGGCGGAACTATATTGGCGGATGTCGTTGGATTGGGGAAAACTATTATGGCTTGCCTCACTGCTAAAACCCTTGGCAAAAGGGGAATCGTCATATGCCCACCTCATCTAATTGGCGACCAAAATTCCGGTTGGCGAAAGTATCTGCGGGATTTCAAGCTCTTCGATTGGGAGATTTTCTCCCTTGGAAAATTGGAGGAAGCGCTTGAATTTGTCAAGGATGAAGCGAACGGGATAGAAATGGTTATAGTTGATGAAGCCCACCGCTTCCGCAACGAGAGAACCCTCAACTATCATCTACTGCGAGAGATTTGCCGAGATAAAACAGTCCTTCTCCTTACCGCTACACCTTTCAATAATAAACCCTCGGATATATTCTCACTCCTTAAGCTCTTCACCATCCCCAAAAAATCCACTCTATCCTTGGATGGGGATTTGGAAGTCCGATTTTGGCGCTATGGCTTGGAATTTCGAGGACTCTCTTACATAAGAAGCTATTGGAATTCAAAGGACAGGAAAAAGAGGGATAGAGCGAGAAAAATCTATGAGAAGCTTTTCGGCATTAGAGCCCCTCTGCTGGATGCGAATTGCCTTAAAAGGGTAAGTGAGCGAGCAAAGGAACTCGCAAGGGAAATAAGAGCAATCATTGAACCCGTCGTGATAAGACGCAATCGCCTTGATTTAAGATACTATAAGGATTATGCCAATATCCCCCTTTCAGAGGTGAAAGACCCAGAACCTTGGTTCTTTGAGTTAACAAAGGAGCAATCCACTTTCTACGACGAAGTGATTAAGAGCTTCTTAGCCTATGATGAAGGTGGAAAGTTCAGCGGCGCGATTTATTTCCCCGCAAAATACGAAATGGGGTTGAGCAAATGGCAGGAATTTCTTGAAAGCGAGGAAACAGAGGGAAGCAAGGAATCGTTTATGGTCTTGTTCCAGCGGAACCTTTACGATTTTATGAGGAGACATTTGGTGAAAAGGTTTGAAAGCAGCTTCGGAGCATTCTATCAAAGCCTTGAGAACTTCAAAAGCTTCCACGAATCAGCCCTGAAGTTCATCAAAAGGACGGGGAAATTCGTCTTGGATAGGAAATTTATGGAAAGGGTGGTGGGAGAAGAGGATGAAGATAGGATTGAGGAAATGCTGGCTGAATACCAAAGGAAGCTTGAGGAGAAAAGCGCTCTCAATCAATACGACAAGATTTACAATATAGACGAATTTGAGGATAAAGAGCAATTCTTGAGGGATATAGAGAACGACCTTCATCTCTTTGAGAAACTCCAAAAGAAGATGGAGGAGCTCGGGCTGAAGGAATCCGACCCCAAAGCGGAAAAACTGGTTGAGGGCTTGGAGAGATTCGTAAGAGAGGGAAGGAAAGTGGTCATCTTCACTGAATACATTGATACGGCAAGACATCTTGAAGCCATTCTCCAAAATCACCCAGCTCTCGGAAGTAGAGTCTTGCCTGCTATTGGCAATTTGTCAAAGGAAACAGTGGAGAAAATCTATCGCAATTTTGATGCCCAATTCAAATATAAAGATGATGACTACGATATCCTCCTCACCACGGATAAGCTCTCCGAAGGCTTCAATTTGAACAGAGCTGGTGCGGTGATAAATTACGACATCCCCTGGAATCCCGTTAGGGTCATCCAAAGGGTCGGTAGGATAAATCGTATCGGAGCCAAGCTTTATGATGTCCTTTATATCATCAACTTCTTCCCCACGGAGAGAGGCGCCGACCTCGTCAAATCAAGGGAAATAGCGGAAAGTAAGATGTTTATGATACACAATGTCCTCGGTGAAGATGCGAAAATCTTCTCCCCCGATGAAGAGCCTCAACCATCTAAACTTTATTATAAATTGACTACTTATCCCGAAGAGGAAGAAGGAGAGAGCTTCTTCACTAAATTGAGAAGGGAATACGAAGAGCTTATCTCAATTTATCCCGAGCTCGAGAAATCATTGGAGAAGATGCCGACAAGGGTGAAGGTGGGGAAGAGAGGGGAAAACGATGAATTGATGGTCTTCATAAGACGAGGGAATATCCTCCTCGTGGGTTATCAAGAATATACTCAAAACGATAAAGCAAAACCACCAATTGAAGTGTCATTTGAATCCGTTTTGGATAAGATTCGGGCGAAGAAAGAAGATGAACCTCTCCCCTTAAGCGACTATTTCTGGAAAGCCTATACCGATATACTTGAGAAGAAGTTCGCTGGAAACGCAAAACCTTTCCGTCCCAATAGCCTTGAAGGAAAAGCTTTTAGCATTCTGAAGAATTTGATAGATTCTGATAACGAGCTGGTCAAACCCTATAAAGATTTCCTCACGGCGATAATTGAGGACCTGAGAAATTACAGAACTATAGCGGATTACACCTTGGATAGAATAGCGGACTGGGAAAATCTCGTAAAACAGCAGAGATTTGAGCAACTCGCTGAGGAAATCAAGCGGTTGAGAAACGAGATAGGCGCCGATTTCTACGAAAAACTTCTGCAAAGGGAAGCCAGATTGAAGGATGAGATTATCATAGCTGTGGAAAATCAAAGGAGGAATGAGGATGTTGGCGAATTCCAGATGTTATGAGCTCTTAAAATCCCTCATTGACGATTTCTCTCCCGATAACCTACAGGATTTCCTCAGCTACAAAATTCCCGGGATGGATATCTATGAAAATCGCCTTTATCTAAGAGATTTTGACTTCTCTGATGAAAGATTTGAGGATGCTTTCTTGGAGCTCGGTGAGGCGAGATTGAACGGCGACCTCGTGAAGGCTTACGCCATCAAATTGAAGGGGGATTTATCGGAGAGAACAAGCAAGAAATTTCAATTTGATTGCGCGAAGAAAATCCTCAACTCAGACCGCTCAATTCCCGACGCTGGCTTCTTCGCCTTCTACGACGATAAGGGAAACTTCCGCCTCTCCTTCGTCCATAAAATCTATCGCGCCCCAAAAACTGAGTTCAGCCATTATAAAAGGTTGACCTATTTCGTTGAAAAGGGGAAACCTTATAGAACATTCCTCAAGCAGTTGAGCGAAACACCATTTGATTCATTGAAGGATATCATCACAGCCTTCAGCATTCAACCCCTCACTAAAGAATTCTATACGGAAATCCAGAACTGGTTTGCCTGGGCTCTCAAGAAGGCTTGGTTTCCCGGCGGAACCGTTGAGGAAAATCTCATCCGACTCCTCACAAGGCTCATTTTCGTCTGGTTTCTAAAGGAAAGAAAGCTCGTCCCAGAGAAATTATTTGATGAACGCTTCCTCGCCGATGTCGTAAGGGATTTCGGGGAAAAAGATTATTACTATAATGTCATCCTGCAAAATCTCTTCTTCGCCACTCTAAATCGCTATCCCCACGAAAGAGGCTGGGCTCTTGATGAAGGATTCCCCGCAAACAGGGAAACTTTTGGCGTGAAAACCTTCTTCAGATATGAGAAATTCCTCAAAATCCCTCAAGAGAGATTTATGGAGATTTTCCAAGATATTCCCTTCATCAATGGCGGTTTGTTTGAATGCCTTGACAAGGACAATGTCTATATAGATGGCTTCTCCCGAAAAGATAACAAGAGAGCAAAGCTTCCCGATTATCTCTTTTTCAGTCCCGAAAGGGAGGTTGATTTATCCCATTTCTATGGGGAAAGGAAAATCGCTAAGGTCAGAGGGCTTATCAACATCCTCAAGGATTACAATTTCACCGCAGATGAGAATAGCCCTGTAGATGTGGAGGTATCGCTTGACCCCGAGCTTTTGGGACATATCTTTGAGAACCTCCTCGCCGCCTACAACCCCGAGACCCAGACGACCGCGAGAAAAGCAACCGGCTCATATTATACTCCCAAGGAAATCGTGGAATTTATGGTGGATGAGTCCCTTTTAGAGTACTTCAAGGATAAAACGAAAATAAGCGAGGAGAAGCTGAGGGACTTGCTCTCTTATGAAGAAAAGGAAGTTGAATTAAGCGATGAGGAGAAAAACGATTTGATGAAGGCGATTGATGACTTGAAGGTGATTGACCCCGCCGTTGGCTCGGGCGCCTTCCCAATGGGAGTTCTGCACAAACTCGTCCATATAATGAACAAAATAGACCCCAAAAATGACTTATGGCGAGAGCTTCAGTACGAGAAAGCTCTAAGGGAAACGGAGGCTGTTTTCAAGATTTTGGATAAAAAGGAAAGAGAGAGGCTGTTAAAGGAAATAAACGATAACTTTGATGAAAGCTACAATTATCCCGATTATGCGAGGAAGCTCTATCTGATTGAGAATTCCCTTTACGGAATTGATGTCCTTCCCATCGCAATCCAAATCTGCAAATTGCGCTTCTTCCTCTCCCTCCTCATTGACCAGAAGGTAGATAAAAGCAGGGAGAATTTCGGCATTCGTCCACTCCCTCATCTTGAAACGAAGTTCGTCACCGCAAATACATTGATAGGTTTGGAGGAACCAGTCCAGCGCAGATTACAAGACCCTGAGCTTGAGAAGCTCATAGATGAGTTAAGGAGATTATCTGAGCGACATTTCAGCGTAAAGAATAGAGAGGAGAAGAGACGGATTGATGAGAAAAGCAAGAGAGTGAGAGAGCAGATGAAGGAGATTTTGGCAAGAGGTGGCTGGCCAAGCGAAACGATTGAGAAGATAGTGAGCTACGATATTTTTGACCCAACCGCAAAGGCTGATTGGTTTGACCCCGTTTGGATGTTCGGAGTAGAGGATGGATTTGATATCGTCATCGCCAATCCGCCCTATGTGAGGCAGGAAAGAATAAAGGAATATAAGCCAATCCTTCAAGCCCAACGCTATGAGGTTTTCGATTCCGTGGCTGACCTCTATGTCTATTTTTACGAGAAAGGATACAACCTGCTTCGTGATGGTGGGATATTCTGCTTCATTTCAAGCAATAAATGGATGAGGGCGAGATATGGGACGAAGCTTCGCAATTTCTTGAAGCGAAAAACAACGATATTGAAAATCGTTGATTTCGATGGATATCCCGTCTTTGAGCAAACCGTTGATACTAACATCATTCTATTCAAGAAGGAGCCCCCGCAGAGGGGACATCAGCTTATGTTTGCGAATGTGGAAAACAAGAGCGGAGATATAAGCGATGTGATTGAGGAAATAAAAAGCAAATTCCAGCCCTTGCTTCAGGAGAGGCTTTCCGATAACGCTTGGACGCTTGCGGATGAGAAGGTTCTTGCCCTTAAGGAGAAGATAGAGAGGATGGGAAAGCCTTTGAAGGATTGGAATGTTGGGATATATTTCGGCATCAAAACGGGTTTCAACGAGGCTTTCATAATAGACACGCAAAAGAGGGAGGAGATATTGGCGAACTGCAGGACAGAGGAGGAAAGGAGAAGGACGGAGGAAATCATCAAACCGATTTTGCGGGGGAGGGATATCTTCCGCTACGGCTACAAATGGGCAGGGTTGTGGATGATAGGAACTTTCCCTTCCCTTAAACTTGATATTTACAATTATCCAGCCTTGCGTGACTATCTTAAAAGTTTCGGAGATAGATTGAAGCAAGATGGCAAACCTGGGCATAGAAAGAAAACCACAAATAAATGGTTTGAAACACAAGACAATATAGCATATTACGAAGAATTTGAGAAAGAGAAGATAGTGTGGAATAGAATCACCGAGCAAATCATTTTTTCTTTTGTACCACCAGGATATTATGTTATGGATAGCACTTTCTTTATAACAGCTGAAGATTTGCGATATTTGATTGCTATATTAAATTCTAAAGCGATAGCTTACTGGATTAAATTAACAGCTGCGACTTTAGGTGAAGGTAGTTACGGTGCGAGAATTTATATAGAAAACACACCTATTCCACCCATAACCCCACAGAATCAAGAAATTGCCAAGCAATTGGAGAGGTTAGTTGATGAAATCCTGAGCTTCACTCAATCGGAAGACTATCTGGAAAATCCCGAAAAGAAAAGGCGAGTTCAGGAATTGGAAAGGAAAATAGATGAACTCGTTTACAAACTCTATGGTTTGAATGAGGAGGAGATAAGGATTGTTGAGGGGAGATTTCAGAAGTAGGATAAAATAAAAAAAGGGGGGCGTCGGCTCCGCCGACGCCCCCCTTATTTTTTTTCCTTCCTTCTTTACGCCGCCTCTAT
>Ga0209225_1003623_pt1 | contig 12689 bp, 10 predicted proteins | sample WasSprMetagenome_FD_184732 | JGI IMG/M metagenome (GOLD analysis project Ga0209225, IMG submission 184732) | Sulfidic aquatic microbial communities from Washburn Spring, Yellowstone National Park, USA - WS (SPAdes) (version 3) | ecosystem: Environmental > Aquatic > Thermal springs > Hot (42-90C)...
AGATTATGTCTGAGGGTGTAGTTACCCTGGATTTGGCTATTAAGGAGCTTTCAAATGCGTTGTGGAAAAAGGTGTTGAGGAATGAAATGAACCATGAAATCGCCATGAGGATTATCAGGGATATAGTAGAGAGTAAGCCTTTTCCCATAGAGACTCAAGAACATTACCTCTTAGATGCATTTGAGATAGCTGTAAAGAGCAATGTAACAGTATACGATGCACTTTTCATAGCCATGGTAAAGAGGAAAGGTCTAGAGTTGGTGACATGTGATGAAAAACAAGCAGAAATTGCAGAGAAGTTAGGATTGAAAGTTGTACTTATATGAGAATTATGATGTCTTTGTAAGTGTTAGTGAATTGCTACTCACCCTTCTGAAGTATCATCAATAGACGAAGTCAATGTGATGACATATTGTATTTTTCCAATCCTCTTGTGAGACCCTCTTCTTACTTCCTCCTTCTCCTTCTTTCAATTCTCTTAAAGAGGTTCTTTCATTAAAACCTAAAACACCAATATAATAAATGGTTCTTTTAATTCTCTTAAAGAGATTCTGGAACTAGCATACCACCACATCGAATAGCATATTTACACTTTCAATTCTCTTTAAGAGATTCCGACACTTCTTTTACATTAACTATTATTAAAATAGTTAAATTTTTACATAAACTTTTTGCTATCTTGCGGCTCTCCTTAATTTGTAAGAAATTGATGTTCTAGCACCGAAAGATAAAAATAAAGGCTGAGTCTTAATAATACATTTTATCATTCAAAAACTTGCAATTCTTCCACCTATTTTTTTGCATATTCTTCCTAATGAGATAATAAAATGTATACCGAAATACTTTTATACATTTTATCGAGAAATTTTATTTGGTAGCTATGTCTACTATATCTTCTTATTCTTATAAGGAACTTCTTGATATTGCTACTAAAATTGCAGTTCAAGCAAAAAATGAATACTTAACGAAAAGTCAAATCGAGAATTTAATAGGATCCTTATACATGGTTGATAATCCTAGAGATGCTCTTTTAATTGCTCAATTGTTTTCTCATAGACAAGCAGCACGTCTTGAAAAGGGTTTTCGTACTATGTCCAAAATAAGTAAGGTTTTAAATGATATGTATAATACAGGAAAGGATAGAATTTTTGCAAGTCAGTTTCTTGGTTTAGTAAAATGGATTTATGAATGTATTGAAGAAAGAAGACTTCCTAAGGTCAATGCTGAAACCATAACATTTGATGAATTGATGAAAATTTTGAGGGAAGAACATTGAGTGATTATAGAGATTTTCATAAACTTACTACTATTATTAAAATTGATGGATTTTTAGTTAACGAAACTCCATTAAGAATTGGTACTGGTAGAGAACCTCCATTAGGCTCTATTGTGGATATTGCTGTCTATATGATTGATGGTCTACCATGTATTCCAGGGTCTAGTTTAAAGGGATTATTTAGAAGCTACTTGGAATCTACCGCATCTTCAATGGGTTATAAAGTTCATAATCCATGGGATGATAATATCATAAAGGAGGAAACAAAATCTGGAAATTTCTGTCCTATTTGCGGAATTTTTGGTAATACTGAACTTGCAAGCCATGTTAGAATTTATGATTCCTATCCTAAGGATGGAATTTTTCATAAATTTCAAAAGACTGGAATTGCAATTGATAGAGAATTTGGTAGTGTAAAACCTGGAGGGCTATTTACTGAAGAACTTATTGCTCCAAAAACAAAATGGATATTTAAAATGGACATTATAAATATTGATATATATCCAGAAAAGCCTATAGATGATTATAGGGTCAAACTGCTCAAAATTTTATTTCAAACATTAAAAAGTATTGGTCTAAGTATTGGTGCAAGAAAATCCGTTGGTTGTGGTCTTATAAAAATAGAAGATGCTAAATGGCATAAATATGAACTTCATGATGGTTTTATGAGAATGGTTGGTGAAGGTGAAGTTGAATGAAATCTACTCTATGGACTTCTTCATCAATAATTCTTAGAGAGGCTATTTTTAGAGGTTATATTGAAAATATTAGTCCATTAAGAATTGGTACTGGTAGAGAACCTCCATTAGGCTCTAGAGTTGATTTAGCAGTTATTCGAATAAAATATGGTGAAAGTGATATTCCATATATTCCTGGATCAAGTTTAAAGGGCTTATTTAGATGTTATGCTGGAAGAATCGCATCCTCACTCGGTTTGGATATATGTAGTGGTTTTTCTAAAGAGAATTGTATTGAGATTAAGAAAGTAATTTGTAGGAGAGAAGGTTATGAAGGGGAATACGTCCTTAAAAATCTTATAGACCGACTTTTAAGGGATAAAAAATCATCAGAAGCAATGGAAGAACTTTTTAAAAATGCATGTATTTTATGTAAAATATTTGGCGCGATGAGTTACAAAAGTAAAGTAATTTTTTCAGACGCCTATCCAATAGATGATAATGGCAAAATTTTATCATTTAAATTTGGATCTAGAACTGGAATTGCAATCAATAGAAGGACTGGAGCTGTTGCTGAAAGGGCATTATACGAGGTTGAATATGTTGAACCTGGATGTAAATTTAAATTCGAAACTATGTGCTCAAATCTACCAAATTATGTACTAGGATTACTTGGATTAATAATTCGCATGATAAATAATGGAGAAATAAGAGTAGGTGGATTTACATCAAGAGGTTATGGATTGGTTAAAATTAACGATTTAAGAATTTATGTAAAAGATTTCGCCTTAAAAGAAAAGAAAGGAATTTTACCATCATTAGAAGATGGTATTGATGAAAGTATTGATGTATCTGATTTAGTTGAGATTAGGGATGATTTATTATACTTCCATGATGATAAAGCTTGGTCATTAATTAATAGACTTGAAGGAGTATGGTATAATGCAGCAAATAAGATTAAAAGTTCTAAGAAATAATCCCAGAGATAGAAGCACTTATAGAGATTTATGTGGCTTAATTGATGTAAGTATAATTACTGATAATTCATATTTACATGTTGGTTCTGGTAGGGAGAGATTTGAAGTTGATTTAAATAAATTAAAAGAGATTTATACCAAAAGAAAATACATTGATATAAATACAATTAAAGAACTACAATTAAAAGCTGGTTATAGTGATTTTGTATCTACCTCTAAAGGAGTTGTAATACCTGGCTCTTCAGTTAAGGGTAATATAAGAGCAAGATTAGAACTTAGTTTTCATGGATTTAATGGTAGTGTAAGATCTTGCTTCTTAAGAGCATCACATATAGTGAGGGCTAATAAAGGAGAGAGTGGATGGAGGCATCAAAAAGTTTGGAGTGAAACTGTATTTGAGGATAGAGGTTTTCCATGTGATTATACAAAAAACAATAATGTATGCCTAATATGCGATTTATTTGGTACATCAGGCTTGAAAAGCTTAATAGGGTTTAGTGATTTTATTGGTTTGAATGTTAAATTAGAAGCCTTAGATCCTCCAAAGGTTTATGCAGCAGCTCCATCATCTGAATTTAATGGTAAAATAAGCTTTATGAATTTAAAAGATTATGAACTAGGCTTAATTTTACTTGGAATGGGTATAGTAAATAGTAGTATAGGTAGAAGTGTAACTTTTGGAAGATTTAAATACAAAGGATTAATTAGTGATAAGAAATTTGGTAGAATTAAATATAAAATTAATAAAATCATTTTGAATAGATTTTCAAGCAAATTAATTATCAACAATCTGACTTTTAATCCAGGAAGCTCTATTGAAAGTGAGGATCTAAATACTTTATGTAAAGAACTTGTAAATTTGTCTCTTAAACACTTTGAAAATGAATTTAAAATTGTTGATGAGGTGAGTATTCTTGATAAGCTTTAAAGAAATTAAATTTGAAGAACCATATCCAATAATTAAAGCTTATGTTGTTCCATATAGGGATAATTTTGAAATAATTAATTACAGACGTGTAAATTCTGAAGATGTAGAGAGCTTTAGACATGTACTTGAAAAACTTAGAGAATTTCTAAAAGGTATTTTAAGTAGTAATATTGTTAAGTCATATGATGATACTAGAAAGCTTGAATTAATTGGAGATTTAATTTCACTATACTTTAAACTTCCATTATTAAAAGAAATACTACCAACAACTATTTTAAATCCATTAAAAATATACTTTGTATATAGAGTATTATTAATTCCAGAATATCATAAAGATCTTATAAGAGATCCTATAAGTTTCGTAGATTACATATACAATATAAAAAAGGACTTTCTAGACTTTATTCAGAAATACTTAATGAATATATTAGCTGATGAAAATCTTTGTAGGGATATTGAGAGATCATGGTTTATTTTTCCATCAGATACAAGACCTGGATATAATACTTCAGGATTAATACCACATCTTTTGCTTACATCTGCAATAGCATGGAGTTTAGCTATTAATAAAAAGCTTAACAGAACTGAAATTGCAATATTGAGATTAGCATCTCTTCTTCATGATATTGGAAAGCCATTTAATTATAGAGAACATGTAAAAATATCAAAAAGTATTGCTAAATTACTTTTAGATGGATTAATACCTGGTGATACATTAAATAAAATTATTGATATCATATCTAAACATCATCATAAGTCACCAATAGATGAACTTTCAGATATACTAGAAAAGGCTGATAATATTTCATCAACCATAGATAGAGTTAATCAACTTGTAGAATCCTATCTTGGAAATGATCTAAAGTCAATAGCTATGGAATTAAACTTGAACTATAAAGATGGTTTTGGAACAGGTGAAAAAGCTTGGAACTTTTGGATTAAGATCAATGAAAAATATGGTTTAAAGAAATTTGAAGATTTGAATTCAAAGTTTTTAAAACAATTAAGAGAGGAAACTAATGGTTTTAGATCTCAAGCTAAATCACTTAAGGAAATTAAAAGTGAATTAGAAGGAGATTATAAGAACGTTCTTATTGGAATTATTGATATTGCAAAAATTCAAAAATTCATATCAAGATCTCAAGAAATAAAGATTACTAGTGGAGCTAGCTTATTAATAGATTATTTAGTAATGGCATATTTACCATTTTATATTCAATTACATATGGATAAAATAGATGAATACGATATGTGGATTCCATATGAAGCCTTTATTTATACTGCTGGTGGTGTTGTAGAATTTATAATACCAAAATTGCTCATAAACAAATTTGAAAGAATTATTGAAGATGAGCTAAATGACATATTATCAAAAAATGCTATTAAAGTGACTTTTGCATATGCAAGTTTTCATAATAATATATACCTTATGGTAAAAGAATTAACAAATAATCTACACTTAAAGAAGAATTTAGTAAAAAGCAAATCTATGAAAATTACTAGAGTTAAAACTTTAATTGGCTATGATGATTTATGTCAATTATGTTATCTTGATAATGCAAAAAAAGAAATATTAACTCCTGAAGGACCAAAAAGAGTTTGTAATGTATGTGAATCACTTTATAATTTTGGTAGCAATATAAGCTTTAAGAGTAAATACGATGCTAAAATTACTATAAATGGAATTGAAGTAACAGCTAAAAGTGTTTATGATCCAAATTGGGAACGTGTAAGTAAGTATATTATCGAATTAATCTCAGGTCATGATTGTTTTGAGTTAGAAAAATTAACTAAAAGAGAAGGCATTAAACTGAGAAATATGGCAATACTGAAGATTGATGGTAATCTCATGGGTCCTTTTATAGCAACATCTATTTCTCTAACTGATATGTATGAAAGAAGTGCAAGAATAGATATTGCTTTGAAGAATGCTATTAGAAAGGCTTTAACTACAATGTATGAATCTATAGCTAAATCCCATGGAAATGTTAATGAGGCATTAAAGCTATGTATATCAACATTATTTGGAATATTATATATAGGTGGTGATGATGCTTTAATCATAATGCCATCATGGGTCTCAATAGCTTTTTCATGGATTATTGGTAATGAATTTAGATTAAATATGGGTGAAAGTAGAGGAATAAGCATTGGTATAGCTGTTGGATCTGCAAAATCTAATTTATGGAATTTGATTTCAGCAGCACAAGGCTTGATGAGTGAAGGAAAGAAGAGTGTAAGAGAGAATCCAGAGTATAGTGTTATAATGTATGATATAGCTGAAGGAGAGACATTAAATGACTTAATAGTTAAGGAGAGGATAGAAAACTTTAAAAATAGAAAAATTTCTATTCAGCCATTTACATTATCTAAGGATAAAGACTCACTAAGAGAATATATTCAATTACTATTTGAAGTATCAAATTATAATGAATTTATTGAAAAGTGTTATTTTGCATCTAGATATTTAACTCAATCTAATATGGATGAAAAAATTAAAAAAATTCAAACTTTCATAAAGAACATTAAGAATGGAATTATAGAATGTATTAATAGAGCAGATAGTTTCATAATATTTAGTGATTTACCTCAAAGAGAGTATGAATTACTAAAATTAATCATTATGAAAATTTACTCAAATAGACAATATGCTAGATTTAATGAGAAAAAAGATTCTGAAAATGCAAAGATTTACAAAATAATTTCAGAATTATGTTTTAAAGGAGAATTACATAAGCTTTTAGAGGAAAAAGAAGATCATAATTTAAATGCATCATTTTCAGATGCATACAGAATGATTAAAATTATTGGTGGAGGTGTTATATAGTGGAGATCAAGTTTAATGTTAGAGTTAAACCTATTGGTATGATGAGCATTGGCTCAATATATCCTATATTTTTAGGTCCAGATTTGCCTTTTACTAAGAAATTTTTCTTACAAAACGGGAAAAAAATTATAAAATATTATATTCCTGGATCTAGCTTTAAAGGTGCACTTAGATCTTCTTGTTGTAGAATTGCTGAGTCATTTAATTTTAAAAGTTGTGGTGAAATTGATATTGAAAGAATTGAAGAGGCACATAGACGTATAGGTGATTTATGTGATGTTTGTAAACTTTTTGGCCATCCAAAGTCAAATGTCTCAGGTATAATAAAAGTTTCAGATTTAGAATCACAAAGTAATGTTAATGTTCAAACTATTGCAAGTATAAGAATTGATGATAAAAGTGGAAAAGTTGCTGAAGGTGCTTTATTTACATCTGAAAAAGTCTATAATAGTGAATTCATTGGAGAAATTTCATTAAGTACTAATGATGTTGATTTAATTGGATTGACATTACTATCGATTGCGGAATTAAGATTAGATAGATTTGGTAGAAGATCTATAATAGATATCATGATTGAAGATAATGGTCAATTAGAATCCGTCATTAAGAATACCAAGTGGATGACATTACTAACTGAGTTGAGAAGGTGGCTATATTATGAAATTTTATGAAGCTAAAATTAAAATATTATCTCCAACTATAATACCTGAAAGAAGATTTGAAAGAGGATATAAGGGTCAATTAAGTTATATTCCATCAACTACACTAAGAGGAGCTATATTATCATCATTATATACAAAAGGTTATTTGAGTTTAGATCAAATTAAAGCAATTGGAGAATCATATGAGTTATTAGTATCAAATGCATATTTAATTGATAATGAATTTAAATCATATCCTTCACATCCATTTATGTATAAATGTAAAATTCCACATGGAACTGATGAAAAAGGTAATAAAATATTTGAAAGTAAAATCTTCATAAGTGAAGACGAAGTTGCCAATTCACTTAAATCTGGAATAGATCCAATTTTTAAATTTGAATGTAGTAAAGGACATGTAGCTATAGAACATCCTCATCCAAAACCAGTAAGAAAAGCTAATAGAAGCGAAGAGGAATTTAGAGAAGTTAGTATAAAAGTTCAATCTATGATCTCAGTTGGTATAAGTAAGCATAGAGCTTCAAGTCAAGCTGGAATGCTATATGAATATGATGCAATGATAGAAGGACAAGAGTTTTGGTGTTATATTGGAGTTTTAAGAGATGAAATCTGTAAGTACATTAAAAGTGGATTAGAGATTAGAATTGGTAGAGGAATATCAAGAGGATTTGGTCGTTCAGTTATAGAAAAGATTGAGGAGATTTCACTAGATAAAATTATAGAGGAATTAAAGTCAAGTAATATAGCAGTAGAAGGTAAAAACATAATCTTTTACTCATTATCTCCATTACTTAAAATTGATGATTATGAAAATTATAAATCATATCCAGATATACTCGATTTAAAATTTTTAATGAATATATGTGGATTAAATGAAGAAGCTGGAATATTAGAAATAAAGAAAGTTTATGGAAAGGAAAGAAATCTACATTGTGGTTGGGATATTTATGAAAATACCAAAAGACCTATATTTTATGATATAGCATCAGAAGGAAGTATTGCAATTGGATCAATAAGTGGCAAAAATATTCCATTATCATTAGCATTACTTTCATTAATTGGATATCCAATTAAGATTTTCAATAAATATGTAGTAACTGGAATCAATATGTTAACACCAATACAAATAAATTCATTTCTATGGGGTAAGAATAATGAGTAAAAATATAATAAAATATTTAATTCCAATAGAAACAAAAATCATAGGCATTTTAACATTTAAGACTGAAACACCAATACATATAGGATCTATTGAAGCTGAAGTTAGGAGGAGCTTTTTAAAACTTAAAAATGAAGTATTAGTTATACCATCATCAAGTTGGAAAGGCACATTTAGAGCTATATCCGAAAATATAGCTAAAACTATGAATTTTAATGGAATTGCAAAACTTTCAATAAAATATTACAACGAAGATTCTAGTGGTATAAGATATATACCAAAAACTGAAGAAGAGGACTTCAATAAATTAAAAAGTGAATTAATAGAGTTATACAAAGGTTTGAAAAAAGAATCTTATGGAATAAGTAAAGAGCAATTAAAGGAATTGATATATGAACTGGGATTTAAAGAGGAAGAAAAAGAATTAGAAAAAGAATTAGATGAAAATGAGAATAAAGTTTGGACAAAATTTACTGAAGCAATATTAGCAATAAATTGTCCAATAGGAAAAATATATGGTAATGGATATTTGGCATCAAAATTAAGATTTTCAGATTCATTTATAAAAAGCAAAACAAATGAAAGACCTGGAATAGCTATTGACAGAGAAAGTGGTAAAGTAAGAGAAGGTCATTTATACTTTATTGAGATATTACCAAAAGCAAAAATTAAGCTAATGTTTATAGCATGTAACTTAAGACCAGGAGAAGAAGATTCGCAATTATTTGCAAATACGCTTAATTACATAAGTGAATTGGGAATAGCAATTGGAGGAGGAAAGAGTAGAGGATTAGGATATTTATTATTAGATGATGCAAATATATACATAGCTGATTTTAGAAATAAAGAGTTTACAGAGAAAATACAAATGATTTCAAATCCATTAAAATATGTAAAACCAGTGAAGTTAGATGGGTTTATAAAGTGGCTTAGATATGCATGAATTTAATGGAAATTATAAAGGCTTTATTCAAGATTTTTTCAGAAAATTTATTGTCAATGATCTGGAAAAATTAATAAGCATAATTATAAATAAGGATTCCTCAAAAATTTCATATAAAGATATTGAAAAAGATCTTAATAATATAAAAGATGGAATTACTAGTAATATAAAAGATGAATTTAATAAAATAGCATACGAAGACAAATTTCTTAAAAAACTTTTTGAAGATATTATAAGTGTCTACTCAAGTATTCTAGAAGGTTTTTGTGAAAAATTGCAAGATTTGTCATATAGTATTTATTATGAACTTGGTAGCTACTATAAAAAAGCAATTTCTGGGATTAAAGAAATAATTGAATATGAATATTATGATAAACTAGACAAAATTGCAGAAAAAGTGATCAAATCAATAAACAATGACATTGAAGATTTTAGTAAAAGAATGAAGAAAGACTTAAGTGAAGCAATTCGAGAAACTAAAAAATTTCAAGAAAGCATTTATGATCGTCTCAATAAAGAGTTACTTTATCACATATCAACCTTTATTTTATTCTATGATATTAAAGAAGGTCTAATTAAGGAATTAAAAGGTAAAAAGTACAAAATTTTAAAACTAAAAGGATGTTGGATTGATGAGGAAAAAGAAATTTCATTACATCAATGTCTTTATGAAATTTTAAATAAAGTTAATATTTCTGTAAAGAATAGAAACCTAAGAAAAGTATTATTAAATATTTTAAAGAATGATGAACTTTTAGAAAACATTTTCTCTGAAAGTAATATTATCGAATATTATGAGAAATCTAAGAAAAATCCTGAAGAAGGCAAAAAATTCTTACTTGGTATTTTATGTAAATATTTAAAATGTGAAATAAGGAAATTCCTACTAAAGATATTAGATATATGCTTTTTACCAATATTCTTAATAGCTGAAGATTATCTTAAATTACCAACAAATAAAAAACAATATTTATTTAAACAAATATTTGTTAACAGAAAATCCATACTTGATTTAGAGATATTTGGAAATCTGAGTAAATTAAACATTCCTTCTGCAATAAATATTGAAATATATGAATTAATTAATGAGGAATCAGAAAAAATTGAGGAAAAGTCTTTTGGAGAAATTGATGTTGTTGCACTTTACAAAGACAATATATACTTAATAGAAATAACAACAGAGAAAAATATAAATGAAAAAATTAATGAATTAAAGAAGAAGATAGAAGTAATAGGTAGCTTGCTTTCACTTGATTGTAGAGGAATTATAATACACTCAGAAGATCAAATATCAGAAAAGAGAGATGAAATCATCTTAATACCATTTGTAATGTATGATGAAGAACTTCAAAAAATTATTAAGTAATTTATAATTCCTTCCATTTAGATAAAATTATTTCACTATTTTGTCTAATATTCTTTTTAATTGATTTTGTATTTTTTCTTCCTCTGAATATTTAACATATATTCCTCCATTTATTAATGATATTAATGTTATATTACTTTCTAGGCCTGCATGTGCTATAAAATTTCTCTTATCTATTTTATCTATTTCTCTAATTTCCATAAATTTCTCAAATCTTTTTTGTATTCTATCTTTTTCCCTATTTATTATTTCTTTAAACGTATTTTCATCTATTTTTCCATCTTTATAATCTCTATAGAGTTTTATTAGTTTAATTTTTTTATTTTCAAATTCTATTTCGTTTTCACCAACTTCCATTATCGCTCTATATGGTATCCATTTGCTTAATTCCATTTTAATTTCATTACATAGATTTACTTTATCCCTTATTTGAGATATTTCATTTTCTACCAATTCCATTATTGCTCTATATGGTATCCATTTGCTTAATTCCATTTTAATTTCATTACATAGATTTACTTTATCCCTTATTTGAGATATTTCATTTTCTACCAAAGTTCTTCCTGGCTCATTAATAAACTTATTTGCAATTTCTTTTAAATCATCAATTTTATACTCATTTTCAGTAATTTTATTACTAAATAATTTTTCCACTATATTCTTTATGAAAATCATTAATACAGTTTGATATGAAGGCTCATAAATATACTTTACATATGTAATATCATTGCTTGATCTTATTTCTACAATATCATCACAATTTTCAATATATGAATATTTTTTTAATTCATTTACTAATTTTTCATGATCAATTCTAGTTAAATCTTTCATAACTTCTATTAATGGTATTATTTGCCCCATTGTAGAGAACCTAATGAATTTAATTATTAATTCATTCAATTTTCTCCAATTCCTAATACTTTCTGATAATCCTTTATCTGGTTTAAATGCTTTAAAATTTTTATCTGAATATAACGATTCAAATTCATTATATAAGTAATTTTTAGCCTTTAAATCATTGATTTTAATATTTTCTACAATATTTAGTCTAAGTTCCTTTATGCCTTTATTAAACGGTTCTGAATTATATACTATCCATCTTGCATTTTTGATTTCATTTAAAGCTATATATGCATTAAAAGCATCATAAACTGATTGTCTAATGTATACTGGCATATAATTTATTCCATGTGATATATCTAACATCAAAATTTCAGGTTTGACTTTAGATATAAATTCATATGATAATATTGAAGCTGCAATTCTAAAAGCATTTACACTACCAATAAAATTTATTATCTTACCAGTATTTTTGTCTTTAAATCTTCCAATTCCAGGTAAGACTTTCAATTCAATTCTTTTTGGATCAATGCAATACTCTTTGTTATTTAAGTACTCATTTATTTTTGATTTCACATTATTAATTATTTCACTATAATTTTTAAATGGCTCATTAGGTTTTACTAATGTTGAGGCAACAAATAGTAATATACTTACATCATCATATAACTCCATTAATGCTCCAAGAGTACTTTTATATTCTTTACTTGAATATTTAAAATTCTCAGATTCTTCTTCAATATTATATTTTACTAAATCCCATCCACTAGGATCTCCCCATATACAAATCATTGCATTCATAAATAATACACAAAATAGTAATCGACTTTGAAAAATAAAAACTCTCCTAAATTATTCCAGTTTAAGAATCAAATCACTTAGATTATATTTTCAATACTATAAGTCTATGTATTTCATCATTATCTCTGTCCATTTTCTTAATATTATTTTTCCATCTTCTTCTTTTACTAAGTTTCTATTCTTAAGCTCATTTATGATTTCACTTCCATATTTTTCTTCAATATAACTTTTAA
>Ga0209225_1003626_pt1 | contig 12682 bp, 10 predicted proteins | sample WasSprMetagenome_FD_184732 | JGI IMG/M metagenome (GOLD analysis project Ga0209225, IMG submission 184732) | Sulfidic aquatic microbial communities from Washburn Spring, Yellowstone National Park, USA - WS (SPAdes) (version 3) | ecosystem: Environmental > Aquatic > Thermal springs > Hot (42-90C)...
TACAGGGCCCCGGTAGCCGACATCTGCTCCTCCGTGGCCCGGATCGATCACTAACAGGCGGCCCTGGTAAAATTCCTTTATAGGCTTACGGCTTATATGTACTTCAACCCTGGTAGGCAAGCCTTCCTGAACCGTGGTAAAACCTTCGGAAGGAACCTCAAGATGAATTAAAAAACTGGCCTCTTCAGGCCCTTCTTCATGGATGGAAACCTGCTTTAGGATCCCGTCCTGCACCTCTAAAGGACCGGGGAACATATTGAGCTTCCCCCGAACCTTTAACCGGTAAAGGCAGGGTCCTTCGGTCACCAGCTCAAAAGGAAAGGAACCAGTAGCTTCTATCACTACCAGGCTCTCCTCCTCACCTCCCTCCGATTGTACACGGCTAAAAATGTTGGTAAAGCGAGGCAACCCTTGCACTGGCCGGCCACCTCCGTATAGCTTTGAATTACACAGAAATTATAATATTCTTCTTCTGCTAATTTTAAAACAACGACATGGCCATTAAAACGCCTTATTTATTTGTTTAAGAAAAACTTTCTTTTTGTCTTTTTAAGCCGATATAATACAGATAGATAGTTTGGTCACGGAGGCCAGGGAAAATATACGGGAGGTGACAGGTGCAGGCCCTTTTTTAAGGAGCCTTCCTGCACCGCAAGCCTCATGGATATATCAAGCATCATCGGTTTATCCTTAGCTGTACTTGCCCTCGTAGTTGCTATACTCATGGAAGGCATAAGTCTCAGTGGAATGCTAAACCTGCCAGCTTTGGTAATAATCTTGGGCGGCACCATTGGGGCCACCATGTTCTCTTTCCCCATGCGGGAGATCCAGCGTGTACCCGCCCTTTTAGTTAAGGCCTTTACCCGGGACAAAATCAACTTAGACGACTTAATCGATAATTTAGTCCGTTTAGCAGAAATAGCCAGGCGCGAAGGGCTCCTGGCTTTAGAATCCCATGCCAATCAAGAAGAAAACTCACTTTTACGGAACGGGTTGGGGTTCGCCATAGATGGGATAGATCCTGAAGAGATACGCCGTGTCATGGAAAATGAAATAATTCAGCGACAGCGCCAAGCTAAACAGGCAGCCGCCATCTTCGAGACGGCCGGTGGCTATGCGCCCACGATGGGAATTATAGGGACGGTGGTGGGCCTGGTACACGTATTAAGCAACATAAGCGATGTGAATCAGCTCGCAGGATCCATCGCTGTAGCTTTCCTGGCCACCTTCTACGGAATTGCCAGCGCTAATATTCTGTGGTTACCCATTGCCGCTAAGCTCAAAGCTAAGGCGGCAGAAGAAGTAGTAGCTAATCAAATAATACTCGATGGTGTATTAGGTATCGTGCAGGGCAAAAATCCGCGCCTTATCCGGAGGGAACTGGAAATACTTAAGCTCCAAGAAAAGCCGTCTACTGAACGTCGCCGGGAGGAATAAAGGGGAGGGACTAGCTTTGGCTTCTTGGGACAGAATGGATCTAGATGAGGCTCAGGGAGGAAGCCATGAAGCAGCCGGCATCATGCGCTGGCTCCTGACTTATGCCGATCTTATCACCCTCCTTATGGCTTTCTTTATTGTAATGTATGCCATTTCTAAGGTAGATATAGTACGTTACCAGCAACTTGTCCGGGCCCTAGCCAATATTTTTACCGGCGGTTCGGCTATGATTTTGCCTGAGCTAGGCGGTGGTTCCTCCGTAGTCCCGCCCGAGGAACCTGGCGATCCTTTAAGCGCTCTCGCCGCAGGGGTAAGCGAATACATAGCTGAACAAGGGCTTAAGAACGAGGTCTTCATCACCATAAATGAGCAAGGGGTTATAATAAGCTTTACTGGGTCCGTTCTTTTCGATAGGGGAGAGGCCAAGCTACGACCAGAGGCCATACCCATTTTGGATAAAATAGCAGCCTTTTTAAAAACAGTACCTAATTACATCGGGGTCGTAGGCTCTACTGACGATCTGCCTATCAATACTGTTCAGTTCCCTAGTAACTGGGAGCTTTCGGTTATAAGGGCCACAACTGTAATACGCTACTTTACGGAAAATGCAGGGTTAAATCCAGCACGCTTCGTAGCTTTGGGCTATGGAGAATACCATCCCCTCTTCCCTAATACTAGCGAGGAAAACCGGAAAAAGAACAGGCGCGTAGACGTCATTATCTATAAACACAACCCCTTCGCCACTGGAAACGCAAAACAAAGCCCTAACATCGCTCCTTCTTCACCTTAAGAAAGGCTGGCTAAAAGATGGACAAACTCGAACCTCTATACGATAAGCGTTATCAATGTCTATTCTGTCAGGAAAAATTCACCAATAAGAAGGTGCGCTCGAGTTTTATACGCCAGGTAGGCCGCGATAGCGATTTTTGCGGATATTTTGAAGGGGAAAACCCTTACTTTTATGATGTAGCTGTATGTCCCCATTGCGGATATGCTTTTACGGCGAACTTCGGGCCGGTGAAAAAGGACCGGCGGGAACTTATTACAGAGCAATATATAAAAAAGATCAAGTACAAAGATTATACCGGCCGGCGAGATTTACCCACGGCTATTAAAGTATATAAGCTGGCTTACCTGACCGGCACTTTAAACCAAGAAAAAAGTTCCCTCCTCGCTGGCCTGTGCCTGAGATTGGGCTGGTTTTACAGGTACGCCCGCGATCTTAAGGAAGAGCACCGTTATCTCCGCCGGGCAAGCGAACTTTATCAAGAAGCCTACGCCCAGGAAGATACCAGTTCCTCAGGGGAAGCCCACTTATGGATTTATCTTATAGGTGAACTGGAAGGGAGGCTGGGAAATTATAACTTAGCCCGCCAGTGGCTAAGCCGGCTTCTACATGTACCCGATTTAGAGCCTTATCTCCGTAATCTGCTGCTGGACAGGTGGGAGTATTACCGGGAAAGGATGGACAATGGGATAAAAAATTAAGGGGCGCCTTGGCCAAGCAACCCCGACTTAGCCAAGGCTATAGACCTAATTCCTCAGCTATTCCCTTCATGGCTTCTAAACCTAAGGCCAAAAACTCCTCCAAGGATAACCCCAGTTCCCGGCAGGACGCTATCTGCTCCCGCTTGGCCCCCCGGGCAAAGGATTTCTCATGATACCGGTTGAGGAGAAATTGCACATCCACAGGTGAAAGCTTCTTCTCCGGCCGGATGAGGGCAGCAGCCACGATAAGCCCGGTTAAGGGATCGCTTGCGTACAATGCGCGGCTTAAGCGATCCTCCCGGGGAAGACCATGGGCTTCATTATGGGCCTTTACAGCATAGACGATCTCAGGGTCCAGCCCTTCTCGCTCCAAAATCCCCCCGCCCACCAGGCTATGGCGCTGGGGATCATCCTTAGTTTCCTCATAATCTATATCATGGAGGAGCCCGGCCAGGCCCCATTTATCCTCATCCTCGCCGAAATGCCTGGCCAGGGCCCGCATAATAGCCTCCACAGCCAAGGAGTGCTTAATGAGGTTGGGTGTCTTTAAATATTGATGTAGAAGCTTTAGAGCATCCTCCCTTTGCATAACAGCACACTCCCAAGTCTCTTCCCAAGTCATTACACGAAAAGCCTAGCTAACACTAAGGTTATAGTACTGATAAGCTTAACAAGAACGTGTAAGGAAGGCCCTGCCGTATCCTTACACGGGTCTCCCACTGTATCACCTACCACCCCGGCCTTATGGGCCTCGGAACCTTTACCTCCATAATTGCCTAATTCAATGAATTTCTTGGCGTTATCCCACGCACCGCCCCCGTTGTTAAGGAAAAGGGCTACAATAACCCCTGTAATAGTCCCTATCATAAGGAAGGCCGCCGCGGCTTCCGCCTTCAAAATCAAGCCTACAAGTATGGGAGTTACCACCACTACCATACCTGGCAATACCATTTCCTTTAAGGCCCCACGGGTCACTATATCTACGCAGTTCCCGTACTGGGGCCTGGCTTTGCCTTCCATAAGACCAGGGATCTCTTTAAACTGGCGCCTCACTTCTAGAATAACATATTGGGCGGCCCGCCCTACGGCTCGGATGGCTGCAGAGCTGAAAAGGAAAACCATCATGGCCCCTATAAAGGCGCCCACAAAGACCTCCGGTTTACCTATATCTACCGGAAAATCACCCTTTATGTTTAGAAGCAGCTTTACTTCGTCGATATAGGCGGAGAACAGAAGGAAGGTGGCCAGAGCTGCACTACCTATGGCATATCCCTTAGTCAAGGCCTTAGTAGTATTCCCTGAAGCATCCAGGCGATCTGTACGGCGGCGCACCTCCGGGGGGGCCCCAGACATCTCCACTATACCGCCAGCGTTATCGGTGATAGGGCCGTAAGTGTCCATCGCCAGGATATAGGCTGCCGTGCTCAACATACCCATGGTAGCTACAGCAGTGCCGTACAGCCCACCACCTGGAAGGCCGCTCTGCACACCCAGCCAATAGGCCCCTAGAATGGCCATGGAGATGAAAACTACTGGTAGGGCTGTGCTTTCAAAGCCCACCGCCAGGCCTGCAATAATATTAGTGGCCGGGCCGGTTATAGAAGCCTTAGCGATCTCCTGGACAGGCCGATAATCATAAGAAGTGTAGTATTGGGTGAGAAACACAAAGATATAGCTTAGAAGCACACCGATAACCGCAGCGCCATAGAAATACAAGAAATTGACTCCTGGCCCGCTCAACATGTAGCGAGTCACCGGATAAAGACCTGCTATAGCCAATATCGTAGTTACAAAGTACCCCCTGTTTAAAGCGGACATGGGATCTCCTTCCTCTGTACCCCGCACAAAGAACATACCGATTATGGAAGCCAGTATACCGACGGCGCGGGCTACAAGGGGAAAGATGATGCCTTTGGCGCCGAAGACGGGAACTAGACTAATCCCTAAGATCATGGCTCCAATATTTTCTGCCGCCGTAGATTCGAAAAGATCTGCGCCACGGCCGGCACAGTCACCCACATTGTCTCCCACTAGATCAGCTATAACGGCCGGGTTACGGGGATCATCCTCTGGTATACCAGCTTCTACCTTTCCTACTAGATCAGCCCCCACATCGGCAGCCTTGGTATAAATACCTCCCCCTAGCTGGGCAAAAAGGGCGACGAAGCTTGCGCCGAAACCAAAACCTACTATCTCTAAAGGAGCCTTATCAGGATGAAGTAAACCGCCAAAGGCATAGAACAATAAAGCTACCCCTAGTACGCTTAAGGCAGTAACTGCAAGCCCTGTAACCGCTCCTCCCCTAAAAGCTATTACCAAGGCTTTATTAAGGCTGTGCCGGGCACCCGCGGCTACACGGAGATTAGAACTTACTGCTACATACATTCCTATATATCCTGACAAGGCCGAAAAGGCCGCTCCAGTGATAAAGGCAATACCTGTGTGATACTGGCGGGTAAGAAACCCTAAAACCACAGCCACAATTATGGCTAGACCAGCTATGGTACTGTACTGCCGATTAAGAAAAGCCATGGCCCCTTCTTTAATAGCCCCGGCGATCTCCTGCATTTCCTTTGTCCCTGTGTCCTCCCGCAGGACAGAAATGGTCATATAGGCAGCAGCCAGTAAAGCTAGGAAGCCTACGGCTATCACAAAGGGAAATAGCTCCACTTTCCCTCTACCCCCTTAAGGCCTATTCATACTAAAGATAGCAACAAAGTTAGTAAGAAAAAGAGGGCTCCTAGCCAAGCGGAAATCTTCATAAAAAACTCATCTAAACCTTTCTTTTTACTAAACAAGCTTTCCGCTCCTCCGGCGATAACCCCGGAAACCCCGGCGCTACGGCTAGACTGCAAGAGTATCGTGGCTATAAGGGCCAGAGCAATTAAAATCTGAAAAACTAATAGGATACTGTGTAACACCTTCTCACCCCCTTATCCCCTAAAGGTGCACTTTTCTGGCCAGAGCAATAGTATAGCACATTTATTTGCAAAGTGGTTTTATTGTAGCACATATTTTCTAGCTTTTCAACTTAAGGTTATAAAAAGCCCCTACTCCGGCATAGCTGGCTGCTACATCCAGCTCTTCTTCAATGCGCAAAAGTTGGTTGTATTTGGCCACCCGATCGGTACGGGAAGGAGCGCCTGTCTTTATCTGGCCTGCATTGGTAGCCACCACGATATCGGCAATGGTGGTATCTTCGGTCTCCCCCGAACGGTGGGAAACGATAGCCGTATACCCGGCCCGCTGGGCCATCTCTATGGCCTCCAGGGTCTCCGTCAAGGTGCCGATCTGGTTTACCTTAATAAGGATGGAATTGGCCACTCCTTTTTCAATACCCCGGCGGAGCCGTTCCGTATTGGTAACAAAGATATCATCGCCTACAAGCTGGATCTTATCCCCTAGCCGCTTAGTCAAGAGCTGCCAACCTTCCCAGTCGTCCTCCGCTAGGCCGTCTTCTAAGGAAATGATGGGGTATTGCTTCACCAGGGAAGCATAAAATTCAACCATTTCCTCACTGGTACGGGTAACCCCTTCCCCAGTAAAGACATACTTCCCCTCTTTATATAGTTCGGTAGCCGCCACATCCAGACCTAAGAAAACATCCTTCCCAGGTTGGTATCCCGCCTTAGTGATGGCCTCTAAGATAACTTCTATGGCTTCCACGTTGGAGCGAAGATTGGGCGCAAACCCGCCCTCATCTCCTACAGTTGTGCTTAAGCCTTTACTCTTTAAAACCGCTTTAAGATGGTGGAAAACCTCCGCTCCCATGCGCAGGGCTTCGGCAAAGGTTTCGGCCCCTACCGGTAAGATCATAAATTCTTGTATATCCACGTTGTTATCGGCATGTTTGCCCCCGTTTAAGATGTTCATTAAGGGCACCGGTAAGGTATGGGCGTTTACTCCTCCCAGGTAACGGTATAAAGGTAGGTCTAAGGCTGCTGCTGCGGCCTTGGCTACGGCCAAAGAAACACCTAGAATAGCATTGGCCCCTAATTTGCTTTTGTTGGGAGTGCCGTCAAGCTCTATAAGCTGCTGGTCTACAGCACGCTGTTCTAAAGCGTTCATCCCCACTATTTCAGGGGCGATAATGGAATTTACATTGTTTACCGCCTCTTGTACTCCTTTCCCTAGGTAACGGTTTGGGTCGTTATCCCGTAGCTCTATCGCCTCATGGGCACCAGTGGAAGCTCCGGAAGGCACCGCCGCCCGGCCTCTGGCCCCGCTCTCTAAGACTACCTCCACTTCCACGGTAGGATTCCCGCGGGAATCCAATATCTCGCGGGCAAAAATATCGTTGATAATGGTCATCTTTGAGCCACCTCCAACTAAACTAAGTAATCAGCCTCTTTATTTTCTCTGTTTTTCTTTAGTCTCTGCCGCTGTATTTACAATAGCCGCAAAGGAGATGGGGTCTAGGCTGGCCCCACCTACCAGGGCCCCATCGATATCCGGCTGCTCCATAAAGGGAGCGATATTTTCGGGTTTTACACTCCCTCCATACTGTATACGGCAGCGCTGGGCCGGGTCCTTCCCGTACATCTTACCTAGGAGTTCCCGGATAAATCCGATGACCTCCTGGGCATCCTGGGGAGTAGCCGTTTTACCTGTGCCTATAGCCCAGACCGGTTCATAGGCCACGACCAACCGGGCTACCTCCTCCGGGGTGAGGCCCCCTAAACCTTCCTCCACCTGGCGCCGGCATACTTCCAAGGTTTTTCCCTCTTCCCTTTCGGCCAGAGTCTCCCCTACACAGACAATGGGTATGAGATCGGAACGAAAGGCAGCCTGGACTTTCTTGCGTACACTGGAATCGGTTTCTCCAAAATACTGCCGGCGTTCAGAATGTCCTATAATGCAGAAGCGGCAGCCCAGATCTTTAAGCATGGGCCCTGAAACCTCGCCAGTATAAGGCCCTTCGTCCTCCCAGAAGAGATCCTGGGCTCCTACACTTATGTTAGATCCGGAAGCAGCGTTAACTGCCGCGGCCAGAGCAGTGAAGGGAGGGCAAACTACGATCTCCACCTGGCTTGCGCCTACCAGGGGTTTTAAATCTTCTACCAGCCGCCGGGCCTCACCCGCTGTCTTATACATCTTCCAATTGCCAGCAATAATCGTTCTGCGCAAGGTCTTCCCCCTTCCCTTACAAAATCTTACTTTCAAGGGCCACAACCCGCGGGGTTACGCAAGATAACGGCGACCAGCTTCCCTTTCGAGCCCTCATATTAGGGGACCATAGACCTTAAGAGGTTTTATCTTTAAGGGCCACAACCCCTGGCAACTCGCGCCCCTCTAAGAATTCCAGGGACGCACCGCCACCAGTGGAAATATGGGTTATACGGTCGGCCACCCCCACCTTCTCCACCGCGGCCACGGAATCCCCTCCACCGACAATGGTGGTACCTTTTACTCCGGCTACCGCGCGGGCTACGGCTTCCGTCCCTGCTGCGAAGGGGTCTACTTCAAAGACACCCATAGGCCCGTTCCAAACCACCGTGCGAGCCCCTTCTAGGGCTTGGGCAAAGGCCTGCCTAGTCTCCGGACCGATATCTACAGCCATCCATCCTTCCGGCACCTCCTCCGCCCTCACTACCTTATGGGGTGCCTCTGCAGAAAGATCCTGAGCTACCACAAGGTCCACAGGTAGAAGCAAGCGTACGTTTCTCTTGCGGGCTTCCTCCATAAGCTCAGAAGCTAGAGGCACTTTATCGTCCTCCACCAGAGACCTGCCCATGGAATAACCTTTAGCTTTAAGGAAAGTGTTAGCCATTCCGCCGCCTAAAAGGAGGGTATCTACTTTACTTAAGAGGTTGCGGATAACACCGATCTTATCGGATACTTTAGCTCCCCCTAGAATGGCTACGAAGGGGCGCTCGGGATCGGCTAAAGCTTTGCCCATAATTTCGATTTCCTTTTGCATAAGGAAACCAGCAACAGCAGGAAGATAATGGGCCACCCCTTCGGTAGAGGCATGGGCACGATGGGCAGCCCCAAAGGCATCATTAACATAAATATCAGCCAGGGCCGCCAGTTTCCTCGCAAATTCGGGATCGTTTTTCTCTTCTTCCGGATAGAAACGGATGTTTTCTAAAAGCAGGACTTCCCCGGGCTTAAGGCCGTTTACCGCCTCCTCTACCTCCGGTCCTATACAATCATCCACTTTTTTCACTGGCTTATCCAAAAGCTCAGAAAGCCTGCGGGCAACCGGGTTAAGGCGTAAAGCTTCATTTACTTTACCTTTAGGCCTTCCTAAGTGAGAAACAAGTATGACCTTGGCCCCCTGCTCTATGAGATAACGGATAGTAGGTAGGGCGGCACGGATACGGGTATCATCGGCCACCTCGCCGTTGTCTAAAGGTACATTAAAATCAACACGGACTAACACCCTCTTTTGGGCGCAGTCTATATCTTTAACCGTCATCTTCGGCACGGGTAAAGCCCCCCTCAAAAAATGTATTCCTTAATGCCCCAATGGGAACGGCCGCCTTGCGGCGACCGCTCCCCAAGCTTTACAATCCCTTGGAAGCCATGTAAGCAGCCAGGTCTACTACCCTGTTGGAATAACCCCATTCGTTATCGTACCAGGCTATAACCTTGACCATGGTACCGTCCATGACCATGGTAGATAAGGCATCCACTATGGAAGAGCGCGGATCTCCGTTGAAATCGCGGGAGACCAGAGGCTCATCACAGTAACCTAATATGCCTTTAAGTTCCCCTTCAGCGGCTGCCTTAAGGGCTGCGTTCACCTCTTCTACGGTGGTGGCTTTCTCTACATCAACTACCAAATCCACTACAGATACGTTAGGAGTGGGCACCCGCATGGCAAACCCGTTGAGTTTCCCCTTAAGTTCTGGCAGCACCAGACCGATAGCCTTAGCCGCCCCCGTAGTAGTAGGAATTATAGACATGCCAGCCGCCCGGGCCCGGCGCAGGTCTTTGTGCACGAGGTCCAGGATGCGCTGATCGTTAGTGTAGGCGTGGGTGGTGGTCATAAGGCCCCTTAACACTTTAAAATGCTGGTGCAGTACCTTTACCACCGGCGCAAGGCAATTGGTAGTACAGGAAGCATTAGAAACGATATGATGCTGGGCAGGGTCGTATTTTTCTTCATTGACTCCCATAACGATGGTTATGTCCTCATTTTTGGCCGGGGCAGTGATGATGACCTTCTTGGCGCCAGCCTGGCGGTGGGCAGCCGCTTTAGTTGCATCGGTAAAGACACCTGTAGATTCTACCACGATATCTATACCTAAATCCTTCCAGGGAAGCTTGGCCGGATCTTTTTCAGAGAAAACTTTGATCTCCCGTCCGCCCACTATCATTACGTCTCCCCGCGCCTCTACATCCACATTAAGCTTTCCATGGACAGAATCATATTTTAGCAGATGGGCGTTGGTCTGGGCGTCGGTGAGATCATTGATGGCCACAACTTCTACCTCGGGATTGTTTAAAGAAGCACGCATAACTAATCGGCCTATGCGGCCGAAACCGTTGATAGCAACCTTTGCCGGCATCTATGTACATCCCCCTTCCAAAACCTTATTATACCTGATGAGAATGGAAATTATGAGTGCGGCATTGGTAACAATCACCTCTTTGTATTCAACATCGACGGGCAAAATCCTTTTTCCTAAAAAAATTTTAAAAGGTGACCTTAAAAAGGTCACCCCCTTGGCAATTTAAATTTTGGAATGATTATACCGCCGGTTTTAATTGCTTAAGCTAGCTAATTATACCTTCTCCGCCGGGCTGCCGTAGGAATACCTAATTCGTCCCGGTACTTGGCCACGGTCCGCCGGGAAATCTGTATACCCTGCCTGTTCAAAAGCTCCGTAAGCTGCTGGTCGGTCAAAGGAGCGAACGGGTCCTCCTTGGCCACAGCTTCGGCGATAAGTTTCTTTATGCTTTCTGCTGCGGCTACCCCGTCCTTCTTGGCGATCCCATTAGCAAAGAAGAACTTTAATTCAAACAACCCCTGGGGAGTTTGCACATATTTGTTGGCCGTAGCCCTGCTAACCGTGGACTCGTGAAGACCCAAAGCTTCCGCGACCTGGCGCATGGTTAAAGGCTTAAGGTATTTTATCCCCTTCTCCAGGAACTCCCTTTGCTCCTGGACTATCCTCTGCACAACACGATATAAAGTGACCCGCCGGTGCTCCATGCTGCGGATAATCCAGGTAGCCGCATTGAGTTTATCTTCTAAGAACTTGCGCGTCTTGGGGTCGCAAGCTCCTTGACGCAAGAGGGCCTGGTAATGGGGATTTATCCTCAGCCTGGGGGTGGCCACGTCATTTATTAGCACTACATAATCGTCTCCCGCCCGTTCTACTATTACATCGGGGATTATATAGCGTACATCCCGATGGCTACCAAAAGTACGGCCAGGTTTAGGATCTAGGTTGCGGATAAAGTCTACAGCCGCCTGCGCTTCCGCTAAGCTAAGGTTTAGCTGCCGGGCAATTTTAGTCAGCTTCCCCTGGGCTACATCCGGCAGGAAGTGCTGGATGATCTTTTCCACCCCCGCCGGTACTTCTTTATAGTGGCGGAGCTGTAACAACAAGCACTCCACCAAGTTCCGGGCTCCTACGCCGGGAGGATCAAACCCCTGGATTATCTCTAATACCCGCCAGACCTCACCGGGGTGCACTTTAAGGGCCGTTGCGGCTTCCTTTACTGAAATTTTCAAATAACCGTTCTGGTCAATATTGCCAATAAGAAAGGTGCCGATGGTTAAGCTTTTTTTATCCTTTACAGTTAAGTTAAGCTGCAGAAGAAGATAGTCATGAAGTCCCGGCCCCTCGGCAGCTAAAGAATTGTTAAAGTTAGGCTCTTCCTGCTTTTCGCGAGGCCCCCACACAAAGCCCAAGTCGCTACCATCAGCAAAATATTCTGCCCAGTCTAGGCTTAACTCCCCGCGTTCTTCTGGTTGTATACTTAGGCCCTCCGGAGCCGAAAACTCGCCATCTTCCCCTATCTCCAAAATAGGGTTTTCTTGAAGCTCCTGCTCTAGATATTCGCTTAACTCCAGGGTAGAAAGCTGCAGAATAACCATGGCCTGCCTTAGTTCGGGTGTCATGACTAGTTTTTGGCTCTGTTCCAGGTTGAGCCCTATGCCGGCCCGCATCCCTTCTACCCTCTTTCTATCGCCCTTGTATTAATATTAATATTCTGTGTTCCCGAGCATTTTCCTGCCTAAACAGTAAAGAAACTAAAGAACAGCAGTCGCGCTCACTTTCCGGACTGCTGTCCACCCATTTTCCTGCCTAAACAGTAAAGAAACCAAAGAACGCTCAAAATAAGGGCTGTAGCAGCCGCCAAGGGCACTTGGTCGTCCCTAAAAAGATAAGGGTGCCAGCCTAAAACATAATCGACGTAATCGTTAAGTATTAACCAAGTACCGACTAAAAACCCCTGCCCAAGGTGCAAGGGAAAGTGGCGTAAAAAAAGATAACCTTCTGCAGCCATACCCAGGTGGCTTAAAAACAGTAAAGCTTCTATAAAGGTTACGCTGGCTCCCTTCATCCAGTAATCGCCTATAACTACAACCGCCCACAAACCGTACTTAATGAGGGTGGCACAAGCAAGGAGGCCCAAAATCTCCTTTACCTTCCTGCCCCAAAAACTTGGACAGCTAAATATTCCCTCTGGCCTCCTCCCGATACCTTTTGTGCCATGCCCTGTCTTTGAGGCTTTCTTCTCCTCTATCAGCAAGGCTAAAGTTAAGGTAAAAAGGGAGGTGGAAAGGGGGCTATCG
>Ga0209225_1003634_pt1 | contig 12671 bp, 13 predicted proteins | sample WasSprMetagenome_FD_184732 | JGI IMG/M metagenome (GOLD analysis project Ga0209225, IMG submission 184732) | Sulfidic aquatic microbial communities from Washburn Spring, Yellowstone National Park, USA - WS (SPAdes) (version 3) | ecosystem: Environmental > Aquatic > Thermal springs > Hot (42-90C)...
CCTCCTTAAGCTGTAGCTTTTCCACGACGCTCCTCGGCAGGTACAGCGCGTGTTTCCTCCCAACGGTAACAATATGGCTCAACCCGACATCACCAGGTCAAACCAGACATAACCTGGTAGATATGTGTTACGCGAAGCGACCTCCGTGACCTTCACCTTTGCTCAGATAAAGGTGATAGACGTGGCCTTTCCACGCTTACATTTGCATAGTCAGCAAATAGATCAGTAGCTATGGCAGGATTAAAAGGAAACTCTACCCGGCTTCTTATTCAAGTAGGCCTTCTCTAACCTCTCTGATCTTGCTTTAAAAGCCGTCTCCATGTCTACGATCTTTTCCACGCTCATCTGCCAACATCCTCCTGCCGCTTAAGTATCGCGTGTACGGTCGTGCTGTTCGTCTAAGCATTGCACCACATACCTACGTATACCATTCTACCTTACTATAGGTCTATGAAAAAGATATTTCAACCTTACCGCTAAGACCAATCGCCTCAATCGCGTCGACATCGAGGTCAGTTATTCCAAGGCCTGTTGCTTCCGCTAAAGCCGCGATAGAATTCTTTCTAAACATCATGCGCGCGCACCACGAAGGTTAGGCGAATTCCTTCACTCCACCGACGGCCTTCCACCCGCTCGGTATAATGTCGGCAGCCCTCTTAACCATGCTACCAGCCCCTCCCTAAAGTACAAGAACAAAACTATGAGGAGAAGGCCAAATATTAATGTAGTTATCGGGCCCATAGGCCGTAAAAATTCAAAGACCAGCGTAAAAATTCCGGCTCCTAATAAAGGTCCTGCCAACGTTCCCATTCCGCCGAAGACCAACATGACGAGGATGTATAGGTCTAGGTTGAACAAGGAGGGACTTATGTAGAGATTATAGTAAGCATACACACCTCCAGCTAGACCGAGTATAAAAGACCCTATAAAAGCCGAGAGAACTTTGTACTTAATGACGTTAATCCCAACAGAAGATGCCGCGATCTCGTCTTCTACAATGCATTTGAATGCTACTCCTATATGAGAGTTGACAATTCTATTGTAGACTATTATCGATACGAACAGGAGAAAGACGAACACGTAGTAATAGAATAGTTCTCTATTTACCGTACTTGGTAATTGAACGAGGTCTTGCCGAAGTATGAGGCCTTCATCTCCGCCCGTTATCTCGCGAAGGCCGACGATCACTTCTCCAAAAATTATCTGAAAGGATAGAGTAAAGACGGCCATGAGTATGATGCTTAGCCTTCTTAGCGATGAAATAGTGCTAATAGAAGAGCCAATGCACGCAGAAAACAAAGCACCTAGTGGAATCACTATCCAAGGAGGGATCGCAAGGCTCTTGGGCAAGAGGACGGACGTGTAGGCACCTATGCCTATTAGCGCACCGTGACATAGGAACAGCTGCCTCGTATGCCCAAAGATTATATTTGAAGAAATCGTGAATAAAGTAAATAACACCAACAAATTCAACACCCTTAAGTAATAAGGATTGCTTAAGGGTAGAGGTAAAACGGCGTATATCGTGAAAATTACCACGAAAATCAAGAGCTTTTGGGCGATGCTAACCTTTCTCACCGAGAACCCCCTCGGGCCGTGCTAGGACTATGAGTATCACGGCAATAAGGAAGATTACGAGCGAAAGAGATGCTCCGAGAAAGAAGCTACTAAACGCATGCACTATACCCAAAATGATGCCACTCACGATGGCGCCATAAACGCTTCTTACCCCACCGGCAATTGCGACTACGATGGCGAAGGTAGTAAAGTCGAGACCGAGGGTAGCGGTCACCGTGGCAATCAATCCGTAGAGAATCCCGGCCAGACCTGCCATAACTGCGCCGAGCGCAAATATCAGCGTTCGAAGACTTGCGGGATTTACACCACAAAGTTGAGCCCCCACCTCGTTTTGAGCGACAGTCCTGATGGCCTTACCTATGTAGGTTTTCTTAAGGAAGACGCCGAGCGCTATCAGCGCAAGCGCCGCAATCGCTGCAGCCAAAAGCGTGGAAGGCCTTATAGATAGTCCGCCTATCACAATTTCTGTGTATGGTACCCTCACCGAAAAATGTACCTTAGGGAAAGTGTTCACTAAATAGCTGTGTATGGCTAGAGATAGCCCGTATGTCATGAATATTCCCATGAGTACCCGTACTTCGCCTTTTTCGCGATAGACCGGGAACAATAAAAGCCTCTCGAAGGCTATACCTATCAATCCTATGATCACTAAACTCAACACTATACTCAAGGTCACGTCCACTCCTCTACCTATGAACATTAACGCTAAAATCGTACAAATCACGACAAACTCCCCATGCGCTAAGTTCAAAACCTCCCCAAGTCCGAATATCAACGTAATGCCTACCCCTAGTAACGAAAGTATTAACCCAAAAGTTATCCCATCAAGCAACAACTCCACGGGCAACAAAGATGAGCCCTCCTAAATTCCCAAGTAGGCCCTCTTTATCAAGGGGTCGTCTCGAATCTTATCGCAAGGGCCTTCGAGTACTATGCTTCCATTTTCTAAAACGTAAGCTCTATCGGCTATATTTAGCGTCTGACGAACGTTTTGCTCGACCATCAAAACCGCGGTACCCTCAAGGTTGATCTGCTTTATTGCTTTGAAGAGTTTGGGCAACAGTTTAGGGGCAAGCCCAAAAGAGGGCTCATCGAGCATGAGAAGCTTGGGCGAGGCCATAAGTGCTCGTGCAATGGCTAGCATCTGCTGCTCACCGCCGCTAAGCGTACCAGCCAACTGATCCCTTCGCTCTTTCAAAACCGGGAAGAGCTGGAAAATGAATTGAAGTCGCTCTTCCTTCTCCTTCCTCGCCCTAGCTATGTAAGCCCCCATCTCGAGATTTTCCATGACGCTCATCAAGGGGAAGAGCGCTCTTTCAGCTGGCACATAACTTATACCCATTTTTACTATCTCGTGAGGGCTAAGGCCGTCTATGCGCCTATTGAGGAAATATATTTGCCCTTTGACTGGTCGTAGAAGGCCTGATATCGTTTTCAAAAGCGTGGTTTTCCCAGCGCCGTTGGCGCCCAAGATTAACACTATTTCCCCTTCCCTTACCTCTAAGCTAACGTTTTTGAGCACCAGAAAGTCCCCGTAGGAGGCGTAAACGTTCTTAACGGACAGCACTTCATTGCTCAATGGGCTCCCCTCCTAGATAGGCCTCTATAACGGCTTGATCGTTGGCAACCTCTTCCGGCTTGCCCTCGGCTATTACCACACCGTACGCGAGGACTATTATCCGTTCAGCCAAGCTCATCACGGCCCTCATCACATGCTCGATCCAGATCACCGTTACTCCCAGTTCGTCTCTTATCTTCCTGATCAGCTTCATGGTGTCCTCCATTTCTGTAGCATTAAGTCCGGCCATGACCTCGTCAATTAAGAGGACCTTAGGATTGGTGGCCAAAGCTCTCGCGATTTCCAACATCTTTTTCTCATGTAAGGTCAAGCTCTTTGCGGGCACGTCCCTCTTCTTAAGGCCCACAAACTCCAATACGGACAAGGCCCTTTCTCGGGCTTTCTCCATGTCAACTGTTCCGTCTCTTCCGAATAAAGCACCGCTCATAACATTTTCAAGGACGCTCATGTCGTTAAATGGCCTAATGAGTTGGAACGTTCTCGCGATGCCCAATTTGCATATCTGATGCTGTTTAAGACCCGTAATGTCCCTTCCCTCAAAAATTATCTTGCCACTAGTAGGTGGGAAAAGCCCAGAGATTATGTTAAATAGCGTGGTCTTGCCAGCTCCATTAGGGCCTATAAGACCTAGGATTTCGCCTCTATAAACTTCAAAATTTACGTCCTTGAGGACTAAGAGACCGCCGAACTTCTTAGTGATAGACTCACCCTTTAATAGGGGTTGCATCATCCTCGCCCTCCGTAAAAATAAAAATGTTAATGTTAATGTCGTGCTATTCCTTCGGCTCGTATGGCGCTAATGGTGGGGATATGTAGATCGCCTCGGGATGCCATTCAGCTCCTGGGTTTACCTTGCCAGGCGGTGGTCCTGGTTTGAAGGTGGTCATGACTATGCGCTGCTCTTTAAGCTCGCCCCAAGGCATGTAACTTAAGGGGAACGCCAAGAAGGACTTATAGCTTATCCGACTTAAGGCATCTCTTATTTTCTCAGGATCTGCGGACTTTGCAAGTTTGATGGCTTCGGCGAGGAGATTGATCTGGGTGTAACCCACGACATGGGACATGTCCATGAACTTACCCGTCCTCTCTCTGAACTCTTCTGCGACTTTTATGTAGTCAGGGTTTCCTGGATCGAAGAAGCCCCAGATGTGTACCAATTTTATTCGGAAAACGTCGCTTCGTAGTGCTTCCCAAAGCTCTGTCCAGTCGCACGCATACGCGATGAGGACTTCCGCCTTCACCCCCATTTCAATCATCTGTTTAACCGCAGAGGCCCCTCTAGGAGGATGTGCAACAACCACGACTTCCGGGTTGAAGGCTTGTAGTTTTCGGATGTATGTCGTAAAGTCGGTCTCTCCAACGGGCGCAGCCTCAACGGTCACTTGAACGCCCGGAAGGCCTTCGAGGTAGTTTTTCAGATTAGTCTCGACGGATCGGCCAAAAGCGTAGTCGGCTATGAGCATGCCTATGCGCTTATACCCTTGGCTTTTAATGTACTCGGTTACACCCTGCATTACGGGGGGAACTAGCTGAACTGGGCTTCTAAATACGTAGCGGGAGTCCTTTCTATGCACTTTTTCTGACGCAGCCCAGCTCATTATTATTGGAACCTTAGCTTTGTCTGCCTCTGGGCTGAGAGCGATAGCAACGCTACTCGAGAGCCCACCTATTACCGCCGAAACCTTGTCGACCTCTACCAACCTCTTAAAGAGGGTGACGGCCTCGCTCGGATCGCTTTTCGAGTCAGTGACGATGACCTCGATTTTACTGCCCAAAACCCCTCCTTCCTTGTTTATTTTTTCTACGGCGAAGTTTATTCCTTCGAGCTGCCCCGTGCTGCTATAAGCCCAAGCCCCTGTGAGCTCTCCCACTAGACCTATTTTAATCGGCGGTGCTGGAGGGGTTGGCGTTGGCGCTGGCCCAAGAAGCGTGACGTAGTAGGCTACCCCAGCAGCGATGGCAATGACTATGACTATGGAGATTATTGCAAGCCATTTCTTAGAGACGGCCCTCTTCGACATAAAGACCTCCCCTTGAATTTAGCATGGTAAAGTCCTATGCATGAATACTATAGGAAGGGGGAGAAGGTTTTTAAAATTTGCGCACAACTCCAACCCCTTGTCAGCTATGGCCTTTCGCTTGCTTGATACCTCTGAGGTTGATGCGTAGTTTGCTTCGCTACAATACTGGCTCATGGAGAGCATTGCGAGGGTCAGAGAGGTGCTCGTATAAACGTTCATGCCTTACATCGAAGTGCTAGGGTGCTCATAGCGAGTTCCTTGAATGACTTGGTATTGGGCGATCTACGAAGGAAGATAACTCGAGGACTTCATCCTAAGCATAGATGGGTTCGAGAAGTTGGTTGAAGTTGGTTTCAAATAACCCACGCGCTAGAGCTCTCACCTAGGCGAAGACGATGGCTTTGAACGCTAATCATGAAAAGGTCGACAACTTGACGTGCTACTTTATCCATTACATCTCGGACTTCGATTTCATTATCAACATCTAGATGATAATATTCAGCCGAATAGCCATTCTTTCTCAGTCTATTAACGATTTCCTTACCAAAACCTATCTTGCACATCGCAGGGAGCGACCTTAGCTCCTTCTACCGCGCACTTAACTTTCTCAACCACCCTCATGAGCACTTAACCCATCGTATTTAACCCACGTCTTTAACCTACGGCTTTTAACCCATCAACCACGTGGCCCTGCTCACGACACGCCATCGACGATGCTCCGGCGTAGGCGTCGCACACGAGCTCACGCCACCTAAAGACCTGCACTCTACGTTTCCAAAGCCACTCAACGCGCGAGGTCTCGAGGCTAGGAACTTATCGAAGCACGCGTCTAAGGTGCGTCCAGAAGGCCATCGTCGATCAATCCTCACCCTAAACGACAAAAGGCTTAAATGTCTTGAAGTTTAAACGTTTCGAGAGAGCAAGTGCGAGGGGAGGGGTAGCGTTGTTCGGTTATGCTGGTAAGATTCTATACGTGGATTTATCGAGTAGGGATGTATACGAGAAAGAGCTGGATATTGATTACGTACATCCTGTGATCGGAGGGGCGGGCCTAGGCATAAGAATACTCTATGACGAGGTTAAGCCCAACATTGATCCGTTATCTCCAGAGAACAAGCTAATATTTTCTGTTGGTCCATTGGTAGGTTCTGGCGCTCCATGCGTTAGTAGGATGGCTGTTGTGGCCAAGTCCCCGTTAACGGGAGCTGTTGGGATGTCCCTTTCCGGAGGCTTTTTCCCAACAGAGCTCAAGTTTGCTGGATACGACGCATTAGTCATATCTGGAAGAGCCGATAAGCCCGTCTACCTCTTTATACGAGATGACAAAGTCACGATTAATGATGCTGATTGGCTTTGGGGGCTTACGACGTTTGACACGCAAGCTATACTCAAGGAGAAGCTACACGAACCCGAAGCCAAAATCGCATGCATAGGTCCTGCTGGTGAAAGACTCGTTCGCTTTGCCTGCATCATTAATGAGAGGAGAGCAGCTGGGAGGAAGGGTCTGGGCGCAGTCATGGGTTCTAAGAACCTGAAAGCTATAGCTGTGAGGGGCACAGGGAAGGTGTTACGTGCTCAAGATGAGAGGTTCAGGCAAGCCGTTAAAAAGATGCATGATTTAATGAAGCAAAGCCCGGTATTGTATCCATCATTCTCAAAGCTCGGAACCCCGATGGTTGTTGAGCACACTGCTGAGCTAGGGATATTACCTGCTAAAAACTGGACCGCAACCGGTGCATTCGCTCCAGTGGAAACTCTTGGTGGCGAGGCGCAATCCATGTATACTGTAACAAGGGTGGGTTGTTATGGCTGTCCAGTTACGTGTGGACAAGTAAAGGTTGTCAAAAGCGGTCCTTTTGCGGGTTTCCTCACCGAAGGCCCTGAGTTCGAGTCGACATATAGCCTTGGAACTATGGTTGGCGTGAACTACTTGCCAGCAGTGGTAGCGGCCGATAGGCTATGCGATGAATACGGCCTCGACACTATATCAACCGGAGTTGTCATAGCGTTCGCTATGGAGCTTTTAGAGAGGGGCATAATCTCACAAGAGGAATTGGATGGCCTAGACCTAAAGTTCGGGAATTACAAAGCAATGATAGAGATGATTAGGAAGATCGCGTTTAGAGAGGGCGCCGGAAACATCTTGGCCGAAGGCGTCAAGCGTGCGTCCAAAATTATTGGTAGAGGCTCGGAAAGATACGCACTTCACATCAAGGGTTTGGAGCTGCCTGGCTACGATGTCAGGGGGGCTAAAGCTCATGGATTAAACTATGCCACCGCCTACACGGGAGCCGACCATAATCGTGGATACGCTATACAGGAAATATTTGGAGTCCCCGTTCCATACGCGGTTGACAGGTTTGCCGTGGAGGGTAAAGGAAGGTTGTGTAAATGGAACCAAGACGTTCGCACCGCGGTATGCGACTGCATGCCCCTATGCGTATTCCCATTCGACATGGGATTAGCGGCGGTTTCGCTGGAGCTTATGTCCGAGCTATACGAATCCCTAACGGGTCTAAGCATGAAGCCTGAAGAAGTGCTGAAGGCAGGGGAGCGAGTAAACAATATCGCGAGACTCTTTAACGTTAGAGAAGGCTTTACAAGAGCCGACGACACCTTCCCTGCAAGAATTATGGACGAGGAGATCCCGGCGGGTGCGTCGAAGGGACAAAGGATAAGCAGAGAAGACTTGGAGAAGATGCTTGACGAGTATTATGAGGCTAGGGGTTGGGATAAAAATACGGGAATACCCACAAAGGCCAAACTATTAGAATTGGGTTTGCTGAGAGAAGCTGCTCACTTGTATGGGCCAACTTAGCTTTGGGTCGTTTAAGATGAAGGTCAAGGTTAGAGCGCTATTTCAGGTAAAAGAGCTCTTGGGCACCAGCGAACTTATAGTAAACTTAAATGATGGATCGACGATCGAAGATCTGCTAAGGCTGTTGGAGAGTAGGTACGGGGAAAACTTCAGAAACATGGTATACAACCCTTTAGAGGGCGTTAAACCGACCATAATGATCCTAGTTAACGGAAGACAAATACAATTCATTGGTGGCATTAAAACTCGGCTAGCGGAAGGCGATACCGTATCCTTAATCCCTCCTGCTGGAGGAGGCTAAGTCTATGGCTTCCCTCTCTGTTTGGCGTTATTATGGAATGCCATTAAACCTGAAATAGAAGTCGTCCCGAACCTCCTTGAGTTTTTGCCGTCAAATTCTTCCTTCACCTTTCAGTCGTTTAGATGAACCTTTGCTATGTGCGCGCCTAAGGAGTTTCGTGAAGAGCGACAGCCACATAAGCCCCTTCGAGTGAAAGGATGGCCTACATCCTAGCCAAGGAGCTTAGAGCCTACGTGGCGAGTGTCCTCCCGAGCCTCGAGCGCTCTTCGGTCAGCAAATCGTCCAAGAAGTCCATTCAGCAGACCGCCCTCTGTACGCCCGTTAAGGCAACGTCAATAAGCTTTTAGGCTGACCTTCGAGCTAAGTAGCTTGTAGGCCCTTATGAAAGACCTCTCAGTTCCTCCTCTGTCCCTGGCCGCCTCCCTGTCCCAGAAGCCCCACAAGAGCCTCTCGTAGCCGATCCTTCCGCTCGAGCGAAAGACCTTCGCCTCGCAGATCTTTATGTCTTCCTGCAACACCGATCTCTCCCGCTTAAAGCAAAGCCCTATCTTGACGCCGACTAGGCGATATGTACCGTCCAAGCCAAAAGGCTCAGGGGGCCCTTGACGTCGTGACGTTAGCGACGACGAGATCATAATTGCTCGGCCCCTTATTTCAGGGCTACACTCGCGCTCGTGAACTCCACGTTGCGTAGGGGCCCAGAGCTCGGATGTGTCCGAGCAGATGACTTGACGACTTAATGAGGGCTGGCACTAGGAGGACGCGTTATCGGGCATCTACACAGCCTCGACGATGTCGCTGACGTCATTACACGTCATCACTTTGTCATCACCACATCGATTATCAAAAACTTAAAGTAGTGGTTGGTATATACCTACAGGAGTACTTATGGTTAGGAAGAAGAGTAGCGTCTACGTGGACGAAGAGCTATGGCGCAGGCTCAAAAAGCGAGCTATGGACGAAGGCGTGGAATTGAGCGCCCTACTCGAGGAAGTCATTCGCGAGGAGCTCATGGACTACGTGAACGAGGCTCTAGAGGAGCTGGCTGGCTCCAACTTCTACGACTTGGACTTCAAGCCCGTCAAGCCGAAGGAAGGTGTAGTAAGCGAGCTCGTAAGGTCGATGAGAGATGAGCGCTCAAATAGCGTATCTAGACAGTAGCGCTATGGTCAAGAGGTACGTCGAAGAGGTCGGCACCGAGAGGGTCAGAGAACTATACCTCGAAGCCTATGCTGGTGACGTGAGGCTCGCCTTTAGCTTATGGAACATTGGCGAGGTCTTGGGCGTACTCGATAGAGCTAGGCGCCTCGACAGAATAAGCGAGGAAGACTATGCCCGGACTAAAAGGGCCTTCCTTCTAGAGACGAGGAGGCTTGTCAGGCTCGGACTAGCATTGATAGTCCCAGTGAAGTCTGTCATCCTCACGCACTCCTGGAGGCTTGTAGAAAAGCACCACATTTATCAAGCAGACGCGCTACAAGTGGCCTCGGCCAAATACGTTCGTGCCACTCAGTTCTTAGTCGCAGACGAAAAGCTTCACGAAGTGGCCCGTAACGAAGGCCTAAATAGCGTCCGCCTAGGCTGAGCAATCCTGAGCGCTCTTTGCGCGTCGCTCAACGAGTTCTTCCTGAACCCCACTACGGCAACCCTTTGTTGCTGTGTGGGTCTTCTAGCACGACATTTCTGCCGATGAACTTGGCCACGTCGGCCTTGTTTTCGCCGAGCTTGACCGAGGATATGCAAGGGGTTGATGGTTGCCTGAGCTGTCGTTGCCTTCTCTGAGAATGGTGGAGTTAAGGATCGAGGCTCTTTGAAGAATTTAGGGAATGCTATGAGAAAATGGGGCTTTAATTTCGAAAGAGCAAAAGGGGGTGGAGGAAATGAGTGCGATATTCGGTAACGTACCGTATGAAGAAAGGTGCTATACTGCTACTGAAGGAATTCGTCAAGGAACGCCTTCTAACGCTCCTATACCTGGCACCATCCTTGCAGAACTGGTTCGGAATGGAGGGGGACGCTCTACCTCCATAGGTGGAGGTATGTACCTCGTGAGTCCAAGGTCATTACTATCAAGGAACTCTACAGGCGAGAGGCTAAAGATTTCAAATTCGTGGCGAGGATAGAGAGGGAGTACTCTCTACCCTCCTTAACGGACTACATTATAGCTTTGGAGAGAGCCGGATGGCAAGTCGAGGAAATAATTGAAGAGCCCGTCGATCTCATGAGGCTCGAGATTTACAACGACCCTTGGTGGTTATTCAGCCCCTGATCGTCGCGAGGCTGATTAGTAAGGTAAGTTGATGGCGTGGAAAGTTTTGTCATTTTTGAACATGATTAAGCCTTCTATTCAGTGATGAGCGACGAGGAGATAGAGTCGAGGGATCTGGCAACCTAGGATGTCAGACGTAACATGTTAAGTTGCCAGGTCCTAGTGCGGGAGTAGTGCAAAAAGCAACACGGGACACGAGCCCCACGGGCTTGAAGGACCTCTTGAGGAAGTGTGAAGAGATAGTCGCGATCCTCGACGAGGCCTCTAGAGAGCTTGACGATATGAGGTGGGGCTCAGGCGTTGCTCTTGGAGGCTCACCAGCCTAAGAGGTGAGGCCGTAAAGGTGGAGGAGGTTGGAGGAGTCCCTTTAAACGGGGTGCGCTTAGACGAGGCCTCTGACTTGCTTAGCAAGGCCTTCAAAGCGTCCACCAGTTGCCGGGCTGACCGATGTTAAGCGTGTTCATCAGCTTCTCGACTTTCACTGTCGCGCGACGGTAATGGCCTTCACTAAGACCTGATATGTTGCTCGCTCCCCGAAACAGCTCGGGTAATTGCCTTAGGACTCTCTTATGGCTCTGCGACTGCGCATACAAACTTTCATAATGAACTGGCAGGCTGGAAGAGCTTCCTCACGTCCCCCTTAGATAGGTAAACGAGACAGACGATGTTGATGACCATGAAGACCACGCCGATTAGGGCTATGGGGCTGGGCGATGTCGGGATGTTCATTATCGTGCCTGCCACGAGAAGCGTCACGGCCATGGTCCACCCCCAATGCCTCACGCTCCACAGCCCATAAGCAGCGACTCCATTCAATAGCGCCAAACCAAAGCTCATCAAGCCTATCGCTGGGATGGCTGTCAAGAGCCATTCGAGAAGCCCAGGCCAAGCCCCGAGACCCGGGCGAAGCGTGCTAGCTCCGTAGGCTAATGAGAGGCCAAAGAGGAGGAACAGGATCCCCACAGCGATGTCTATTGCACAGACTATAGCTAAGTAAATTGAAATTATGCTCAGCCCTAAAGGCGGCCTGGTGCTTGGAGCTGAAGGCTTTATCTCGACAACTTGTTGCGCTCCACAGTAAGGACAGAACTTGGCGTCTTCGGGTACTTGCTTCCCACAGTTTCTGCAATAGGGCATAGTCTTACTTTGGACACCGCCTCCATATATAAGTTCTTGGAGGCTTTCTCCTTGTGCCCTTCTCGAGTTGTTGGTCTTCTCCCAATTTGTTACCTTGAGAAGGTCTTCAATATCTTGTAAGGCTCGTGCTTTATCATCCCAACACAATAGTCACTTCTAGAGAACAGAGGATCGGCTATGACCCATATCCCTCCTCCCACGTCCGTCAAGTACTTTACGGAGTACTGAAATGGCAACTTCGAAGCGAGGCCAGCGGTAATGATAATTGCCTCCTCAGCGTCTAAGAACTTCTCAGCCGTGCCACTATAGCGGACCAAGACAGCTATGTGGTCTGCAACGCCATCACCGTCTGTGTCCACGAGGGCGAACTTCGTCTTGAGCCCTAGCGCCTCGTACATGGAGGCCAGCAGGACGGCAACGTCGTCGCAATCCCCGGCCCTCAGCTTAAGCGTCTCCTCGGGCCTCTGCGCGAGCTCGAAGTTGGGGTCTCTGACGTAATTGATGTTCTTGGCCACCCAAGCGTTGACTATCCATATGCACCAAGCCTCCTTGTCGGTGATGCCACGTGGAAAGTCGTCTGATAAGGGCCTTTGCGAGGTCTCGGCCCTCAGCTTCACGCGCGCATTGCCATAGCTGGCTTTGACTACTAGGTAGTAAACTCCTTTTTCGGGGCACGTCCACTCGAAGGTCGAGCTGTAGACGCGTTCACGCGAGGGCTTTGTGTAGTAGGAGAAGGACAAGCCACTTCTGAAAAGCTGAAAGTCTGTCGCGTCGAGCACGTAGAGATCGACGGGGCTCCCCGACGTTACCTCAACCTCGCCACTAAGATGCTCCAGCTTCCCCAGCTCGACCTCCAAATACCAATAATACCCCCATCCCAAGAACCTCTCCTCGTCCACCAAGACGCGCCTCTCCCATAGAGAGGGGAAGGCTGACAAGGGATTGGTGGTTAGGCTGATGGCTAGGCT
>Ga0209225_1003635_pt1 | contig 12671 bp, 8 predicted proteins | sample WasSprMetagenome_FD_184732 | JGI IMG/M metagenome (GOLD analysis project Ga0209225, IMG submission 184732) | Sulfidic aquatic microbial communities from Washburn Spring, Yellowstone National Park, USA - WS (SPAdes) (version 3) | ecosystem: Environmental > Aquatic > Thermal springs > Hot (42-90C)...
GTCTGAAGCAACGTTCATCGTCAAGCCACCTTTTTGTTAAGTTTGGCTTCGATGTAAGAAACACTATGGCATTTTTTCTGGCATAGTGTCAAATCAAAATGAGGGGGTGTTCGAAAATATAATCTCACCGTGTTTGTCGGAATCCAGTGATAATGGTATAATTTCAAAAAAACTTCGCGAAGGGGAAGGATAGGGAGGGAAGATGAGACGATCTAGACTAGACTTTATCCGCATTTATAGATTGCTTCAGTCTTTCCTTCGGAATAAAACTTCTCAATCCAGCCCAGAGTGTGAAAGACACCGAGGTCGTCCATACGTTTACGGTATCGATTCTTGCTTTATGACTTTTTCAAACTTTATGGCGACTTTCTTACAGAGAAACATTGGAAACGGTTTCTAAGGCTGGATTTTCTGTCCCGGCTTTGAGCACCTATCATTACAGAATCAGGAAAATTCCCATTTCAGTACTTCAAGAATTACTTGAGCAAGCAGGAGAGGCACTTTTTCGAAAACACAAAGGGAAATGGCGATCTTTGATGGTTGACGGAACGGAGCAGAGATCGATACGCATTGAAATGGTTTCGAGGGACTGAAGTAAGACTTGTACACTCACATGTGAGATTGGTACTGCTTGTTGTTGTAAGTGATAAAGGGAAAGCAGTAGTGCTTGGGGAAGCTGTGGGATCTCCTTATGCTTCTGAGGTAGAACTTCTACGACGGATTTTAGCTCGGAAATCTGGATCAATTGAGGCAGATTTCCCATCAGGGTTGGGAAAAATGGGGATCACAAAGGTGTAGGATAGAAGGGGTTTTTGGGTCTATAAAAATCAAGGTTAGTTCTGTCTTCCCACTTTTTAGAGAAGATCTGGCCATGAAGCGAGCTTTGGCCGCTGATTTGCTCTACAACCTGAACCTTCTCGCTATCCTTACCATTATCTTGATCAAAGCTCACATCATTATCTACTTCTTGTTCATACCATCTATCTCTACTTCTTTACATATTTTTCATTTTTCGAACACCCCCAATAACTTCTTGACATGGTTTTAAATTTAAAGCATGCTCAAACAGAAAAATTGCCCCGTTTGGAGGGGATTGCCACTATGGCATTTTCATCTGACCTTAGGCACGATGCAATAGAGTCCGAAAAACCGCTTCGCTATGGGAGATTGAGATTTTTGAGTGAATTGCAATTATACAAAACGTAGAAACTGGTTACTTTGCTGGAACCGGGATCTTCTATTTCGAGTGAGTTCTTAAATTTTGAGTCTTTGCAGATAGTTTTCGGTGATTTTCGAAAAATTCTAAAACAACACCGTAAAACATATTGAAGGACATCGTAACCAAACAAAGTGTTTTGTTTTACATGCTGATGTAACCTCCAGGAGAAAGGGTACAGATGAACAGCTTGAAAGCTCATAAATTAGAAGCTCTCAAAAAGCGATTTGATCGAGAAGTCCTGGAACTTGAATGCGAGATTATTACTCCCATGTTTTTGGGAGACGCAAGACAAAAACCTGTCTTGCGTCCGGAGCCTTTCAAGGGACTTCTTCGCTATTGGTGGCGTATTGCTACTGCCGGATCGTTAAAGAAAAATATACTTGATATCGAGAACAAAATCTTCGGCGGAGCTGGAGGAGAAAATTGGGGACAAAGCCTTATAAAAGTTGAAGTGAAAGGAACTCCTTCAGTCGATGATAAGTTGCCATCAACCGGTTACGTCTATCATCCTGAAGTTAAAGGGAAAATAAACCCTCTACTTTACCTTGGATATGGTCCTGTGATGTACAGCAGTAAGGCCGGAGGTTTGATATGTAATCGTTCATATCTTGCCCCTGGTAGTAAATTTACGATTAAATTGACCGTCTCGACTTCACTTCTCAAAGATGATGAAATCTCAGAGTGTTTTAAACGGGCTTTGTATTATTTTAGAGCTTTCGGAACGGCCGGGTCCAGATCTCGTAATGGATGGGGTAGTTTTCAAGTAACAAGAATACCCCAGATCGAAGTTAATCCTAAAAAAATTTCTGTACAGAGATTCACAGAAGATTTGTTCGGTCGGGAGGTGGATTATCCTCATACTCTGGCTGCTAATTCCAAGGGAATGCTTATCTGGAAGACCGAAGAATATGAAAAATGGGAAGATGTAATGAAGAAACTGGCTGATACTTACATTACTGTTCGTACAAGTTTTTCAGCGGACGGACGTAATGACATTGATGAAAGGCATCTTTTGGGTTTTCCTATAACAAATCATTCGGCCGATAAGGCTCATAACTGGGGCAAAAATGCTCGGCATGCTTCACCTCTTCGGTTTTTTGTTAGAAAGAGAGAGGATAACTACTATGGCTTTATACTTCATGTCCCTTTTGGAATTAGTAAGCGAATGAGAAAAAACGCTTCAGGGCAAGAATTCTTCAGTCCAGCTAAGCAATTTGAAATATGGCAGAAAGTATACCAACATCTAGATAAGCTACATGCGAGGGCAAATATCCATGAGTGTTTGTAGGCATGATGAAAAATACTGGCAGGAAAAGTTGGCGGCTTTCCTTCATGATCCGCCCGATAAGGCTTTGAAGATTTATGGCCACGTATCTCGAGCTAAAGAGATTAGAGATGAAATCTATGTTACAGCCGACGAGGCTCTAGTAGATAAAGCTGATCAAGTGGCATCTGGGTTGGATAGAACTTTCCTTCCTGATAGCAAAGAAGGAGGGTTCATAGATTTCATTAAGTATCCTATTATCACTCACCCTACTGGGCTAAAGTCGCAATTTCCAATAGGACATGTGTCACAGAGTTCTTCCGAAGATGTTTTGAAAGTTGTTCGAGCAGATGAGAAACGTCTTCCCCTGGAACAACCTTTAAGAAGCTTTGCGCTTTTTCACTATTTTAGGCATGTTTTTCCATACCGCCTTGCTAGGGAGAAAACCTGTGGGTTGACATGGCAGTGGTTTAAACTGCCTGCAGATACTCGAGTGCCGGATCACACCATCTGGCAGCATTGTTCTCTTACTTCTGCTCTTTATTCTTGTTATGCTTATTCTCCCGAGAAAAAAGCTTCTATAATGGTGTTTAGCATTACACCAGTTCAGGATTTTATTGCTAGTTCTAGAAAACTCCGTGATCACTGGATATCATCGCTTATCTTATCCTGGCTCGCGGCTGAAGGCATGCGAACCATTATTTTGGAATATGGATCTGATCACATAATTTATCCGTGGACTGTGGGGCAACCGCTCATAGAGTTTATCCTTGATGAAATCTGTGGTTTTGCTGAATTATATCGCGATAGATACAATGTAGAAACCAGAGCGGCAACGCTCCCCAATAAATTTGTTTTTCTCCTACCAACAGGTCAAGAAGACTATATTGCAGAACGAATCCAGGTTTCTATTCTTAATGCATGGAAAGATGTATCGGAAAAGGTGATTGACCTGGTCAACTCAAGATGTTTCGGAAATGTTCCAGAACGGTGCCTCTCGGCTTTCTATAGGATTTTTGAGAGACAGATTACTCACTTCTGGGAATTTCACTGGTCTGGCAGTCCTCTTATAGACGAAGATTATGTTACCAGATGGAAGGATTTTCTGCCTTCCCGATCTCGAATGATGCTTGAGAAGTATCTAAAGAAGGCTAAACATTGGGGTTTTCCTTACCTTGAAAGAAAAACTACTGAAAGATTTTTCTACCCGTTGTCTTATAGTCTCGTGCAACTAGGTCTTGCCACTAGGAAATTGACTCCTGAAAATCGCAGGGTTAAAGAACCAGGTATAAAATGCCACCTTCATACCGATCTTGAAGCTCTTAGATTTTCCTGTGTTGAATGCGCAGAAGAAGGAAAAATCTGTGAGCTCGAGCCAGCAAACGAACCTGATCCTAACCCTAGACCAAGTCTGGATCCTTGCTGGAAAATTATTAGAAAGGGGTTTCCAGCTACAGAATTTAAAGAAACCGAGCGATTATCAGCCATCGGATTGGTTAAGCGCCTGATTTATCTGGCAGTACCAGAAAAGCATCCACTTCATCATTTTTTCAAGGACGGTTCAGGATTTCCATCAACTACTGAAATTGCAGTAACTGACTGGCTTAGGAATGAGATGGTTAAGAGTAAGCTACATGAAAACGGTTTAAATGATCACGATGTGGTTGAATTTCTTCATCGTCAAGATAGTTCTCAAAGCGAATGGGATGAAGTAAAAGAACTTTCCAGAGAGCGGATGAGAAAAGTCGAGAGTGTTATCAGAAAAATATCCGACGAGACTGGTGATAGTCTTAAGGTGGTGGATCGTTATTACGCTCTACTTGTCATGGACGGTGACAGAATGGGACGTCTTCTCGGAGGAGGATTTTCGGCGAGATGGCGTGATGTTCTGCATCCTGAACTTGTAAAACGTATGGAAAATGAAACCGTTGGAAATTATTCCAAGTTCTGGAAACAATTCTTGGATAACAAAAGGATTCTTTCACCGTCGATTCATGGAGCCATTTCCCAATCTCTTGCCGAATATGCCCTTAATACTGTTCCCAATATTGTTTCAAGCTATTCTGGACGCCTTATTTACGCTGGAGGCGACGATATCTGTGCTATGCTCCCCGTGTCAACGGCTGTTCAATGCGCTCGACATCTCGCCAGGGCTTATAACTGGGCTTTTGTCAAAAAAAGCGGGACGGTTTTGGAGGAAATTCGAGAAGGGAATGAACTTTCTGATCATGAACAACTGCTTTTACATCTTGGACCGGGAGAAGAGATTTCCATTTCTGCAGGGCTTTTTATAGTTCATCACAAGTGGCCATTGAAAGCTGCAATCAAACGTGCCCACGAATTGCTGGAGAGTGCCAAAGACGCCGGTAGAGCGGCTATGGCTGTGTCGCTTCAACGTCGAGCTGGTGGGGAACGTACCTTTGTAGCTGGTTTTAGAGATGTCTGGAATGGAATAAATGTTTGGGATGCTTTTGAAGGACTGGTGCGTGCTCTCGCTCGGCGTGAAATAAGTTATTCCTTCGTGTATCGTCTTGCTCAGCTAGAAGATGGATTGCAGAGTCTTATGGATGACGAGAAAGCCTTTATAGCCTTTGTTGAATATCAACTTGGACGGAGTATTGACCAGAAAAGTCGGTCACTGAATGAGCTTTCTCGCCTTATAGCGTCTCTTATTCTGAATAGAAGAGTAGCGGAAAACCACTTTAACATGCGTTCTCTAATAACAACTGAAGTTGTTGAAATAGCAGCTTTTGTTGCTGAAGCAGTTAGAAGAAAGATTTAAAGATTAGATATTCTGGGGGATAAAATGTCGGAAGCTATTCACAATAATCACATTATAGAACAATGGCTCAAGCTAGAACCGCTTGATACACTTTTTTTCAGAGGTGGTGAGCCCATGGAGGCTGGTGAAACTCAAGACACGGGCAAACCTATCTTTCCACCAGCACCAACCACAGTAATAGGAGCTTTAAGAACAGCCATACTTGTTCAGAATGGAGTAGATATAGAAAAAGTTACCAAATTAAAAGACGACGAGGATCTTGATCCTGATCGGTTGCCCTTTTGGGGCACTCCTCAAAAAAGTGGTTTTCGTACTGTGGGACCTATTTTCTGTGTTGGCAATACCGCTCTGTTTCCAGCTCCCGCAAACTGGTTTTATAAACCTACCAAACACAAAAATGGCAACAAAATCCGTGTTTTTGTAGCGTTACCAAAAAATGATTTTCCGGCGAAAACCGGTAAACGTCTGTTGTGGTGTGTAAAAGACCCACCAGCGGAAGATCTTGATCGGATGAGTGGTTTTTTCTGGGTAACTAAGGGAGCGCTGGAGCTAAAAAACGAGCGGTTTGTCCTTGATGTTGAGAAGGATGTTAATAATATTCATAGTGATAAACCCTGTGCAATTAGAATATATGATCTGGTTAGCTTTGAAGACAGGGTCGGAATTGCCAGAGATAATATTTCCAGAGCTGTAAGGCAAGGGCATTTATATGCAACACGGCATGTTCGGTTAAAGCCCGGTGTTTCTCTAATAGTGGGATTAGATAAACCGCTTTGTCCTTCTCATATTGGTTCTAACGGTATTTTGCAGTTTGGCGGTGAAGGCCGTATTGTAAGATATGAATTAATGAAAGATCCTCCACAATTGCCCATGCTTCGCCGAGGATTTTGGCTGGCATTGTCGCCTATATCGTGGGAGTTAGCAAGCTCATGCGAGCTTATAAATAAGGCCTATATATCTGGAAAACTTTTTAGAGTGGGTGGCTGGGATATGAGGAAAGGGTTTCATAAACCTGTGGAAACCTATTTCCCCATTGGAGCCGTGTTTTTTGCAAATATGGATCCTAGATTACCCGAGCTTATACCATTTTAGCCAATTTGATTGAGGAGGTTTTATCATGATTTGGGGCAAAGAAAAAAGGCTCTGTATTCTGTATGCTTTAACACCTGTTCATGCGGGTTCAGGACAGGCTTTGAGAGCAGTTGACCTTCCTATCCAGAGAGAACGTCATACGGGTATACCTATAGTCCAGTCCTCAGGTATCAAGGGTTCTATAAGAGACTGGTGTGAAAAGGCCTGGGGAAGTGAAGGCAAAGATCTTGCAGATAAGATTTTTGGAAAAGCCGGTGAAACTGGTTCTAATTGGGCGGGAGCTGTGACGCTAACAGATGCCAAACTCTTGTTGTTCCCAGTCCGATCCAATGTTGCTCCCTTTGTTCATATTACATCTCCGTCTGTTTTAAAAAGATTTAAGGACGATATGGATCTGATTGGTGGGCACGAAATACCGGAGATTGTAAATCTAACGGACTCAGAGCATTATGTTCCTCTTATAGGCAATTTTGATGATGATGTAATACTAGAAGATATTATCGTAAAAAAAGCTAGCAATTCGGCTTATAAAACCTGGGGAGACAAGCTCAGGGAAGTTTTTACAGATTTGATAAATGCAAAGGTAATTCTAGTAACAGACGAAGTCTTCGGATATCTTACTCGTATGGCAACAGAAGTCCAGGCTCACATTGCTATTGAGGATGAAACCGGCACCGCAAAGGATGGTTCTCTACGGTATCAAGAATACCTTCCTTCGGATTCTGTGCTTTATTTTATAGCGTTTTTTGCAGATGTAAGAGCAAAAGACGCAAGTGGGATAAAAGCTAGTGAAGTAGCTCGTAAGATAACCGATGATGGTGTTTCTTCCCATATCCAGATAGGCGGCGACTTTACTCTAGGCAAAGGCATTTGCAAGGTAAGATGGATTAAACCTTCTGTTGGAGGTAGATCATGAAGAGTGTTTCTCAGGAAAGAGCTCAATTTGCATACAGGGTAATCAAAGAAGCCATAAACAAAGGTGAAATTAATTTTACAATGAAAGACTTTTCAAGCTTTGTTGCAGGTCTCCCAGCTATGATTTTGCAAAATGGCCTGGGACATACTTTATGTTTTTTACTGGCTAAAGCTTGCGATCAAAAATCAAATAAATATAAAAAAGAAGATAAGCATTGGTTCGCTTTTAATGCCATGGTAGAATGGTTACAAAAACGGGAATTGCTGCCACATGACGTTTCCTTAAATCCTCATGGCGTCATTGATGAGATTATTAAGAAAAAATCCCTTGAGATGATGGTGTTACAAGAAGAAGCTTTGCGGTTTCTTGAATGGTTTAAAGTTATGAGCAAAATCTTTGTGGAGGGAAAAGATGCCGACAAACAGGGATAGGGATAAGAATACTGAAAATATTTTTCCAATTCCATCCGAAGTGGCTGAAGCAATCAAGAAGTCCTTATCGTCTAACTATCCGTTCAACTTTGGACTTTATTTCAATAAGTGGCTATGGGTTTGTGCTGATGATTGTGGAGTAGATTACAAATTTCAAGCTAGGCCAGAATTGAAATCCTATAAATCTGGAAACGGTAAATACCAGGCTGATGAGGTTTTGAACTATTACGGAAAAATTAGAAAAGCTCTCAATAGCGTTTTGATGAGTAAACTTAAAGAAAGAGAAGAGTTATGCAAAGCTTTTGAAAAAATCGGTTACTCAAAATGCAGCTCCAAAGTAAAACTTGAGACCCCCTTAATCGTAGGTTTAGGAAATGCTCACCCTACAGAGCGAGGATTTACCTTTCACTGGACTCTTGGAATTCCCTATATTCCAGCGGAAAGTGTGAAGGGAATTTTAAGGCTATGCCACCTTATTAATAAAACAAATGGAGATGCTGGATTTTTTGAAAACTGGGCAAGGGAGGATGAAGAATACTTTAGAGCGCTGAGAGGTATCTTTGGATGTTCTGAAAGTGAGAACGTAACTGCAGCAAAGGGCAAAGTTGTTTTTCTTGATGCTATGCCTGTGAATGTTCCAGAATTAGGACTGGAAATCACCACATGCCATTATCCTGATTATTACGGTGCAAAGCGTGGACCTACAGAAGATCAGAACCCTATGCCTCTCCCGTTTCTTGCTGTTATGAATAATGGAGATACGTTTTTTGATTTTACTTTTCTTGTGTCAAATAGTCTGTCATCGGAGGAGCAGAACCAACTTAAGGAAGCTTTCCGTTTAGCAATTTCAGAACACGGTTTTGGAGCAAAGACTGCTTTAGGACACGGTAGATTTTCTTGTGATCCCCCCTGATGTGTACATGCTCATCGGCTACATCAAGAAATAATTTTGAATTTGGTTGGATAGTGTGAAAATTAGGAAAGAGTTGTCATAAAAATGATATTAGACAGATTTTGCATACCGCCACCTTGTTCTAACGATTCTCGACCTTATACCAGGCAATTTCTGGTTTTCCGACAAAAACATGGGTTTCCTGAGGGTCCTTTTTATTTGGACTCTTTTAGAAATTTCTCCTTTAAAACCGTAGTAAACAATAAAGCTATTTTCAGTTGAGATCCTGATAGGAGGAGGAAAAAATGAGAAAAATATTTTTGAGTATGCTTGGAACTGGAGGTTACAAAGAGTGTTGCTATACCATAAACGGTGTTACGTCAGAACCTGTAAGATTTGTCCAGGAAGCTTTGGTCAAACATTTTTGTCGTAGCTGGGATAAGGATGATAGAATATTTATATTTTGCACGGAGGAAGCAACTAGAAAAAACTGGGAAGACTCTGGCGACATAGAAGGTCTTGGGTCACGTTTGAAAAATATTGGTCTATCCGCTGTTATTGAAAATGTCCCAATACCATCAGGCAAAAATGAATCAGAAATAATGGAAATATTCTCGACCATGATAAACAAAATCGAGAAAAAAGATGAAGTAATACTGGACATCACCCATTCCTTTCGATCAATACCTCTTCTTGGAGCCGTTGTCCTTAACTACGCTAAAACCGTTAAAGACATTAGTGTAAAAGGCATATACTATGGTGCTTACGAAGCTAGAGATGAAAAAGATGGGATCGAAATCGCTCCCGTTTTCGATCTCACTATCTATGACAATTTGCTCGATTGGGCTAGAGCTGTGGAAATTTTCAGGAAGGCGGGATCGGCAAGCGAAATAAAGAAGCTCCTTGGGCGAAGTATAGGTCCCATATTCAAAAATAAAGCCAATGAAGTCCAAGAAATAGCAAGGTATTTTTCTGATTTTGGCAATACTCTGGATAACTTCTGTAAAGATCTACTGGCTGTTAGAGGGCCTAATATTGAGAACTTCCATGGGTTTTCTGAGAAGATAGAAAAAATTGAAGAATCAGAACTTGTGCCCCCAATGATTTCTTTGCTGGATCTCCTCAAGGAAAAACTTAAGCCTTTTGATGAAGCCAGAGGAATTGACAAAAGTTTTGAAGCCGTTAAGTGGTGTATTGATCATGGCATGGTACCTCAAGCCTATATCCTTATGGAAGAAGCCGTGATTTCTGAGCTTTGTAGAATCTGGCTAATGGATCCAAAGGAAATAAAGGATCGAGAATTTTGGAGTAGCCTACTCCATGTGATTAGCAGGCAAAAACCGGATAGTGAGTGGGTAGGGGAACTGAAAGAAAGACGTCAACTTGCTAAAGATATTATTTCTAATTGCGGAGAATCTCTTAGGGAATTCGCCAAAGTTTTCGATTCCCTTAGGGGCCCTAGAAACGACATTGCCCATGGGGGCTGGAGTGAAAGTGGTTCATCAACGGCTAAGAGCCTTATCGATAAAGTAGAAAAAAAGCTAAAAGATATCAAAGAAGTCTGGCCGTCTTGTAGAGAACAACTCTGTCGTTACAGGGAAAGGCGTCAACATGGAGAAGCGGAAACAGAGGTCAATGCAAAAGCAGTAAATACTCGCAGGGTTTTCCTTGTTCTTTCCCACGAACTTACAGAAACTCAAGTAAATGAGCTTCGAGAAAACTGGAAAGTGCAAGAAGTTGTTCCTATCCCGGAGGATCTTGCCTCTCTTTGGGAGTCGATTAACCCTGAAGAAGAATCGCTGTCATCTTGCATCAGACCCATTATTACGTGGCTTGAAGAAAATTCTGTCCCCGGCGATCTTATACTGGTTCAAGGCGATTTCGGAGCGACCTTCTTAGTTGTAGATTGGGCGTTGAATCAACTCCGTGTGCCTATTTACGCCACAACGGCAAGATACCTTGAAGAACATCGTCTTGATGATGGAAGGGTGGAGCAGAAAAGGATTTTTCAGCATGTGAGGTTCAGAAAATATGAGAGAGAGAAGATATTTAAAGCTATTTTAGGCAACAAAAACTGGGGTGTTTGAATCGGGGGCAGAGATAGTGGTGGGTGGTATAACTCCAAAAAAATTCACAAGGGAAGAGAAATTTTAGAAGAGATGCAGCTATCCATGTCGGACTTTATACGAATTTACGGGCTTCATCCAAGGTTTCCTTCGGAATAAAACCTCTCCGTCCAGCCCAGGGTGTGAGAAGCACCAAGGACGTCCACACACTTACGATGATACATTGACTTTAGCTAAGAATTAGGAATTGGGGGTTGGTGATTAGGGAGAAAAATGATAAACTTCTAATTCCCAATTCCTAATCCCCAATTCCTGCTGGAAACTATGGCGACCTTTTTACAGAGAAACACTGGAAACGGTTTCTAAAACTGGATTTTCTGTCCCGGCTTTGAGTACCTATCATTACAGAATCAGGAAAATCCCCATTTCAATACTTCAAAAATTACTTGAGGGCGTTCGAAAATATTAGACGAAGAATTGATGGGCTTTCTTATGGGATGCCTCGCATTCGTTCCATGTCAAGTAGAAAAAGACTGTTACTCCGAGCCCTTCTTTTTGTCATCCCGGCCCTCCTTTTTGTCATCCCGAGCGATAGTGAGGGATCTCCTCATGAGACGCCGTCCCGAAGGAAATAACAGGCAGGAGGCCTGTCATCCCAAGTGAAACGAGGGATCTCCTGGAAGGGATGCCTCGCTGACGCTCGGCATGACATGCTGGCGATTTTTCGAACACTCCCAGAATTACTTTGACATGGTGTGCTTTTTATGGTTTATTCCTATCTGATGAGTCAAAAAACCGCCCCGCTCCGAGGGGATTGCGAAGCTCTCCAGACAGCTTGCCGTTGCCCATTCTTAAATGTCTGAAAGACTAACTGGCCTTGGGAGGAATTCCACCTATCCTGGATAGAAGGCGACTTAATGTGGCTTTCTATAAAGGTATAGAAAAAATCCCTTTATAGTAGAACTGGGGACGCATAATGTATTTTTGTATCTATCGCTGTGTAATTTGAGTAAAAACTAGGACTACGGGAGGCAAAAATGGCAAAGATCCTTGTTTTGACCGTTGGTGGTTCCTGTGAACCTATAGTCAATGCTATCATGCAAACCAATGCCGATTTTGTTTATTTTGTGTGCTCCTCCGGATCAAAAGGAAGCAGAAGGGTTGTTGATGGCAAGGATAAACCATGTCGGGAAACAAAATCGGATGGAACTCCTATAAGTCTTCCCTCTATCGTTGAACAAACCGGGCTCAAGCCCGAAAATTACGAAATTATAGAATTAGATGATCCTGACGATTTTCAGATGTGTTACGACAGGCTTTGTGATCTCAAGAAAGATATGGAAAAACGTTTTCCTAACAGTGATCTTAACGTGATAGCCAACTACACTGGCGGTACTAAAACCATGAGCGCAGTCCTTGTGGTCTTTTCACTCTTTGTGGATTGGAACCTTCAACATAACGTAGGAAAAAGAGTGGATTTGATAAGAGTTAGGTCAGGGGATATACCAGTGCCAGTAGAAATATCTAAAATAAGGCTCTATCAGCATCTTAGAACAGCAAAAGAGTTCATTCAGAATTACTACTACGGGGAAGCTGTAAGAGTTATTGAAGAGGCAATCAGGAATTCACGATATATAGACACCGAAACTAGAAAGAATCTTATTACCCTGGAGGGGTTATGCAAGGGATTTTATGAATGGGATTTATTCTGCCATGAAAAGGCATTGAGACTGCTTGAATCACATGGACAGATTGTAGGTAATTGGTTGGGGTTCTTGAAAAAACTTATAAATGTTCAGAAACAATGGGAAGGAGGATACGAAGAAGTCGAAGACATTCTGCTGAATGCTGAAAGAAGAGGAGTTCAAAATCGCTTTGACGGTTACGATGAAGTATCGAATACAGTGAATTCGTTTATAAACGAAGCCTTTGATGTTATAAAACACAAGCGACAGATGAAGCAGTTTATAAATAAATTTGAGTTTCTCGAAATGTAAAAGTGCAAAAGA